>PJEL010000974.1_pt1 | contig 31184 bp, 29 predicted proteins | sample 1853271 | NCBI WGS metagenome assembly PJEL01 (sample SAMN08108733, study PRJNA415343) | Invertebrate metagenome, whole genome shotgun sequencing project. | host: Globobulimina | place: Sweden: Gullmar Fjord | collected 2015-08 | reverse complement strand
AATCTATTTAAATAAATCCGTATATGACGATACGACGAAAAATCGTCAGTTATAATGAATATTACGATAGAAAGAAGTGGGTCAACATAAGATAGAGACTAAGATTGATACTTTTCCATACCAGCTGCATATGTATCACTCATAAGAGCGAAGACGTATCAACAAACAGGTCACAGGGTTATATCGGCGACTAAATGGCTCCATGTAAATTCTGGATTCACGATAAAGCCGCCATAGTAGATAAGTTGAAGCAGGGTTTGAGCTGGCTACGATCGATGCACTCTCAGGCCGCAGACCCATTCCTTAGGAGAAGATCCTAGATTTTAGGACCTTCTAAATATTGCGCTCTTTCTTTAGCTGCAGGAAGGCTTTCCACTTAACCACTTCAGGCGGAAGCTCAGGTCTGGGCCCCTCAAAGTTAACCTCTTTGACCATGGTATCTATCGGTACCTGCTTGCCCTTACAAACAAAAACGCCTCGCACATGTACGATGCAATGAAGGATATTATCACTGACAAAGCGCTGTTCGATATAGAAGTACTTATCATCCCAACCAACCAGTTTGGATTCAATCTCAAACTTAGTGAGCGGCTTGATATCCCGAATATAGGTAAACTCTGCCGCATTGACGATCGGTAGCCACCTCAGCTTAATGAAACGCTTAAGGAGTCCCATCTCGGCCAACATATATGTACGAGCCAGGTCCATAAGTGCCGGATAACGAGAGTTGGTTACATGGCAGTTAATATCGCAGTCCAGGGGCAATGCACGATAGCTAATACGACTGGTACCAAGGAAATCGATAGAGTTGCAGTGGCGAACACGCCAGATGAATAGCCAAAATAGTCTGAAATAGAGGTTCATTAACATTAGTCCCTAAGAATGAACGCGAAAGGCTAACAGAGGTCATACCAGATAACAAGTTTCACCATAAAAGGGCCACTCGCCCTTTAATTTTACCTTTAAGCCCTATCTGCACTCTGTGAGGGTAAAACAGTGATGATAAGTTCCGTCTGACATACATATCATGACAAAAAGTGACTTGCTCTAATCAAGTCTCTCTTAGTAGGATCCGCAACGTAAGCAGAGCCTCGGGAATAAACTTAGAAGCTGGAATCGCCGACCTAAGTTCCGACACTACTGCTCAATATATCAACAACCTCTTTAGTTATTTAAGTCAGGTACCTTTTGTGAAATCTATCTTTTCAATTTTTGTATTATTCATCTCATTGGCGACATTAACCGCCTGCGCAACTTCCCGTCCGACATCGATAACGGTTGACGATTCGAATAGGCTTGTTGAGATAAAAGTTTCCGGAAATTTTCTTGAGGATGAGTTGAGATTTAAAAGCGCCAAATATGATATTTGCATTCAAAATTTAGGCGATAATCTGTTCCATATAGACGCTAAAGTCATATCTAAGAGAATCGATCCCCTGACTGGGGATGAACTGATAGCCCGCAACCAGATAGTCACCCAAGTCAAAGTAGAGCCTGAAGTAAAGGTGATGATTGGCGGTCTCGACACTTGGTCGAGCTCAGTTCAAAAAGATGGCACAATCACAGAGACTCGATCGCAAAAACGATATGTACTACAGATTTTAAAATAATCCATAGAGAATACAAAAATGCCAATTGGCAGAACCAATTGGCATAATTTTTACTGGGTCAGCATGGCAAGCTAACCCGCAGACTAATTATCTGAAATTAGCCATTAATGCCTGAGTGTCGAAGTAGTGCATCGATACGAGGCTCGCGACCACGGAAACGCTTAAACAGCTCCATCGGCTCCTCACTTCCCCCCATCTCTAAGATGTTGTTTAGGAAGCTACGGCCAGTTTCGCTGTTAAATATGCCCTCCTCCTCGAAACGCGAAAATGCGTCTGCAGACAAGACTTCTGCCCACTTATAGCTGTAATAACCGGCAGCATATCCACCAGCAAAGATATGAGCGAAACTGTGCTGGAAACGGTTAAAGTCAGCCGCCTTGATCACAGCCACCTGACTTCGCACTTCATCCAGCTTTGCCTGAATATTTGCACCTTCTTCAGGGCTATATTCTAAGTGCATTCTGAAGTCAAAGAGTGAAAACTCTAGCTGGCGTAACATTCCCATGCCGGATTGAAAATTCTTCGCCGCCAGCATCTTATCGAGCATAACCTTCGGCAAGGGCTCACCGGTTTCAAAGTGACCAGAGATCTCTGCCAATGCTTCCTCTTCAAAGCACCAGTTTTCCATAAATTGACTCGGCAGCTCTACGGCATCCCAAGGTACACCGTTAATCCCGGATACCCCGGCGACGTCTATTTTGGTCAACATATGGTGGATGCCATGACCAAATTCATGGAATAAGGTGGTCACCTCATCATGGGTAAACAGGGCAGGCTTACCATCGACTGGCGCATTAAAGTTACAGGTAAGATAAGCCACCGGATTTTGCATACCAGAGGTGGTTTGTCTGCGTACGCGACAATCATCCATCCAGGCACCGCCGCGCTTTCCTTCACGGGCGTACAGATCAAAATAGAAACTGCCTCTGTGCTCACCTTCGCTGTCTTCGATACTGAAGAAGCGAACATCTTTATGCCAGGTATCGAACTCCTTCTGTTCGGTGATCTTCAGACCAAACAGACGGTTAACCGTATAGAAAAGTCCTGATAGCACCTTATCTTCCGGAAAATAGGGGCGAAGCAGTTCTTGAGAGATCTCATATCTGTGATGCTTTAACTTCTCGGCGTAGAAGCTGAGATCCCAAGGAGAAAGATCGGTGGCACCAAACTCCTTTCCGGCAAACTCGGTCAACTCGGCGAGTTCGGTTTTTCCCTGCTCTTTAGAGCGAGAAGCAAGTTCATTGAGAAACTCCAGCACCTGTTCAGGCGTCTGTGCCATCTTAGTAGCCAGTGATTTGTGAGCGTAACTATCAAACCCTAATAGTTGTGCCAGTTCATGACGCAGTGCCACAATCTCATCCATCGAGGGACCGTTATCATACTTACCGGCAAATGGCCCCTGATCGGATGCCCGCGTCACAAACGCGCGATAACACTCCTCTCTTAAGTTACGGTTTTCGCTATAGGTCATCACCGGCAGGTAGGAAGGGAAGTCTAAGGTGAATAACCAGCCCTCTTGTTCTTTAGCCGCCGCCATGGCTTTAGCCGCTGCAATAGCAGACTCCGGCAACCCTGAGAGCTCGACTTCATCGGTGATCAACTTAGTCCACGCCTGTGTTGCATCGAGAAGTTGATTCGAGAAACCGCTGGTCAACTCTGACATACGCTTGACTAGTTCACCGTACCTCAGTTTGTCGGCATCATTGAGTCCGATACCTGAAAGCTCGAAGTCACGTAAACTATGGTCGATAACCATTTTCTGCGCTTGAGTCAGCTGTTCAAATTCATCCGAAGCCTTCAGAGACTTATAAGCTTCGTAGAGTGGTTGATGCTGACCCACGAAAGTACCGTACTCTGAAAGCAGAGGTAAACAGGCATCGTGGGCCTTACGCCACTCTTCACTGCTTACGACAGAATTCATATGGGAGATGGGGGACCAGATCTTACTTAGCTCATCATCAACCTCTTCGAGGGGAGCAATTAGGTTATCCCATGTGAAAGACACGGGCTGTGCTAGTACCTTCTCTATCTGACTGCGGCAATTGGCAATACCCTGCTCGACGGCGTCTTGAATATGCTCTGGTTCGATCTTAGAAAAAGGGGGTAACATTGCGCTGGTAAGCAAAGGGTTGCTCATATTGATTCCTCAGCATAAAAAATATTCTATGCTCTAGATAATGGTCTATAGATTAGATATGGGCTGATTGAGCAATATTCAAGAACTATCTTCAGCAAGTCATTCCATCTCAGCTCACCTATCAGGGCATACCTTAGAAGAAATTGATCTAGAACAATAAAACCACTTACGAATCATTTACATTCCTGCTATTGAGAATTGCATCTCAAATGGGAAGTGTTATCATTTACATTCTTGACATTAGTATTACTATCACCAAGTAATTAATCACATCATCGAAATTCGCCTGAGCCATATATGAACAATACATTGAAGTTTTCACTACTGACCAGTCTAATAATTGCATCGTCTTTAGCCCATGCCGACGCAAGTACAGCCATAGATGACTCGCATAGCAGAAATACCCTCCCACAAAACGAACAGCTAGAGACTAACTACCTGCTCGATCTGGGCTGGGATTCTAAATATGTTTCGGAAGGGCGAAATAATCTGGATAAAGGCGGGATATTCTGGGGCACAGCAGCCGTGCAGCATGGTAATTTGAATGTCTATGCCACCCTTGGCCGCGCCGATGATCAAGACTATACCGAGTGGAACTTTGGTCTTGAGTACGCCATAGCCTTGTCTGATACTCTTGAAGCAACTGTCGGGTACCAAAGGCTGGAGTTTTACGGTGATGAACGTTGTAATGATAATGAGTTCTTCAGCTCCCTGACCTATAGCGGTATCGAATGGCTGACTCCGTCTATCAACTATACCTACGCGACCGAAGCCGGCGGTTACTTCGTGGAAGCGAGCCTGCACAGTAGCTGGGAGTTATTCGAAAACTTCACCGTGACGCCTTATGTCACCCAGGCATTCGATTTTCAGTATGCTAGCGAAGATCATGATGGACCTAACCATTTCCAATTTGGGTTAGAGGCTGAATATCTATTGAATGAGCAGATCGTATTATCAGGACATATCAGTCACACCATAGCTCAAGAGGACATTAAACTTGAAGCAAAGGCTGACGGTGTTGAAGGCAGCCTAGATCAAACTTATGCAGGTGTTCATTTAACCTGGAATTTCTAAAGTAAAATCCTGAGCACTTTGTAAAAACAGAGATCCTCGACTAAATTTACCTAAACCAAAGACAGGGAGTGTCTTTGGCAAATAGCTTTTAATCGTTACACTTTCAAGAGGAACAGGGAATGTCACTCTTAACTCAATATACTTGGTTCATTAAACTTGCGACTGTCGCCAGCTTCTCCATTATCATCTCAGTAAGCATTGTTCCCTATAGCCGAGCCGACACCAAAGAGCCCCTGCCTTTAGGCGTAGTGCTGGATAGTGAAGGAAACCCCATCTCCCTCCCCTCCCGAAACCAAAGCGCTCTGGAATTTCACTCGCCTACCATCACAAAACCCCATCATAACCCTGGCGTAAATCCGGTTCCCAACAAAAGGACCAGCAAGAAAAAGGCTCGTACGAAAAAGCTCAGCCGCAAGCAGCAACTCGCCAGCAGAGTCAATGTAGCCAACGATCCAAGTTGTCGCTGGCTAAACAGTAGAATGAATAAATTAGAAGAAAGCATTACATCGTTCGGCAACAGTTCAACTAACAACTATCAACGAAAAGAGTTAGCAGTCAGGAACAAGGAGTGGAAATGTATGAAATGTGGCGCCGAAGGGCCAGAGCAAAAAGATCACGACAGGTGCCAATACCGCCGCTAAAAAGGATGACGGTAAGGTCTAAGGTAATGCCACTTCTGTACTGAGACATGGTTTGCCCCTACAATGACTGCCTTTCATCGCAACTTTTGAACATACTCTTTGGAGATAAAAAATGGCCCAACATTTTGACTACATCTGTCTTGGCGCAGGTAGTGGTGGTATTGCATCGGCAAACCGCGCAGCCATGCGTGGTGCTAAGGTACTACTGATCGAAGCCAAGGCGCTTGGCGGCACTTGTGTCAACGTTGGCTGTGTACCAAAGAAAGTCATGTGGTATGGCGCCCAAGTTGCCGAAGCTTTACATCTATACGCTAAAGATTATGGCTTCGATGTTAAGGTCAACAAATTTGACTGGAATACTCTGGTCGCGAGTCGCGAAGCCTATATTGATAGGATCCATGGCTCATACGATCGTGGTCTTGAAAACAATAAAGTCACCTTGGTACGTGGTTATGGCCGTTTCGTTAACGAACGTACCATAGAGGTCGACGGGCAAGAGTACACCGCCGATCACATCTTGATCGCAACAGGTGGCTCACCAAGCATTCCCAATATCCCTGGTGCCGAACATGGTATCGATTCCGATGGTTTCTTCGAGTTGCGCGCACAACCTAAACGTGTGGCCGTCATAGGCGCGGGCTATATTGCCGTAGAGCTCGCCGGTGTACTTCACTCTCTGGGCAGTGAGACTCATCTATTTGTTCGTAAACATGCACCGCTGCGTAGTTTCGATCCTATGCTCAGTGAAGCACTGATGGAATCGATGGCCACCGATGGTCCAACGCTGCATACTCACAGCACACCAGAATCGGTCATCAAAAATAGCGATGGTAGCCTTACCCTGAAGCTTGAAAACGGTGAGAGTTTTGAGGTTGATACCCTTATCTGGGCGATAGGCCGCAAGCCGTCTACCGGTAATATCGGCCTGGAAAATACCCAAGTTAAGTTGAATGACAAAGGTTACGTGGTCGTAGATGAACAGCAAAACACCACAAACTCTGGCATCTACTGCGTGGGAGATATTATCGAAGGTGGCGTAGAACTTACCCCTGTTGCCGTTAAGGCGGGCCGTCTGCTCTCTGAACGCCTCTTTAACGGCATGACAGATGCGAAAATGGATTATGCCCTTATTCCTACCGTAGTCTTTAGCCACCCGGCCATCGGCACCATGGGCCTATCTGAGCCGGAAGCTATTGCCCAATATGGTGCAGAAGAGGTTAAGTGCTACAACTCTGGCTTCACCTCTATGTACACCGCGGTCACGGCACACCGTCAGGCATGTAAGATGAAGTTAGTCTGTGCCGGTCCCGATGAGAAAGTAGTGGGTATCCACGGCATAGGTTTGGGTATGGATGAGATCCTCCAAGGCTTCGGTGTCGCAATGAAGATGGGCGCCACCAAGAAAGATTTCGATGCAGTCGTAGCTATCCACCCTACGGGCGCCGAAGAGTTCGTTACCCTCAGGTAATGCCTCATATCCCCTCTAAGCCTGACTTGTGTTCGGGCTTATAGGGGTGATGTTCACGCTCAGAAGATTCAATTTTTTTTAACTTAAAACTAAAATAAATTGAATTTATTGAAAACATTGGTCTGGCTATAATCACCAGCTAACTCATTAGCAATAATTTTCGATGAAACTCGGCACCATACCTCTGCAGACAGTAAAGCGTCACCTTCCCTTTTTCTTAATTGCTGTCCTATGTTTACTTCCCGTGATTTCATCACCCATAGCCTTGGTATTGGGTTTCACTTTAGCCAGCTTGGGCCTGATCCCCAATGAGATCGATCTGGGCAAGAGCACTAAACGTCTCTTGTCTTACTCAATTATCGGCCTGGGATTCGGTATTCAGCTACAAACCGCCATATCGGCGAGTATGCAGAACCTACCTCTGATCCTCGGCTCTATCATCTTCACCTTCCTCTTAGGTTTTATACTGACAAAAGCACTCAGGCTCGACACCAAAACAGGACACCTTATCTCTGCGGGTACGGCGATTTGTGGGGGAAGTGCTATCGCCGCCATCGCACCGGCAATTAACGCCAAGAGCGAACAGTCCGCCATCGCACTCGCAACCGTATTTATTTTAAACTCGGTGGCACTCTTTCTGTTTCCAGCCCTGGGTCATCTCTTTTCGATGAGCCAATATGACTTTGGCGTTTGGAGCGCTATCGCGATTCATGACACCTCTTCGGTAGTGGGGGCTGCTTCGGCTTACGGTGAAGAGGCTCTGACTACGGCAACGACGATTAAATTGGCTAGGGCATTATGGATCATTCCGATAGCCCTACTCAGTGCCATGCTCTTTGGTGGTGACAAGAAACGGATCACCATCCCTTATTTCATCGGTTTCTATTGTCTGGCAATTGCCATCGCTCACTGGTTTCCTCAGGGTCAACCTATCTATGAAGTACTGTTTGAAGTATCAAAACGCGTTCTGGTGCTCTGCCTGTTCTTAATCGGCGCGGGAATTACGGTGAGAAAAATGCGGGCGGCAGGCCCTAAACCTCTGCTTTTAGGGGTTCTTTTATGGTTATCGATTGGAACGAGTTCGCTACTCTACATTCTCTATCTCTAAAATGATTAGAGCCGGGAACATCTCTCTTCCGGCATGCTAAAGCTGTTTTGGCATGCCAGGCCTCATAATTATTAAGCTTCAACCGTTTTGCTTATCGTGAGGGTATTTAAAGAGATAGGGATTACTGCTTCATCGACTCAGGTTTCATTCCCAGGACAATCCAAAGCAAACAAGCAAAGGCTGCAAGATCGATAAGTGCGCGAGTCAGCCCACTGGTGAGTAGGGAGGCGGCAACAAAAACGGTACAACATAAGATAATTAACCACTGCTTCATTTTGCCCCCTTAATAGAGTCAGACATAAATTTAAAGAAGTGGTCATTATTTATCGAATAGAGAAGGGATCCCAAATATTCGTTTTTACTAACAAATAGCTAGATCAACTAAGAGACGGCATAGGGGTCATTTTTCGCATCATGATTCCAATGATATTCGGTAAGCCTCTCGATTCTTCTCGCTTCAACTTCTCCCCTTAGCTGACTGACATAAAAGAGTGCAGCATCCGTTCCAGCTGAAACGCCGGATGATGTCAGGAACTTACCATCGTCAACCCAACGAGCGCGAGGTTGCCAATTAACTTGCCTGGCGAGTCCTGTCACCCACTGATAAGCCATCTTATTGGTTGTGGCATTAATGCCATCTAAAATACCAGCCCGAGCCAGCAGGGCGGACCCGGTACAGATAGAAAACACCTTCTCCGATACACTGACTTGTTTTCGTAGCCAAGTAATCAGCTCCTCATCTTCAACCAGTTTACGCGTACCTAAGCCTCCGGGAACAATGAAAAGATCACAGGGAGTGACACTATCGGTCGAGATATCAGTCACCACTTTTGGCCCTTGATAACTCCTGATAATACTCTTAGCCCCAACAAGTTTAATTTGAACATTTTTCATATGCCCTATCATCTCAACCGGGCCATGTAGATCCAGAGTTTCATAGTCATCAAAAACTAAGGCCAGGACCTGCAAAGGTTTATCTTTAGTTGCAGCAAAAAGTTGCGGAGATACCATAGCGGTAGCCATGGCCAGAGTGCCCGCGGCTAGAAAATCACGACGTTTCATCACTTACTCATATTAATGGTACAGATATACTTTATTAGTCCTTTTGATTTCGACAAAATTCATTCTGTTTACTGCAAACTAATAGAAGTGTGAACTAAGAAGAGATACCCAATAAAACGGGAGCTTGATAGAAAAACATCGATCTGGATTTGACTAAAATCATGCCCGTAGAACCAGAATGTAAGCTCAAACCATCCGTAAAAACGATCGGCTTACCCTCAATAGGAGATCACTGGCGTGATCTCCGGTATTTAGTCGCTCAGCTTTGTAAGCAAAAAACTCATAACCACTATTGGGCATCGATGATAGCGTCACGACGCTCTACACCAAGCGCTTTCTCACGCCTACGCCCCGTTACCAGATAGGTACTCAAGATTGAGAAGATACAATAGGCGGTAAAATAGTAGAAGCCCACCTCAAAATTGGCGGTTGTTCTCAATAACTCTCCCATCCCAGCCGATGCATTTCCTGCCATAAAACTCACCATAAGCGCCACAACAAAAACATCGGCCATCGACCACTTGCTGATTAAGGCGATAAATCGATTTAATTTCAACTCAACTTTTTCTGGAACAGAAAATTGCAGAAACAACATCAAACTTAATTTCAGCGCCGGAATAACAATACTAAACAGCATCACCAGAGCAGAAACCGGAGCATTACCTGATCGGTAGAGCTCTTCTATGGTCCCCCAAATACTCCGTGTCTTCTGAAAAACTTCGACTTCGCCTTCGATCTCATTGAGTCCCAGCATGCCCGTTATCATCGAAATCATCCCTCTGGCACTACCACTGCCGGCAGAATCATCACTAAAGCTGTTTGCCAGGTGGTCCACCCCGGCCAAGGTCAATTCAGATTTGTCTATGGTTCCGCTGATACTCAAAATAGGCTGAGTGACACCCGGGACTAACAACACCAGTGAGATAAAAATAACAATAACGGGAAATAGTCTGTTCATCGAAGTACTTGCTCATCGGTATCAACAAAAACGCTATTATACCAAGCCTGACCATGATTGGCTCATTCGATGAGCTGAGATTTTCCGCTTTGACAGTCTCTACTGGAGAGGGAAGACAGCTTAATAGATCAATAGAAGGGAGACGGGTCGACATCCAGGCTACTCGGTGAAACACCACGCTCAATATGCAGATCAGTTTTAAGCAGATCGACCATAGCGACTTCGGTGTAACGCTTGTGCTTTATTGAGTAGAAACATTTGAGTATCGGATGCAGGGCGTCTCGGTTACTCGCTTGCCAAACGATACCAATCCGGCCATCAGATAACTCAACTAATGAGCCTACCGGGTAGACTCCCACACAACGAATAAACTCATAAACCAAAGCTCGATCCAGATGAAGTGGTGTCAAACTCAGGAGTACTTTAAAGGCCGCAGCCGGGCTCATGGCCTCTTTATAACAACGGGTGGCGGTAAGTGCATCAAAAATATCGACAATACAACTCATGCGCCCATGAAGCGGCAACTCATCCCCTTTCAAGCCTCTAGGATAACCATTACCATCGAGCTTCTCATGATGCATCAGACAAACATCTTTACTGATAATCGAAAGGCCTTTGGCCTCTTTCATGATATCGATGGCAAAAACCTGATGTAGCTTGATATGCTCAAACTCTTCGGGTGTAAGCCTTCCCGGCTTATGCAGCACCTTGTTGTCGACTTTAATTTTGCCGATATCATGTAACATGCCGCCAATCGCCATCTGCCTCAGCGTATCTTTTTCTAACTTGAGGTATTTTCCGAAGGTAACCAGCAGAAAAGCAACATTGATAGAGTGCTCAAGAAGATAGGCATCTTTCGTTCTCAATGCCGATACACATTTCAAGGCATCCGCATCGAGCAAGGCAGACTCAATCATATTGTCTGCAAGAGCCCCAAAAGGGGCAACCTCTATCGCCTTTCCCTCGAAGGTTTCAGATAGGACTTTTTTAACGAGATCTTTAGCTTCGACAATCAGTTTTTTGGCTTGTTTTTGTGATTTTTCCCGGGATGGTTGGGGCTTCTTACCAACGGGTTTAGGTGATGGTGCACGTTTTAATCCACAATGTTCCGCAGATCGCTCAGCATCGACCCACACATGTTTAATGCCATTCTTAACCAATTTAGCAATCGCATCGCGATGACGGATCTGCCCGGCGTTGGAAATTTTTACCAAGCCTTGTCGATCAATTGCCGTAACAAACATGCCAACAGTCAATTTAGACACTGGAAATTTAACAAGTGCTTTAGATTCCACCGAATCCGCCATGAATCCAAGCCCCCCCAGGATGACTAACAGCAAATGAACATATTTATTGAAATATGTCAGTACGCCTTATCTTTACCACAATTTTTTGCTGTAAAACAAGGATCTTGTGGGGAGGTATTCTAAGCCTTGAAAAACTAAATAACCACAGCAAAGATATGCATCTCAATCTCAATCTATCTAAATATTGACCAAGAGCACATGTAAACTTAAGTTAATGCTTATTTATCAGATAGTAAAAACCTTATATCTGTAACAAATATTTACTTAAATTGGATACATTCGACGCCATCTATGAGCCAACGTCGATTCATGCAGTTGTAACAAGAGACAAGCGTGTCATCGATCTGCTCATCCTCATCGTCGGGGCTAAATTGCTTACAGGTCTGAGCCGCTTGTCTGGATGCTTCACTATTTTCAGTGCCAAACTTGAAGCGAAAGACTTTTCCGTCTAACTGATACCAAGGTTTCAACTGCATCATCACAATTAATACTCCTTTAACTGTCGCTTTAATGCGTTACACCAGCGACCCTCATGACGATATACCAAAAGCGCAAATTGATGCTGGCAATACACAGCTTTGACCTTCTTAGTTAAATGAATAACTTCGGTACTCTTTAATTGCTGACCACTTAAATCAACGACGATATCCAGCCCGCTGCGCGTTAATACCTCTTCCACGGTGAGCTCAACCCCCTCTTCATAAAGCTCTTGGCCCAGGTCAATCTGCCCCTTCACTCGACCATCCTGACCATAAAGTCTTAATCCGATACCGGCTAGCGCCCCAATCACCCCCTGTCCGGTACCGCCATGCTCACTCAAACTGACACCTAACCTCAGAGCCAGATCATAAGCATCTTTCTTAGTCTTAACTTGCCCTTTTGCCTCTAAACCAAAATGAATAAGTGCCTCTCTGTCGAACTCTGAATCACATGCCAAGATAGCCAAACCTGGATCGGATGCTGGTGCACTCTCTTCTAACAGGTGTACGATAGCCAACTGCTCGATCATCGCGAGAGACTTATACGTCTCTATATAAAAACACATCGCGCTATTATGGGAGGTGTATGGGATATCCGGGTGCACATAGAGTTGATGGCGAGTAATAAATGAGCTGCGTTCATGTTCATCACCGGACAGTATCTCGGCAATCTCTTGCGCTATCTCTCCCGTACCTTTAGTTCCAATATCATCCGTATCATCGATGCAGATCAACCAGGATTTCAACTGTTTATTATTCATCTATTTTGCGCTCTCTTTATAGAGTAAATCATGTGACTTCAACCGCTCTAACACCGGGGGGACCATCAAGGCCGCAAGCAGGGTAAACATCCCACCTTTTAGCATGCTCAACGCAAACTGAACCAAGGCCACCTGCATCGTCATTCCCACCAACAGATCCTCTACCCAGCCCTTTGTGGCCCATGCGAAACAGCCTATCAGCCCCACAAGTACACAACGCCACCTAAGAGTGAATAAGCCGGCAACAAGGATCAGGCTCAAATCCATTGCGATTGCTGGCAGCGCGAATTTTATTAAGATCAATGGGCCACCTTTACCTACACTTAAAATCATGGCGACCAGCCCGGACAGCAATCCACATGCCGAGACGCTGCCAACACGCCCCACCACGCCATAACAAATGAGATAAAAAAATGTCATCAAAAACATCGAATGCCCCGAAATGCCCAACTTGAGACGCAACATACTTTTTAACGCCACCAATAAAGTGGCACAAAAGCCGATAAAGAGTGCATCCTGTAAACTGAAGTTAAAACTCTTACTCATAACACCTTCTTCATATAGTTTTGTTTAACAGCTGAGTTGAATAAAACGAGATACCTGAAATGTAAAATCACCTCCAATGAGTGGGTTGTTTACTCTTACCAAAATATCGTAATTGAGCCGCGACAGCGATCTGCCTTGAAAGCTTAAGCAGCTGAATAAGTAGTGGGAAAATCACACAATTTATTAATTCAGACCAATTTCTCGGATCTCTTAAGGCTTTAGGGCTTATCCGCGCGCCACGCAGACACTGAATGTGATAGATCTCACGCAGTTCGACTGTCATGTATGGCAGCAAACTGATCGATGCCGAAATAACGAATGCCCACTTAACAGGTAGTACCCAGGTTAGCACTTCACCTATACGTTCCGGGGCACAAGTAATGGATAACCACCACCCTGGGATAAAAGCCAATAAGATCCTTAATACCGCTACAGCCCCCTGAGCCAGCTGACTCTGACCATGAATAAGATAATATAGGCTCATGGTGATAATGAGCTGCACTATGAATACTCGTGCAATAACACCTGGGTTACCGCGGCGATATACCCCATGGATGACCAGGAGCATTTCACACAGGATCAAGCCTGGAAGGTATCTATCAGGAATAAAAAATGCGGCGCTCGACAATATCAAGACAAGTATTAAAGAGGCGGCGGTAACATAACTGCTTTTCTGAGTCGCAGTGCTTTCGAGTCGATGATAGTCAAAGCCTGCGGCTCCACGATATTTAGTTGCCTTATGCCTGCCCTTAACCCGCATTCATGCTATCCATAAACCCTTGTTCACTTTGCAGAATCCCATCCGAGAGCTGCCATGATCTCGTCACAGGCATATGATTCATCTGTCTATGGCTGCTAAACAAGATGGCCGTACCTTGCTGACTCAAGCTGACCAGCACCTGCCAAACTCTGCAGTAAAATGCCTGATCCAAGCCTGCAAGCGGATCATCAAGCAGCAACACTTTCGGTTTTAACGAGGCAAGAGATGCCAGAGCGACCAGGTGTTGCTGCCCGTAAGATAAGGTATGAGGAGAATGAAACTTAAGGTCCTCTAATCCCATTTCACGCAACAGTCTGTCGGCATTCTCCAGCGGTAAACCGAAGCGTTTAAGGCTAAACTGCATCTCTTCCAGCACCGTGTTTTCAAAAAGCTGACGATTTGGACGCTGAAGTAATAAGCCCAGTTCACCGCCAAAGATACCAAGCCTAGGTTGCTTACCCAATACTGCCAGGGGTAACGCTCTGACATTAGACTGTATCCCAGCGATACTCTTCAATAGACTACTTTTACCTGCACCATTGTCGCCGACCAACGCGACGATCTCGCCTTCAAACAACTCAAGATGGTCATGGCACACAAATAATGGGCTTTGATCTTCAAAACAAAATTCAAAAGGCTCGAAAGCCAGTACACTTTTCCCAACAGGAACATAGCCGGGTCTGGTGAATGAAATAGGAGCTAACTGGAAACACCCTGACGTCACCCTGCCATCTTTTAATTGCCAAAAATGATCCACAAGATCACTGAAAGCCGCAGGATTGTGCTCAACCAAAACGATGGCAACGTTATCGGACTTGAGTAGCCTCAAGACTGACATGAGTTCATCGACACCCATATCATCGAGTTGAGCCCAAGGCTCATCCAGCAGCAATATATCGGGTTCATATACCAATTGAGCCGCGATCATCAAACGATACTTCTGTCCGAGTGATAGCTGCTCAATGGGCATATCTAAACTGACGTATAACCCCACTCTTCTTAATGCTGCTTGAACCTTACCGACCATAAGATCATAGGGGACAGCCAGATTTTCTAACGCAAAGGCAACTTCTGCACCGACACTCTGCCGGATAAACTGCACATTGGGATCCTGCATCACCAAGCCAAGCACAACACCATCGGCGATATGAAGCTCACCTTCGAATGGTCTGGAAAGGCAACCCACAATAAGGTTAAGAAGACTCGATTTTCCTGAACCGGTAGGCCCGCTAATGCAGTGACATTCCCCCTTGCGAATAGAGAGACTCGCCTCATTCAACACAAGAGACGAGTCACTGTGATAACGGAAACTAACTCTATTTAATTCCAGTAAATTCATATCTGCACAAACCATATCCATTTGATAATGAGGGTTAACCTGTTCCAACACCGTTCAATAAACTCCTCAATTTAACGTGAGGGTTACTGGCCTATATCTGCCAGCTAATACCGACAAAGACTTGTCGCCCAGCCTGAGGAATGGCATCGCTTTGGTAATAGTTTTCATCTAACAAGTTTGTCGCCCTGATATAAAGCTCGAGCTTGTCATCCAATACCGGTTGAACTAAGTTCAAATCCAACAAGGTGTAGTCTTTTAATGACTGCTCGGTCCAAACTTTATTACCGTTAACCTTCTCCTGTTCGTAGTAAACCTGTCCCATGATCCGTTCAATATTCATGTTGATTCGCATCGCAAAAGGAAGCTCATAATCAGCCTGAAAACGAAGCTGATGCCTTGGGCGATACTCTAAAGTTCCCATGCCATCGAAAGCATCTTTGTCTTCGGTGTCCAAAAAGCTATAGACAAAGGTTAATGACAGATCGTCAATGGATTGGTTATTCAGAGACAGATCGACCCCTTTGAACTGATAGCGCCCCATGTTTTGATAGACACCTGACATATCCTTGGCAATATAGTTCTCGGCATCTGTGTAGTAGCCCGCAACGGATAGCGCCGTCGATGCTCCCAGCTCTTGTTCAACACCGAGTTCAAAATGTTTCGATGTTTCTGCAACTAAATCGGCATTTCCTGAAGATTGTGAGTACAGGTTCTTCATCGAAGGGAAGCGAACTTTTCTTGCGATTCCCGCATTGAAGCGTGTCTGTTCAAATGCTTGCCAGAATCCGGAAAGCTGCCCTGAATAATCATTTTCAGACTCTTTGACACGGTCTTGATCATGAAAAGCACCGCCTATGGTGAAACCATAATAGCCATCATCCTGATATTGATATTCGGCGGCTAAGGTATAAAGCCATGCGGAGTCATCGAAGTTACTGCTTCCCCCGCCGCTTCCACCACCGCTTCCACCACCGTTTCCACCGTCGTTTCCACCGTCGTTTCCACCGTCGTTTCCACCGTCGTTTCCACCGCCGTTTCCACCGCCATTTCCACCGCCATTTCCGCCGCCGTTTCCACCGCCGCTATAGCCATCGAGTGCTCGACTCTGTTTCTGACTCGACTTGTCACCTGTTGACGACTTGGATGTTGTGGACTCCCAACTCTGACTTTCAGCGATCAGAGAGCTCGTCAGCAGACCCGCATCACCGAAATTGGTGATAAATTGCAGATTCCCACCCTGTACCTTAGAGCGTCCGTCCTGACTCTGCTTCACCTTGGTGTAGCTGGCATCGGTATATTGAGTCTCCAGCACATCACTCTGGTTGTGATAACCGAAACCTCTAAGTGTGAACATCTCACTGAATTTATGTGCCATGCCTAACTGAAAGGTTTTTGCATCATAGTCATCGGCCCGCTCAAACTTGACGGTTCCACTACCGCTACCATCTCGTGAAGGCTTGCCCCACTGACCCGAACGCAAACTCATGTTAGCCGTTATTTGGGTATCGTCTGATAACCAATAGCTCCCCTGAGCATAAATATTATCGATCTCTTTATCAGAGTTAGCCCTGATATCATCAAGCTGAACATCGTTATGTGGATAATCACCTGACAGTGGGAAACCATCCGTTTGTTGATGACTGACACTGACCAAGCCTTGCCAGTTATCACCTGAACCCGCAGCACTGATGTCACCATTAAAGGTGTCTTCCCCGGACGCTTCTAATCGTCCCGACAAAGTAGACGCATCCTCTCCCTGCTTGGTGATGATATTAATCACACCACCGGCTCCGCCGGGGCCATAGAGAACGGATGTCGGACCCACAGAAACTTCGACTGAAGCGATCTGACTGGTTGGGATCACACTTGGATCAAACTGGCCATCCTCGGCACCATTTGCCGGAACACCATTGATAAGCAAGGTAACGTGTCGTGTCTTAAACCCACGAATATCTACCCTTGGTGTCCCCTGTCCGCCGGTTCGCACGTAGACGCCAGGCACATTTTTAAGTACTTGATCTAAGCTTTGAGCCCCCAGCGCTTTTATCTCATCCTCATCGATGCTCCAGTGGGTCGTAGCCACTTCTGTCGCTGTCGGTCTCTCACCATGTACCACAATAACCTCATTAATATTGAGGATAGGGTCCCTATCTATGTCATCCGCAAATGCGGCTCCACTACTACCGATGGCAAGCGCGATTGCCGACATTTTTATTATATGTTTTTGTACTTTCATGCTTAACGTATCCTGACCTGAGCTTATTCGCCGTTATTGTCAGCATCAGCTTGTCTGTCCTCAAGAAATAAAAAGTCAAAAACAAACGCAGATCGACAAATTCAGACAATGTCTACACATCGAACTACTGGCGAGAGACAAATTGTCCACTTAAAGTAGGTAGTGGGACAGAATTACTCAGAGTAATCGACATCAACTTGATGATAAGGTAGGTGAAATACAAACTTGTATTGCTGTATTCATGGTCAAGTTCACAGCTTGAATGGCCACGACTTGACAGTTTTTAGCTTGAGCATTACTTTGTGGTAAAGATTCTTATTACCAATTATATATAGGAACTAGATAGCGTCAGAATCAAAGGATCTCTGCGGTAGTTTCCACTGTTCTATTTTCACTGATATTTGTTTGGAGTTTTAATTGGCTGCTTTCCTGCTGTCACAGGCTATCTCAACCCTTACTGACAAACTAAAACAACTGAAATTTCAGTCACACAGTGATCCTATCATTCAAGTTTCTGTTCCCATTTCGCCCATGCCTGCGATTGCCTGGCTTGCCGCACAGCCGATTTACCCCAGAATTTACTGGAAAGGCAGAGATACCGAAGAGGAAGTTGCAGCCGTCGGAAGCTGCAAAGATTTCGCCTATGAAGAGGCAGTAGATGACAACCAGCTATCTCAGGCGTATCAGAAACAACGCGCCCTCTCAAACAATCAGGATATTCGCTATTATGGCGGCGTTGCTTTCGACAGAACCACTGAGTGCTGGCCCGAATTTGGCAGAGCCCATTTTGTTCTTCCCAGAATAGAGTTAAGACGCAGTGGTGAAGAGTATAAATTACTGATCAACCTTAATTGCGAGTCTAATGAGACTGAAACTGAGCGAACCAAAGCGATAGAAGACTTGGCAAAACTTGTTTCTCCAAGACCACTGCCCCCACCTAATAAAATCAACTTATTAAGTAGAAGTGACAGGCCAGACCATTATCATTGGACCGAATTGGTAAAGAAAGTCACTCACGAGAAGTTTATACAGGATACCCCAAAAGTCGTGCTATCGCGTCTGACTCAACTGGAGGTAGACGAAGAGGTCGACCCCTGGACGCTACTCGCTTGTTGGCAGGGACGTAATCAAAATAGTTTTCAATTTGGATTCCAGTTTAGCCCCGAACGTGCTTTTATCTCCTGCACGCCTGAGCGCCTCTATCGACGTAGACAACGAGAACTATTTACCGAAGCATTGGCAGGGACGACGACACGTGGGTTAAACCAGGAGGAAGACAGAGTTCTTGCTCAACAGCTATTAGAGGACAGTAAAAATAGCCATGAAAATCAGCTCGTAAAAGAGCATATCGTTGATGCCTTAACTCCATTAAGTAACTATGTTGGTGCGGAAGAGACGCCTCGGGTATTTAAACTCAGCCATATTCAACACCTACATCGCTCAATTCGGGCTGAGTTGAAGGCTGGTATCGATGATTTTCAGTTATTACAGGCGCTCCACCCGACGCCTGCAGTGGGCGGTTTACCAAAAGAACCCGCAATGAGCTTTATCCGACAACGTGAAGGCTACGCCAGAGGCTGGTATGCCGGAGCCTGTGGATATTTCAATAAATATGAAAGTGAGTTTGCCGTCGCTATCCGCAGTGCCCTCATAGAGCCCGGACGGATCAACTTGTTCGCCGGGGCTGGTATTGTTTCAGGCTCAGAGCCGGAAGCTGAATGGGTTGAATTAGAGAATAAGCTGACAACGATACTTTCTATCCTTACTGAACTTTAGTTCAGGGTTAAGAGTTACTGAACTTTAGTTAGGGTAAAAAGCGACTGAACTCGGGTTAAGCTCTGAGGATTGCCGGGCTTTAGTTCAGCCGTACAGGAGTTGAAGACCGAAGAGTTACTGCTCTCTGATTGGGTGTAGTCTTTGGGCATCGGGACCCACATAATGACGAAAAAGCTCATCGAGTTCACCATTGTCGATAAGCTTTTTCAATTCAGTGTCAAAATGCAGCTTTAGCTTCGCCCCCTTGTCGTTATCAGAAAATACGAAGTAAATCTCTGTCCTGAACACATTTTCCACGATCACAAACTGCCTGAGTTGCTGTAATTGTGGCGCCATAGATAACATCGTGGGCTTATAATCGAGTACTGCATCCACCTGACCTCGATTTACCCGGTTCAGCATTTCGAGCAGGTTACTGCTCTCCTCGTAATACATCGGCACCGAGATAAATTCATCATAGCGGTATGCTAAGAGTGCCTGAACTTTCTTCAGTCTCAAACTCTCAACACCTTGCCATATTATACCAATCAGTATAAGAAAGTGTTCTACTCAGAGTTATTTTTGGCAAACTAATTCAAGGCGAATAGATGATGCAATGGTGATCCCTTGTGAAGCTATTCAACGAGGAAGTAGGCAGTCAAAAACACTCCTGAAAGGCGAGTTTTAGCGCTTCTTATGCTGCGTTAACGAGCTTAAACGTAGAACAACTATGCTCTTCACTCGCTGCCTTGCCTCAGAAGCGCTAAACTCTCGCTGAGCGATCACATCTTTATACTGATTGGTATTACTGCCAGCTCAGGGGTAATTGCGGCATCGACACTATCGACCTCGACGGGATACTTGCTATAAAGAGCCCTAGTCGTATCTCCACTATAAAAGCCTAAAGCCATATTAACCCGATCATGATCGATCAAATATCTGACACGGGAAAAAGGTACCATTTCGATTTTTAGCTGCCACTCTGGCTTTGGAAATACCCGTTTCAGAATATCAAAATAGTAACCACTTCCATCTTTGTTGGTATAACCTAGCCAGCTATCGGTGGATATAGTCACCACGCTGGGGCCTTCTACAAGCTGCACTGGGTTTGCCAAGAGATGACTCGGCAGAAGGAGTAAACATATCAGTGACATCATAAGCGTCAATATTTTCATTGAGGTGACCATTATCTGTTTAAAAGCCAACAGCGCTCCTTGTAGCCTCAGTAAGTTAAGCCTACTCAATCAAAGTTTAGATCTATTTGTCAGTTTTTGAGCAAAAAGTCCTCCATTATCCTTGCTCCAACTGAAAACCTCTTTATAATGTGCCGCCCCTACAGGGGCCAGAATAGGCATACCTAACCCACGACCCGCTTACTAATAATGCTCGTGTCTTAGTATTTAATGCCAAATACCACTTTTATTAACGGGTTCCCTCACCCCGTGACCGTGAAAACGGATAATCAATTAAAAAGGCTACAAGATGTTAACGTTAACAAATGCGCAAATTCGCCGTGCACTGCTGGTGCTTGTCGGCTTTCACATACTGATCATATGCGCCAGTAACTATCTGGTTCAATTGCCTTTTCAGATATTTGAACTTCATACTACCTGGGGAGCGTTCAGCTTTCCATTCGTCTACCTCGCTACCGATCTCACCGTCAGAATCTTCGGACAGAGCGCGGCCAGACGTATCATTTTGAAGGCGATGATCCCAGCCCTGCTTATCTCATATTTAATGGGCGTTATTTTTCATCAGGGCAGCTTTCAAGGCTTAGCAGCGTTATCGGAATTCAATAACTTTGTTTTTCGTATCGCCTTCGCCAGCTTCGCCGCCTACCTCATTGGACAATTGATGGATATCACGGTCTTCGCCAAGTTAAGAAATACTCAATCTTGGTGGGTAGCACCTGCAGCATCGACACTTATCGGTAATCTGGTTGATACCTTAGTATTCTTCGCATTGGCTTTTTACGCCTCCAGCGATAGCTTTATGGCCGCACACTGGCCTGAAATAGCCAGTGTAGACTATGGCTTTAAATTGATTGTAAGCTTAGGGCTATTTCTACCGGCATATGGCGTGTTATTGAAGGTGCTGGAACGAAGAATAGTAAAATTACCAACGCAACAAGAATTGGCTCCTAACTAAACCCTATAGCTCAACACGCTGGCCAGACCAGTTGCCTTATACTAATACCCATCGGTATAATATCGCCAGCTTATAATATAGGCAGCAGTTCATTTGCTGCCTTTTTACAGAGAGATTGGCTCCCCATGTACAAAGTAGAGATAGAAACAACGACTGAGCTTACCCCAGATCTGCTGAACTGTTTACTCGATATACATCGACAGATCCCTGAATTTGATAAACCATACTCTGAATCAGAGTATGGATTGCGGCTTAATAACAAACCTATACTTATCATGTTTATCAAAGTAGAAGGTGAACTTGCAGGTTTTAAACTAGGGTACGAACTCAATGGCTCTACTTTCTATAGCTGGCTGGGAGGTGTGATTCCAGAGTATAGAAACTTAGGTTTAGCCCAACATCTGCTACAGGCTCAAGAATCTTGGGCCAGGGAAAGTGGATATCAACAGATAGAAGTTAAAACCCTTAACCGGTTTTCATCTATGTTAGCCATGCTAACTGCCAGTCGATATCAAATAACCAAAATTACTCAAGCAACTGATAGAATTGAAAATAATAAGATAAGTTTGCAAAAATCACTCATAGAGACAGTGTAAATTTAAATTAAATGCAATAAATCACTTGCAAGCCTTAATGATAATGATTATTATTTGCATGCGTTCCAAGGAACTCACTCTATTTAGACTTAAACACTTCATCTCTGTTTAATTCGCTCTCAGGTTTTAAGAGACAAATAGCATGGGTTTGCAAAGCACGACATTGCTCACACACACTTTTAGCCGGGATTATTTCCCGGCATTTTTTTACCTAATTTTAATAACTGTTTTCATCACAAAGGAAGATTTATTAAAGGGATCAATGACCGTTAAAGTGCAGTCCCTCATAAGGTGTATCTACCTGCTCCTCCTTAGCTTTATGATATAAACCTATGGTAAATAGCGTTCCCTTGCCCACCGTAGAGCTGACCTCTATCGTTCCACCGATACGCTTAATAATTCCGTAACTCAAAGATAGCCCCAGACCCGTACCGTCGGCTCTGGTGGTATAGAATGGATCGAAGATACGACTCAGCTGCTCTTGTGGGATCCCTTTACCTTCATCTTCAATTTCAATTTTGACCCCGATAGGTTCACCTCTTTGCACCCAGTCATAGGTTCGGATCCAGATCCTTCCCTCTTCATCCATTGCATGGGCCGCATTAACCACGAGATTAATCAACACTTGCAACAACTGAGGACGGTTCACCTCTATCGGATAACTGGCGTTCAACTCCTGATTCAATATCACCTTCTGCTCTTGAATCGAGTGGCGTACCAGTACCAACATCTCTTCGATAATCGGAGTGAGTTGATGCATCTCAAGTGGAGCATTGAACTCACCAGGGCGACTATACTGCAGCAGGCTACGGATAATGGTACTGATCCGCCCCACCTGTTGGATCACGAGATCGATCTCCTCCTCGACATCCTCCGCCCTATCGCCTAGCTCGTATTTCATCAACTCCATATTGCCTAAGATCACCGCGGTCGGATTATTGATCTCATGGGCAATACCTGCGGTCAGCTCACCCAGTGCGGTAAGCTTTTCGTTGGTAACCAGTTGTTGTCTGGTCTCATTAAGCAGTGCCACGTTGTTTTGCAGTTCCTCTGTTTTCTCCTGCAGGCTTCGTGTCCGCTCTTCAACTTTCACCTCTAACTGCTCGGCAGCAGCCTGGATCTGCGAATTTCGGCGCTGCAACAGATCCAGCATACGATCAAATTGCTCAGCTAAGTTTGATAATTCATTATCTCGCTCAAGCCCCAAAGATCCGATGCGCAGGTTTCGCCCTGATTGCACCGCTTTAACCACGTGATGAATACGCTCAATTGGCTGAAGTAAGCTATAAGCACCGCGATAGACGAGTAATCCAGACACCAGTAAAACTAACATCAAGATAGTGCCTAACTCTATGATATTCAGTAGATAGTTGTGAATGAATGGTGATTCTGAGAAGCCGGTATAGATCATCCCTATTCGCTTACCCTGAACATCCTCGAGTGGTGCATAAGCAGAGATAAACCAATCATTAAACACGAAAGCTCTGTCGACCCAGAGCATCCCCTGAGAAAATACTTTTTGCTTCACCTCTTCAGATACTAAGCTACCCAGTGCTCGTCCTTGGACCTCCCCCCCTTGTGGGAAAAAGTGTAGGGGAACATTGGTACTGATACGCGTGTTGTCGAGAAAGATAGTCACTGTGCCGATAGATCGTTCCGGCAGTGTCCCCTTGTCGTAAACCAGATCTCTGATGTGATCGACGATACGAATATCCCGATTAAACAAGATCCCACCATCTAAGTACCAGGCAACATTGCCTTCGGCATCGGGAACGGGCAACAGACTTCGACTGAGTAAGCCGCGGTCTTCGACTGTCTTAGTCGGTTTTTGTGATCTGGGCGTTTCAACCAGTGGAATACTTGCCGTCTTCACCATCTCAGGATCGATTAGTGCCAGGCGCTTAGGTTCCAGCACCATTAAGCCTGAATATGCAGAATCACCTTTTACTTTCTGAAGCATAACGCGAAGGTCAGGATCGGCTGCGGCCTCTGACACACTAACCAGACGCAAGAAATCTAAATTTAACAGCTGTTTTTTGGAATCCAGCAAAAGATCGATCTGCTTTCGATAGCTATTTTTATTGCCATCAAACAGGCGAAAATCATTCTGGAATTCCCATGATTCCATCACGAGTTCCAGTTGTTTTTCCTGGCTTTTCTGAACGGAGATAAGCGTATTATTTGCAACAGTCAGGTCAGCCTTGACCTTCATAAACAACTGCTTACCCGTATAGCTAATATTCCAATAGATGGTAATAAACACTAAGCTAACTAAGGTAAGTAGAATCGGAAGCAAGGTAAGGATTAAAATTCGATAGCGAACCTTAGCTTGCATCTGCTGCCAATTGATACCAAAAATACGAGGAAAAAAGGACACCTTAACTCTCCTCTTGTTTATCGGTATCGAACCACTCTTTATACTTCCTATCTAAGGTTTTTCGAGAAACCCCTAAATCCCTCGCCGCAGCGGACTTATTACCATTATGAAGGTCGACGACTTGAGTAACGTGATGTTTTTCAACCTCCTTTAATCCCCAATCTAACGGATAACCAGACTCGTTAGGTATGTCAGATTTGGGTTGCTGCTTCCAATACTCCGCAGGAGGCTTACCCAGTAAGATGCAGCGCTCAATCATGTTTCTCAATTCGCGAATATTTCCCGGCCACTCATGCTGTTGTAATTTCAGCATATCTTCATGGCTCCAAACCACCTCTTTAACACCGAGTTCAGACGCCAACTGCCTGGTGAAATGATGGGTTAATTCAACGACATCCTCCGGTCTGTCTCTGAGGGGGGGGATCACGATATCTAATACATTCAAACGGTAATAAAGATCTCGTCTGAAATTCCCCTCTTCCACCTCTTCCGCGAGCTTACGGTTTGTTGCCGCTAATACCCGGACATCGATATTTGTCTCTTTCTCACTACCGACGGGACGGATAGTTCTCTGCTCCAGGACCCTAAGTAGAGCCGTCTGCATCTTAAGCGGCATCTCACCGATCTCATCGAGAAAGATGGTGCCACCGGAGGCAAAGCTAAACAGGCCTTCACGATTACCCTTCGCACCAGTAAAGGCGCCAGCCGCATGACCAAAGAGCTCACTCTCAAGCAGTTCCGGCGCAATGGCACCACAATTGACAGGGACAAAAGGCCCTTGGCGTCCACTCAGCAGATGCAATTGTCTCGCGACTAACTCTTTACCTGTACCCGACTCGCCTTCAATTAAGATCACGGCATTTGTTGGCGCGACACGCTCGATGACATGCTTCACCTCTTTCATGGCATCACTACTACCGATAATGGTAGAGGACTGCCCAATAGAGACTTCACGGCGCAGCATCAGGTTTTCACGCTTGAGCAAACGACGTTCGATACAGCGATCGACCGCTTTCATCATCTGCTCAAGATGAAATGGCTTCATGATAAAGTCTGATGCTCCGGCTCTTAGTGCCTTGATAGCAACATCCATATCCGCATAACCCGTCATAAAGATGATGTCCGAGCGTCTCTCCTGATCATTTAATGCTTCATGCCATTCAATTCCTGAACGACCAGGTAGACGAATATCCACGACCAACAGGTCAAAATGGCATCGACTTCTTAACTGTTCAGCGTCCTCGACGCTGGAGGCTGTCTCGACCAGGGCGAATTTTTTAGAGAGCGCCTTTTTCAGAAAGCTACGCATACCGGGCTCATCATCTACAATAAGCACAGATACAGCGGAAGGAAGGGGTTTCAAATCTTTTTTATTTTGGCTCATATTGTCTTCTTTAGGACATTTTGACTCATTTAATGGTGATTCTAGCATCATAGTCTAGTAAATAGGTCACTGTGAGACAAAGAATAAGGGCTGTGGGACAAAATGTCTGTATGGCACCATTCAGGCGTGCGATCGGGATCACAGTCCCTCACCATTTGTGACACCAATACGCATCGATAACATTTGGCATCAAATTTGCTAAATAAACTGGCATAATTTGTAGAAGATTAGTTTTGGCAAAGAATCTTCATTATTTAATCGCCAAGGAGCAAGAATGTTAAACCTTAAATCTATCTTCAGCTTTGCATTAGCCGCGACGCTAGTCACAGGTATGCCGGCACAAGCCGAAGAGATTATAAAGTTAGCCACAACAACAAGTACTGAGAACTCAGGCTTATTGAAAAACTTATTACCAAAATTTGAAGCCCAAAGCGGTTACAAAGTTCAGGTCATTGCAACCGGTACCGGTAAGGCCCTCAAGCTTGCCCGTCAAGGCGATGTCGACGTCATCATGACACATGCCCCTGCAGCAGAAGCTAAATTTGTAGATGAAGGTTTCGGTCTTTTGCCTCGCGGCATCATGGAAAACGATTTTGTGATCTTGGGCCCTAAAAATGACCCGGCTAAGATACGTAACAGTAAGACAGTTGAAGAGGCATTTGCTAAAATAGCCGAATCAGGCGCCATTTTTGTTTCTCGTGGAGACAACTCCGGCACAAACATGAAAGAGATGATCATCTGGAACAATGCTAAGGTCGATGCCTCTTTTGCCGGTTATAAGTCTGTTGGTCAAGGAATGGGTAAAACCCTATTGATGGCAAACGAACTTCAAGGTTACACACTTTCTGATCGTGGTACCTTCGTGGCCTACAAGGCAAAGCTGGATATGGCTATCGATTTTGACGGCGGCCAGGCATTAGCAAACCCATACCAGATCATGTTAATTAACCCTGCAAAATACCCTGATCTAAACCACAAAGGCGCCAGAGCCTTTAGTGATTGGTTGATTGGCGCCGAAGCTCAAGGCATGATCAATAGTTATAAAGTTCAAGGTGAGCAACTATTTAAGGCAACTTATAGCGAATGACTCTAAGATTCTGGTTAGGCCATTTTTTAAAATGCTACACAGCGGACACATCTAATGGTCTGGGTATCCAGTTATCTAAATCGGGCTATCACAGATGAATGAAGGCTGGTTAGCCCTTTTACAGCAGGCCTTAGGCCTGCTGTTTTCATTGGACCCTGATGTGTGGTCCATTGTTTCTGTATCTTTTTCGGTATCTTTTGCGGCCCTAGGGATCACCCTGCTGCCGTCGATGATATTGGGATTCATGCTGGCTTTTGGCCGCTTTCCCGGTCGCTGGTTTGTCACCAATTTAATTCAGACTCTCCAGTCAATTCCTACCGTCGTCATTGGCCTGCTCGTCTACCTTATGCTGACCCGCATGGGCCCTCTGGGTGATCTGAGATGGCTATTTACTCAAAAAGGCATGATTTTAGGCCAGATGATGATCTGCGCTCCCGTGTTAGTCGCAATGAGTCAAGCCGCTTTTACCAGCGTCGACCGTAGAGCCTGGGAAACATCACGCACCCTTGGTGCCTCTTGGTTCAGGGGCATCTTGACCGTCTGTAGAGAGCTTAAAGTCCCGTTACTCATGGCGATTGTGGCTGGGTTTAGCCGCATCTTGACTGAAGTGGGTTGCTCCATGATGGTCGGTGGAAATATTGCAGATGTTACCCGAAACATCCCTACCGCTATTGCACTCGAGACCAGCAAAGGCGACTTTGCCCAGGCAATAGCCCTAGGTCTTGTTCTGCTCATTTTATCTCTCGTGCTTAACTTTACTTTAGGGACGCTCAGAGGCAAAGCAGAGCCGAGGAGCCATTAGATATGGTCAAATTAGTCGCTAATAATCTAGAAATGAAGTTTGGTGAAAGACATATATTCAGTGTCGACAGGCTTCAGTTGTCTCAGGGACAAACGATACACCTTCAGGGCGATAACGGTTGTGGAAAGACCACCCTGATGAAACTGCTTGCCGGTCTGATATCTCCCAGCAGAGGGGCCATAACAACTGAAGGCTTTGAGCCACTGCCATGGTGGCGTTCCAATGCCTTGTTAGGCAAAGCCGTCTACCTACATCAACATCCGTATCTGTTCGATGGCAGCGTCGAATATAATCTGAGTTACCCTCATCCGTTTTGCAACATGACAAAACAGCAACTGAGTGAGCGCACCCAAACTGCAATTGAGATGGCCGAATTAACTCATCTCAAAAACCAAGCGGCATCGAGCCTCTCTGGTGGTGAAAAACAACGACTCGCTATCGCCAGAGCCTGGATAATGCAGCCTAAGTTATTAATGTTAGATGAGCCGACATCCAATATGGACAGGTTTTCACAAGATTTGGTGCTGACCATGATCTCTGATCTTCAGCAGCTTGGAACGGGAATGTTAATCAGTAGCCACCAGTCTTGTGTGCTAACAAGTTTATGCAATCAAACCTGGGTCATTGAGAATCAACATATAATGTCATCTTACACGGCAAATAATATTCCAGACTCAGCAGACTCAGCTCCAATCAATCTACAGGAACCAAGATATGTCATTGCAAATTGATGCAGTTATTTTAGCCGGAGGCATGGCCAGGCGCATGGGGGGAAATGACAAGGGTTTAGTCGAACTTCAGGCGCAACCTATGATAAAACACGCCATAGATCGCATAAAACCACAAGTTAGAGAGATCCTGATCAACGCAAACCGTAACCAAACCCGTTATGCTGAGTTCGGTTATAAAGTTATCAGTGACGAAGACTCTGGTTATCTTGGGCCACTAGCAGGAATGATCACTGCAATGGGGCAGACACAGGCCAAGTATCTCCTTGTCGTTCCTTGTGATTGTCCGCTTTTGCCGACTGACCTTGTCGAGCGCATGCTCTCCCAATTAGAGAAAGAAAATGCCGACCTTGCCGTAGCAAGTGACGGGGAGCGCGAACAACCTGTAGTACTACTTTTGAAGCCAGAATTAAGAGACTCGATGAAAGCCTTCTTAGATGCTGGTGAACGTAAAATCGACTTTTGGTACGCTAAACACAACTGCGCCGTAGCTGACTTTTCAGATCAGCCGAACGCCTTTGTTAATGTGAATACGCCAGAACAAAAACAACAACTTTCTGAGGCAATTGCCAAATAAAAACCGAGGTTTAAATGAGCATCCCTTTTACCAATCCGTTAACAATTCCTGTTCTCGGATTTTGTGCCTATAGTGGCACAGGAAAGACCACGCTATTAAAGAAACTGATCCCCGAGTTAAACAGCAGGGGAATGAAGTTAGCAGTTATAAAGCATGCTCATCATAACTTCGATGTGGATATTCCGGGTAAAGACAGTTATGAAATGCGTAAGGCAGGTGCTCGCCAGATGCTGGTCGCCTCACACGTAAGATGGGCATTGATGACGGAAGATGCCGTCGGGGATGACCCAAAGCTACCTCATCTGCTCCAGCAGATTGAACAAGATAGTGTCGATATTGTATTGGTGGAGGGCTTCAAAAAGCTCGAACTCCCAAAGATTGAGCTCCATCGTGCCGCCCACGACAAACCTTTCATTCATACCCATGACAAGAACATTCAGGCAATAGCTTGCTGTGATGAAACTGAGCTTCCTGGTGACTTAAGACGACTGGATATCAATGATGTCGCTCAAATTGCCGACTTTGTTATCGAGTATGCTAAAAACTGGCAGCCAGCGAGTATCGACTTACCCCTCTCACCGGCGCCAGAGTGTGGTTGCGAGGTCGACACCAGTAAGACCCTGTCGGTAAGACAAGGCATAGATAAGATCTTATCTTACGTTGATCCCATCACGGCCAGTGAAACGCTCCCTCTGGATGAGCTCAACAGCCGGGTACTGGCCGAAGATGCGATATCTCCTGTCGATGTGCCACAACAGACCAATTCGGCCATGGACGGGTACGCCTTCAAGCACTCCAGCCCCATGCTAGCCAGTTATCAGATTGTCGCCGACGTCATGGCGGGACATCAATACTCGAAGGTGCTACAGGCAGGCGAAGCGGTACGTATCATGACCGGTGCAACGGTACCCGCCGGTGCAGATACCGTTCAGATGAAAGAGTTGGCCATAGAGCTCGAAGGTCAAGTTAGCTTCCAGGGGGATATCACCTTGGGGCAACATATCCGACTCGCAGGCGAGGATATAGCTAAAGGCCACACGGCCCTAGCCGCCAACACTCGACTGCAAGCACCAGAGCAGGGACTACTGGCCTCACTGGGTTTTGGCCAGCTGCCGGTATTCAAACGCCCCAGAGTTGCCGTTTTCTCTACCGGTGATGAAGTATGTCAGCCAGGAGAGCCACTAAAACCTAACTGCATCTACGACTCAAACCGCTTCACCATAAAATCTATGGTCAGAAAGTTGGGCTGTGAAGTCATCGATCTGGGGATCATTCACGACTCAGAAGATGCACTTGCCGATGCGCTTAGCCAAGCCGCGGTCGATGCCGATGTGGTAATCAGCTCCGGCGGTGTATCCGTCGGCGATGCCGATTTTATCAAGCTGGCACTCGAGCGAGTCGGCCAGATTAACTTCTGGCGTATCAATATGCGACCGGGACGACCACTCGCCTTCGGACAGATTGGCGATAGCCTCTTCTTCGGATTACCCGGTAACCCGGTTGCGGTTATGGTCTCCTTCATGCAATTTGTACAACCTGCACTTAGAAAGCTCGCCGGAGAAAACAGTTGGGCTCCGACTATGGTACCTGCGATAACGGATACAGGTTTACGTAGCCGCGTGGGTCGCACCGAATTTACCAGAGGCGTCTATCACTTAGGTACCGATGGGAAACTACATGTCACGACGACCGGCGCACAAGGTTCAGGGATGTTGAGCTCTATGGTAAAAGGAAACTGTTTCATCGTTATCAACGAAAAAGATGATCAGTTAAATCCTGGTGATACCGTTTATATTCAACCTTTTGCCGATCTACTCTAGTTGTTGATCTCTGTTTAACTGTTTTCTGTATTGGCTCAGATAGCTGAGCCAATACGGTGTTTTTGTAGGTAGCTAGTATGAGTTTGATCGTCGATACCTTCGGACGTAAGGTAGAATATTTGCGTCTTTCTGTTACTGACAGATGTGATTTTCGTTGTGTGTACTGCATGAGCGAAGATCCCTGTTTTCTCAATCGTGAACAAGTCCTCAGCTTAGAGGAGCTGGCCTGGGTGGGTCAGGCATTTACTGAGCTGGGTGTAAAAAAAATTCGTCTCACCGGCGGCGAACCTTTGGTACGCACAGACTGTGACCAACTGGTAAAAATGCTCGGCGCCCTGCCAGGGTTATCGGAGCTATCGATGACCACCAATGGCTCCCGACTGACCAAGTTTGCCGAAAAGATGCGAGGCTCGGGTCTTGGCAG
>PJEL010000973.1_pt1 | contig 31226 bp, 20 predicted proteins | sample 1853271 | NCBI WGS metagenome assembly PJEL01 (sample SAMN08108733, study PRJNA415343) | Invertebrate metagenome, whole genome shotgun sequencing project. | host: Globobulimina | place: Sweden: Gullmar Fjord | collected 2015-08 | reverse complement strand
AACAGAGTACGCCCTCGATTTTGTTCCATTATATCATAATAAAAACTTTTGACTATTTTGCAGGGGGTTTTGCAACTGTCAATTTGGCCGGATTTGGTTCCGCTAGATCGCCCGTCTAGATCAGATCCAATCACTGAACAACGTTCAAGACAATATACCGTGGCCAATGTGCTAGGATATGCCAATTATAATCGTTTATTTGGTGTGATGATGGAAAATGCAGGATGACCAAGCAGTATAGTGTGTTAAAGGGGTATTTTGTGGCTCTTGGTAGTTTGTTGGCTGGTGCAAGTGTTGTTCACAGCATTTTCAAGCCAGATTTACATATTCCTATCGACGCTTGCACTTCTCATGCAGCTAAAAGAGATGGATCTGATAGTAAAGGGGAAGAAAAGTGAAGCAAATATTCATAATGCCGCATTTTGTGGCAACAATTTCATTCAAGTTGAAGTATGCAGCAACTTTACAATGCTATAGCAGGTCGTCTCATTAAGAATCGATCCCAATGAATAATTTGAACCTGTCCCTGATTTCATTGACCTTATTTTGACGTTCAATTTCATAGTCCGTCAGTTGGGGCATTCTGGCCGCAAGTTCAGACGCTCTTTTGTTATTCAATATCTCATCTGCAGACATTGTCTCTGTCAAAGGTTCTTGCATTGCTTTTTTGAGCCTCTCCCGCACTGCGACAGCTTCTGCACCCCACTCATGAATTTCACTGTTTATGATTATGTGCTCGTCATGCTGCCAAAGGCGATGCATCCCGATTTCTCCATCATCGTAAGCAACTGTATGCTCTGTACTTACTGGATCATACCAACATATCACACCATGGAAGTATTCCTCATCACCATCCCACCAGACTCCAATTCGAGCACCAATAGCATTTTCACCACAAATAGCCAACTGAGCACCGGCATGACCTCCAAGAGCTGATGCCGTCATTCTCTGAGTTAAACAATCATGCCTCTTTGTTCCCACATATGCATTCATGCATGTTCTACATCTACCACACCTGCTCTTCAAATCAACACTTGCTGCTGCGGAGGCTGCTCTTGTTTGTCGCATCTTGTCCGTATTGATACTGCTTTTCTTCACTTTAACTCCATGAGATGCCTTTGCATCCTGCAAAGATTGATTCAAACTATCTGAATACTTGAAGGAAGCCTTTTTCATAGCTGCATGTGCCTTTTTTTCATATTCTTGCCTGTTAACCTCCCAAGGCAATAGGTCCCTAGGGTGATACCATTGCCATTTCCCAATATTGACAGGAAAGAACAGGACAAGGACACGGCGGTGCTCAGAGTCAGCATGCACTTTTTGGTCCCACGCACTTGTCAGAGAAGGTATAGATGCTCTCTTTTGATCTGAAGTAAGCATTGAGATGCATTCCTTGGGTAATGAGCGCCCCAGAGGCATCTGGGCAGGATCAAGGACTTCACCTGGCCAATGTACCTCCGAAACACTATCTGGTGCCCACACAATGTCTCCCACCATTTCCGAATCATCCAAAAGCCCTTCAATTCTGGTTAATTCAAGAGAGTGGGTCGCCAAGCCATTCTGGCGTGATCCAGATATTCTTTCCAGTACCTCATCACAAATATCCCAGCCCTTTTCTTTCAATCTGTGAACATACCCTGCCCTCTCTTCTGAGGTAGGGCTCCTACCCAGCTGGGTAATAAAGTCATCAAGAGTCTCAAAAGGACAAATAACAGGGCGATCAGACCACCTGCTTACCCCAAAGCATCCAATGTCCCGTTGCCACCAGGCACATTTTGGCCATGTCTTGTCTGGAGACAGGCCCTTATCTTTCAAAGAACTCTGCACAATACCTTTCTTTATCTTTTTGTACATTTGGGACTGAAATCTATCTTTATAAGATTGCATCAGCATTGTTTCTTCTTCTGAGGTGATATCCAGGGGCCGATCCTCAGAGGCTTTTTCAGGGGTATGCACAACAGGTTCCTTCACAACCTCCTCTGTCATATCCCTTGCTTTGCGCTCCTCTCGATGCTCAATAATTGTAAGGCTTGCTGCTTTACATTCAGAGCTTTCCTTGAAAGAAAACAATGCTGCCTCCTGGATTTCATCAGCAGTGATAAAACTCCACACATTATGTCTCTTTCTGCAAAAAATCAGTCACAGAAGTAACTCAACATCAGACCAACGTCACACTGGCAAGCCACACGTACCTTTTATTTTTGTCGTCACCCTTGGAGAACTTTTGATCTTCATGCAATAGATTATGCATTGAAAAATTACCCGCTGCAAGCCTATACTTTTGGGTATATGGCTGCATGAGCCTCTCCCCAAGCCACCGAGCAACACGCACAGTAACTGCATTGCCCAACAACTGCCATCTCCTGCTATTATGAGCGTCAAGATCCATCTCCTTCGATGGTAGTCTCTTGTGGGCAGAGATACCCTCTCCAGTCACCGGGTAACATCCTCGTGTCCATCCTTCCGGAAAACCTTGCAACCTCTCCCCATCTTCCACTCGTAGCATTCCTGTTCTACCATCAGCGAGTAGCAGAAGCATACGGTCATTAGAGGTCGTAAACGAAGGTACAACATCTTCTCCTGGCTTACACATAGCCTGGGAAAGATCAAGAGCGAAGGAAACACGTTCGTTTGAATTGCGTTGCTGAAGATTCTTCTGGTGGCATTTATAGCACGGATGCCCTTCAAAGAGCTGTGCACAAGCCCCCATGCACGGTTGCATACCCTGCGACAGTAACACATCTCTAGTATCTCCATGTATAGAGGCAACGATGAAAACACGTCTACGACGCATTGGGACCCCAAAACCAGCAGAGGATACAACCCTGTATGCCCATGATGTGTACCCAATATCCATCAGCTGTTGAACAATAAAGGATATCACAGGAGGTTGATCATCTATACGATCCAACAATGCCTCCACATTTTCCAAGAGAACCCAATTGATCGGTTGGTGTCGCTCTTTGGCAACCCGCAAGAGACGAAACACGTGTCGAACAAGACCAGTACTTTTCCCCTCTAGGCCCCTTCTCAATCCTGCCCTTGAAACATCTATGCAGGGAAATCCGGCCACCAAAAGCTCCGTCTCCTACAAAAAGAAATATCAGGACAATACATGGACCCATATACATCCTCCAAGGTACGTACCTGTGGGAGAGCTGCCACAGAGCAGACATCATGAGAAAGATGTATTCCAGGAAACTTTTCCTTGAGAACCTACAGCCATACACAGTCGTTACAAGTGATATTTTCCTACCATGTATGATATATACGCCATACCTGACGAGCCCCAGGATCACTTTCACATAAAAAGATCAGTTCATGCCCAGCCTGCATACAGAGGGATAGAGATACAAGCAAGATATCAAAAAAAGTCAAAATGAAATCATGACTACCCATACCCACGACGCATTCCACACGAAAGTGTCGGACATATTCACAGATATATTAATAATTCCAAACCAATACACGTCTCGTGCTATGGAGCTATGCAACACGGCAACGCACCTCTTCCAAACCTAGGTCCAGGCCACCAGCCCCAGAAAACAGACTTGAGAATTTCATAATTGTCGGTTATACGACAATGTTCGAGGTATATATACTCTGATATATTATAGTGCAACAATGTATATGCATTTGAATATGTATATGTTCGGTTCTGTCCATGGTTATCTATATGAGTCTCATGACCAGTACACTGCATGCAAGACCCATCTCAAGGGGATCTTTTGAAGGGTCTCACATGCCAACCAAACGGATTGGATTGCTGGATTCTTCTGACATCAGAGTTCCACCATCCAGGTATGAAGGGGACATGTCTCTACCTCTTTCTTCATCTCTCTTGCAAGAGCACCAATTGGTGAACAACAAGAGAATCTACAGTTGGTCGGTTGGCTGCAGCCAGAGACACCATCTTCTACCACCACGTCTTATCCAGAAGCAGATCTGGATTATTCTTATGTATACATGAAAAAATTCATTGATACTTGGAATGTAACTCGTGCCATTGTAGAGCGTCATGCATTCGTGAGGAGAATCCGCACATTTTCTTTCGACGCAATTCTCGGGTAGGATGCATCGTCACGAAACTGCTCATGATGAGTCAGACAATATGTCTTCTAGAGATGATGATCGCAATCCAACCGATATAGCTCGTGAAATCGTGGGGTCTGTACATAACGACGACAGCATTGCTGCTCAATTGACGGAACAGAATGCGAGCGTTGCTGATGATGTGTTTGAAAGCCGACAGTATATTTCTGCGACGAATGCTCAAATACAGCCAATGGCTCACCAATTGCAGCAATATTCTTCTCTATCTGAAGGGGTGGCCTCTGCGGGGCATCCGCCCGGCGCCATGGATCGTATGGGGGAGTTTGTTCCAGGTGAAGGGATAGGTCATGTGGGGGTGTATGAAGGAGAGACATCTGGGATGCACGATCCCGTGAATGGCTCGAATTTGGTGCATGGTACTGATACGAATACTCCAACTGTGACGCACGGTCCAGGGAGAGGGGAGGGGAGGGTGGTGGAGCGTAAAAGTAACGAGGATTTAATCTTTGGTGAGATGGAAGGAAATGAAAGTACTGGACAGATGAATAGTGGCGGAGTCCATCGTGTATCGTCGGAAATGGGCATGGTGATGGGGTTGAGTGATGGAGAGAATGACATGCTCGTTGTGAGATCATATAAACGAGGGAGTGAGCCCACTGATAGTAATTTGGGTTGTATTATGAATGATATAGAAATGAATCAGCATCAGGCAAGTGCTTCTTTTAAAGATAGGCCTTCTGATGCGGATATAATTGCATGGGAAAACCAGATAAGGGAACGCCAGGCGAGTATATCAATGCTCATTGGGGATAGGATTCCTCTGCAAAGCTTGAATGAAGAATATGATCAAGGGAGCGATATTTTCAAAGAAAAAATAGAATGTTTGCTACATGTATACGGATCTATGAGGAGATCTCGAGGGGATGGGAACTGCTTCTTCCGGTCATTCATCTTTGCATACCTGGAGAATTTAGTAATCACTGGGGATACCGCGGAGAGGGATCGGATATCTGCGAAACTTTCTTCTTTACAAAAAACACTTGTGAATACTGGATATGAAGAATTGGTGATTGAAGGTCCAATGGAATTGCTCTTGGGACTCTTGGGCTCAATTCATGATGGCACAAATCCCCTGACAGTAGAGACACTGGAGCAGAATATGAGGTCGGATGACGTTTCAAATTATATTGTGTTTCTTTTACGAATAATTACAAGCGCAGAGGTCAAGGCAAATGCCGACTTCTTCGCTCCATTCGTGATTGGACTGACTGGGAATTCAGTGGAAGAGTTTTGTAGCAGATCGATTGATCCCATGGGTGAGGAGAGCGATCATATTCAGTTGGTTGCTCTTACAAATGCCCTTGAGATTCCAATCAGAGTGGTATATCTAGACGGATCGACGATGATGGTTCCACAGGAGAAGATAGAATCCTCCTCCACTGGTACAGTGCATGTTGACATGCATGACTTTCTCCCCGATGCATGCTCTGTATCTCCAGAGGAGATATCCGTGCACCTATTGTACCGTCCAGGGCATTATGATATATTAAACAAAATGTAAATGTACAACACATGGTACATGGTTGCTGTAGTATATATAGATAACAAAGTGTTACATAATTATCTCTACCTATACTATACTTTCATTACACACCCAAACTGTGCTGCCAAAACTCCCCTCCCCTCTACTACTAGAGTGGAGTGGAGACTATGACACACTAGTCGACCTTGCGTCTGAAACTGCATCCCTCGCTGAGTCTAGCCTTTCCTCCAGTTGGCACGCACAACACGGCGTTGCAGCTAGGGCACACTACTACGGTTTGGGAGTGGCTGAAGACAGTTGTGCTGCAAAAAAGGACAGGAGAATTGGGTCAGAGGAATGTCACATTGCAATGGTCACGACACTACAGGGCCACCTCAGAAGATACATATACAAGAAAACACAACGTACATAGAAAAGCATCCCTGACACTTGACATCCATAAAGTACGAGTTTGGAGACTCTACTAGGCGCTTGAGCTTGTGGCTGCGCTTCTCGAATTCCGCAGTTGGGTGCAACAAATCAACATCGCAAGAGAGAACCTGCAACATATATTGCAACAATATATTAGTATGTGATACTACATCCGTTCCATCATCCTCCCAGCGGGGACTATGCCAGTCTTTCTACGAGAACCGACAATGGCATTCGACGGCTGCTCCTTCAACCACGTTGATGACTGTGCAGCTAGTATGCGACCTTGGTATATCCGAAGATGTAGATATACAATCTATCTACTTCAAGTACGAAGGAGCATATCCTGTTGCTAATCACCCGATTCGTAGGGAAGCATCGTGCGGCTGCTCCATTCCGGCACCAGGACTGGTACTAACCAATTGAATCTTCTACGCACCATTGTGATATTTTCTATAGAGAAATAAGTTAATTATTATTAGGATGTTTCAAGTATTTGAAAGGGACGAGGACAGAGTCGCCACGTTGTCTTGAGTGCCATGCCAGTCCAGTCCAGACCTGGGGTCATGGAGGCGGGCACCAGAGAGGACAAAGAATTCGGGAATTCAAAAAAAATGTTTCTTTTTTTTCTTCTTTTTTCTATATTTTTTTTCTATATGATACACACACACATATACATGTATACACATATACGTACTATAGTATATATGATGATGATTCTATCAGATACTACTACTACTACTATTCAGTTGCATTTGAAGATGTCAGCGTCCGTTTGGCAGTCTCTTCAAAACCATTCGTACTGAGAAGAACACCCGCTGCAACAGCCTTGTCATATGAACTCCTCCTCCTCTCTTCAAACTCTGCATACCCCTTTATAGTCTCTACGTGCCCCATGTCTATAGGATTTCCATGTAATGCAAGTGTTTGGAGCGATTCGCAGTACATGAAGATTGCAGATGGGATTGTTTCAATTCTGTTATTCTCTGCAACAATCAACCGCAGCCGTTCCAGCTTGGCAACATCCATTGGCAGTTTTGAAAGCCCCGTATCAGAACACCGTAATTCTTCCAGGCTACGACATCCTGCAATACCGCTTGTGATATTTTTAATCCTGTTGTTTGATATATCAATGTATTTCAGTTGCTTCAGGTGAGAGACTGCCCTGGGTATATGCGTCAGTCTATTATGTGCAAAGCTCAACCGTTCCAGTTTCTTCAGGTGAAAAAGAGACTCTGGAAGTTCTTCTAGCCTATTATGATCCAACAAAAGCACCCGAAGACTCTCCATCATCCCTATTTCTCTGGGCAACCTCGTGATTTTATTCTGGGACAGGCCGAGTCTGTTACAGTACACCATGTGACCGATATACGGAGGAACGTGAACAATCTTATTTCTACTCCCATCCAACAATCGTACTTTCTTTGGGTTAATATCTCTCAGTTCACCTGGAAATTCCTACACATACGGGCACCTTGAGAGTCCGACTCATGGCGATCTCAACATACATACAAACAAACAAACAAACAAACAAACCACAGCATACCTTCAAACTAGAAGACCGAAACGCTACGGTACCAGTCTTTTCCCACATATCCATTCTTTTACTAAAACTTCTCTTCCGGACATCCACCACCAAACCATCTCCATCCTTTGTCGTCGTCGTGAGACAGTTGCCCATTCTCACTCTCGTGCAAAAGACAAGAGGTACCAGGGCATAGATTAGTACCTATACGTTACTGATATACATACATAGTAGTACTAGTAAAACGAACGTATACTACTACATGTATGTATGACTCGTATCTATGCAAATCATCATCACACGATGATTGATGTGATGACGTGGCAAATGATGATACCCTATACTATAGTAGTACTACTACTTGGTAGTTTGTTTGGTCCATTGTGTACTACTAGTAGTATACAGTAGTAGTAGTAGTAGTAGTAGTGTATGTATGTAAAAAAGATCATCATCATACGAGTAGTAGTAGTAGTAGTAGTAGTAGTATAGGGTACCATGTGGTGCATGCATGCATGTTCATGCATGCATCATTGGATCATCATCCTTTCACATGCGTGGTACAGCGTATCCTAGCATTCGAAACGCGTCCTCGACTCATCCAAGGAATAGCTTACATACATTCTAATTAATATATTATCATCTGTAGTATATCAATCAAAACATTGTTGTATGAAAACATATTCATTCATTCATTCATTCATTCATCACATCTGATACCACCCTTGGCATACCTTGACAACTCTTCGGAGCACCAACGTCTTTGTCGTTGTTTCTGTTGTTGTTGTTTCTGTTGTTGTTTAGTTGTTGTTTAGTTGTATAGTATATTGTATACGTATACATATATATACTACATACATGATACTACCACATGCCATGTCTCTCTGTGGGCAAGACTTGACATCTGGGAAGAATGGTCTAGAGGAACCACCAGCCAGTGCTGGTTTGGATACGGAAGTAGAAACCCTGTTTAACCAATATTTCAGTGAGGATGGATACCAGAAGATTGAGAATCCTGGTGCAATTTTGTCACAGCTCGAGTTGCTGATACAAAAGCATAATGGCCTTGTGGGGCAAGAGTCACAGGACGAGGTGGATGTGTCCAAGCTTCCGGGAATTTCTGTTCATAATCCACTGGAATCTGTGATTATAGGAAAGAATATACAGAAACGTGATGCCGATGTGCCTCAGGAGCAAGGTGGTGGTGGTGGTGCTGCTGCTGCTCAAAAGAGTGTGAAGAAGAAACGGGAGAGAGGTGCGGTAGCATCGCAACCAACTCCCAAAAAACCCTCGAAAACATCCTCAAAGTACAGAGGGGTGACGCAGCATGCGAGGAGTGGAAGGTACGAAGCGCATATCTGGGTGAAGGAAATACAGAAACAGATGTATCTTGGTGGATATGAGCATGAAGAGCATGCTGCGGAAGCATACGATATCGCTGCCTTGAAATCAAAAGGTCGGACGACGAAAACAAATTTCTCACTGGATAAATATCGCGAATTACTGGACTGTATTGATAGAATGACGCTGGATGAACTCGTCATGGCTGTGAGAAGGCAATCACAAGGGTTTTCTAGGGGATCCTCGGCATATAGAGGTGTGACACGACATCCTACGGGAAGATGGGAGGCACGGATTGGTATTCCAGGATCAAAGCATGTGTACCTTGGACTCTATAATCAAGAAGATGAAGCTGCTCGGGTATATGACAGGGCACTTATCCGATTACGAGGGAAAGGGGCAGCAACCAATTTCAGCCTGCTTGAATACAAGGATGCTCTGATGGATTTCCACAAGCTTCAAACAAAAGTCCTCCAAGGGAATCCATACTTTATACACGTGACAGAGAATTCAAAATCATACGAACAATGGCTACGACTTGGATCCAAAGCATTCCCTGAATCCATGTTTACATCAGACTCTCCCCTGGAGGATGACATCTCTGGCCTTGTCGAGGATGACTTGAGGCAGTTTGATCACATGGCACCAGGAAAGACGGAGAAGGAGAGGTCACCTGTATCGGATGGCCTGGGGCCTGCCATGGAAGCCATCACCAAGTATAGATTGTTGTAGGTTTGCACACATATGTATTCGTGAAATGACATTCCAATTGGAAGTAATACCATGGCCATTGTATTGTATGCAAAAAAAAAAAACAGGCCTGGTATACCTGAACAATATGGTATACTTGATCCGTCGACTTTACCTTTTAATATCATCATCATCATCATCATTATTATTATTATTATAGAATGGTTGTCTCTGTGATATCTGAAGCAACAGGGACTGGAGCGGCAGTCAAAGTGCACAAGGGGACTTCCGATGTGTCCTCTTTTGTAACGTTGGCGTGTCTATCCTCGATTTGTGTTTTGGCTTCTAGTGTACGTTTACGTTATTACAAGTTCATTTTGTCTCAGTGATCATCTAATCTGTGGTTGTCGTCGTGCAGGTTCGCCTCTTCTCGGTGATCAAATATGAAAGTGTTATTCACGAGTTTGATCCATACTTTAACTATAGAGTCACTCGATTCCTATCCAAGGAAGGTTTCTATAACACATGGAACTTCTTTGATTCGTTTACTTGGTATCCGTTGGGGAGAGTGATTGGTGGAACGATGTATCCCGGTCTCATCTTCACAGCTGGATTCGTTTGGAACGTATTGACGTGGCTTCGGATTCCGATCCACGTTCAAGAAGTTTGTGTATTCACAGCTCCTGTCTTTGCAGCATTCTGTGCCCTCGCAACCTTTTTCTTTATGAAAGAAGTCCGAGGAACGAGTGCCGGTTTGGCATCTGCAGCCATCATTTCAGTTGTGCCTTCATACATCTCACGTTCTGTTGCAGGATCGTACGATCTTGAGGCAGTCGCCATTTTTGCTCTGATGTTTGTGTTTTTCCTCTACGTCAAGACCCTGAACACTGGGTCACTCGCATGGGCGACAGGGCTCTTCTTTGGATACTTGTACATGGTATCTTCTTGGGGTGGGTACTCATTCATTGTGAATTTATTGCCAATTCATTGCCTGGCATGCATCGTCTTTGGAAGAGTATCATACAGATTGTATGTTGCATACGCACCATTCGTCATCCTCGGTGCACTGGCATGCATGAATATTCCAGTAATTGGAATGAATGCGGTGCTCATGTCTGAGCATTTCGCATCCTTCATGGTGTTTGGTCTCTTGCATGTGGTGTTGGCCGTCAAGTATACCAAGAATAATCTCTCTCAAAGAGCTTTTAATGCTGCGAAAAGGGCTGTGATGACTGGAGGAGCTGTGATTGCATCCGTCTTCATTCTGCTTGTGGTGAGTTATGTTGCCGCTTCTCCGACATTTGGGTGGACGGGAAGGAGTTTGTCATTATTAGATCCAACCTATGCGTCAAAATACATTCCAATCATTGCATCCGTCTCGGAGCATCAGCCACCAAATTGGTCCATGTTCTTTACTGATTTGCATGTAGCAAGTCTTCTGGCACCAGCTGGAGTCATCATGTGCTTCAATCCATTGACGGATGCCTCCCTCTTTTTGGTTCTGTATGGAGTTACTGCTGTATACTTTTCTGGTGTGATGGTTCGTTTGATGCTGGTGCTTGCACCAGCAGTGAGTTGTTTGGCTGGACTGGCACTTTCAGAAATTTTGATCTATTTGGGAAAATCCCTGTCTTCTCCACAAGACGGGGAAAAGAAAGAGGAAGAAGAAGTGTCTTCAAAACCAACCCGATCGAAAAAAGCCGCCCGCCCAACGAATGCAACAAAGAAGTTGCATCTTGTCTCCAAGGATGTTGCATTGGTTGGACTCTTGGGTCTTGGCCTCATGTTAGCAATGTATTTCAAGCATGGTGTGTACATCAGTGGTAATATGTACAGTGCTCCATCCATTGTGATGCAGAGTGGTGGAAAGATATTTGATGATTTCCGTGAGGCATATGCTTGGTTGAGGCATAATACTCCAGAGGATAGCAAAATTGCATGCTGGTGGGATTATGGGTACCAAACGACGGCAATGTCAAATAGAACAGTTCTAGTAGACAACAATACGTGGAATAATACCCACATTGCCACTGTTGGAAAAGCCATGGCATCGCCTGAAAAGCAAGCATGGGAAATCCTAGAAAGTCTGGATGCAGACTATGTCTTTGTTCTCTTTGGAGGACTGATTGGATATCCATCTGATGATGTCAACAAGTTCTTGTGGATGGTCAGAATTGGTGGTGGTGTCTTCCCAGAGATCAGAGAATCTGACTACTTGGATGCTGAGGGCAGGTATCGCGTCGACTCTGAGATGGGTGAAGGCCTAAGGAACAGTTTGCTATACAAACTTTCATACTACAAGTTCTGGGAACTCCCAACTGGTGGCCCTAGAGGATATGACCGCGTGAGGCAGCAGACAATCGGATACATGGATTACGAGTTGGAATACTTTGACGAGGTCTTTACAACGCAGCACTGGATGGTTCGAATCTACAAGAGAAAGAAGGCTCCAAATGCAGATTTTGGTCTTCCAAACGAGTATTCCAAGAGCACCTTTGGTAAAAAGTAATAATAGAAGTGTAAATACCTATGAATTCAACCACATGTAGTAGTGTTACAAATAGAATACATTATGTATGTGCTTCCAAGAACTCAATGCTGAGATTTCTCATGCATGAAATCGACCTTTTCGATTTCAAATCTAAACCAATTCTGTTGATTCATGACACCTGTCCTTGACTCTCCAGAGATGATACTACTGTAGTATATAAATGTCGCACATTTATAAGGCATGTAAGACACGAAAATAAATAAATAAATCAATATATTATACAAATATATTGATCATTCCATCCAGAACTGATTGATTTCATTGGTTCCCGTACCCTCGATGAGTTCCATCATTCACTCTCTCAGCGACATTGTCGCGGACGCCGGCGCATATGCAGAAGACAACAAGACCACCGTTGCGATCGTTGGAGGAGTTACTGTCTTTGCAGGATTGAGTCTTTATATGAAACGATCATCCAGATCAAAGCCAGGAACGTTTGACATTGGGAGTGGTTCTGTAGATCGCTCCAAAGTTGAAACAGAGGTGCGTAGTTGCTGACAGTATATCGTGTTTGACGGTTGATTCTGATCGATATTTGTCGTACATATACAGGTGAAGGACTATTATGACGAATTCAATACTCTGGAACGTGGAAAGGGAGCAGTCATTGACAGAAAGGAAAAGGTAGCCAACCTTGTTGACAAGTTTTACTCATTGGTGACGGATTTGTACGAGTGGGGATGGGGAACCTCGTTCCACTTCTCTCCTCTTCTTCCAGGAAAGGATTGGGCAGCCTGCGAGTCTGCTCACGAGGGTCGCATTGCTGCCCTGATTGGCCTGGCACCAGGGAAGAGTGCTCTTGATGTTGGTTGTGGTGTTGGTGGACCAATGCGTACCATTGCGTCGACAAGTCAAGGAAAGGTAACTGGAATCACCATCAATCAATATCAGGTTGATAGAGCCGAGTACCACAACTCTCGCCTTGGTCTGTCTCACCTCTGTACTCCTGTGAGAGGAAACTTTTTGGAAATGCCATTCAAAGATGAAACATTCGATGGTGCATACGCTATTGAAGCTACGTGCCATGCTCCTACATTGGAACAGGTGTACTCGGAGGTATACAGATGTCTCAAGCCAGGAAGCGTGTTTGTTGCATATGAATGGGTTACCACACCAAGCTATGACGAGAAGAATGAAGCCCACGTTGCAATTGCAGACGAGATCATTATTGGAAATGGTCTTCCAAACTTACGATCATGGAAAGTTGCAGAGGAAGCCGGAAAGAATGTTGGATTCACTCTCTTACAGAGCAGGGACCTTGCAGTCCAGGCAGATGGTTCCCTCACCCCATGGTGGCACAGGTTGTCATCATCCCTCAAGGTGTTCAAGCTCAAAGCAAAGTTCAATCACACTCTGGTTACCATAGCAGAGTATCTTCACGTTGCTCCAAAGGGAATGATCCAGGTACACCAAATGCTGGTGGACACGGGCATTGCATTGATTGAAGGTGGAGAACAAGGCCTCTTCACTCCAATGCACATGCTAGTATTCAAGAAGGAAGACTAGACCTCTCGAGACCTGACTAGTATTATTTTGTTATATATGGATAAATTATCACAAATGTAAGATTGCTTCTATATACGACAGTATTTCACCCTCAGTAGCAGGAACCCTCTGGAGGCTGGCTCAGCTTTCTGTTGTGAGGCTGTGCCATCTCCTTTCTAATATCCGTCAACAACGACTCTAGCGTACTTCTATTACTCCAGTGTTTAATAGGCCCGAAATTACCATAGTCCAACCGTCCATACTGATCCACCCCATTCATATGTATCCGGGTCACAAATGTCACCCGTGGTGGCTCTTGAGGATAGGATTCCCCACATTCTATATCCAGCGTGTATATACGACAGTCATGGACCGTTCCAGGAGGACCAATGATCGTCCCAGTCCAGTGTTTCATCATCATATCATCCGAGTTACTGAGTCCATAGCTCACTGTCCCATCCCCAATCCCCTTTTCCCCCTTTTCCAGCTCTTCAAGCAAACGAAAGTTCCGAGGCACTACATCACCAATGTATGAGTATCAATAGTTTGCTGTATACCTTACCATCAGTTGATGAATACGAAAGAGATCACATACCTGTCACAGTCCCACGAGAACCAAACATGTCGACGTGATTGAATTGAAAAAGGTCGTTTTGATGCGTCAGTGGTCGAGTGTTGTTTGGCAATAAAGATGGTATTTCTTTATCTTTTTATGTAGGGAAATCACTCTCCGTGGTATTCGTTACGTTTTACGTTCGACAGGAAAGCCAATAGGCTGGTGCGAGTTGGCACCACCATGCATGGGTCAGAGAGTGACCCAGTCAACTCGTGGGTTCATATCAGTATGCCAACCAACTGTGATCAAGGGCTACCCTGCTATCATCAGGAGTGATATCTTTTAGGTTGAGTAGCTCCCAAGAGATGGATGCGTTGCTATCGTAACGAGTGAAGAAAGGGTGCAATGGCAGAGTCTGGCCATGGCCAACCTCACACCACCACTCCATGCATGGAGAACGTCATCTCCGAAAGCAATGATGTCACGAATACGATACATGCATCGTACTCTGTCGAGTATCCATAGACGTTTGTAGAACGTTTATAGAACGTGTTGATATTCAATGGAGAAGCTCTTGTGTCTTGAGACAAAACAGCACACCAGGAGGCCTCCTTGCATATGGTTGAAGATATAAAAATGGGGGAGACTTCATTCTTGCTCTTTACTATAACGTATATCGTATCTTCCTTCGTTATCGCTTCACGTGATAATGAGGTATTATTGATTGATTACTCAGTTGTGACGTTGAACAATGGTGTTTTGTAAAATTTGTCAATGCGACACGGATGTCGACATTGACGAAGCAAAGGGTATATCATGTTGTATAGAATGTGGTAGTGTATTAGAAGATGTTGCTTTCTCTGTGGATGTCACGTTTCAGAAGGATGCTGCGGGAGAGTCGACTGTAGTTGGTCAGTTTGTAAACGAGAGTGGAGTTGCTCGGGGTATTGGTCGGATTCATGGGGGTCGTGTCTATGCGTATCAGGCGGAATCTCACGAACGTGCTCAACAGCGTGGTCGACAACACATTGCTCATCTTGTGGACCAGTTGAAAGTCAAGCCTCGGGAGGAAAGTATTGAATCTGCACACAGAGTGTACAAACTTGCCTTGCAAAAGGGGTTTACCAGGGGTAGGAGGACGAGTCACGTGGCTGCTGCGTGCTTGTACCTGTTGTGTCGACAGGATGATAAACCGTTCTTCCTGATTGATTTCTCTGACATCTTACAGGTGAGCGTGTTCTCACTGGGGGCTGTCTTTCTTCAACTGGCAAAACTGCTACGGTTGGAAAACCAGCCTCAGTTCACCAAGCCTGTGGATCCGTCCTTGTATATTCATCGGTTTGCGGATAAAATGGGATATGCGGATGACATGCTCAAGTCTGTGTCGCAAACGGCGATGCGATTGGTGGCGTCAATGAAGAGGGATTGGATTCAGACAGGGAGGAGGCCAAGTGGTGTGTGTGGGGCAGCGTTGTATATCGCGACACACTTGCATGGGAGTCCGAAAACGAAACGAGATATTGTGAATGTAGTGCATATTGGAGAATTTACATTGTCGAAACGGTTGAATGAGTTTGCAACGACTCCTGCTGGTGGGATGAATAAACAAGAGTTTTTACAGCATTCTGAAATGTTGGAAAAACAAGAAAAGTTGGCGATTGAAAGTGCGCAAGGTGAGGCGGCACCCAAAGATATGATTGGAGGTTGTATGCATCTGTCAATGCAGGGAGTGGAGCATTTTAGGAATGGTTTGTGCAGAGAGTGTTACCTGACATTTGTTGGTTGTACTGGTGGATACGAAGGGGCAAATCCCCCATCGTTTTCAAAGAATAGAGAAAAAGAGAATAAAAAGTTGTTGGAGATTGGAGATGGAAGCACGCGGACGTTTGATGACGCGACGGTCAGGGCAGCGGAACAGTTTGTAGAAGGGTTTGATGCGGCTATAGCAAAAGCAGAAAAGCAGGGTGCAAAGAAGCGGAGGAAGATGTCTACTGCTGCTGCGGTTGCTGCGGCATCTGCTTTTGCAGTGGAAGAGGCTGCTGTTGCTGTTGGAGAATCGAGGGACATGATTATTGCTGCACAGGGAAATTCCCTGCCTCTTTCTGTCGTCGGTGATTTTGCTGGGCAGGATGACAAGCTTGGGGACGATGGCAAGGATTTGGACGAAACGTTGTCAGATATTAGTGATTCTGAAATTTCCATGTATATTGCAGAAGAAGAGGAGGTGAAATGCAAGGAAGAGATTTGGAACATGATGAATCAAGATTGGATGGAGAAACAGGCTGCCAAGGCAGCTGCACAGGAGGCTGCATTGAAGGCACAGGAAGAGCAACGGCAGGCTATGGAACGAGCTGCTGCTGCAGGAATACAGTATAAAAGAGGTCGAGGTCGACCTCTTGGGTCAAAGTCAAAGCCCAAGGCAACAGACACAATGCCCCTTGCAGAGACACCTCAGGAAGCAGCAATGCGCATTATTGATGACAAGAAACTCTCTAGCAAGATAAATTACTCTGTTCTTGCAGAGCTTTTTCAAAGTGATAATCCTACGGATGGCGGAGGGGATGGGTCGAAAGAAGCCGCTTCATCACCTGTCAAAAGTCCAAAACAGAAGAAATCACCACAAAAGCCTGCAGCAGTTCCGCCACCAAAGTTCAATGCAGGCAACGAAACTCTTGTCAAGCAGCCTCGGGAAAAGAAGCCTCGAAATGTCAAGGAGAAATATCAGAGATTGGAATCGCTGACAGGAGCACACGCATCTCCCTTGTCAGCATTGTCAGACATTGGATCAATGACGTTGGCAAAAAAGGCAACTACTGCCAAGGGAATATCTGCCATCAAACCAAAATCCCTCAAAACAAAGAAAATTGTGAACTAACATGTTATGATAATAATTATATTTATTTTTGCGTTTCATTTGCAAGTTGAATCTTTTATCATCAGTATTCATCTGATGACACCTCAGAGTCAAAGTCATCGTCATCACTTTCTTCCTCCTCCATATCAATAATTCCTTCAAATCCATATTGATATCCATCTTCTACCTTTAAATAAGGATCTCCAAAATAGTTTTGTGTAGGGTTTGGAGCATCAGGAGCGTCCAGAATGCCGCCCATTGAAGCTGAGAATTCATCCACTGGATACATTGTTGATTCTGTAGCATCAGCATCTGCACTCTGCTCGCCCCTGCTCATAGCCTCTTTCAGGAGCTCTCGGAGAATTTCAACATGAGACATTGGAGGGGAAATAAGGGCAGCTTGACGAACGAGCAAGCTGCTGGGGCTAAGATTAGGGTGCACATCCACTTCATTGACCACAATTTCACCAGTCACTGCATTCACAAGCAGGTGGATTTGGGCCGCACCACTCAACCCCAGCCTATCACATACCAACTGTAGTCTTAGCATGGTATCTCCTGCTGTTTCTTCTGAAAGAATTGATGTCGGAGGGGGTGTCACCTCAAAAAAGGATGAAATTGATCCATCAGGACTAACATGGGCCATGGTTGTGCTCAACCCGAGACAGCGCATTGTACCCGACCCACCGAGAAGAGACCCTTTCACTTCGAGCCAATTATCCCTCGTGTTCCAAACTACATGACCATAGATAGGATCTTCTATGACCTCATGCACCTGGTCTTGATGTTGCTCTACAATTTTGATAGGTTCTGCAGCGAGGAAAGGTTCTATGACAAACTGTGTTGGCGGGGGAAGAGGCATTTTAATATCTTCGACAGACCCATTCTCCTCTGTTGCAGATATACTTTCAGCCCATGTGTGGACAGCTCTATTGTATGCCATTAGGTCTCTGCCACTTTTCATACGCAAGATACCTACCCCACTATCTACTGATGGCCTTATTGTCATCATTTTGTTTTCCCACGATCCAAACAAACGAGAGAAGAATTCATTGGCAGATTCCTCAGATTGGCATGTTGCTCGTAATTCAAGAGCAGAAATGGAGTGTGCAGGTGGGGCAGAAATGATTGATCCATCATAGTTGACAGCATCTGTCAGTGATCTCAAAAGTTCAGGACGTTCATGGCACAAATCTGCGGCAATCTTGGAGGGTCCGGTATAAGGAACACCTATTTCATCCATCAACTCTTGAATTGGACCATACGCAGAGGGATGGCCCGGAAGAAGCATCAGAACCACTGCGCATTTTTCAGATGCAGCTACTGCCCAATCATGTAATGATAGATATTTTGGAATGTTTTCAGGACCATCTTTTTGAAGAGATCCCCCCCAAGGAGCCCTAATATAATCTATAGAAACATTCGCCTCGTCCAGAGATGCCTTGGTTGCACTGGTAATCTGTTCAATTTTGTGCAAATCATCTCCAGGAGATCGAGAGACAACCGTCAATTTATGTGCCCTTGTGATTCTATCTATGGAATTTCTCATATCTTCAACTGTCTCCCGTACAATATTTGATCCCGCTAGCCTCCAGACACCACGCCTATTCAAATCCTGAGGCAGAGAGGCTTGAGGAGCTTTTATCTGAGCCGGGTGCAAATACGGAATCTCTGAAAATAAAAACGAATCAGAAGCACCACTTTTCAGCAAGTTTTCTCGGAGAGAGACCAAGGATTTAAGCCGAATATCATTTGAATGGCCTGCATTAGGAGGATCAAGCATAAATGTTTCTAAAAGCAGGTCAGGAGCCCCCTGAAGAGCCTTCATTGCTGCTGCAGCTACCTGGAGAGATTCATCCCTCTGATAACCCTCTCCACCACATAATACCCAAACTCTTTGCCTACATGGATGGAGTCCTGGAAATTGCTGGGCAAGCACCTTCGACACATCAGCTGAAGTTTCCTCATCCATCGAGGATTCAAGATCATCAGATTGATTCAATGTTGCCACGCTCTGCTCTAAAGCCACATCTATCTCCTCTTGGTTGCTGATTTCATCATAAATCAATTCCTTTTCTTCATCTGTGCCATGACTAATATCCTGAGTATTTCTATCAGACTCCCAGCCATCAATTGCCTTGGCTATGTCTTCCATCGTAACTTCCTCTGGCTCCTCTCCTACTTCTCGCTCATGAACCCCCACCCAGTCTTCATCTCCATCACGTATTTCTTCAATTGAGACAGAAGCATCAACAAGGGTTGGCTGTCCTTGTCGGATGGCAGCAAGAGATATCAGATGCTTTGGAAGCCAATTCAATGAGAGTCCTGAAGCAACAAGCTGCTGTGCTAAAACTCCCACTTTTCTATCAAAATCAGGTACAATGTCAATATTCGAAACATAAATCATGCGACTTCTACCATTTTCCACTATCGAATTGATGCTAGCAATATCCAAAGAGGAAGCATCATTGAGACCCTCAAAGGTACTCGAGGGCGGTTCTCTTCGAATTTGGTCCAGTGAGACAGAACCTTGCCTTTCTTTAATATCAGCTCTTGTTTTATCGTCAATTGGAATTCCAAATATCTCACCATATCGAGTTGTGGGTACTTCGCTTCCAATAGAAACCGCCTTTTCAGCATGTTGTGAGATGAGGGATCCCTGAACTGCCTTCCTCTTCTCCTTATCTGCAGCTTCCTTTTCAGCAAGCGAGGCAAAAGACTCAACTTTGACGCTGCAATAATTTTCATCTGCCTCCCATACTTTTTTAGCTCCAGAATCAAAAGCCACAAGTGCCAGTTGATCCTTAGTGGTCTCTTCTACATCACTTTCTGGAGCCACTATGAAGGATATCTTTGCATAGTCCCTCAAACCCATCTCTTCAAACAGTTTTACTGCAGCCAGTCTTGCATGGTTCATCAAGCCTACTGAAATTGAAGAGGGAGGAGTCTGGTGACGTATCTTGCGGCTTTGTGAGAGATCTTTATCTTTGCTATCATAACTGGCAGGAATCAATACATCTTCCCTTTTCAGTTTCACGACCCTCTCAAGCATATCTATATCATAACCTTCATTTTGATAAGCAAGTCTTGTAACCTCGATATCCGAGATTTCGATGAAGTCATTGATATCAAAGTAATCAATCTCAGTAGGAATGAGAGCGACTGGGCCATTCTCTGTTCCAACCACGCTTACTTCCAAGGAGACTGCATCCTTAAAAAGATGCTCTACTTCTACAACAACACCTTTGAAATTCTCCGTCTCGTTTTTCAGATCGTCGATTATGGTGGTTGTCACCTCCAAGCCTCTGCAAACAACAGCAAACAAGGGGCCTTGATTATCTGATATCTTCATTCTGAACCTGGCAACAATTGGATCAATGCCATTGTCTTCAGACCACTTTTGCAACTTTTCTTCAGAAGACGCTGCGTTAGATTCATTCAATGTGAAAAGAGGCAAAGGGTTGAAGCCAGCACTTCTAATATTTTCCAAAATCACGTTTCGTAACAAGCTGTCATGACGTCTGGATGTATCAAAAACACTGAGGGCACTGATGGAATCCATGCCTTTAATATTCCTGGAAGTACGTCCCATTGGAAGGACAATCGAATTCTTCTTCCTGAAATCATCTTCTGACACTGTTTGTCTCTCCTTTTCCTGGGCCAACAAAAGCGAATCTAAAGCGTCTTCATCCCAACCATACAACTCCTCCCAGGAAAGCTCAGTGAACTTTTTCTCGTCATCCTCTGCCGTGATTGGGTACACAACAGAGACAGAAACACCTTGTCGTAAAAGCGTAGCAGCATGATAGGGTTCACTCCTTGGTCCCTCTCCAAGTTTATTCACAATGGTCACTGTGAACTCATAAGCAGTCCCTGGCCTTAATCCTTTCAGCACAATATCCTGTGAAAGGCCACTTGCCATCACAGATGGAGCATCATCTCCATCTGAAGGCGTTGCATACACCCTAAAAATGCTACCAAGTGGCGGGAGAGGGGTAGACATAGTGGCTACGACACCGTTCACTGATGGGGTCAGATACATGATTTCAACAACCTCTGTTGGAGGCCCTGAACAATCTGGAGAAGAGTCAAATACTTCGTCAAAGTTGGCTTGTAATGAAGAAGAAGTGTATGGCATTAGAGTCCCCCAAATCTGATCGGATTGCAAGGTAGGCAAAATTTCTCGTGCTGCTCTGATAGAATTTGCCCTTTCAGCCTTTGTCACCCCATCACATAATAATGTGACATTGATTGTTGGGTCAATGGGGTCATCATCAGCATTACTTTCATCTATGTCAGATAATTGGTGCTGCTGATCTTCTTCCGAATCCCAATCGACTGTATTTGGCATCATTGCTGCATGGATCCATTCCTCAACAAGTGCATTTGCAAGCCTGGAACTAGAATCTTCTCCCACAGAAAAGCTGGCCAAACCCCTTGCAGCAAGAGCCTCATATACCTCCTCATCATTTAGTTTCGATACGGCAGCTTCAGCATATTTGACCATCCTGCCAAGACCAGCATGAGCTTCTATGACATCTTTCCTCAAAACATTGGTCAGCCTTTCAATCAAGACCTCTGATGTCCCATAAATTGGCAAGTTTCGTGCTAATAGTGCTGCTCTTAGGTAAGGCAAATCCATCTCACTTACAGACGCCATGGTATTTTGGGCCTCTCGAAGATCTGATGCCATTGCTCTGTTTGGTGGTCGAGGTGGAACATCAATTGTAGCCTGCTGCAATTCTCTCCTTGCAGCATCAGCTGCTTTGTCAGCAAGGACCTTCTTTTCTCGTTGAGCATCATAATCCACCAATCGAGCAAGAAGCTCAGCTTTGTTGCCTTTTGTCGGAAGGTTGCGCTTTTGACATATCTGAATCAATCTCTTTGTGTTCAATTTATCATATGCTGACGTTGTGGGGACCACATCCTGTGAAATTGCTCCATCAACAACAAGCATGGCAAATGCAAGCCCAATGGCATCCTCTTTGTCATCTGGCATCACAACTTCTCTCTGTTTGTAAAATTTTGCCAGATCAATATCGCTCATCGCGGAAGGAAGCTTCACCCTCCTCCCATAGGAGCGCCTATCCCACACAGGCTTGCCCAGCATTTCTCTCACCTTGCGGATCAGCTTTGCTCTTAAATTATATTTCATATCTTTTCCTCCAAGACCATTAAGTTTGCACATTGATTTCAAATCGTGATATTCGACATCATTTTCACAAAGTCTCATATGAAAATCATTCAACTGTTCCATGCTCATGTCTTCCAAAATGAAAATCTTCCTACCATCCATATCAGAAATTGGATCAGAGGAGAACGGCATTGCCACATGATTTCCATCACTAGAAGATCGTGCCACTGGGGCATTTCGTCGAATATTCCTCCGTGAAGAGCTGCAAGAAGTATAACAAGACATTAAATACAGTACCAATGTACACACTACCACGAGGGAAAGCACACACCTCGAAACTCTCACACTAGTTGCAGAGCCACATCGCCCAGCCATGACCAATCCAGAGCGCCACATTGTTTTACTTCTTGATACAAATGTGCAGTTCAGTGGAGAAGCACGAGATTCAGGTTGTCTATTGTTGTGACCATAAGTTAGCCCAAGAGCCTCTTGGAGGCGTAGATACTGCTGCCAAGAATGCATACCCATCCTATCAACTTTTGAATATATGTACTTTCGATCAATTCTATCTCCCACGATAACTGCTCGTATCACGAGGCACTGTGCTCGTCATGCAAATGCAGCCACCCACAAGGTGTCTCACCAGGCAGATATTCTGGAGAATTGATTCGTCCTAGATTACAATTACGATATCCGTAATTTATAATGAAAATTAACAATGCGTCTAAACCATGGTATTGTTTGATCTCGACAAAGTGACGACTATGAGGAAAATAAAAAACCTTATTTACAGTAACTTTTTTGCGCATGCGCATGATCTCGTGTCTCGAATTTTGGATATTCGTCGTTTCTGGAAACATTCGGACAATGTCAAAGTATTAAAATATTCACTTGTTATCTTCTCAGTGAGAACGGGCATATCTGTGTGGTTTGTCCAATAGTGCTTTAGCAAAGACGTCAACCTGAAGCTCCCATCCCCAGCATACTGGGGAAATATAGCAGTATATAATGTCCAGTGGATCTAGAAAAGCTTTAGCATCACGGATCCGGCTGGTAATTGAGGCTGGGCAGGCAAAACCTGCCCCACCAGTGGGCCCAGCTCTTGGTCAGGCTGGTCTGAAAATTATGGATTTCTGCAAGGATTTCAACGCAAAGACGGCTGATTTCAAGCCCGATGTACCTATATCTGTTATGATTAATGCATATGAAGATAAAACCTACGATTATGTGATGAAGACCCCACCTGCTACATATTTTATTAAAAAGGCTGCAGGAATGAGTTCTGGGGCACAGAAGCCCGGGCATCAAATTGCAGGAACAATCTCGGTAAAACATTTGTATGCAATTGCAGAAGTAAAGCGAAAAGACACTCCTCATATCAGCATGGAGTCTATGGTAAAAAATTTAATGGGGACATGCCGGTCAATGGGTGTCAAAGTGATTTGAATCTTATAACATTGTTTTTGTGTATATTTATATAATATAATGATTGCTTCTGGTTAAAATACCATAATAAATATGAACCATGTCCATCCTGTGCTGTGAATGGTTCTATGGTGCTTTCCACCGCCAACATTTGACCTTGCCGTGCTCATCCCCTCCAATCATAAGGTTGCCAGGAGGAAAGCCGGTCATTGCCCTAGCATTTGATATATATCGCAGAGATCCTCTATCAATAAATGTAGGAAGCTCAAAAAGTCTAATCGAATTTTCAGTATTATATGATACCATTAAAACAGCCTTCCCAGCAAGATCTGCGACACCACACATGGAGAGTACACCATTTGCAGAGGTCCCTCGACTGTTGTACGAACGCCCCCGTCCACGACCTCTATTTTGAGACTCGTCTTGTTCAGGGTATACATAAATACAAGTGGGGTTGACAACGTTGCCTGTGGCCGGATCTGCAGGCTCCCAAATCTTGATATCCCCATCCAGACTTCCACTGATCAAATGGCCCTCCCAAATCAACAACGACATAATTGCTGGGTGCTGTGAGTTTTTATGTGCTTTAATGAGAGTCTGCTTTATCACACCAGCCTCTAGATCCCATACCTTGATGGTGCCACCAGTATCCCCTGAGAACAAAAATGGCTCTGACACGCACATGAATGACACTGACAATCTATGTCCATCCTGTTCCTGCTGCAAGACAGCAGCACATTCAAAATTACCAGTAGCTGGATTCACTTTCCACACACGTATTGCCTTATCCTGACCTCCACTAAACAGCATACCATTCGCAGCTGCAAGAGCAGTGACTTGTCCTACATGACCTTCTAACACCATATGCTGCATGTTACTCATATTCCAAACTTTGATCTGTCCCTGTCCTTGTGTTGTTTTGACACCCACAAATAAAAATCCTGCCTGCATCAACATACTATCTACTTCACCACCAACTTGAGTTGTTGCTTCGCACTCTCCAGTCTGACAATTCCACACACGGACTGTCTGGTCGTGACTTCCAGTCAATAATTGTCCACGTTCCTGATCCAAACACATGCATGTAACTTTACGTTTGTGTCCTTTCAAATCTGATAGAAATTCCACGTCATTAGGAAGCACAGAATTCCTTCCTCCACCAGAAGATGAGCCACCAGGAGCGTTCGAATATCTTCCTCTCCCTCGACGACCCCTCCCTCCCCAATATCCACCTCCTCGATTATGAGACGTATTCATATCACCCTGATACGAGAACTGGTTGGAGTATCCTCCCCTATTTGAGCCATAATATCCTCGTCCACCTCCACCTCCACGATTTGAAGAATATCCACGACCTCCCTCTCTGGTGTCCATTTGAACCATTATGATCCGTCTATATACTTCAATAAAGAAATATGTTCCAACTACCAGCCTCTATTGATGAAGAATGAACGAGGTTTTCATTCAACAATGTTGTTCATGAATGTCTCTATCTATGGACCTCTGACACTCATGTACACAATGACATGTATTTTATGTATTTTATTTCTATTCGAACAATCACAGGAAATGCCGTCTATGACATGACAACACTCAGTCTCTGTCCAATCGTACAATCTTCTGTACGATTGATGTGAAGCTCACGATTCTCTCACCTCTCCTACTATTATTTCTGTTTGGCCCGTGCATGAGTTATGCTTGAATAATTTGAATGTAATTAATGGCCCAGGATAGATATTCCTGGAACCTCAGCCATTCGTACTCATTGAGGCCATTTTCCTGTGACGCTCCTCTCATAGAGCATGCACGACAGCCTTGTGGTCTCATACATTCTTCATTGACAAGAATTTCAAATTAATATATCAAATTATATATGTACGTTCAATATTTGTCAGTATAGTTGCTGATCGGTGTCTCCTAGCTTGTCTTCGTCTCGGGTGCTCCGGTGTCGGACGGCTCTGCTGACGCTATTTCACGTAGAGTTTGTGCATTTTCATCCTCGAACTTTGGTGTATACAGATGCAAACTACATTTCTACTTATCGTGCATTTCTAGTCCTTTTGGTGGGTTTCCATGGCACAAGGACAATAGAAACGACATGCTCTCTGGACTGAAACAGGGTTCTCTGTCTGGGAGAGTGAGGATTGGTGCTCTCCATGATACGTATAGGACAGGCCTGTATCGCCCTGTCATACCTGATAGGAGGAGAAACGTACAATATCACGCCCGAGTACTCCCAAGCACGCTTGTTGTCTGTGCTCTGAATGGGAATCAAAATGGAAGCAGTGGAAATAAAGATGTGCCAACTCATGGATTGGTTGAAGCTGCCAAGCATCAGTTGAGCAAAATAGATGGTTTATGGGGTCAACTGGTGCCTATGACATGTTTATTCTTCATGATGGCATTTGTTAACACAATTATTGATAGTTTGAAAGACTCGCTGGTGATCACAGCCGTGGGTGGTGGAACAGAAGTGCTGCCATACTTGTCTGTGTATGGTGTATTGCCTTCCTCGGTCTTGTTCCTGGTAATATATTCATGGGCGACTCGTAAAATGTCTCGAGAAAAGATTTTTAATCTGGTGATTGCTTGTTTCCTGATGTTTTATACCGGGTTTGCCCTGGTATATCCTCATCACGAGGCAATGCACGTGTCATCCTTGGCTGATCAATTGCAGAGTGTGCTGCCCTCTGGTTTTTCTGGGCTTGTAGGAATGATTAGAAATTGGCTCTTTACTGTATTCTACTGTGTATCAGAGTTATGGGGAGATATTCTGCTAAGTTTGTTGTTCTGGGGACTGGCGAATGAAACAACTTCAATTGAAGATGCTCCCGTTCTCTATCCATTGTTTGGTATTGGGGCTAATATAGCACAAACGTGTGCGGGACGATCACTCCGATTAATATCAGAAATAAGTCATTCATACCTAAGTTACACACAGCAGGTGCAGATTACAGTGGCTGTTTGTGTTGTCATGGGTGTTTTAATTGCATTTACCCATACTTACATCACTCGGACCTTTGTGAGGAATCCAAAGGGCTCTGCGGCGGATAGAATTCGATTAGCTGCCTCAAAAAATAAAAATACAAGGAAAATAGATAACGAATCTAGTGTGCGAGGCTTAAACTATTGTGATATTAGTGAGAAGGTGCCAGCCATGAAAAAGAAGGAGGCTATGGGTATCATTTCAGCATGGAAATTCCTAATTAAATCTCCTCAAATCCGCTGCCTAGCCGTTATGGCTCTTGCTCAAGGTTTGACGAATAGAATTCTAGAGGTGTCATGGAAGCATTATCTTCACGTACTCCATCCCAGTCCTGTTGCGTATGCAGCATTCCTCGGTGACACAGCCATGTGGACTGGCGTTGCAACAGGTCTACTTATGGTGGCATCGCCGTTGCTATTCGATATGATGGGATGGAGAGGTGTTGCATCTGCTACTCCAAACATAATGCTCTTGGGGGGAATTCCGTTCTTTATATGCTGTATTTTATTCTCCTTCTTTTCGTCAAATGCATTGAGTGCTGGTCTTGTCTCCCTCAAGGGATTGGTAATAGCAGGTGCCATGCTTCAAGTTTTCTCAAGGGGTGCAAAGTTTAGCTTATTTAAACCCGCGGAAGAGATGGTATATATTGGTTTAGATGATGAAAGTAGAACAAAGGGCAAAGCTGCCATTGACGTTGTTGGTGCCCAGTCAGGCAAATCGATTGGATCAGTGTTGCAGCAGATGATGCTTATTGTAACCGGTGGCTCCGTCTCAGGTATCATACCGGTCTTGGCAATATTTTATGTGACTATGCTTTATCAGTGGAAATCATCTGTAGAAGATCTCGCAGAACATGGAGATCCTAGCCATATGCATAGAGAGTCTGTCATGGCTTCCATAGATTCTGACAATACAGGTGATCTATCTATGCTTGTTCCTTCCAACCAAAATGCATCATGATTTGACAGCAAAACCATAGTATTAAACAGGTAAAATACACATCTAATTATTCTGGTAGTTGATCATCTTCCTCCTCCAACACAGGAGTTTTTGATATCAAGTCAATGTATGAAGGGACAGATGCACCTCCAGTGTCTGAGAATGGACTTCCATCGTCCTCACCTTCTTCATTCTCATTTTCATCATCCGCATCTTCATCATTTGCAATGACACTATTTTCTCGACTCATCCAGGCACTTCTTGAAATGTCAGGCTTCACCTTCACAGAGCTTCCCTGGGTCACTGGTGATACAGGCTCTGCAGCTGGAACACTTTGAGCACTCAGGTTTCTAGATGCCGAAGAAACCGATGTTCCTCGACTTTCCAATGCAGATTTACTATCATCTAGATCACTATTATCTGGCACCGCCAAACACATGCTGTGCCTCCCTCCAGCGTCCGCAGCAATCACCCACCATCGCTCAGGTCCCCCTGGCAACATGACCTCTACGGGTGAGAAATAGTTCTTCTCCGTGCCAGTTCCAAGTCTTCCGAAGGATCCTCTTCCCCACACAAACATCCGACCTTGATCTGTGACTACGAGTGTATGCGTTCCACCACAACTCGCTTCAATCACCCGATGACCTTCCATGCCTTCAACTTTTGTAGGCCTCAGCCTACTTGCTCCATCCTTTCCACCCAATCCCAGCCTTCCATACTCTCCTCGTCCCCACACATACACTTCCCCATGCTCTGTGATAGCAAGAGAGTGCCATCCTCCAGCCGCAATATCAGATACTTTGATATCCGGGTACAGACCATCCTCAATCAAGATTGGGACTGTTGAATTTGATGTCGTCCCATTCCCAAGCTGACCATAATCATTGATTCCCCAACTGTACACATTCCCATTCGCCGTCAGGGCCAAGTTATGGAACGCTCCACATACTACTTTCACTACAGTGGTATCTTTTGCTTTGCTGGAAATATCCAATCGTCGAGGCTCCCTATTGACAGTCATTGAGAAATCACCCCAGGGCTCTCCCCACATCCAAATGTGTCCAGTATCCGTCAACGCTACGGAATGCATGCCTCCCGCATCAACCTGAGACACTTTTAGATTTGAAATACACTTTTGAGGCTCCAATATATCTCGCAACCCAGGCCCTGCATCACACTGATTATATTCATTCCCACCCCACGCCCAGCATTGACCTTGTGAATCCACAGCAAGAGCGTGCCATCCACCAAGAGCAACTTGGACAATTTGCACCCCTTGCATTCCCATGACTCTTTTAGGTTTTTCAACAGGCTCTTGGTGCCCCTGACCGAGCGTTGCCCTATCATTCCATCCCCATGAATACACCTGACCATCTGCAGTGACCACCATGGTGTTCCTACTTCCAGCCACGATTGGAGAGTGTGCAAACGTTCTCCCCCTGAATTTGGTTCCTAATAACCCTTCAATTACCTTTGGAGTATGAATGTTAACGTGCTCAATCAATCCAAGCTGACCATCTTCGTTGACACCCCAACCAAACGCTACTGTTTCGATTGGGGGATTATACGTGAAGGCAGGCAAGCCACCCCTATTCTTTTCTTGGATCTCCATCATCACTGTGAACCATAATGGAATCTCACACGTGAGTATTTGAAATAGACGAGTGTCTGAGACACCAAGGTTGCTTGAAGAGAAAGGACGTATCAAAGTAGGTCATTGTCTCCTATCAAATAAATCTTGGATAGGACGATGCAGTCGATTTTCATTCTCTGAAAAGACATTCGTAATTGGATCGAGCTACGACCACAAAAGACGATACCCCTGAAAATTGTAGAAGTAATCATATATATTTTAAAATAATATATGTGTGTAAGGTCATATCTACGTCGTGTACGTGGAGGACGAATCCCAAAAGGTAGTGTCATCACTTGTGGAACTAACAACGGTGCGTTCTTTCTTTTCATACAAACAAACCACGAGATGTCACACAAAATTGGATATTCATTAAATATATATGCATGAAACTCCCGATCACGGGGGATGATACCGTCGCCCCTTGTCTTCGTGTTTTGTTTCCAATATCTGGTCTGTTACCTTGTTTTCCTCTGTTTGCAGTATCATCCTGCCCGTGGATGTGTACAGAAAGATTGTTCTAACATCTCTTAAAAAATTGGATCGATATGCCAAACAACAACGAAGACGATATGAACAACAACAACAATGATAGGAAGAAAGAGAGTGATAATGCTCCAGTGCCAGAAACTGTGCAAGTAGGAGGTAGTCCTGTGTACAAGGTAGATAAAAAGCTAGGAAAGGGTGGTTTTGGACAAGTATACATGGGAACGAGGGCACAGGCGACGAAAGATACCGAAGGTCCTAATGCAAACCAAGTTGCTTTGAAGTTGGAACACAGGAGCAGCAAGGGGTGTAACTATGGCCCTCCTTATGAGTGGTCCGTGTATGGAGCTCTGGGAAATGTCCTAGGAATCCCAAAAGTACACTATAAAGGTCGTCAGGGGGATTTCTACATCATTGTCATGGATATGCTCGGGCCTAGCTTGTGGGATGTGTGGAATAAAGAAAATCAGACCATGTCCCAGGAAATGGTTGCATGTATCGCCGTTGAAGCAATTGCTATTCTTGAACGATTGCATGCAAAAGGTTTTGTGCACGGAGATGTGAAGCCAGAGAACTTTTTGTTGGGTGCACCGGGAAGTACAAATGAGAAGAAATTATGGCTTGTGGATTTGGGTCTTGCAACGAGATGGAGAGATTTATTGTCTGGTATGCATGTCGAATACGACCAGAGGCCTGATGTGTTCAGAGGAACAGTGAGATATGCGTCGGTTCATGCCCATCTTGGGAAGACGGCATCAAGAAGGGATGATTTGGAGTCTCTCGCATATACTCTTTTATTCCTTCTGCGAGGAAGGCTTCCATGGCAAGGGTATCAAGGTGATAACAAAGGTTTCTTAGTATGCAAAAAGAAGATGGCAGTCTCACCCGAAGTGTTATGTCGTTATGGTCCGCCACCGTTCCGGCGCTTCACTGAAGCAGTTATTAATTTGAAATTCGATGATGAACCAAAATATAGTGCATACATGGCGTTATTTGAGCCTCTATGTGGTCCTCCAGGGCCTTCAAGACCATTGATGATAGAAATTGATGATAGAGTAGGTCAAAAGAGAGGTAGAGATGGGACCATTCAGGCCCTTTCTGATGATGATCTCGATTTGCCAGCGACCAAAAAGAGAGTCCGCCTGGGTATTCCGGCCACACAGTGGATTACAGTGTATAATGCTCATAGACCAATGAAGCAAAGATACCATTACAATGTAGCTAATAATAGGGTATCACAGCACGTAGAGAAGGGAAACGACGATGGACTGTTTGTATCCTCTGTTGCATGCTGTCAGGATTTATGGGGCCTGATTATGGATGCAGGCACGGGTTATAGTCAGCAAGTATATTCTTTGAATCCACAATTCCTTCCCAAAGATTGGATTATGGAGCGCTGGGAAGATGGATATTACATTACAGCCATGGCAGGGTCTGCGGGAGGTTCCTCTCTTGTCGTCATGTCAAAGGGCACTCCATACACACAGCAAAGTTACAAGGTTTCTGATTCTTTCCCTTTCAAGTGGATCAATAAAAAATGGAAGGAAGGATTTTTCGTCACATCCATGGCAACATCGCACTCAAGATGGGCGGTTGTCATGTCTAGGAATGCTGGTT
>PJEL010000972.1_pt1 | contig 31236 bp, 21 predicted proteins | sample 1853271 | NCBI WGS metagenome assembly PJEL01 (sample SAMN08108733, study PRJNA415343) | Invertebrate metagenome, whole genome shotgun sequencing project. | host: Globobulimina | place: Sweden: Gullmar Fjord | collected 2015-08 | reverse complement strand
AGGCGCCGCTTCCGGACGAGCTGCACGATCTGTGGCAGCAGCGGATCGCTCATCTGCTCGAGGGGCGATCAGAGAGCGAGCAAGAGGCCCTGGAGCTGGCGGCCGTGTTGGGCACCGAGGTGAGCGACGACGAGTGGCGGGCTGCCTGTGAGCAGGCCGGCGTGGTGCTGCCCTCTGGGCTGCTGGAGCCTAGCCTTGCCCGAGGCCTGGCCACTCGGAATGCGCTCGAAGAATGGGCTTTCTCTCACGGGATGCTTCGAGAGAGTGTGGTGCGGCTCGCATCCGAGGCTGGGCGTGTCGAGGGGCATCGGGAGCACTGCTCGGCGGCCCTGTCGAAGCTGAGTGCCGAGCTGGACGGCTCGAGACCCCGCCGTGCGCTGGCACTCCTCGAGCGCGCTCTGGAGCTCACGTCGTCTCGCGCTCATCGCGCGGTGGTTCGCGGCCAGCTTGGCGCGACACTCAGGTTGCTGGGTCGGATGAGCGAAGCCAAGGAGCACCATGTCGCGGCGCTACGAGTTCACATCGAGGTGGGAGATCGCGTCCACGAGGGCCACGCAAGGACAGCGCTCACCTTCTTGGAGCGGCAGGCGGGACGGCTGGACGAAGCCTGGGCCCAGGGCCTTGCTGCGCTCGCCATCTGCAGGGAGGAGGGCGATAATATCAATCTAGGACGGGTGCTCTCGGACCTCGGCAACCTGGCTCAGGTTAGCGGCCAGATACCCGAGGCGGAGGCCTATTATTTGGAGTCGATTGCCGTACTTCGAGAGAGTGTTTCGCGCAAGAGGTTGGGTAGCACGCTGGGCAACCTGGGCAATCTCTACAAGCGGGTGGGTCGGCTCGACGAGGCCCGCGTGTGCTATCGCGAGTCACTGGCGCTCCACCAGAGGGCTGGGAACAAGCGCTCGGTGGGCTACGTGCGCAACTCCCTGGCCGTGCTCGCTTGGCAGCGAGGGAGCCTGCCCGAGGCGCTCTCCCATCTCGAGCGAGCTCTCGAGATTGCCCGAGAAGTGGGAAACCGGGCGTCCGAGGGGGTAGTTCTGGGCAATCTCGGCTCCCTGTTCCTCTCGATGGGCGAGCACGATCAGGCGCAGGACCACCTGGAGCAGGCCCTGATCGTCCACCGAGAGGTCGGTGGCTGGCACCATGAGGCCGACGTTCTGAGCACCCTGGGTGAGCTGCATTGCGGACAGGGTCGGCTCACGGCGGGGTCCACCGCCTTCGTTGCAGCTCTGCAGGTCGCTAGAAAGCACAACGACCCGCTGCGAGAAGGGAACGCGCTAGTCTGTATCGCAGGGCTTCACCAAGACCGGGGCGAGCTGGAGCATGCACGGCGTACCATCGCAGAGAGCGTCAGGCTCATTCGCGAGGCGAACCACAGCCTTCGGCTCGGACTGGCGTTGGCGAACCAGGCGCGCATCGAGCTCGAGGTGGATCGAGAGGCTGCCGAGGTGGCGTTCACGGAGGCAGAGCAGATCGCCGTCGGGCTCGAGGCCGGGCCCGACTCACAGCTGGGCAAGTCCTTGGCTTCGCTTCGGGTCTCCTTCGGCGGCCGCGATGCCTCATCAAACGCCCAGTCAGGAGTAGAATGAAAGAGAGCTCGGTCCTGCTGTTTGGCGATGTCGCCGTCGACCTCGAGAGGAGGGTTATCGATGGCGATCCTCCCATCCAGCTCACTGAGACGGAGACGAAGCTGCTCACCTTTCTCTGGAGGAACACCGGCCACTTCGTGTCGAGAGACGAACTCTTGGTTGGGGTGTGGGGGTGGAAGTCTGGAATGACCAGCAGGGCTGTGGTCACGATGGTCCACCGACTCCGCATGAAGCTAGAGGTAACACCAAAGAACCCGCACTATATTGTGTCCCAATACGGTCGGGGATACCAACTCGCCAACGTGGAGCGCCAACCCGAAGAAGTCGACATCTGCTGCTGGATGCGCCCTTCTCAGGCGGACGGAGTGTCAGGCGGGTTCAAGCAGTGGTTCGGGGCGGGCCCGGTCATTGTGGGCCGATCGCGGAGCTATGAGACGCTCCTGGCCAGGACCCAGACCAGACCGAGGCTCGCGATGAGACTGGACAGCATCCGACGGAAACTGGGGGGAGGCACACCAAGAGTAGCCAGCCTGGCGTCGCTGGGGCCGCTATCGAGGATCACGGCGGGCATTGATGTCGCGGAGCATCGCCTGCGGGTGTTGGCTTTCCCGTCCCAGGCGCTCCCGATTTACTGGCGTTCTCTCGGGGCGGGAGCGGAACCGGAACGGCTGCACAGCGATGCGCTAGTGGAGACTTCGCGTGCGATCAACCTCATCTTTGGAGACGCTGCAGCCCCGAGCGCACAGCTGTTTGTGTTCGCGAACCAACGCGCGCTGACAGAGCTGGGAGACCTCGCGTGCGAGTTGGCCATCAACCCCGACAGCGCGACCACCTATGGTCAGATCAGCGTTCGGAATCTTCTAGACACCGATGACTGAGCCGGTTTACGGCGAGGTTTGGCGTCGACCGCGTGCCGCCGCCGCTACCATAATAATCCAGCCCAGCCAGGGCCCACCGCCTGAGTGGCCGCAGCCGCAGCCCCCTCCGCCATCCTTTGGTTCGTCACCGGAGTCGACCTCGGCCGAGTCGCTCGGGACATCGCTGTCCGTATCGCTGTCGCTGTGCGTTTCGCTGCCCGTGTCAGTGGTGATGTCGGGGGCATCGAGGAAGTCGGGGATCGAGTCGCCATCCTCGTCGTCGTCGAACCAATCGCCGTTGTTGTTTCGGTCCTCATCGGCGGTAGGCACGCCGTCGTCATCGTCGTCATTATCCAGGTAGTCGGGCACCAAGTCGCCGTCCGTGTCGCGGAACGGCGCGGTCACGATGGTCCCGGAGAGTGGACACAAGTGGGTCCAGCCCGCTGCCACATCGAAGGTCAGCTCCCAGGCCTCGCCATCAGGGCAGTCGAAGCCCGTCTCCAGGAGTGTCGGAACCCCGTCGCCGTCGTCGTCTTCGTCGTAGGCATCGAGGTCGCCGTCGGCATCGGTGTTCTGGGGAGCGAGCACGTTCACGATCTCCAGGCCGTCGGTCACCCCGTCGTCGTCCACGTCCGGGTCGATCCCGCAGGCGTACGGGTCGGCCAGCGGGCAGAGCGTCCTCTCGTCGCAGTTCTGCACGGCATCCATGTCGGTGTCGTCGGCGCACCCCGAGTTGTCACAGTCCCAGATGTCGGGGAGCTGATCGGCATCTGCGTCACCGAAGGTCTCCGTTCCGTCGAGCAGCGTGTCATTGTCGCTGTCGTAGTCCAGGTAGTTGGGAATCCCATCGGGCGAAAGCGTGAGTGCCGGGAACGCGCAGTCGACGTCGCCAGTCCCTTCGACGGAGGTGAGGTGGCCGTCACCATCGTCGTCGGTGTCCAGTGCGTTGATCAGCTGGTCGCTGTCGCGATCCCACGGATCGAAGCAGGTGAAGCCAGTGAACCCGCCGTTGTAGTCTCGGTAGTCGCCAGCAGGCAGCGTCGGATCGAGCGTGTTGTACCACTCCTCGCCATCGAGAATCGTGTCCCCATCCGTGTCCTGGACCAGGTAGCCCGCTCCGAAGTTGATCTCGCAGTTCGTGTCGACTCCGTCGTTGTCGTCGTCGATATCCAGGTAGTTGGCGGTGCCGTCTGCATCGGTGTCGTCGTTGTCGCAGTCGCCATCGAGGTTGATGTCCTCGGCGGAGTCCAGGAGCGTGTCACCGTCCGTATCTCCGGCCTGACAGGGGGCGGCGTTGGCGAGGGTCGCGTACACGAGGATCCAGCCGACCATTGTCTCTCCGGTGTTGCCAGTGGAGCGTACCAGACACCCGCGACGGCCAGCGCTACCGAGGCTGGTCGAGGAATTCGAGGATGCTCGAGGTGAACGTCTCCGTCGCATCCACAAAGAGCCAGTGACCGGAGTCCGCGGCAATCACCAGCTTCGAGCCGTCGATGCTCTGGTGGATCCTCTCGGCGCACTTGGCCGGCAGCGGGTCAGCGTCTCCGTGGATGACCAGGGTCGGGCACTTCACGGCTGCCTTCAGCGCGTCGTGCAGATCGAACTTGCCGATCGACTCCATGAGAAGACCGGCCACGGCATTGCTGTTCTCGATCGTGTTCTTCGTGAACTTCAGGTCCAGCTCGGAGACGAGGCTCTGATCGGCGAAGTACGGCTTGAAGAAGACTCGCCAGAACCTCTCGATGGCTTCGGGATCGTTGTTCTGGAACGCCTCGGAAGTGTAGATCTGCTCCAGCAGCTCCGTGTCCTCGGCGAGCCGATTTGCCTCGTAGGTTGTCCGCATCTCGTCGAAGCTCTTCTCCGAGGCGGTGGTCGAGCAGAGGATGAGGGACTCCAGCTTGTCGGGGTGCTCGATGGCGTAGTGCATGGCCAGGACCCCGCCAAAGGAGTGCCCGAGCAGGTTCATCTTCTCGATCCCGAACGCCTCACGGATGCCTTCGATGTCGGCGATGAACGTCTCGATATTGATCGATGCGGCGTCGACCGGTCCCGACGACATGCCCGTGCCACGTTGGTCGTAGAGGATGACCTCGTGCTTCTCGGCCAGGTCCCAGATGTAGGGTAGAAACTGCCGATGATCAAAACCGGGTCCACCGTGCAGCACCACGATCGGATCGCCAGTTCCCATGGTCTTGTAGTACAGACGGGTCCCGTTCACGTCCAGATAGCCGTCCTTGATGGTGGTCTGCGGCGGGCTCTTCTCGGCCGGTGCGTCGGCTATTGCTGGGTTGGTCTTGTTGGCCTTGTCGGCGCCAAAACTGCAGGAGGCGAGCAAGAGCGCCGACAATGCCAGGATCGGAGCGGATGTTGTCACGGCCACCTCGTTGGGAGGCCTACCGTATCCCGGAAGTCATCTCTGCAGCAGTGGAGCAGGCGGCGGTGGCTTCGCGGATTGCACAAGTCGGCGACGACGTCTCCAACGACAGGCGAGCCTGGGTGAACGACGAGTTCTGGCCGGCGACCGTACGAGTTGGTCGCGGCGATCCCAGGAAATCGAGGCTGGCGCGGTGTTGGTGTTGGTGTTGGTGTTGGTGACGAAGGCGACCGTGTGGGTTGGTCGCGCCGACCCTGGGAAACGCCGCTGTCGCCGTCGTAGCCGAGGTCGTCTGTACCACCGTCGGCAATCGTGTAGCTGGGGAGTGCAGAGGCACCCCTCGCTGGCCGCAGGCCACCAAAAGAGCTTTTCAACGCCACAACTCCCGACGCCCTCCACCCTCCGGCCCGACGGTGCCCAGGATCCTCTTCCGACGGCCAACGATGCCCGGGATCTCCGGCCCGACGAAGCCCAGGATCTCATTCCGAAGGCCGCTGGCCTGCCAGCTCCAGTGGCCCTACCACCCGTTGAGGTATGTTCCCAGGCCGTGACTCCGATCCGATTCGAGTCACCCCCGGGGGACCAATGAGCAACTTTGCAGATACACTCTCCTCTCTGCGCGGCAAGAGCGTACTCCTCACCCAGGACGCCTCCAAGGCAGAGCTCTCCGCCATTCTCGAGCTTGCGCGCCGTTTCGAGCAGCTCGACCGATCCGGAGTAAAGACACCACTGCTTCCCCAGGAGCTGGCCTATGCGGTGTTTTTCGACAACTCCACTCGCACCAAGAGCGCCTGGGCCGGTGCCGCGGCGAGATTAGGCATGCAGCCGGTCATCGTCGACGGGTCCTCCACACAGGTCGCCCACGGAGAGACAGCCGCTGAGACAGGTGCAATGCTGGGAATGAACGCCCACGCCATGGGGATCCGCCACGACCTGATCCTCGGGGAGGGCAACAGCTTCATGCGGGACGTGAAGCGCGGCATCGACGAGTACCTGGAGGCGGCGTCGGTGGAGCGCTCGGTGCCCATCGTGAACCTGCAGTGCGACATCGACCATCCAACCCAGAGTCTCGCCGATCTGCGCTACCTCCAGGACCGCTTCCCGGACGGGATCGCCGGACGCAACATCACGGTGAGCTGGGCCTACTCGCCGAGCTACGCCAAGCCGCTCTCGGTTCCCCAGGGGCTGATCACGCTGCTGTCGCGTTTTGGCGCCAACCTCACGTTGGCCCATCCGCCGGCCTATCGCCTCATGGACCAGTGCCTCGACGCCGCGAAGTCGAACGCCGCGGAGAGCGGGGGCTCCTTCCGAGTCGTGAGCGACATGGACACCGCTTTTACGGGGGCCGACGTGGTCTATCCGAAGAGCTGGGGACCGTACGATCTGATGCTCGAGCGCGTCGATGCCAACCGCGCTGGAGACAGCAAGCTGCTCGCCGAGATCGAGGGCCGCTGCCTGGACCACAACGCCAAGCACACCGACTGGATCTGCGACGAGCGCCGCATGGGGCTCACCGCTGGGGGCGACGCCATCTATATGCACTGCCTGCCCGCCGACATCGGCGACGAGGTCAGCGTAGGAGTGATGGAGAAACACCGCTTCGAGCTGGCAAAAGAAGCGCAGAAGAAGGTCTACATCATCATGGCCCTGCTCGCGGCCGCGAAGGTCCCCGACCTCGCGAGTCAGCTCGAACGGCTCGGCTGAGGAGAGAACAATGTCAGAACTGAGTGCCCGCATCGTTTCGCTGGCCGCCGAATACCGTCCGCTGGCCGCCGAGCTTCTCGCCGAGGTGATCCGCATCCCCGCCGACCACATCGAGACCGATCCGTCGTGTGGACTGTCGAACCACGAGGGCCCGCGCCTGGAGTACCTGAAGCGGAGGATCGTGGAGATCGGCGCCGTCCGCAGCGCCGAGGACGTGGACTTCGACGCCTTTGGCAACCTGGTGTGGACCGTCTCCGATCCCGAAGATGGCATCGCGCCGTCCGACAAGAAGGTCATCTACATGGATGGCCACTCCGACACCGTCAAGGCCCTGCGCAGACAGTGGCTCGAGAAGATCGGCGGCGGCATAGACGCCTACTACGGCCACGTAGCAGGTCAGGTGGACCGCACCTTCCTGCGCTCTGAACTGGGTTATTTGCCGCCCGATGATCAGTGGAACCACCTCCTCTTCGGACGGGGATCTGCCGACCAGCTCGGTGGCGTCATCGCCGAGGTCGTCGCCACCAAGATCCTCCTGGAGACCGCAGATCTGGGCTCCCTGCGCGGCGCCATCGTGCGTGCCTATGCGTCGGCGGCCGAAGAGGACAATGACGGCGGCGGGCCGATGTACCTCACCAAGCAGGTGCTACCCGGCGCGGCTCCAGAGCTGATCCCCGACGTGGTCATCCTCACAGAAGGAACGGGAGACGCCAACAAAGGTGCGCTGGGTATCTATCGAGGGCAGCGGGGACGCATGCAGATCCTGGTGACCGTCACTGGGCGCTCCTGTCACGGATCCATGCCCTGGGAGGGGCTGAATCCACTGGAGTTCGGCGCGGCCATCGTGGTGGAGGCGGCCCAAAAGTACCGAGATGGAGTGGGTTTCGCCGATCACGCTTTCCTCGGTGCTGGCACCCGCACTGCGTCGTGGGCACAGCTCGACACTCCTAGCGACTGCGCCGTTCCTGAGCGCTTTGCCTTCCGCTTCGATCGGCGGCTCACAGTGGGGGAGCTGCCCGCTCAGGCGGTGGCCGACATCGACGGACTCGAGGCGGTGGCCGCCGCGCGCAAGGCCGGTCTCACGGTTGAGGTCGAGGTGCCGCACTATGACGAGCCGACCTGGCGCGGATATCGGCCGGGCAACGCCCAGATCTACATGGGCTGGGAGACGCCGGAGGCCCATCCCGCCATCGAGGCCGCCGAGGCCAGCTATCGCGATGTCGTCGGCCCCAATGTCGGGGAGTCCTCGGGCACCGGTGGCTTGTCTGCCGAGCCGCGAGTGGACCGGTGGATCTTCTCTACCGATGGGGTTGGTTTTCCGGTCCCGGTCGAGGGCTCGGGGATCGAAGAGGGCAAGGGCAAGGGCTGGGTGGTTGCCGGGGAGTTCAAGCACCCGGCGATGTTCGGGATTGGTCCCGGTATCGAGCAAAATACGCACAAGATCGGCGAGTGCGTCGATCTGCGGGAGCTGCAGCAGGCCATTGCGTTCCTGGCGCGCTTCCCAAGCGTGTACACAATGCAATGAGGTTTGAGCTGCGTTTTGGCGGTTTCCTCGTCTTGGTCGGGCTTGTCCTCGGCGCATCTGCAGGTTGCACGAAGGCAACTCGAGCGAAGAGCAGTCTCTCGGCGCGAAGGAATGCCCCGGCCGCGGTGGGAGTGGGGACGGGTCACCTCGCGGTCGGATGGGGAGGTCGTGAGGCCGAGATCCTCCATGTCGAGGGAGCGGTGCCCGGGGCGCCGATCAGAGTCTCTGACAAGCCCAGACCCCAGGGTGATAGCTACGTTCCGCCGCTGGCCTACGATCTGGACGAGGCGAGAGCGCTCTTGGCCGAGGCTGGCTGGTCGGACACGGATGGAGACGGCATCCTCGACAAGGACGGCGAGCCGTTCGAGTTCGAACTCAAGCTCGGGTCGACGCGGAGCTTCTACCGCCTGATTGCCGCGGCGCTGCAGGACTCCTGTGAGCAGGTCGGCATTCGGATGAAAACGAAGACCCTCCGGTGGTCCCCGTTCATCGAGGACTACAACGAGGGCGTCTTCGACGCTATGAGCATGCTCGTCTCGCTCAGCGACCCCTGGATCGACCCGTTCGAGGATTACCACTCCTCCCACGACGTTCTCGGGGGCGCAAACGGGAGTGGATGGCACACGGCGGAGGCCGACGCCTTGCTCGAAGCGATGACGATCGAGTTCGACGACGAGAAGAGGAATGCCATGTTCAGGAAGTTCAACATGATCTTTCGGGATGAGCAGCCGGCGCTCCTGATCGCGCACGGGTTGGTCGGCGTGCTCCAGAGCAACCGCTTCGAGGGGGTCGAGGTGTTTCCGACTGGCCTACGAAACCACGCGTACTGGGTGGAGCCCGAGAACGTCCGCTACCGGCGGCCGGCTCCGTAGCCGGTTCGTCGTTGGGGTCTGACACGTCGCCCGTCGTTGGGGTCTGACACGTCGCCCGTCGTTGGGGACACGTCGCCCGTCGTTGGATCCCGGGGAGATCCCAGAACTGAGATCCGGGGAAGGAGGGCCGCCGGATGGAGGTCCGAGGATGGAGATCCGAGGAAACGTCGGGCCGGCGGGTGGGGGGGAGTCGGGATTAGCTGCGTGGAAAAGCTCTTCTTAGCGGCCTGCGGCCGGCGAGGGGCAAGCCCCTCTGCCCTCCCCAAACCGGACCGCAACATGCTCGGTGGGATTGGACACGGCTGTAGTGGACGACGAGCGAGCATGCCGCCCTCCGGTCGACAAGGGCTGCGCGCCCCTCGTGACCCGCGGCAAAGGGGCTCCGCCGCCTTTGCAAACCCGGCAGCAATCGACGACGTGGTGGATGGGTGGCGACGATCTGAGGGTGCGACGGCGTCGGGAAGGAGGGCCGCCGGATTGAGATCCGGGGATGGGTATGTGCAGCTCCTGACGGGGCGCGCGCACATGGCGTAGCTGGCGCAGAGGTCTCGGCCTGATTCGAGCTACTCGTCGCAGATACGGGGGTGGGTCAGGTCGGGATCCCAGGTCGGGGTCGGCTGGGTATAGGCGATGCCGATGCGGTTGCGGCCCTGCTCGTCCTTCTCGGAGAAATAGGCGAGGTAGTCGCTGCCGATGCGCACCACGTCCCAGTGGCGCCACATCTCTTCGCCCTCGAACTCGAAATAGGCGTTCGCGGCGATGAACCAGTTCGTCCAGTTGCCGGAGATGGCGTTGCCCCAGCCGCCGCCAGCGACCTGCCAGCCGGACATCTCGCGCCCGCCGAAGAAGTTCTCGTAGCCGTAGTTGCTGTCGTCGTGACAGACGAGCGCGGGGTTGTAGAGCTCGTTCGGCGCCCAGAGGGTCACGCCGGGAGACATCACGGGGTTGGGGTCGAGCTGCCAGTTCTTGCCGTTGGCGGAGCTGGCGTGGAAGAAGTCGGGCACCTTGGCCAGCAGCATGTGGTAGGTCCCGGCGATGCGGGTGACGGTCGGGTAGCCGTAGGTCGACATCGCGAGCACCGGCTCGGGCTCGACATCGAGGAAGATGCCCTGCTGGTAGCTGCCGCCGTCGATAGCGTCGATCTCGGCTTGCTTGCTGGCGATCTCGTCGGCCACGCTCTGGTCGGGGTACAGGAAGGCCTGCACGTACGCCAGCTGATCCTCCAGTGCCGTCACCATCTCGTCGAGTTGATCGATGTTCTGGTTGATGTTGGGGGCTTCGGCAAGGATCTCGGCGATGATCTGCTCGAGCTCTCCGGCGTACTCGACGGTCTCTTCGTACTTGTCCACATCGTTGTTGTTGTTGATGTAGTCCTGAGAGGCATCGACGACCTTCGACGCGCGATCCGCCAGGTCGGACATGTGATCTGACCACCACCCGTCGAGGTCCTTCAGGTCTTTGTAGGGATCCTCGAGTTCTCCTTCGAGCAGATCCTGGAAATCGTCGGTGTCGGCGTGCAGCACGACGATGTCGACCTGGCCGGCCTGCAGCGCCTGAATCTCGGCCACCAGCTCATCGCGGAGGTCGGCAGACGACTTGAAGTTCATCGTGCCCTCGGCGTAGCCCACACCGGAGATGCGCTCGCAACCCCAGGGTAGATCGCCGTCTGCACAGGCATTGTTGCCTTGGTGGGCCTTGAACCAGATGCGGTAGGTGCCCTGGTCGTAGAGGACGGCGGGGTGCGCGGCGACGCAGCGGCGGTACAGGTCGGGGCCGGGCTCGATGACCACATCGGGCCACACGGTCCAGTCGGAGATTCCATCGGCCGAGGTAGCGACGCCGATGCCCCAAGGACCCCAGGTGCACGTGGCATCGCCACCGCCGAGGCGCGACTCGAAGAGCATCACGTAGAGCTGCTGGTCGGGATCCCAGACGACCGCAGGCGATCCGACGCCGTTGGCGGTGAAGTCGGCGGCGTTGGGCTCGAGCAGGAACTGATCGTGCTTGGTGAACGTCTGCGCGTCCGCTGCCGTAGCGAATGCAAGCGCGATCGCGAACCCCAGGTGCACCGCCATTGTGTCCTTCCAGTCCTCATTTACAGCCTAACATTCTCTTGACTCAACTACCAGTGAGATCGTCCGATGTACTAGCGGTTCACCATGCAAAACGTGTAGTGGGTTGGCGTCAGGAGTGCTGGACAATCGCTGTCACCGACCCGGATCGCTGCCGGCGGAAGACGTAGAGTTTGCCGAGGTCCGCACCCCACATCCAGTCGTGCGGGTCGGCGTACAGCTGTGCGAGGGGGGCCGGGCTATCGCCCATGAACGGATCGTCTTGAATCCACGACGGCCACCCGCCGAGTTTCGTTCCGTAGTGGTGTGCCGCAGCCAGCGGACGGGGAGTGCCTCCCTGGTAGTCACGCGGGAAGCTGGACCGTAGAGACCCCGGTGCGGGCAGCTCTGTCGCAGCCCGCCAAGCCGCCACCGTCTTCCTCTCGAATACTCGAATCCTGCTCGAAGCGTTTCTCGTTTCGCTGCCCAGGCCGATGACCTGCACTCGGCCCTCGGTCTCGTCCTCTGGATCGAAGAAGAGCTGGAACCACCCCTCCTTTGGGTGTTCGAGGGCGGCGATGAAGAGGAGGGGGCGGTCGCCTCTGCCAGTGGGCCACGGCGTCGTGGGATCGAGCATCGGCAGTCCGCCGGTCCACCCGACCGGGCGGTCCACGGAGTCGAAGACGGGAAGCCAGACGGGCCTCAGCAGGGCGGCGAGGCGCTTGGGCAGAGGCGGCAGGTCCGAGAGCGTTGGCTCGCCCGTGATCAGGGTGTCGCCCGCGGAGCGGCGTTCTTTGACCCGTGCGTTTGCCCACTGGGTTGCGGCGTCGCTCGAGGCCATCGTGAGGACCTTGTCTTTGCCGCGTTCCAAGTCCGAAGCGAGCGTTCCCTCGGCGTCGATGTCCGAGACCGCCAGGCTGGCTTCGACGCCCCGGACTCGGATGGCGGTCACCGCGGGAACGACGCCTCTCCACCCGGCCAGGAGCTGCTCGAACGCCAGTTTCTGGTCGTCTGGAGCGGTCTCGGTGAACCCCTCCCTCAGCCTCTTGTTGCACCAGACTTCGACCCACTCGACAGCATCTGCGGCGGTCGGTAGGTCGTTGGTGTGGGCCCGCCCGCGGGTTCCCAGCTTTCCGCGAATCGTCTCTACCGAGGGGCCGTGCCACCAGACCTCGGCGAATCTCTCGTCGTCGACGAACCGCCTGTTTCTCATCGCCAATCGGTGTTCCCTGGGTCGAGGTCGTGTTCGTAGGCTAGCGTCCCTGTGAGCTGCTCGAAAGGCCCCAGCTCCGTGTGTCCCAGAGAAGGAGCTGGAGGATTTCGAGAAGAAGTACTCCGTGTCACTCCCGAGCTGCTACCGTGCTTTTCTGAAGGAGCTCGGCAATGGTGGCAGTTCCTACGCCAACTCTGCCGCCGGCCCCTTCTACGGAGTCTATTCATTCGGGGAGTGCATCGAGGAACTCGCCGCCACCGTGTCCCTGACGATGCCGGTGAGCATCGAGCCTCGCATGAGTGACGAGGGCGACGACCGAGGGTGCCTGGCAGCCTGCCAGAGCATCAAGTGGCACGCCAAAGGCCGGTGCAGAGACTGGTCCTCGGCTGTGCGCAGGCGCTTGCCACGGGTGGATCACGCCGAGACCTTCCGCTTTGCGGCCTATCTCCTCGTGGACGCCGAGGTCGACTGCGGTGAGGATCTCGGACCGTTCTGCACTCACCCGAACGAAGAGATCAGGGTGAGCGCTTTCCACTCTCTTGGCCGCCTGCCCTTCAAAGAGAGACGGATCGATCTGTTCCTCGTGGGACTGAGAGACCCGGCCTCCAGGGTGGTCCACGCCACACTGCAGGCGCTGCGAGGGGTCAAGAACCGGAGGCTGGTCGAGGCCTACCGAGACGTTGAGCGGAGGTTCGAGACCGACGAGCACTATGTACTCACCAACCTGAAGCATCGGCTCAAGGAGATTGGCCTCGAGCCGCTTCGGAATCCTCAGGAGTAGACGCCACCGGTGGGCAACGGCGTTGGCCGGGTAGGAGGGCCCGGCGCGTGGAGGTCGTCGGGAGATAGTGGTGTCGCAAAGTTTGCGGGATCGGCGCGACCTCGGCCGTCGGTCGTTGCGGGCAGACACGTCGGGTCTTCGGAGGGCGACTCAGGTCCTGAGCCGCCCGAAACCGGAGGTTAGCGTTGATGTTGGCGCTTGATGAGGCCTGTGATCAAAGCGGCTGTGCGGCGTTCCAGCTGTAGGAATCGCTCCGCCAGTACGTCGTCGCCCAGGTTCGAGTCCAGCAGTGACACGACGGCGCCGGCTGCTTCGCTGGCTTCGCCGCTTGCGATCTCGAACCGATAGATCTTGTCGCCTGGTTTCCAGCGTCCAGCACCTTCGCAGATGTTGCGAACCACCGACGCCGCGGCGTTGTTGATCTGCCGGCTTTCGTCGCCGAATCCGCGAGGAAGTGAGGCCGTGTATTCGAGTGCTGCCGTCCGAGCTTGTCTCGCAACCTGCCAAGCAATGAGTCGTTCATGAGGGAAGGGCCGTCGTGAATCCATGAGGGGCTCCAGAGTGATGGACCGCGGGAGTGCGATTCACTACGCCTCCGGTCGCACTCCCGCGGTCCGTCGCTCTGGAGACCCGCTCTGGTTACGACGATCCTCGCGACCAACGAAGACCGGCGCTGCCGAGCCTCCGACCCGACGGTGCCCGTGATCTGGTGTGGATGGCGGTATTCGTGTTCCTCCGAACCGACGTTTCCCGGGATCGCCGCAGCCAACCCGCATAGTCGCCGCAACACCAACACCAACACCAACACCAACACCAACACCAACACCAACACCAACACCAACACCAACACCAACACCAACACCAACACCAACACTGCGCCAGCGTCGATTTCTTAGGATCGCGGCGGCCAACTCGTGCGGTCGCCTGCGAGGAGGCCTGCGCGTCGTCGGGCCTTCGGAAGGAGATCCGGGCCTCGTCGGGCCGGCGGGTGGAGGTCGTCGGGAGATAGTGGCGTTGAAAAGCTCTTTTTAGTGGCCTCCGGCCAGCGAGGGGGTGCCCCTCTGCACACCCCGACAACCAGAGGCCCACGTGCTCGTATGGGATTGGACGGCTGTAGTGGCCGACGTGCGAGCCCGCGAGCCTCCGGTTGGAAGGAGCTGCGCGCCCCTTCACCCGCGGCAAAGAGGCTTCGCCCCTCTGCACTCCCCAGCAACACGATTGCCGACGGTGGTACAGAGGACGGCGGCGACCTCGGCTACGACGGCCGCGCCAGCGACGTTTTGCGGGATCGCGGCAGCCAACTCGCGCGGTCGCCTGCGAAGACCGACGACGTTCACCCAGGATCACCGCCGATACCCCACCACGGTCGCCTTCAACACCAACACCACACCAGCGTTGTCAAGGCAGGACCGCCGCTTCCAACCCGTGCGGTCGCCTGCAGGAGCGCGCGACGTTGCTCGGGATCGCCGCAGCCAACCTGTGCGGTCGCCTGCGAGGAGTCCTGAGCGGGCCTTCGGAAGGAGATCCTGGGCAACTTCGGGCCCGCGGGTGGAGATCCCGGGCTCTGCCACCGGCTCTTTTACCGGGCGACAGACCGCGTCGACCGACCTAGCTTCTATGTCTACATGGAGTGTGTACGTGTCCGAACGTCCCATCACGCCCTCTATGGACAACCCCTTCGAGGAGGATCCGAGCCCGCCTGTGGCACCCATCGGCGGGGTATCGGCGGGCCGCGGGCTGTACGAGTCCGCGGTCGAGCAGGGCATGGCGCTCATCGAACGCCCGCGCACCGCCGCCGGGCACCTGGCCATCGCCAAGCAGCACCACAAAGGGCGCATGACGATCTGGGAGCGCATCCGAGTGCTCACCGCCGAGGAACCGACGGTCCTCTACCAGAACTGGGGGCGAAACCTCGATGGCGCCTCGCTGGTCACGGCGGTGGTCCGGATCGGCGGTCGCGATGTGGCGCTCTACGGGCACGACTTCACGCTGCGGGCCGGGTCCATCGACGCCACCAACGGGCGCAAGCTCGCGGAGCTGTTCCGACTCGCGGGTCGCCAGGGAATGCCGCTGGTCGGGCTCAACGACAGCGCTGGTGCCTTCGTTCCAGCCGGGGTCGGCGGTCTCGACGGATATGCCGAGGCCTTCACGGCCCTGCGCAAGATCAGCGGAGTGGTGCCGAGCGTGATGTGCATGTTCGGCTTCAATGCCGGTGGAGGCTCCTATCTGCCGCGGCAGGGCAGCTTCCTGGTGCAGCCCGCGGGCACCTTCTTCGGGCTCACCGGTCCGGGCGTGGTCAAGTCGGTGCTCGGCGAGGATGTGACCCCCGACGAGCTCGGAGGCCCTCGGGTCCACACCCGCTCCGGGGTCAGCGACTTCACCGCCCCCGACGAGGTTGGGGCGCTCAAGACGGTGGTTCGCCTGCTGTCCTACCTGCCCAGCAACAACTCCGAGCTCGCTCCCTTCCGAGCGACGCGGGATCCCATCGATCGGCCTACCGGCGAGATCGACGTGCTGCTGCGCAAGGCCTTCAACTCGCCCACGGGCTTCAACACCCCCGTCGACGCCTCGATCCTGGTGCAGCAGATCTGCGACCACGGTGACTACTTCGAGGTGCAGCCGGATCGCGCCCGGAACACCATCACCGCTCTCGGGCGCCTGGGTGGCCATGTCGTCGGTTTCGTGGCCAACAACAGCGCGGTCTCCTCGGGTCAGATCGACGTGGATGCGGCCTACAAGAATGCGCGCTTCATCCGCTTCTGCAACATCTACAACATCCCGGTGATCTTCCTGGAGGACACCACGGGATTCCTGCCGGGCTCGGATCAAGAGCGAGCCGGAATCGTGCAGGCGGGACGGGCGATGCTGGACTCGATCATCGACCTGCGGACGCCGCGCATCCTGCTTATCATCCGCAACGCATTTGGCGGGGCCTACGCCGCTTTCAACAACTATCCGACCGGTGCCGACGTGGTGCTGGCACTCCCCACTACCCGGGTGGCCGTGATGGGTCCGGCCGGAAAGGAGTTCGTGTACAAGAAGGAGATCCGCGCCATGCGGGCCGAGAGCAAGGTCCGCCTCGCCGATGCCAGGGCCGAGGGGCTGGAGGACGGCGCCGCAAAGGCCCGGGTCGCCGCCTGGGTCCGAGAGCAAGAGGCCGGGTTCAACGCCCGCTACGAGGAGGAGCTCATGAACCCGCGGGAGGCCTTGGCCTTGGGGTCGATCTCCTCGATCGTGCTGCCCACCGACATGCGCCGCGAGCTCGGCCGATATCTCGAGATGCTGCTTAGACACTACGAAGCCGGCCCCATGCAGGCCGTACAGAGGGAGTTCCACTGATGACTGACCTCGCCTACGACCAAAACCCGATGACCACTGCCGACCGCTGCTATGGGCGCTCTCCCTCCGCCTGGATCCGCAGCTTCGACTGTTCCGAGATGCGCGTGCTGATCGTCTGCAGAGGACCGATCCGCAAGGAAGCCATCGATGTGTTCACCCAGATGGGCATGAAGCACATCGGCGTCCTGCTCTCCGAGAAGGACTCCATCGTCTACACCCACGCCCTGGCTCCCGAGCTGCGCCAGGTCCATCCCCGCAACGTTCACCGGGTGCCCGACTACACCGGCGCCACCAGCGAGGAGAGATCCCAGCGCATCGAGCAGATCACCCAGATCGCCCACCAGTTTGGCTACGATCACGTCTTTGCCGGCTACGGATTCATGGCCGAGGACGAGGACTTCGTGGCGGCCATCGAGGGAGCCGGGCTGCACTTCATCGGACCGTGCAGCAACACCGTTCGCGCCGCCGGACACAAGGACACGGCCAAGCGCACCGCTCTGTCCGTCGGTGTGAGCGTCACTCCTGGAGTCGACGACCTCACCACGCGCACGCTCCTCGGGAAGCATGGGAACGCCGACGCCCTGCGGACTCTCGCGGTCGACCGCGGCCTGGACCTGCCAGACACGGCGTTCGAGGGAGATCTCAGCGGGGTTGCCGACCGTGTGTTGGCGGCCTCCTTCGAGGCGGGGATCGATCTCTCCACCATCGACGAGCTCGGTGCCCAGGCCGCTCACGAGGTCGGCAAGATGCTCACCGAGAACCCCGGCAGCCGGGTCCGCCTCAAGGCCATCGGCGGCGGCGGTGGAAAGGGCCAGCGCATCATTGGACGGGTTGGCAGCGATGATCCAGCGACCTACGCGAAGGAGGCCCCGGGCAAGCTCCTGGAGATCCTCGGCGAGATCAAAGCCACCGCTCCCGGCGACAACAAGAACGTGCTCATCGAGCTCAACATCGAGCGCACCCGCCACCACGAGATCCAGCTGGTCGGAAACGGGACCTGGTGTGTGTCCCTGGGCGGACGCGACTGTTCGCTGCAGCAACACGAGCAGAAGCTCCTCGAGATCTCCATCACCTCCGATGCCCTGCGCGCCGAGCTCGAGCACACGACCGGACCCAGCGCCGACGCCCTCCAGCAGGACCTCACTACCCTGGAGCGCATGGAGGCCGAGGCCGAGCGCTTCGGAGCGGCCTGTGGGCTGGACTCCGCGTCGACCTTCGAGTGCATTGTGGACGGTTCAAGGCACTATTTCATGGAGGTCAACACCCGCATCCAGGTGGAGCACCGCGTCTCCGAGCTCTGCTATGCCTTGCGGTTCACCAACCCCGACGACGACAGCGAGTCCTTCGATGTGACCGCCCTGGTGGAGGCCATGGCCCTGCTCGCCTGTCACAAGGAGAGGCTGCCGAGACCCACTCGCGTTCCCCGGGAGATGGCCGCCATCGAGGCCCGTCTCAACGCCACCAACGCCTCGCTCTCACCCCACGCGGGCGGCATGATCCAGTCCTGGTCCGCGCCTCTGGAGACCGAGATCCGCGATGACCAGGGGATCTGTATCCCCAACCCAGACACCGGGTTGTTCGTGCCCTATCGGCTGGCTGGGGCCTATGACTCCAACATCGCCCTGCTCGTCACTCACGGCCAGAGTCGCCACGACAGCTTCGTCGGGCTCCTGGAGATCATCCGCAGAGCGCGCATTCGCGGCCGGGATCTGCAGACCAACCTCGCCTTCCACTACGGCCTGGTGTCCTGGCTGCTCGCCAACGACGTGTACGCCAAGCCGACGACGCGCTTTGTGTCGGCCTATCTCGCCCAGGTCGGGCTCCTCAAGCAGGAGGCCGATCGCATCGACATCTGGTATGGCCTCAAGGAGGTCTTTGCCCACCACCAGCGCCTCATTGCCGATACCTGCAGCAGCGACGATCAAGCGGCAGTCCTCCGTGCGAGCGCGGCCTGCTTGAACGGCAAGCAGACCCTGGTGATGCGGCCCATGCAGCGCATGCTCGCCGAGCCCCACGTGCTCTCGGCGTGGCTGAGCGCCCATCGGGACGACTTCGGCTTCGACGGCGATCGTGTCGTCTGGAAGATCAATCCAGTCACCGCCTTCTCCCGGCTCTACGATCACCTGAACATGCACTACCTACCCGAGGAACCGGCTGCCTATGTCATCTGGGACGGCGACCGCGATCTCCTCGATCGGGCCACCCGTTTCTATGACGAAGCGGCGCGACGCCTGGGGACCGAGGACTGGCCGGAGCTCGACGCCGCCCTGGGCGAGTCCGAGCCCCGCGACGGCTTTGATCCCGAGCTCTGGCACGCCATGCGCGACAGCCACCGGGGCTTCCAGGTCGGGCTGGAGTGTCTGGATATCTTGCCGTTGATCGGCCACCGAACGGGCTTCTGGGATCTAGCCCTGCGGGAGGACCGCACCGTCGACATCCCGGCAAGGCTCGCCGATCCCGATCTGCAGGCCGCCATGAAGAGAGTGCTCGCGCCTCCTCCCGCGACCCGTGCCGACGCGATCGTCGCGGTGTCCGGCGGCATGTACTACGCCCAGGAAGCTCCCGGTTTGCCGCCCTTGGTGGAGCAGGGGGACCACTTCGAGGCTGGCCAGCCGCTGTATGTGATCGAGATCATGAAGATGTTCAATAAGATCAATGCGCCGTTTGCTGGGACTATCGACGAGGTCCTGATGACGGGGGCTGACGGGAGCATCGTGTCGAAGGGGCAGCCGTTGTTCAAGGTTACTCCGGATGAACCGCTTGTGGAGGAGGATGCTGCGGAGCGGGCGAAGCGGCTGCACTCTCATACGGAGTCGTATCTGGCGGCGCTCTTGTGACCTTCATCCCATAGTGCCTGACTCGGCTATCCTACCGGTACGAACCACACCGTGAGGACTGATGGGCCAGCGGGCGAATTTGGTGGTCATTGAGAATGGTGCGACGGACGTATACTATGACCATTGGTGCGCGAATCGGCTAGATACCGAGTTGTTGTGGGGACCTGACTACGCTGCGGCATTTGCGCGCCAGAGGAAGTCAGTTCCACCAGGGCCTCTACTCGACGACGTGTGGTGCGAAGGCGCGGCGCTCATCGACTTCGACAGAAAGAGGCTTCTCTGGTTTGGTGGTGAGGACGTTGTGTGGGACGTGCCCCGTCGTCGGGCGTTGCTGGCTATGCAACGCGCCGTGTGGCGAGGGTGGAATGTGCAATGGGCTCACGGTGGCATCGCCGATGTTGCTGTCGCGCTGGGGCGTCCCCTGGCGGAGGTTCTCACCAGCATCCCCACCGGTTGGGGTGAATTGGGACAGAGTGCGGGTTGGCCCGAAGATAATAGCCTGGTGTGTACGGTCTTGAGTGGTTCGTCAATGCGTTGCTGGCTCGTGTGCCCGCCCGTCGACGCCGGCCTTCCGGATCCCGATCGCTTTCCGCCGAAGGTGCCCGAGGCGACCTTGCCGATTGAGCTGAACGCAGGCGACGTAACAGGGGGAGTTCACCTTGATGTCGATCGGAAAATCCTGTCGTTCTGGTGGGCAAGCTACGACCCTGGCATCGGTCAGATTGTCGAAGGAGCTGGTTGGCCTGGGCACCGCATCGTCTGGTGGCGTGACCGATTCGAAATGCACGCTGCTTTGGTGCCAAATCTGGTGTTTTCGGTCAGGGATGAGTCGTTGCTGTGCAGCGAGCTCCTCCTCCATGCTGGCCGTTTCATCAACTACCAGGCAACAGACCCCGCCCAGGCGACCATGGCGGCACTGACCAAGCGTGGTTTCGAAGGGGAGATCGTAGGGCCGACCTTCGAAACGCGGGGCTCGGTGGGTGACGCAACGAAGCGCGATAGAACCCTTGCAGACCTCCGGGGGCGGTTCACAAACAGTAGTTAGGCCAGAGCATCGAGCGATCGGCAGCGCGGAGCTCAGAGCAGGTCCGTGGAAGACATAGACCCGGCCCGAAAGCAAGACGCCGTCGCCCTCAGATCGTCGGCTCCCATCCACCACGTCCCAGATTGTTGCCGGGGAGTGCAGAGGGGCGGAGCCTCTTTGCCGCGGGTTGAAGGGGTGCGCAGCCCATTCCGACCGGACGCCTGCGTGCTCGCCCGTCGTCCACTACAACCGTGCCCAATCCAGTCCGAGCACGCGGGCGCCCGGTTGCCGGGTGTGCAGAGGGGCGAGCCCCTCGCCGGCCGGAGGCCGCTAAAAGGAGCTTTTCCACGCCGCTAATCCCGACGCCCCCCCACCCGCCGGCTCGACGGTTCCTCAGATCTCCATCCTCGGATCTCCATCCTCGGATCTCCATCCCCAGATCTCCCTCCGGATTCCTCTGTGACCTCGCACCGAGATACTGTTGTCCGATTGAGCTTCCGACTGCCCGCCTTCTGCTTGCCATCACGCTGCCCATCGCCCTTGCCTGTGGCCGCGATCTGGAGTCTCGATGTCGAGTGACCTCCGCGGAAAGCTGGCCAGGGAGCTGAAGTCCTGGGCACCTCGCGCCAAGGCCCTCGGCGCCCTGGGCAAGCGGCTACCAGAGAATCGCCTCCGTGCACTGGCCGTCGAGTACGACCTGCCCGAGTGGTACGTGCAGATGTTCACGGAACACGCCATCGGTGGCGCGACGCTGACGCTCCGGGACCTGGATGGCGGGCGGCGCGACCTCGAGATCCCCGACCTGGCCCATCTCGAGTCCGAACTGAAGTGCGGACGGCCGGCCTTATTTGTGCGTCGCCTTCGACGCCACCGGAGGCGCAGACGACTACTTCGTGCCCACCGATGGCGGGTCAGATCCGCAGGTCTTCCAGCTCTGGCACGATCGCGACATCGATGACGGGCCCTCTTGCAGTACCTCAGGATGTTGGGCAGGGCGCTGACCGCGATGTAGGGTGGGGTCTGGGCTGCAACTTGGGGGCAACATGCGGTTTCTATCGACCTGGCTGATCTGTTCTGCACTCGTATTGGGCGCCTGTAGCGACCCCAAAAAGGAGGGCACCGACACCTCCCAGCCCACCCTCACCGACAGCGATGTCGACACCGACACCGACACAACTGTGGACTGCCAAGGAACCACCTTCGACCCCGGCTTACCCGATGCCGATTCCGACGGGGTCCCCGATGTCTGCGATGTGTGTCCAGGCGCCGACGACAACCTCGACAGTGACCTCGACACCATCGCTGATGGCTGCGACAACTGCCCCACCGACCCCAACAACGACCAGACCGACGCCGACGCCGACGGCAGCGGTGATCCGTGCGATATCTGCCCCGCGTTCGACGACAACCTAGATACCGACAATGACGGCGTGGCCAACGGCTGCGATCTCTGCGCTGGGTTCGACGACAACGCCGACGCCGACGGCGACCTGGCGCCCGACGGCTGCGACTTGTGCCCTGGTGGCGACGACGGCGCCGATGCGGATGCCGACGGCGTGCCCGACGAGTGCGACATCTGCCTGGCCGGCGACGACAGCACCGACACCGACGGCGACTCGCTTCCCGACCCCTGCGACGTGTGCCCCGGTGGCGACGACTTAGCCGAGGTAGACGGCGACGGCGTGCCCGATGCGTGCGACGTCTGCCCGGGATTCGACGACAACGTCGACACCGACGCCGACGGGGTCCCCAACGACTGCGACGCCTGCCCCGGTGGCGACGACAACGCCGACGCCGATGCCGATGGGGTGGCCGACAGCTGCGATGCCTGCGCCGGCTTCGATGACAACGCCGATACCGACAACGACGGCGTGGCCAACGGCTGCGACGTCTGCCCCGGCTTCGATGACAACGCCGATACCGACAACGACGGCGTGGCCAACGGCTGCGATGCTTGTCCCGGCTTCGACGACAACATCGACAGTGAGGGCGATGGGGTGGCCGACGGCTGCGACATCTGCCCCACTGGCGATGACAACGCCGACGCCGACAGTGACGGCGTGGCCGACGACTGTGACGCCTGCCCGGGCTTCGACGACGCACTCGACACAGACGCCGACGGGGTGGCCAACGGCTGCGACATCTGCGCCGATTCCGACGATCTGGTGGATGGCGACGGCGACCTGGTGCCCGACGGCTGCGACGCCTGTCCCGGTGGCGACGACGGTGCGGATGGCGATGGCGACGGCGTGGCGGACTCCTGCGACAACTGCCGCTTCACCCCGAACCCGGACGCACATGACCAGGACGGCGATGGCTTGGGCGATTCCTGCGATGGCGACCCCGGAAACCCCGACAGCGACGGCGACGGCCTGCTCGACGGCGAGGAGGTCTACGTCTACGGCACCGATCCCAACAACCCCGACAGCGACGAGGACGGGCTCGAAGACAGCCAGGAAGCTTGGATCTGGGGCACCGACCCCGGCGATCCCGACACTGACGGCGACGGGCTGGACGACGGGGAGGAGGTCAACGACTGGGGCACCGATCCCGACAACCCCGACACCGATGGCGACGGTCTGCAGGACGGCTGGGACGAGGTGCTCAATCACGGCACCGACCCGAACAACCCCGACACCGACTTCGGCGGAATCGACGATGGCACCGAGATCGCCATCGGTATCGACCCCCTCGACCCCACAGACGACGGGCCCGCATGCCTGGACAACGACGGTGATGGTGCGAGCGACGTGGCCTGCGGCGGCACCGACTGCGACGATGACGACCCCAACATCTTCTCTGGCAACGACTTCGACGGTGAGGGCCTCGACGACTGCCATGAGCTGCGGGTCTTCGGCACCGATCCGTACCAGTCGGACACCGACGGAGGGGGCGTGGACGACTTGACGGAGCTCCTCTTCGACGCGACCAACCCCCTCGATCCGCTCGACGATGGTGGACAGGCCCCCGACTCCGACGCCGACGGGCTGGCAGATTCCTATGAGCTCAGCATCGGTACGGATCCGAGCAACCCCGACAGCGATGGGGACGGCTTGGGCGACGGGGAGGAGCTCCTCATCCACACCGATCCAACCGATCCCGACACCGACGGTGGGGGCGAGAACGACGGCAGCGAGGTCGCTGGCGGCCGTGACCCTCTCGATCCCACCGACGACGTCACCGACAGTGACGGTGACGGGCTCACCGATGCCGACGAGGCGCTGTGGGGGACCGATCCTCTCGAACCCGACACGGACGGTGGAGGCGTCAGCGACGGCGACGAGGTCTTCGGATTGGCCTGCGGCTTCGCGACCAACCCGCTCCAGCCGGTCGACGACGCCTGCGCTCCCGTGGACACGGACGGCGACGGGCTGCTCGACTCCGACGAGATCGGCTTGTACGGCACCGATCCCTTCGACCGTGACACCGACGGTGGAGGTATCGAGGACGGCACCGAGGTGCTGGTGCTCGGCACCGATCCCCTCGACCCCGCAGACGACGGAGGGCCGTGCGGGGACCTCGATGCGGACGGTCAGACCGATGCGGCCTGCGGCGGCACCGACTGCGACGACAGCGATCCAGACGTCTCAGCGGGCAACGACTTCGACGGCGATGACCTCCTGGACTGTGACGAGCTCTCGACCTACGGCACCGACCCCCACTTGTTCGACACCGACGGCGGTGGGATGGACGACGGCTTCGAGGTGATGCTCTGGCTCACCGACCCCCTCGACCCGCTCGATGACATGGGGCCCCCTATCGATGCCGATGGCGACGGGCTGTCCGACTACCTCGAGGGTGTCCTGGGCTGTGATCCGTCCAACCCCGACACCGACGGCGACGGCCTGCTCGACGGCGACGAGTTCTTCTTGTGGAACACCGACCCCGCGCTCTGGGACACCGATGGCGGCGGTTTCGACGACGGCGCCGAAATCTGGGTCTACGGTACCGACCCCAATGACCCGGCAGATGACTTCTTGGACAGCGACCGCGATGGACTGTCCGATCCAGACGAGCTGGCGCTGGGCACCGATCCCTTCGACTGGGACACCGACAACGACGGGCTGTCCGACAGCGATGAGGTCAATACCATCGGCTCTGATCCACTGGCGTTCGACACCGACGCGGGCGGCGTCGGCGACGGCGCTGAGTGGATGGTGGGAACAGATCCCAACGACCCGATCGACGACGACGCGGTCGACACGGACGGCGACGGCCTGTCGGACCTCGACGAGGCCTTCTTCGGCACCTCGCCCAACAGCCCGGACACTGACGCAGGGGGCGAGCTCGACGGCAGCGAGATCTTCAATGGGCGCGACCCGTTCGATCCGTTCGACGACGTTCAATAGGGGAGACCGTCGATCTCGCGAAGCCATCATTCCTGGCGGTTGTTGTGCTCAAACAGCAGTCTCTTGGCGAGCTTGCGCGCATGAGCTGACTGTGTCGATTCGCCAGCGAGCGACTCCAGCACAGCCACCGCCTTGCGCACGCGATGAAGTCGGAGCCAGGCTGCGGCGATCCAGGCGTCCCGCTCCTCGACGTACATCCTGTCGGACTGCTGCCGCAGCAAACGAATGGCGAAGCTGGGGTCCACTTCTACCAGCGTCGGCATGAGCTCTGTCGCGATCAGGAGTCGCGAATTCTTCAGAACTCTCCTGGCTTCATCTGGAAGCCCTGCCTCGTAGAGCAGCTCGGCGACAGCCACCCGAGTTGCCCCAGTGCGGTCCATGCGCTCGAAGAGCGGGACCATCTCCGCGACCAGCTCGGGCCTGCTCCTGATCTCGGTCAGGGCGACCAGCCGCGGAATGCTGAGCTGAAATAGGGCCTCGGTGGGAAACTGCTGGTCCAAGAGCTCCAGCAACGCACCGGGCGCGACAGTCCGAAGCCGACTCCTGAACATGCTCCCGGGAAGGAAAGCCGGAGTGAGGATGTCGAGCGCGTGGGGGCCGTCGTCATACCACCTCGAAGCCACCAGCGTGGGGACCTCGCCGCGGTCACCGCTCCAGGTCCCCATGGCCGAGCAGAGCTTTTCGACAAAGCTGGTGACCATCTCCGGGAACCCATCAGCATCGTGGTGATAGCGGTGAAAAGGTATCAACTGCCCTGTTCTGTCGAGAGCCAGCAGGCAGCGACCGACGACTTTGCCCTTGGCATTTCGGGCGTAGACTACGCGCTTGTTGATGTCGGCGAGCACGCTCACCACGCTGAAGAAGTTGAAGCCCCACGGAGAGAGGCAGGTCTGAAAGTGGGCCCCCATCCATAGAATCTCGTAGGGATCGTCCTCGAAAGCCAAGGTCAGATCACCCGATTTCATCTCGAAGGTAGAGAGCCAGGGGTCGAGGTCGAGCCCAGCCTGGGTGCGCCCCTCCAGATAGCGCTTGTTTGCCGGGTGTTCCCGAAGGTCCCAAGGCGGAGGCCTGGACGCCCTGTCGGCGAGGATCTGGAGTCCGAGATCCCGCGAGTCCCTCGGCAGAGCGAGGAGATAGGGCAGCGACCTCTCGAGGAATTCGTTGCTCGGCGTCGGACAGAGCTCGCCGGGGATCCTGGCCTTCATCGTCTCCTGATACCGACGGTCAATCTCCGCCTGCCATCCCTCGATTGCAGCCTTTGTCGCCGCCTTGTGTAGCTTCACCTTGAGGTTCTCCAGGCGAGATCGGGACACGACCGCTTTGCCCTCGAGGCGGCGGCGGAGGGCGTTGGCCCGCTGAAGGAGAGCCGGGGAATCTCCGAGTCGATCTTCGATGGAGCGGAGCTCGGTCCTCAGTTCGCTGGAGTTGGGGAAGTTCACCTTCAGGATTCGGTGTGCAGCGCTGGCGGGCTCGGGATGGTAGGCGGCGAGGCGCTCCAGCGCGGGAGACAGGTCATCGGGGTAGGAGTCGGGCCATACGACCGCCGACTCACGGCGCGGAATCGCTGGCGCCTCTCCCTCGAGGAAGTCCAGCTTGGGCAGCACCGAGGTCAGCACGCCATCGCCCGCCTCCATCAGGTGCTCCGCAAGGGTATCCGCGTCCTCCCGTTCGAAGCTGCATATGGCGCGGAGGTTCTTCTGGGCCAGGTCCTCGCGGCAGGTGCCAACCCTCTCAATCAGCCCGAAGACCGACTCGGGACTCCCACCGAGGTGGAGGCAAAGCTGGCGAACACCATCGGCTAGCCACTCGCTATTCCCCTTGTTCTCGGCATCCCAGTGCCCGAGTGCAGCAGCTCTCTCCACGCTCGCACCCCCTTCGATCCATAGGCCAGCCGACAGCGCGCTGTTCGCACTCAGGTGACCGCCGAGGAGCTCCCAGGCTCGGAGCGCTCCCTGCCAGTGCTCACGCTCGGGCCAATCAGTGAAAATGGAGGTCCAATCACCCCCACCTAGGAGCCTCTTGGCCAAGACCGGGTGGGCCGAACACCAAGTGGAAACCGCCGTTATCCACCCGGGGTGTGTGTGTCTCCAGACCTTCAGCAACCGAAAGCGCTCGATGTTGGGTAGACCGGCGGGGAGCCTCTCCGCAGCCGCGGCGATGACCTCTCCCCTCTTGGAGCCGAGGGAGTCGATCTCGGTGAGGAAGTCCACGAACTTCAGGTCCCTCGGAGGACTACTGATGTGTCGGACTCGCTGTTGAATGGCCAGCCGGCGGTCCGCGGGCATGTCTACATGGGTCCAGTCCCCCGCCCTGGCTCTGTCAGCCACTTGGAGAGCGTGAACCCACCAGTGGTGCCACGGCCCCAGACCGTTGGGGCGGAGGTTGGCGTAGAGGCGGAGGAGGCGCCGCTCGTCGTTGAGCTTCACACTCAAGATCCGCTTGGTCCACTCCCGCAGGGAGCAGAGGTCATTGTCCGGGAGGGGCGGGTCGGGGATTCCCTTCCAGGTCGACTTGCCGAACGTCTTGCCCGCGACCCTCGAGCACATCAACTTGCGCCATTCCTCGCAGCCATGAGTCGCGCCGGGAAGCCGCTCGAAGGCGATCAGATCGCGCATCAGCGGAACGACGAGCTCGGTCGAGTGCCTACTCGAGAGCCCCAACATCCTGATCTGCAGGTCGAGCGTGAGGCGCTCCAGCAAGGGGAGCCTCGCCACCTCCTTCAGGACGTCCAGTAGACCGCTTGGTCTCGACAGGTAAGCCCAACAAAGCGCATCGAACAGAGGCTCGAGTCCAAGACGTTCATCCAGGACCGAGGTGGCCTTCCGACGGACCTTTTGTGGCAGGGATTTCCAAGGTGCGGTGAGCTCGGCACTTCGATGGATGGGGCCCTTGAGCTGCTCGACTACCGCGAGGACCCCAGCAGACCACGCCTCAACGTCTCCCACCACCGCTGGCAATGCGCGAGGAAACCTGCTTATGAGCTTGTTATGGGCCTGAGTGGCCAGGTGTAGTGCATGCCCATCCAACACAATCTCAGCTTCGGGATCCTCTCGCCCTCCCAAGCAACGCCAGCGCACCCCATCGGGACCCGAGCCCAGCGGATAGCCTCGGAGCCAGCGCAGGTTCGCGTTGATGTGCATGCGGACGCGGGGAATGCCGGACCGATGTGGGTTGTGGGGTTTCACGCCGATTCCCTAACTACCTCAGACCTCCAACCGAAGGTCGCGCGGCACCCTCGAGTCCACAGAGAGCCCCAAAAGCCAACTCGATACTGTAGAATCCCGCTCCCCTCCTGCAACGGTCACCACCAGGGCAGCTCTTGGACGCGTACTTGACCGCAATATGTCTACAGAGATCCGCAGCCCACCTCTGCATCTCCGCGGTGGAAGCTAGCCTTTCGACCCGCGGAAACGCCCAGGCACGCTACCGTGGTCGACCCAGGACATTTACGCGGTGTCGAGCCGGTCAATTGTCCGCTGAGCTTTGTGCTCAGCGCGTCTGCCCTTCAGATTGATGAACTTGCCCACCAGAAACGCCAAGGCCATGAGGACCGATTCCGAATACAGCGTGGACCCGCCTTGTCGATTGGAGGTGTCTAGGTGTCGGAGGTGACCCCCATTTCCGAGTCGGAGTGGTTCGACTACGACGTCTTTGTTCTGCATGGTGCCGGGGCTTCAGACCGCGTTCAGGTGCTTGCACGGCGACTGCGGAAGGGCGGGCTCAAGGTCCTTCTTCCGCAAGACGATAGCGCGGAGCATCCGTCCCGTTTGGAGTCGCTCAATGTTGGCCTTGCGAGGGCGCGCCACATCGCAATGTGGCTGGACGAGCCCCTGTTGGCAGATTTGTCCGGCCACCATCTTGACGCTCTTTCACTGGCTCGCCGAGAAGGGCGACTCGTTGTGCCTATCGTGGTCGAAACCCGAATCGATGATCAGCGACTGGGAACACTCACCGCCGCGGACAAGCGAATTGGCCTCCAGAGCATCTCGCAGATTGTGACGGGAGGTCGCGACCCGGACGACGACGCTGTACGAGCCTGGCTCACCTTCTGCAGCCTCACCAAACAGGGCCCCAGGGCTCGGAGTCGGTGGGCGGATTACGGGCATGGGCTGGACCGGCGCGGCGAATAGATGCGCGACGCCCCCTGTCGCGCGGTCGCATAAGCCAGTCGGGCCTTGTCGGCAGGACCATAGATGCGCGCCGAGCCATCCTAAACCAAAGGAGAACGTGATGATTGGCCCCAACGACGCGCTGGTGTTTGGACCCGGCAGACCCTTTCACGCCATGGTGCTGGCGTACACCACGGCCTTGGTAGGCGTTGGCATCATCTGGGACACGACGGTTGTGCTTCCCTATGAGGATGACCATCAGTTCAAATTCCTCAACGGCAAGGTAAGAGATGCGGGTGGTGGGCTCTTTCCCATGGAGAGGGTCAACGAGGCGCGACGCGGCGAGAACTCAGCCGGAATGGAACCGACCGTGAATGCGCTGACTTCCATGCTCCTCAACAGCGCCTACGAAGCAGTCCGAAAGCACAGCGACAAGGGACCGGTGTTCGAGTTCCTTCGTCATTTGAGAAACGCGGCCTCTCACGGTCAGAAGTTCAATTTTCGCGACCCAAATCACAAGGGCAAGGGCGGGGAGCCCTCCAGGCCTGCCGTTTGGCGGGGAATCACAATCGACCACAACCTCCAGGGGCGACAAAACCCCATATATGGGACCAGCTTCTGGGCTCTTCTAGAGCCGGTGGATATTTTGCTTCTACTCTACGATATTGAAGAGACGCTGATCGCAGCCGGGCACTAGCAGGGCAGCGTAGTGTTCCGGGTTGGCCTACGCCCGGTTGGTCTTCTCGTTGCACGTCGGCACCGGAAAACGCAGGAGCAACCCAGGTTGGAGCAACATCTGCTCCGGCGATGTCGGCATGAAGATCGCGACGCTCGTCACAAACCTGCCGCCGTCGCGTCTACCTCGGCAACTACAACCTGGAGGCTCCATGTTCGCCCCCTCAGCGCAGGCCAGTGTCATTCTCGGTTTCCGCCGGAAGCTCCCCCCAAACACCCTGCTCGACGCCCGTCTCCACGCCGTGTTGGCCGCCCGCACCGACGGCGAGCGAGACATCGAGGAGTGCGAGCTAGTGGCCTGGCTGATGCACCTGCAGCGCCTGGCCGGGAACGGTCGCTCCCTCGGCAACGTCGCCGGCTTTCGCACGCCGCGCACCGAGTATCGCGTAGGGGGCAACGACCGGGTTGGATACCTCCTCACCCGGATCCCAGCGAGCGGGCCCGCCCAGAGGCTGCACGGCGTGACCATCGACGCCCAGCAGATCGCGGTGGGAGCGCCGGTGGCCCTGTATGCGGACGGCCGGCTGGTACTCTGCACCGGCACCATCGTGTCGGTCGAGGCGGCCTTGCTGCGGCTGGACGCGGGGAGGTCGCCATGGCGGTGAAGCCCGAGATCGAATCGGCGGTCCGAGCGGACTGTGCCAGCGGAAACCTCAACAGTGCCCTGGAGCGCACCCTGAATGCCTACGGCGACGAGCTGTTCGGGTTCGCCATCGCCGCGACCGACTCCCGGCCGGATGCCGAGGACGTGTACCAGCACGCGGCCATCAAGGTGTACATGGGCCTGCGGGCCTTCGCGTGGAGGTGCTCCGTCCGCACTTGGTGCTACCGAGTGCTCCGCAGCGCCATCGTCGACCACGAGCGCAAGAAGACGCCGGCAGAGCTGGCGCTGGCCGATCTTGACGACCACCAGCGAACCTGGGTGCTGCAGACCATCCGCACCACCATGGGGGGCCGGCTCGACCGGGCGCGTCAGGTCAACAGGCTGGTGGAGATGCGCCGCCGCCTGCCTCTGGAGGAACAGCATGTGGTGTTGCTCCGGGTGGCGCGCGGCATGGCGTGGCGGGAGGTCGCGCTGGCCATGCTCGGGGACGGGGATCACGGCGAAGACCAGATCGCCCGCGAAGCCAGCCGGGTGCGTCAGCGATATCAACGGGCCAAGGGCAGGCTGAAGCAGATGCTCGAGACCGGGGGGGTGCTGCCATGACCAGCGAACGGTCCAAGCCACGAACCACACCCGCCGCTTCCAGCAAGGAGACCATGGACGTCTGGACGAGCCAGCAGCTGCTGGGCTTCGTCGAAGATGCCGCCGAGCAGGATGCCCCCGACAGCGAAGTGTTGAGGCCTGCGGATCCCCACGTCACCAGCGAGGCGCCGGACCGCTACGACGCCCTCAAGGCGCTGGGAGCTGGGGCCATGGGAACCGTGGAGCTGGTGCACGACCGGCATCTGCAGCGCCGAGTGGCCCGCAAGGAGCTCCGGCGGAGTGACGCCAAGACGCGCCTGCGCTTCCTGAGGGAGGCCCGCATCACCGCCCAGCTGGAGCACCCTGGCATCGTCCCCGTGTACGAGCTCGGCCGCAGCGAGAGTGGTGGGGTGTACTACACGATGAAGGAGGTTCGGGGCCAGACCTTGGGGGAGGCCCTCGCTGCTCGCGGTGACATGACGGAGCGGCTCGGCCTCCTGGGCCACTTCATCGACCTCTGCCAGGCCGTCGGCTACGCCCACGCTCGTGGCGTGATCCACCGCGATCTGAAGCCAGACAACGTGATGATCGGTCCCTTCGGAGAGACCCTGGTCCTCGACTGGGGCATCGCTGCGGTCGTGGGCCTCTCCGAGAGCGAGGAAGAAGAGCTGGCGCTGGCCTCGGACTCGGC
>PJEL010000971.1_pt1 | contig 31271 bp, 24 predicted proteins | sample 1853271 | NCBI WGS metagenome assembly PJEL01 (sample SAMN08108733, study PRJNA415343) | Invertebrate metagenome, whole genome shotgun sequencing project. | host: Globobulimina | place: Sweden: Gullmar Fjord | collected 2015-08 | reverse complement strand
TAATAAAATTCTTTAATTCATAAGATTTATCTGAATTAATGTTATCAATAGATTCGCATATAGTGTCTCTTGCTATTGATAAAAACATTAATGTATCTTTTACAGGATTTGGCATTTTCTAGTAACCTCCTCAATATAATATAGTAATTTTATTTATTAGCTATCTTTCTTTCCATAATCATTAATAGCATCAATTTTACCTGTAGTAATAACATTAGCCATTTCTTTTTCAATATTATCTTTAACCCAAGGTTCATGCCATGCATAATCAACATTGAATTCAATCTCAACTTCTAATTTACCAATTGTTTCAATATCACTACTAAATAGATCTTGAGGATCTTTTGATGGGAACATTCCATCATAACAAGCATAATATTCAATACTATAACCATCAGGTGCTGTAGTCCAGTAATACATTGTTGCTGAATAATTTTCTTTTGTGTATTGATTTGCTTCATCTTCTGTAATAGAAGTTAAACCATATCTATAATCTCTAATCTTTTTCACCCAAGCATGCATAATACTTGAAACTGGCAAAGATTGCATTTCAGTAAATTTTACAGAAACACTATTACCATAATCAATGCCTCCAGGAACTGCCCATTTAGTACCACCAAGACCAGTAAATTCAACTTTATTTAAAGTCCCTCCAGGAGGAGTTACACTCATACATAATCCTGAAAGTAGACTTTTCATATCGTTAGTATTAATTGTACCAGCTGGTGTATCAGTAGTATCAATTACACTTGGAAAGTTTTTGAACCAAATAAAATGATATCCAGTAATATATGGATCAGCAACACCAGTTTTATAACCACCAAATTTTCTAGAAGTAGTATTTGCAGCTACATTAGTGAATGAACTTTTCATAGTTAATCTCCTTTATATAGACATTAGTTGAAGTCTATCTCCGTTTTATAATTTGTTCAACATTATTAAGAGCTTCCATCCAACATCCTTCAAAACGAATAGCTTTATCGTCAATATAACATAAAGCGGGAAGTTTATCTGATGTTATATCATCATATAATATTTCATACTTGTCTAACCATTCGGAGATTTCTTTTTTTCGTCGATTCTTTTCAAATTCTTGTGTTTCAGATAATCTAGCTGTGAATATAATTATTTCATAGCCAGTAGACTTCAATTGTTCAATTGCTTCTTTGGCGCCTTTTAAGGGATAACCATATATAACTCCATCAGACCATCCTTCATGATAGCTATGAATGGTTTGATCGAAGTCAATCATAATTCGCTTATTCGTTGTTAAAGCTGAAATGCTTTCTGGATAGACAGGACGAAATGGTTTCTTTTTCTTTTGTATAGAATCCATTGGAAATAAGGATTCATCCTGATTTTGTATTGATTCTAAATATTCGTCCATATTCATAATTATTATAGTTCCTTTCTTTATATTTTGTTCTTAAAAATATAGTTAATTAGAACTACATTTAAAATAGTAATAGTTATATATATTAATAAATGGTATAGGATTTTGTTTTTCTAATATCTAAGTTGAAGTAAAATATTACAGAAGTTGGTTTTTATAATAATTGAATTTAAAGGAGAATTTAATAGATGTCTAGAAAAAGAAACGATAACCCAGTTTTAACTAAGAAACAAGCAAATGAAATATGGGATAGGATTACTACAAAAGGAGATAATAAAAATGTAGAAACAAGTAAATTAAATGGAGATATAAATGAAGATAGTAATATAATTAATGAATATATTTCTGAAATAGAATCTAAAAAAACATATCGTAAACCACTAAAAGTTATAATAAAGAATAAGATTAATAAAAAACCAGTAAATATAGATCTATCTATTACTGATAAAAGGAGAATTGCTATTATGACGAACTTTGAAGAAATGAATCCGAAATTGACTATTGATGAATTTTTAAAATATAATGATAATGGAAAGTTGATTAATTGTGAAAAAAGTTCAATAATATTACTTAGTTTTATAACTTGGAATAATGGATTAAAAGAAGAAATGGAAAGGTTAAATATAATTAATGATGGTATAGAATACAATAGTTTTACAGCTAGTTCTATGGTAAAATTTTATATTCATTCATATCCAAAAAGTGAAATCGACTTATATGATATTAATTCTTATATAGGTACTATGTTTAATAAAATCGAGAACAATCCAAGAAGAAATTTTCAACCAATTGGATTTATTGAAAGGTTTCAAATTTTAAATGATAAAGGTTTTAAAAAATTCGTATACAAACCACATCTAGTTATGACAAGATTAAATGTAGAACAAGCTAAACAATTATCATCAATTAATAATGATTCATATATTAGTATACCAGAAGCTCTTAATATCAAAAAACCTACAGAACAAGGTGAAGTGAAAATTACTGAAACAGAAGAGATAACACCAGATATGACTGAATTTGAAAATAATAAAGAAGAATCTAACATTGTGAGTTTTGAAGAGATGAGTCCAAAATTAACTATTGATGAATTTACAAACTATAATGATAATGGAAAGTTGATTAATGGCAAAATGCATGAAATAATATCACTTAGTTTTATAACTTGGCATAATGGATTAAAAGAGAGAATGATAGACTTAAATATAATTAATTCTGATATCGCAGATATTGGTTTTACATCTCGTTCTATGGCAAACTGGTATGTTTATTTGTATCCAGAAAGTAAAATTAAATTATTAAATTATATTCATTCTTATATTGGTACTGTATTTAGAAAAATTGAGAATAACCAAAAAAGAAATTCAGAACCAATTGGATTTATTGAAAGATCTAAATTTTTAATTGAAAATAAAGGTAGACTAACTTTAATATATAGACCTCATCCAATTATGACAAAATTAAATATAGAGCAGGTTATGAAATTAACATTATCTGAAGATGATACATATATTACTTCATCAGAAGCTCTTAATATCAAAAATACTTTAGAACAAGGTGAAATGAAAATTACTGAACCTACAGAACAATTAGACGAGGAGATTGATAAAGTAGAAAATAATCCTACAGATGATATGGACCTAGATGTATTTAAAGAACAATTAGAAAATAATAAAAAAGAATTAGAATCAGAATCAATTATTGCTGAATATAAAGATAATAAAGGACAACCATTCAGTATAAATTTTGAAGATGTAATTCCATTGACTATTGATGAATTTTTAAATTATGAAAAAGATGATTTTTTGTGTAGGAATAGTCATACTATGTCTTCATTAATGATACTTAGTTTTATAACTTGGAATAATGGATTAAAAGAAGAAATGAAAAGGTTAGGACTAATTAACTCTGATAGTAAAGATTTTACATCTAGTTCCATGATAAAATGGTATATTTATTTATACCCAAGAAGTGCAAATATAATACAAGACTATAACTTTGTTTCTTATTTTGGGACTATATATACTAAACTTGAGTATAATGCAAAAAGAAATTCACAACCAATTGGATTTATAGAAAGAACTAGAAATGAAATGGATGATTACTCTGATTTAAAATATGCACCTAACTCAATTATGTCAAAATTAAACATAGAACAAGTTAGACAATTAATGGCTTCATGTAATAATTTTATTCCTTTATCAGAAGTTCTAAATATTAAAGAATCTTTTATCAATTATAAATTAAAAACATTAGAGAATAATAAAATGGATAATTTAATAAACAATACAGTTGCAATACCAACAGAAATAGATACATCATATGATATTGTTGAACATGGAAATTTTAAAGAAATAAATTCAAACTTGACTATTGATGAATTTACAAAATATAAAAAATGTGATGGTTTAATTGATGATAGAAAAGCAATGAGTTCAATATTTATACTTAGTTTTATAACTTGGAATAATGGATTAAAAGAAGAAATGCAAAGATTAAATATAATTGATTCTACATATGAAGGTTTTACAACTAGTTCTATGGTAGAATTTTATATTAAAACATACCCAAAAAGTGAAGATAAAATAAATAATTATAATCTTACATCTTATTTTAGTAGAATGTTTAATAAAATTGAGAAAAATCCAAATAGAGATTTAAAACCAATTGGATTTATACAAAGAGATTTAAACATATTTAATAGAAGAACTGTTTACGAATATAAACCAAGTTTGATCATGTCTAAATTAAATATAGAACAAGTCAGACAATTAACGAGAACAAATTATGGTTATATCAATTTATCAGAAGCTTTAAGTATTAAGGAGATTTTTAATAGAAGACAAGAACAATCAAAAGATAATTTAATAAACAATACAGTTGCAAAAACATTAGAGAAGGAAACTTCAGTGGAATTAAAAGAGGAAAAGTTAGTATTAGATATTATTGAGGATAATGAAAAAGAATCTAATATATCTGAAACAATAAAAGAAGATGATGGAATTGATTTAAAATTAGAAGATTGGGACGAGATTAATGAAACTAATGAAGAAGTTGAAGATTTGGAAGCTAAGGTAGATATAATTAATATTAAAAAACCATTAGAAAAGGAAATTAAACCAGTGATATCTAAAAGTGAAAACCAACCAGAAGAAGAATTAAAAAATGACGAAGTAGTATCAAATGTAGTTGAACTTAAAGGTTCTTCTATAGTTAAGAGCATTACATTCAGTGTAGAAATTAATGAAGGTTCAACATTGATTAAGTTTGATGTTGGTTTAGTATCTAAAAAATAAATAAAATATCATCAATCCTTTATCTATTTAATTATAGATAAAGGATTGATGATATAAATGAATTGAAAATAAGATTTTATTTTTCTTTGTCATTTCTTATTGATAATGATCTAAAATCTTTCAATTGAGCTGAAATTGACATGCTCAATTTCCTGGAATCTAAAGATTTTATTTTACTACCTCTACCTGCACGACCAATTGTTGCTGAATCTATAAATTGACCCATTGCTTCTTTCAATTCACCTAACTTAACATCATATTCTTCTAATACAGGATTTGACATAATATTATTCCTTTCTTAATATTAATAGTTCACATTTCTCATATATGGATCATCCATATTTAATCTTTATTATGTTCTATATGTTTTTACATATTAGATGTTATTTTATATTTAGATTTTTTAGTTCGAATTTTAAATGACCACAATCCCATATTCTGTAATATCCTTCATCTAATCTAAGTTGCCATTCAGGGATATTTTTTGGTTCATCTGGTCTTTTTCTTAAATTATATCTATGTATTCTTCTTCTATCATCTACATACCAATACTCAGGTTGTGTTTGATGAACTAAATTAAATCCCAATGTATTATATAAATTACCAGAAGAAAATCTAAGATCTGCATAACTGTATATTTTTTCCCAATTATAATTTAGTTGAAAATATTTTAATAGCTTTCCTGCACCACCAATTACATGACAATTTTGTTTGCTAGCATATCTATTTAATTCCCAATATAATTTTTTTGTTGGGTCTCCTCCTTTTGAAATATTACCATGAGAAAAAGTCATTACAGATACTAATATATTATTACTATCAAATAAACCTAGTTTTATAAGAGATTTATCTTGACCTTGAATATGATTTTCATCTAAGAATAAATTTTTTGTTTTAGGATCTATTTCTTTTATACTACAATTTCTTGCATATATTCTTTGTCCAATACTTTGTAATCTAAATCTTATCATTGATTCTATAATTTGTCTTTTAAGTAACCATTCGTCTTCAAATATTTGTATTAACTGTATCCCTTTTTCTTTACATAGATTATATTTATTTAAATGATATGTCATTGGATTTTTTAAAATTTGTTCTGAATGCCAATATAATCCATTAAATTCAAAAGCTATATTTTTAGAAGGAACAAAAACATCCAATTCTAAAGGATATCCAGTGATATAATTTTTTATAATATTTTTACAACTTTGAATAACTTCACCACTAAAAGATTCGTTTATAAAATCATAAACTTCAGTTTCAATAGTTGAAATATGTGTATTTCTTGGATAACACTTTGGACATTTGCCAAATCCTAATTGTATATTATACATTCTATTAATATAAACATGATTACACTTAATACATTGTATATGAATAAGACTTGTAATATTTTCTATTTCATTAATATCAAGAATTTTTATATTATATGAATCACATTTACTAAGAATTTTATTTTTTGTTCTTTCTAATAATGAATTTTTTATTTTTTGTACTACATTTGGATTAGATTGATAATTTTCTTTATATGTTAAATATCCTTGTTCTATAGATACAAAACTAGTTTCTTTTTTAGAAGATGGACATATTCCTTCACCCTCTATTTTAAAGAAATTATCATAATATTCTTTTGATGTAATTTTATTATGTATTATTATATGATTTGCAAGACCTATAATAGTATCAAATTTTAAACCACATATTTGACACTGATTTTTATTATTTTTATCTATTGTTAATTTTCTTAATATACAAAGTAAATTGTTTTTTTGTTCTTTTAATTGTTGTTGGTTTTTAAAATGTAATTTGAAATTTTCAAGTCTTTGGTCTTTATTTACATGAATAGGATTGGATACTCCAAAATTATTCATAAGAGTTTCTTCTTTTTTCTTTTGAATATTAGGGTCTTTTGAGTTATTTCCTTTACCAGAATATTTAAAATACCCTTCAACCATACTTTTAAATTTAGTTGATTTACCTGTTGTTAAACAAATTCCTTCTCCTGGTTTTTTTAAAAACTTATCATAATATTCTTGAATAGATTCATTATGTTTTTGTGATATATGTTTAGATAAACCTCGTATTGCTTTAAATCTGATATTTTCATTTTTCAACTTACATAATTCACAAAATTCAGGTAATTTATAATAATCTTCATTTCGTTTTTTTGTTTCTTTTTTCTTTTTATATGTTTTCTTTCTTTCTAATTTTGTAGATTCTCCTTCATTTCTGCAATGTTTACATTTATTAAATAGATAACCTTTTACTATACTACCAAAGGAAGTTTCTCTACCACAATATATACATATTCCTTCATTTGGTTTTCTTAGAAATTTGTCATAATAATCTTTAATATTAATTTTACATGAAGATTTAGGATGAGTAAGGTGGGATACTAATTTAGTGGCTGTTTCAAATTCTCTTTTACATAATTCACATTTAAACATAGTTATTCTCCTTTTAAAGAATTTAATATTTATTTATATATTTGTTCTATAAAAAGAGAATAATTGCTAAAAGTTATGAATTACTTGATAAAAAAGTTTAATTTAATCTTCTCTACAACTCTTGTGGGTTCCAAAGTCACATTTACATGGAAGGTCTTTGTTTTTAATTCGTAAGCAGTTGCACTAACTTCAACTGAATAACTATAAAGACCTCTTCGTTGCTGAATGTCAGATAAGAATAGACTAATTTCTCCACCTACCTGACCCCAAGTCAACTGATCATTTTGTTCGAAGATAAAGAACCTACAGAATTGCTCAAGAGCTCGTTTACAATAAAGTACAAGTCTAACAATATTTAGATCTTGTAGAGCACTTGGTTTTGCTTGAGTAGTTAATTGTCCCCAAACAGTGTACCCAGGGTTAAATTTTACTATAGGATTAATTTGTTTTAAATAAAATTGATCACGCTGACCAAGTCTAGGATTAAAACGAAGTTGTCTAATAGTATCAATAGGTGCTCTATTAAAACCTGCTACTGCAAACCATATCTCTGCTACACTATCATTTCTAGGTAGCAAGTATGACATATGATAAACTGGAGAAAACCATACATCTTGACCAGTAAATGAATCATAAACTTTATTATAGCTTTCATATAAAGCACAGAAATAATTATTAAAGGTATGTGTATCATTTCTTGATGCTAGAGCTGCTGTATAATTAGCATTATCACCATTATCAAGAATAGCTACACAATCGCGTCTTGTTTGTACTAATGTACTGATTGAGGTTTTGACTTCTGTTGGATATCCACAATCAAAAACAACTGAATAATAAATATTCTCAAGATCCAGAACATCATCGACAGCAGTACTTCCATCTTCTTTGCTTGTTAGTTGACCAAGATAACCTTGAGAAAGAAGTTGAGTAGCAGTTGTAGTATTAATAGTTCCATCAGAATTTCTTAGAGAACCATCTGAACCTTTTTTCATTGCTACTGGAGTTGAAGAAGAGAATGCTGTAGCAATACTAATTTTTGATTTTTTTACTTCATATGTAATTTCATCAGAATCATCAAATGAAGTAGTGCTACCATTCCAACCTCTAACTGTTAAAAGTCTATCAGCATAAACATCTGCTGATTCGCCATCAGTTCCAGCTGAATCTCCTATCCAACCATAAACAAGATTACCTCTTGCATCCATTGCTTCTACAAGATATGTATAAGGAGTACTTGTTGATTCCCATTCTTCAAAATCTTGTTTAGTATCTGAAATAGAAGCAGAAATTGCTGTTAGATCAATAGAAACAGTTCCAATCTCTTTATCATATCTTTTTATACCTAATTTAAAACCATCTGAATATTCAGTTTCACCATCTTCAGTCATTTCAAATCTCATAATATTTGAATATACTGCTAACACATATTGAATCCAAATCGAATCACCTGTATCATCAGTAGCCTTAGGATCAAATGAAATTTCAAACGATTCAATAATAGCTTCAGATCCATCTGATTGTTTTTCATAGATATCCATAATATAGATACCAACATTTAATGGATTTGAATTCTCTGTAAATCTTACTCCAAGACCATTATAATATTGACCTCTACCTATTGGATGTAATACACCAATTGGATAAGTATCACCTGATGGTTGTAGAGCAGTTCTTAATTCACCCATTGTGTTAGCATTAATAGTACTAACATAACTAGTTGAAACAGTAGCAGTTGAATCAGTTGCTCCTAATTCGACATCAATTCTAATATTAGAAAATGATGCATCGTCAGGCATACAACGAATATGATATAATGCTCCTGATTCTCCTAGATAATTATAGGAACAATAAGGACCTTGACCATAATATTTACCAAATTCAGTAATATTAGGTTCTCCAACATCAGTAATGTATTCAGCTCTTCCTCCAAAGAATTTTAATACATTATCTTCACCTTTTTCTGTTAAACTGCAAATGAACCCTATGGTACTGGGTACGGCTCCTACGTACGCGCTTAAATCTGTGATAGTGGTATAGCATATATAAGTTATTGTAATAATTAACTTATCTTAGAGTTTTCTCTAAGGATCGGACTATATCTTCACCTTTCTAATAATATTTTTCACTTTACTAATAATATTTTCACACCTTATTAACGATTATTAATGAGGGTGCTGGGCGCTATCTGATAGATTATTACTTTACCTGTTCACTATCTAGTCTCTACACCTTCTAACTACTTTTATGGTATTTCGTTAGCTTGGCTCGGGATTGTCATATCATTTATGATTTAGATTTCCCCGAATTCACCCAGTTTATTACTCATGAGTTTCCCAATGAGAGGGCCGTTACCACTTAAACTATCTCAAATTGACCCCTGGTGAGATAGCTGTAGGCATATTCATTCCTCCTAATTAAATTATATTAAATTGTTTCTAATTTCAGTATCTCTATTTTTTTAGAAGTCCTTATAATATCTCTGTTAATTTCTCGTAACATTTTTTTCCAGTATTTTCTATTATGGTTTGTTTTACCATGACAACTGTTACATAAGTATATAAAATTTCTTCTTCTATCATCACATTTAACATAATTAATATGGTGTAAATGTTTTATTATTTCTGTTATTTCTATTATTTCTTTTTCGCATATCGGACATACAAAATTCTGTTCTTCTAATATTCTTTTTCTCAATCTTATATCATAATATCTTAAACCATATTTTGATTTTTCATTATTATAATCTATATTGTATTTTTCTTTATGTGATAAACTTTGTTTATTAGATATTAATTTTGCTCTTTCAAATCCATAAAAATATATATAAGATTTTCCTTTTCTTAAATCTCTATATAATTGTTTATTATGATTTGTATGTGTTTTTCCAAAGAATGGATTCTTTTCACCTGTTAAATTTCTACCATTTTAATTTCTCCTTATTAGAAATTGGAGGGGTTAGGAAAGATAAATAAGGTATCTTTTCCAAGGTGATCAGCCATGTCCCCCATAAGTTTTAAAAATACAAATACCATAAAAACATTAATTGGCGACTGGAATCTTTGACAATTGTGGGGAAAGTAATAAGTGAAAAAATATAGAATGGTCCTGCTGCACCACCAGCATCACTATTTGAAACAAATAAACCAGCTTCACTTAAATTATACCCATTTCCATCAGCTGTACCAATAGTAATTGTAAGTTTGGTTATTAAATACTCATTATTATTAGAAGCATCTTGTTCGAATGCAACGGAATCGATAGGGTGTTTAAAATAGGCACCAGTTCTAAAATCAGCACAAGTTACATCAGATGTATTAATAGGTATTTCATTTGATAAATCATCATCAGTATTTATTGGAGCAGTTGGATTTAATGGATCACCTACTGGCGTCCCACCATCTCCTAATCCAAGCCAACTAACAAACATATCTGGAGTTGTTGATGTATTTCCATTATTAGTATTCAAAATTCTCTCTGCAACATATTCTCTAGCTTGATATACTACAAGATTATGTTTGCCAACTTTTTTCTTAATTCCATCTTCACCAATTTCATAAATTTCAACATAACCCTCTGGTTTTCTTTCTTTACCTCTCAAAGGGACAACTGAGTCATTTAGACACTTTCCATAATTGTCCTTAACATTAAGCTCTATTGTATCCATTAAATATAACTCCTTTGTCGTAATATATAATATCTTATTTTTATTTCTAATCCTTTTTATTTTGTTCTTATATAAGTACAAGTTTAGAACTAAGATTCTATATATATTAATATATGATAATTAACTATAACCTATTTTTTTAAGGAGAAATTGAATTGTGAAAAAATTGAAATTAAATTTAAATGATATTGACAATGAGTACTTTAGAAAATTATTAAGAAGGTTTGAACAAACTTCAAATGAGTTATATTATAAAAAAAAGATTATGAAACTTTTGGATTTTGATGATGATATTGAAGAATTAACAGAAAATTATAAGGAATCTATGCATAGAATTGTGAATTATGTTACTAAAAGAATATAGGATGGAAATAGAAAATGATAAAGGGAATAGAAAATATTGAAGATGAAAAAATGAAAGAATTAATTATTAAATTTAAACAATATATTATTATGACTACTACTTATAGAATTGCTAGATCTATTAACGAATGTGAATATGAATACAATGGAATAATAATCGATGATCTTGTAGAATATATAAATAAAAGATTAGGACAAACAACTAAAGAAAAATTAGAATTGGAAAATATTAATGATAGCAATTTGAAAAAACTAAAGAAAATGTTAAAAAAGCAAAAATAGAACATATAGAAATTGTAGATAGAATTGTGGGCTATGTTAATGAAAAATTATAGAACAAGGGTAGAAAATGTTAAAGAAAATAGAAGATATTGAAGATGAGAAATTGAGAAATTTAATTATTAAATTCAGAAGAACTTCTCAAATTATAGCTCATTTTGGAATTACTAAAGATTCAAGTGAAGATTCGCGTAGATATACAATATTAATTGAGGAACATGTAAATTCTATTCATAACCTTGTAGAATATGCAAATAAAAGATTAGGAAAATCAAATGAAGAATAAATTGGAATTAAGAAATATTGACAATCCATATTTGAAAAAATTGTTGATGAGATTTGAAGAAACTACAACAGAATTAAAAATACAATCAGTCCAAGGTTATTATGAAGAAGATATTGAAAATATTGAAAAAGCAAAAATAGATCATGAAGAATCTACTCATAGAATTGTAACTTATCTCAATAAATTAGTTAGTAAGAATTGTGAAGTTAAAAAAGTTAGTAGGTATTCGAAGATTAAGAAGTGAATAATTTTAAATATATAAAATATAAGTAAAATAAATGTGGGTAATTAATTTACCCACATAATTATAATTTATTACATTTTTATTTTTTGTTTTAAATTTCTAAATTAGTACCACATTCAGCACAGAATTTAGAATTTGATTTTGATTTTCTACCACAAGTTTGACATGTAAGTTTGGTATGTATAGTCATTGGTTTTGAAACAGAAGATCCAGATTTTGTAATACCTTTCATTCTTAATATAATAACTTTAGATTCTTCTAGTTTACCAATAGTTGTATAATTAAAACTTTGATCTATTCTAGAACCTTCAACAGTAATACCTTCATCTTTTAAAGGTTCTTGTTGATTATGGTAATTACCATCATAACTAATATTTTGTGCATATATTGGAACAGAATATTGTCTAAAATAATTATCGTGATCTCCTCCTAACAAAGGTGGGTGATAATTAGGAATCTTTTTTTCATGGATGGTAGTTCTTCCTCTATATACTCCATGTGACTTAATAGGTTTCTCAAAAGAAAATTCAATTCGAACAATTCCATCATCAATTTTATCACCTCTATACTCTTGAATATTAGATGTTTTTTGAATAAACTTAAAGCTATGTTTTACTTGAGTACCTTGAAGGAATCCAAGTAATTCTTTTTCACTATTTGGATCAATAACTAATCTATTACCATAAAGGACATCTCTACCATCTATAGTAATATTAACACAAACACGTCTAGATTCAAGATTTTTTAATAAAAGGGAATATTCTGAATTAAAAGGAAGGGATACAATTCCTTCATTCTCTCGAAGTATTTTACCATTAGATTTTAAAACTGCTACAAATTTGTTTACATATACCATTTTATGTTCCTTTCTGAGCTACAGACTAATACTCAAATATTTTTAAAGTCTGATAATTTAGAAATGTAATAAAGTAACAGGGATGAAATTTAATCCTTGGTACTTTTTTTTTGTAATGAAAAACTAAGTTGTTAAATCACTTGCTGATACAGTTGATATTATATTAATAGTTCCTGTAAATATTTCTGGTTTACCAAATGTTAACATACTAGAAGCAGATGATACAGATGAACTGGTTCCTGTAAAGAACACAGTTGATGAAATAAGTACATGATCTTCAACAACTGATAATTGATATAATTCATCATACTCATAACCAACATCCATTTGTCTGGCACCGCCTAAATCTCTAATACCATCATGATATTCAGCTATAGGTACATTAATTGGTTGATCAGTAACAGATATAGAATCAGTATCATGAGTTTGAGTAACTTCTATATCAACTACATCTGAAAGTGCTATAAGTTCATCATAATAACCACCTGTATCATAATCAAGCCAAGCTAATCTTTTACAAACATGATCTGAAGTAAAAGACATTTCAATATATTGATACACTATTTCGTTTTGTATTTGTATATCTTCGTATATTTCTTGAATAATAACATCATATACTATCTCATCAAAAAGGACTGAATCATGCAATGGATTCTTAATTGAATATGCTGTATCAATAAATGCTATTCTTGCTCTATAAGGAGTAAAGAAATTAATTAGTTCTTTTATTTCATCTCTAAAAGCTAAACCAAGCATAGTTATTACTAAGCTAGGAGTTTTGGAATCAATATTATATCTAATCCAGTTATCAATAGTGCCAACTAAATAGCTTAATAAAAAGAATTCATCATTTGCTGCGAACCAACTATCATAAATTTCTTTTAGATGAGGATTAATTTCATTTAACAACAAATCAGTTAACAAACCAGAATTGGTTATATATGGTGGAGAATCCCATTTTATATCATAATCTTTAAATAAAATGCCATTTGATCCAAATAAAGGTCTGGTCCATTCATCAAAATATGTGGTTAACCTGGAATCTCTTTCAGCTCTACTTGGAGGTGTTTCGCTTATTAAATCAGAAAACTGCTGTGATAAATCTGGTAAATTTTGTGCTTCGGGAGGATCTCCAAAATAATCCATTGTTTCATCATAACATAGGTATCTTCTAAAGAATGTAGGACCACCAGTGCCATACATTCTTTCAAAAACATATAGGACTGAGATATATAATTCTAATAATGAGACAACTTCTCCAAGATTTTTTATTGTAATATTTTGAGAAATAGAAAGACCAGCTTGATATCTTTCATATTGATCTTGTACAACTCTTTGAAATATAGGTAATGCTGCTAATAATTTATCAAAATAAAAAATGGAATTCAAAGAAAAATATGGACTTTTGGATGGGATATTAATCACATTAGAATCTATAAGTGAATTACATTGTGATAAGGTTGTCATCCAATGAGGATCATCTTCTGTTATATAATTATATCCTACATCATCTACATTAACAACAGTTGCACCAGTTGATGCTTTTCTTATGGGAATTCCTCTAAATATTAAATCACCACTATCATCCTTCATCAGCCAATATTCAATTATATTGGTATCAGAAAAACCATAATAATCTAGAACATCAGCTAATGTTTCAGGAGTTCCTTTTTTCTTATAAAAATTAACAAGATCTAAAAAAAAGTTTGCTTTTGATTGCAAAGGTACTAAGCTCAACCCAATATCAAATCCAAAGCTTCTAAATAATTCACTTACGTGCTCATCAGGTAATGTATATACATCTGATGCTGATCTTTGTGTAGAGGTAATTGTTCTATGAGCAGCGTACCAATCAATAAAGAAATCTCTTAATCTAATATAATCGTCTGTTGCGAATACTGATTGATCTAATGTATTTTCAAATAGATTTGTAGCTACTTGTTTCTCTGAAGCTGCTAATGTCCTTGTTAAACTACTTAACTTAGGATCAAGAGTCCCGTCTTTTAAAAATTCAATCAGTCGCCAAAGATCATCTAATGTGAACACTCTTATCTCCTTTATGTAAACTAAATCTTATTATACTTCCTTTTAATTATGTTCCTGATGAAGATACGTGTTTGAAGATATTATCAACAAGATATGTTTCAAAACAATTCTCTAATAAATCTTTTGATCCAGACATCAAAGCATCATGATTATAGATAGAATAATCGCCATTTATTTTTAAATCTAAATAAATATAAATCATTTTAGCTAAGTTAGTTGTTAAATTTTCATAATTAAGTCCAACTAATGTTGCATTTTCTGGTTCTAACCTATATACTAAAAGTCTATCTAAAAGTATAATATCATCTGTTCTTAGAGAATATATATTTAATATACAATTTGGATCACCATCTGATACATAATACTTAGCAGTCTCTGGCTGTAGCATTAATCGTTGTCTTACTTGTTCAGGCCATAATACTTTATTTGTTATTTCTCTATATAAATATTTATAATCTGTATGAGAATAGTTATCATTAAATAATAATTCTAAAAATGATCCATCTGCTTCTGCTTCTGATGATGGAGCTGGTATTCCATATTTAGTTACTGTACTATCTTTTACAAATGAGTCGAACCAGTATTGTAAATCTGGAGTAAATTGTCTAGTTCCAAATACATCTGAATCTAATTCAGAAGCTGTTACATTAGTAATAATATCACATGCAGAACTAATATTTGTAAGACCACCTATTGATAAATCAGCTAATATAGTTGATTGTATTGATGATGCAGCTGTAAATAATTCAGTTATGCCAATAATTATTTGTGGACTATTAACTATAGATATAATTGATATTGAACCTGTAATAAGATCTGGAATAGTTCCAAGAGAAAGAACAGAATCAGATACATTGCTTACAACATTTACAATAGTTAATGCATTAGTAAATTCTATTTCAAGAGCTATAGGTTCAGCTTCTGAATTACTATTAACTAATAATGTAGAAGATAATATTTCTGTTATACCAAATACAATAGTTCCTGAAGTAACTGAGCTTTGTATTGAATTATTAGCAGTTAAAGTTTCTGCATGACCTATATTTAAAAATGATGAAGATGTAGATGCTATAATATTAGTTGTAGCTTCTAATATTTCAGTAATACCAAATAATAATTCTGGTGATGTTACATTGCTTTGAATAATAACAGAACCTGTAATTTGCTCAGTTAATCCAACAATTACATCAGAATTATTAATATTAGAATTTATATTAACAGTAGATGTTAAGGAAACTAGATCACCAAGGATCATACTTCCAACTACTGTACTTTGAATATCACATTGAGATGTAAAAACCTCAGGAATACCAATATATAAATCAGGGTTACTTAAAACACTACTTATACCAATTGAACATGATGTATTTTCTTCAATACCAATTGTCAAGTTTGATTGAACATCACATAAATTAGAAGATGTACTACTCAATACTTCTGTAATACCAATTGATAGAAATGCTCCACATATACTTTCTATATTTATAGCGCTTACTAATTCTTCACTTACACCAATAGTAATATCAGCATCAAAAACAGAGTTTAATATAGATGTTGTTGATAATAACTCTTGTACACCAATTAATATTGATTCACTAGTTGCATTAGATTGAATATTATTAGTTGATGTAAGTATTTCTATAACACCAATTGTTAAGAATGGAGTTATTACATTTGATTGTGCAATTATTGTTGAACTAATAGACTTAGATATATCAAATTCAGAATTTGATATATTTGAAGTAATACTAATTGAAGAATCAAGATCAACAGCATCTATTAATAACCCATCAGTTGATATATAACTTATAATATCTATAGAACTTCTTAAAATTTCCACAGTACCAAGAATTATATCAGAACTTACTAATGGTTCAATATATATTGAAGTAGATAATACAGGATCTGATCCTATATCCATATTACTAGTAACATTAGAAACTGGAGTTATTGTAGAACTTAATTCTGTAATAAATCCAATAACTAAATCAGATGTAGATACATCTGATTGAATATTGATACCAGTATTAACTAACATTGATATATCTAATATAGAATCTATTTCATCTGAACTGATTACTGTTCCGCTTAAATCAACAACATTTATAATTAGACCAGTAGTACTTACTAATGAATTAATATCTAAATCAATATTTAATTGTTCTGATACACCAAGAACAAAGAAACCATAAGAATCTGATTCAACATATACTGTACCTCTAATATTGCCAGTAGTAATATCACTTATAGATACAATAGATTGGATATTATTAGTTGTAGAAATAAGTTCAATAACACCAAATGATAATTCAGAACTTACAGATGATTGAGCTAAAACTGTAGATGTAAGATCTGTAACTACACCAATCTCTAAATTAGAAGTAGTATACGAAGTATTTATATTAACTGATGATAATAATTCTACAACTCCTATTAATAGAGCAGCTGATGAATCAGATTGAATATAAGTAGTTGATGAAATAAGTTCAACAACACCAGTATCTAATGTATTACCATTAACAATTGATTGAGCTAAAACTGTAGATGTAAGATTTGTAACTGCACCAATCTCTAAATTAGAAGTAGTATATGAAGTAATTATATCAACTGAAGATAATAATTCTACAATACCAAATGATAATTCAGCACTGATAACTGATTGAGCTAAAACTGTAGATGTAAGTTGTGTAGTTACACCTATTTCTAAATCAGAAGTAGTGTATGATGTAATTATATCAACTGATGATAGTAGTTCAATAACACCTATTAATAGAGTAGATGATACATTAGATTGAACATTATTAGTTGATGAAACAAGTTCTACTACACCAAGAGACATATCAGCAATAACATTTGATTGAGCTAAAATTGTAGATGTAAGTTGTGTAGTTACACCTATTTCTAAATCAGAAGTAGTATATGATGTAGTTATATTAACAGATGATAGTAATTCAACAACACCTATTAATAGACTAGCTGATACATTTGATTGTACATTATTAATTGCTGATAGAGTTGTAATAATTCCAATATCTAATGTAGTATCATTTACATTTGATTGTACATTAATAGTTGATTCAAGAATTTCTACAATTCCAAGTTCTAATGAAGAATTATTTACATTTGATTGTATTAATTCGCTAGCTTCAATAACTAATTCTAATGATAATGTATCAACAATAATTGATTGACTGATAACAGTTGAAGTTAATAGTTCTACTATACCAGGTACAATATTTCCTAATACATTTGATTCAATAAGAATATTAGAAGATAATTCTTCTGTAATACCAATTGTTAATTCTGATATTACATTTGATTGTACATTAATATTAGCTTCTAATAGTTCATCTACAAGTTCCAATGAAGCTATAACATCAGATTGAATATTATTAATTGCACTTAAAGATATATCAATAGATACTTGAGAATCTTCTACTTTTGATATTATAACATCATAAGCAATACCAACTGGAGTATTTTTTAATTCTATATCAATACCAAAATTTGCTATTGTATATGATGTAACTACATCTAAAGAAGCTAGTAATTCTACAATTCCAATATCTAATTGAGCATTAGTGACTGATTGACAATTAATAGCAGCTGATACATCTATTACATCTCCAATAATTAATTGAGCATTAGTAACTGATTGACAATTAATATTAGAAGAAAGAGTTATAGTATCTCCAAGTAATAATTCTGCTTCTACATTAGAAGTAATAGAATTTGTAGTTGAGACAAGTTCTATAATACCAACTATCAAATCAGAATCTGATACAACCAATTGAATATTATTAGTTGCTGATAATTCTTCTGAAGTTCCTATCTCTAATGTTGAACTTGATACAATGCTCTGAATTAACTCACTTGCTGATAGACTAACTATATCAATAACAAAACCTGAATCAGATCCTACTAATGATTGAACATTAATAGTGGAAGACATTAATTCTAATGCAGGTCCAATTTGTAATGTTCCTGTTGCATTAGTAGATATATTATTTGAAGAACTTAAATATGTTACTATACCTAATGTTAATTCAGCATTTATAGTTGATGTTGTTGGTCTAATAGCAGTAAGTAATTCAACAAGACCTGTAATAAGTTCTATATTTGCGACATCCGATTGAACAATAGTTGTTGAAGAGACAATCTCTACAATACCAAAGTCAATTGATGTATCATTTACAGTTGATTGTATACTTATAATAGCTTCAAGAACTTCATCAAGATTAACTAATAGAGCAGTAACATTAGATTGAATATCTATAGTTGATGTTAACCAGAATACATTATTAGATAATTCTGCTGAAACATCACATACAACTGAAGCAGTACCAGCTTCTACAGTACATTCAGAAATAATATTAGATTGAACAGTTATATTAGCAGTAAGCAATTCTTCTACACCTGGTACATACAACCATGTTGCTGTAGAAAAACTTATAATATTAGATGTAGCAGTTAGATTTTCTATAGAACCAACAGTACAATTAGCACTTACATCTGATTGAATTAATACAGAAGAACTTAATACTGAAATAGCTCCAGTTTCTAAAGATGCTGGAGGAATTGATGATGTATATGAATTACTACTTGATAATAATTCAATAACACCAATAATTAAGTTACTAGTAGAAACATTTGAAAGTATATTAATATTACTACTTAATGTTTCTATAATACCAATGTCTAATGTAGTATCATTAACAATACTTACTATTGATTTTGTACTTGCTAATAACTCTACTACTCCTATAATTAATTCAGATGTTGTAGTTGATGATATAACATTAATTGTCGAACTAATAAATTCATCTTGTCCAAGTTGAACAAAACCACTAACAACAGAAATCACATTAATAGTACTTGATAAATTTTCTACAATACCTACAGTTAATTCAGATATTGCTATAGATGTATTAATTGATGTTGATGCTAATACTTCTACAGTACCAATAGATAATAAAGCATTAATATTAGACTGAATATTAATAGTGGATAAAAATACTTCATCACTACCAAGTAATAATAGAGCATCGACTGTTGATATTATATTATTACTTGATGATAACTCTTCTGATGTTCCAAGAGTTAGATTAGTAATTGCACTTGATGCTATATTAGAATTTGATGATAATATTTCATTATCTCCAATATCTAATAATGGAGTGCCTACTATACTTTGAATAGAAGAAGTTGAATTTAAACTTTCTGCTACACCAAGTATTAATGCACCGGACACATCACTAACTATTAATTCAGTTGAGGTTAATACTTCAGTTTGTCCAATATCTAAATTAGAATCAATAACAGAAGCTATTATAGAGGTTGATGCTAGTATTTCAACCACCCCAATTGAGAATAGATTATTAATAACTGACTGGACATTAATTGTGCTGACGAGAGTCTCACTTGTTCCTAGAACCATATTTGCAAGAATATTAGATTGAACAAGAGAATTAGACGTAATAGGAGTATCAAGTCCAATAGTTAATTCTGCATTAGATACTGATATATTACTAGATGTTGAAGCTAATACTTCTACTATACCAAAACTCAATAAACTATTTTGTAATGTAGAAATAATATTTTCTGTAGATGATAATACTTCACTTATTCCTAATGTTATAGATCCATCAACCAAAGAAATTATAGAAATATTAGTTGATAATACTTCTACGATTCCAATAGTTAATGTAGTAGGAAAAATAACTGAAGTGAAACTATTAGAAACATATAATAATTCTTCATTTCCAATAGATAAATTACTAATGACATCTGGTTGAGTATTAATAGTACTGCTTAATTCTTCTACAATTCCAAGAGTCAAGATTGCTGGAACACTAGATGATAATACTACAGTACTACTTAATAATTCTGTATATCCTAATGTTATTGATCCTGATATAACAGACTGAATATTTTTAGTAGCTGACAATCCTTCTGTAATACCAATAATTAAATTAGCACTCAAGGTTGAATTAATATTGATTGTAGATGATAATATTTCTGTTATACCAATAGTTAATATAGCATCAACAACTGATGTATTTGAAATAGAAGATGCTAATACTTCTACTACACCTATTGCTAATACAGAATCTGATATTGTTGATTGAATTAATGTTGAATTTGATAAAGATTCTTCTATACCCAATATCAAATTAGAATCAGTAACATTTGAAGATATTGTTGGACCTGAAGTTAAATTTTCTTCTTGACCAATATTTAAATTTGAATCTGTTAGTGTTGTATTTGTCGAGGTTGATGCTAATACTTCTATTATACCAAGACTTAATAAAGAGTCAACTGCTATTATACTATTAGATGTACTTTCTAATATTTCTGTTATACCAAGAGTTAATCCACCTGATAAACTAGTTATTGAATCAGAAGATCCAGATAGAATTTCAATAACACCTATAATTAATGAAGCTGATACAACAGACTCTATTGATTCAGATGCTGATAATTCAGTAGGAATGCCAAGAACAAGAATTGAATTACTTACTATAGATATAACTTGACCTGTAGTAGTCATTAAGGTATCTGCACCAAGTTCTAAAGTAGATGCACTACTTGAAGTATATGATATTGTACTTGCTAATATTTCTACTACACCAAGTTCTAATGTAACATCAACTGAGCTTACAATTGATGATGTTGAAGTCATTCCTTCATCAACACCAAGATTTATAAATCCTGATACTGATGAATTATAATTAACAATTCCTGTTAACTCATTAGGAGTTCCTAATGTTAATTCTGCTGGAGTACTAGAGGTTACAACAACTGTTGAAGCTATTACTTCTACTATACCAAGTGATAAATTAGCAACTGTTGTTGCAGTATTTGTACATGTAGAACTTAATATTTCTGTACCACCTATAGTTAACTCAGCAGTTATAGACGGGCCAGATCCTACTGTTGATTCTATTAAATAGCTATCATAAGTAGAATGCCATTTTACATTTTCTCTATTTTTGAATTCTACATCTGCCATTTTTAATTATCTCCTGCTCCTGAAAAAATACCACCTTTTGAAGATCGTGTATTAGTAGTTTTAATTTTCATTTTCACATCTACAACAGCTTGAGCATTTCCATGACCTTGTCCTCCAGTTTGTAATTCAAAGAATACACTACCTGTAAGAATTTCATCATCTCCTCTATATAGAATTCCTGATGTTACTGATGTTATTGTGTTTGAACTACCAAGTACTTCTGTTAGACCAAATACTATACTAGCAGATGTTATAGATGTAGTAATATTTGTACTACTTAATAATTCTACTATACCAACTATAGCACTAGATTCAACATTAGTTTGAATACTTATAGAACTACTCATCATTTCACCAACACCAAAAGTAATCTCAGCACTTGCGACTGATGTTGATATATTTGTACCTGCTAATAATTCTACTGTACCTAATCCTAATGTACCATCTGAACTAGTATTAGGGTTGATAGTTGATGATAATTCTTCTACTATACCAATGGTCAATTCTGATGAAATATTTGACTGAGTGACTGTTACATTAGAAAGAACTTCTATTATACCTGTTGATAGAGATGTTGCTAATGCAAATGATACTATTAATGGAGAACTAGAACTTTCTAATGGAGTTTCTATTCCCAGACTCAATTCAGATGCAGTAGCTGATTGAATAATACTAGTATGACTAAGTTCTTCTGTTATACCAAGTAATAATGCAGCATTAGCAACTGATGTATAGGTAGTAGTCGAAGCAAGAACTTCAGTAACACCTGTACTTAATAAAGCAGTAGCATTTGATTGAACATTTGTTGTTGCTGATAAATTTTCTGTTACACCTAAAGTTATTGTAGCTATAACAGTAGTAGTTGGTCCGGTTGAACCAATAATGTCTTCAATATGCCCTATAGTTAAATTAGCATCTGCCACTGAAGCATTAATAGATGTTGATGCTAATACTTCAACTACACCTAATGTTAATAAACCATCAACTTCTGATGTGATATTTATTGTAGAGTATATTAATTCACCAACACCAAGAGTTAATATAGAATCAGTAACTAATGACTGACAAGAAATAGTTGATGTTCCTACTTCACTAATTCCAAGTCCTAATATAGAATCACTAATTAATGATTGAACATTTGTTGTTGCTGATAAATTCTCTGTTACACCTAAAGTAATAAAAGCTACTGTCTGACTATTAACAGATGAGGTCCCTGATAAATTTTCTGTTATACCAAGTATTAAATTTGAAGTTGTAGTACTAACTATTGAACATGGTGAAGTTAATACTTCTACAATTCCAAGTAATGGAACTTCTGCTTGTCCTAATGATTGAATTAAGCATGTAGAACTTAAGTTTTCTGTTATACCAAGAGTTAACTCTGAGTTAGCAACATTACTAGTAGCTGTGGTAGAACTTGTAATATCTTCAGTAATCCCAAGAGTTAATCCAGCATCTGCTACTGAAGCATTAATAGATGTTGATGCTAATACTTCAACTACACCTAATGTTAATAAACCATCAACTGTTGTTATAATTGATTCTGTAGAAGAACAAGTTTCTGAAATCCCAAGAGTTAAATTACTAGAATCTGTAGTTGTACATGATGATGTAGAATTTAAAGTAACAGGTGCGCCAAGGGATAATCCACCAGATACATTTGATACAACATTACTAGTAACAGTCATCCATTCAGTAACACCAAGAATAATAAAACCACTCACTGATACTACAATGTCAGCTGGACCAGTTAATGTCTCACCTACACCAAGTGTCATTACTGAGCTAGTTAAAGAACTAGTGGCTATAGTTGATCCAAGGACTTCTATAACACCAAGAGATAACAATCCAGCTGTTGTAGAATTAGAAGCTACTGTACTTGACAATAATTCTGTTACACCAAGAGTTAATGTTGCATCAACTACACTTTGAAATGATGGATTTGAAGTTAAATCTTCTCCAATACCTAATATTAAAGCAGCATTAGAAACTGAAGCATTAACTGATGTTGATGATAATACTTCAACTACACCTAATGATAATAAAGCTATTCCTGTTACTTCTGTATTTGCAGTAGAAGTTAAATCTTCTCCAACTCCCAATGTTAACTGAGAAGTTGTTGTAGTTACTATATTAGTTGAAGTAGTTAATACTTCTGTAATACCTAATGATAATACTGATGTAGTTACTGAACTAGTAGCTAATGTAGTACCTAATACTTCAGTTACACCAAGATCTAATAAACCATTAGAGATTGAAGTTATTGTTTTTGTAGCACTTAATACTTCAGTTATACCTAATATTAAATCAGCTGAGGTTACTGATGTACTTATAATAGATGAACCTAATACTTCAGTTATACCTAAAGTTAACAATGCTGTAGTATTAATAGTTGGGTTACTTGAACCAGCTACATTTTCAGCATGCCCTAATATAATAGGACCAGATACTGATGATTGAATTGATGAAGTTGAAGTTAAATCTTCTCCAACTCCCAATGTTAATGCTGCATCTGCTACTGAAGCATTAATTGATGTTGATGCTAATACTTCGACTACACCTAATGATAATATACCATCAACTCCAGAAGTAATATTTTTTGTAGCACTTAATGTTTCTGTAGTACCAAGAATTAATACTGCATATGTGTTAGACGTAATAGATGTTGAACTGCTAACTGATTCTGTTACTCCAAGAGTTAATGCTGCACTAGATGTAGATGTGTTAGCAATAGTTGAAGCAAGTATTTCTACAATTCCAAGACTTAGCAATGAAGTTGTTGAACTTTGAATAGAAGTAGTTGCTGATAAAGTTTCTGTAATACCAAGAATTAATATAGAACTAACTGACGTCTGTATAGTTTCACTACTTGATAATAATTCTGTTATTCCAAGTGTTAATACTGCAGATGTCATAGAAGTATATGCAGTCGTCGCTGATGCAATTTCAGTTTGTCCTAATGTTAATAATGCTGCAACATTAGTAGAAATATCTGCTGGACCTGTTATATCTTCAGTTATTCCAAGAGTTAATGTTACATCTGATGTAGAAGCAAATGCAGTAGATGAAGCTAGTATTTCTGTTATTCCAAGTGTTAATACTGCAGTTGTAATTGATATTACATTAGTTGTAGATTCAAGAACTTCAGTTATTCCAAGGATTATAAAACCACTAGTACTACTCTGAGCAGTGATAGGACTTTGTAAATCAGTTTCAATTCCAAGAGTTAATCCAGCATCTGCTACTGAAGCATTAATTGATGTTGATGCTAATACTTCTACTATACCTAATGTTAATAGACCAACAGATGTAGATATAATATTTTTTGTAGCACTTAATGTTTCTGAAATACCTAATGTTAATACAGAAGTTGTAGAAGAACTAATTGAAGAGGTACTTGTTAATGTTTCTGTTATTCCAAGAGTAATGTCAGCTTCTACATTTGACACAATAAATTCAGTAGAACCTAATATTTCAATAATACCTGTAGATATATTACCTTGTCCTGATGTTACGGTATTTGAAGTAGCTGATAATACTTCAGTTATACCTAATGTTAATACTCCAGATAAAGTACCCACATTAGTTGATGTACCAGAGACATTTTCAGTTACACCTAGAGTTAAAACAGCACTAGCGACTGAAGCATTGGCTGATGTTGATGCTAATACTTCTACTATACCAAGTGTTAATAGAGCATCAGCTTCTGTAGTTATAGATGTCGTAGAAGACATTAATTCTGTTTGACCAATTAAAGCTATAGCTGCTACTACTGAAGTATTAATAATAGAACTTGCTAGTATTTCTACAACACCAAGAGTTAATACTGAAATAACAGATAATTCAGATGTTGACGTTCCTGTTAAATCAGAAGCAATACCTAGTGTAATAAATCCACTAGTTGTAGATGTTGCAAGTGTTGAATTTGATAAAGTTTCTATAACACCTAATTGCAAATCAACAGATGTAGATGCTGTATTTATAGATGTTGATGCTAATATTTCTACTACACCAAATGTTAAATTAGCAGACGTTGCTGCAGTTGCAGTACAAGTAACACTTAATATTTCTGATCCACCAATAGATAATTCAGATGCAGGATCTTCACCAGTCCCGACCTGAGATGTGATAGTATATTCATCAAATGTATTATGCCATTTAACACTATCTCTGTTTTTAAATTGCACTGGACCTGTGATATTTAAATATATATCACTTTCTGTAATTAATTGAGCCCTAGCACTTAATTGTATATCAGCCATTAAAAACCCTCCTGCTAACGGAAAATTCACTATTATTCTTTTTATTTAAAGATGCACTATTGTCTATATTCTGAATATTTGTGGCGGGATTAATAGGAAGGTTTAACATATACATATAACACCCAATGATAGGAGGACTATTCATTCCAATAGAGACTCCAATTGCCTCATGTAGTATGCGGGGATTTGGGTGTGGGTGTAGGGTGCATACATAACCTTCATATTTTATAATAAAAATCACAACCAATTTAACTTTAGTTGTGATTTTTACTTTAGAACTAAAAAATTGTATTATACCTATTGGTTTAGATGTACTAGATGAAAATACGGAAGATTCCCCAGAAAGAAAAGCTACACCATTTGTATTTTTTCTCTGAGAAATCTTATTCATATTGTTTCACCTTATATTATCTATATTTTTATAATATGTTCTTGTACATATTACATTTCATACCAAGTAGATACTCCATCTGATATAAGTACAACTGTTTGATATTGAGCAGCCAAACTAATACTAGTACCACCTTCTATAGTATCAGCTCCAGCTCTTGAAATAGTTGTAGTTCCACCACTAGCTGTTTTAGCAATTTTAATCTGATCTTGTTCATCAGCACCTGGTAATGTTATGCTTTGACTACTACCAAGACTACATAGTAAAAATTCGATTTCACTTGTTGCATCAATTGTATAAGATGCTGCTGAAGTTGTTGCTCTATTTACAGATGTATTAGATATAGCTAATACTGCAGTTTCAAAATCACTAATAGTTGATGCTAATTGAGAACCTGTATGATTTGATCTGTTTCTATCAGCTGAATGATAATGTAATGTAGAATCACCAGAGTCAGTTAAATCTGTATGTTGAGCTGAGGTTAGATGATAATATTCATTAGATGTTCCGCCTTGTAGACCAGATGTACTATTATGAGAAGTTGTTGATCCAAATGTTACCCAGGAACTGCCATTGTATGTATATTGAACATCTTCGTCTTCTACATAAACAGCAAATCCTTCATTTGAAACTGTTTCATCCCATGAGGAACCATTGTATTCATAAATGTTATTTATAGTCCAACCACCATTAGAATCAGTAGCAAGGTATCTAAATCCAATTTCAGCAGTTGCATCTGCATAGTTTGCTCTACTAAGAACACTTTCTTGCCAATCAAGACCTTGTATAAATGAATCTACATAACCTTTAGTAGTAAGGTTAGCATCTATTGTAGGTGTTATACCTGATACAGTTCCTGTAAATGCTCTAGTACCATTTGATAATGAATAATGAAGATGATCGTCATCATCTTTTCCAGCTAAACCACCATGATCTATATCTGTACTGAGATTATGTGTATTTAATAGATTATCATGGTCAATACCAGTGTCATCTATAGATACATTTCCTGCTGTCACAATGAAAGCAGTAGAGTCAAACATATCATCAAGAGTATCGAATGCTTGCTGAATGGTATTATCAGTAGAAGTTAATACACCATTAAATAAAGATGTACTTAAAGTTGTATTTTCTACTGTCCATCTATTACTTCCATTTGATACAAGGGTTACCATATCATCTTCTACATCTAATGAAATTGTAGAATCACCCTCAATAGTTTCAGAACCATCAGCTTGTAATACTAATGTATTAGAGTTAGATTTCTTTATAATTCTAAGAACATCCTTATCAGCTGCAGATGGTAATGTTAATGTATAACCACCGCCTGCTGTGTTACCAATAACAATATCATTAGAAGCAGTTAGAGTATCAACTCCAACCTTAGTAACAGTGTTTAAGTCTGCTATTGATATGTCAATTTCAGATGTTCCATCTGCTGCTGTATCTATTCTTCCTACACCATTAAATGTAAGAGAATGACTTGTACCTGATACAGTCCCTGAGTCTGTTATAATAGATTTTAATATATCATCATCAAGAGCTACAGATCCTGTTCCTATAGTGAAATCAGCACTATCAAACATATCGTCCATTAACTCTAATGCTTTCTGAACATCGTCTTCCGTTGCTGATAATACACCATTTAAATTAGAAGTATCAATATCTACATCAGCAGCTCTATAATATATAAGAACCCATCTTTTATTTCCTGCGTTATTATCAGGAGAAATTATTTCTGGAGAACTTTCAGCTCCTCCATTGTCATCATCTAACCAGTAGAAATAAATAGCTCCACTAGTAAATACTATACATGAATCTTGATCTTGAAGATCAGCTCCATCTATAGAATCTAGAGAACCTGTTATACCACCTGTTAGTGATATTGCACCATAAATATAATTAGCCATAATTTAAGATCCCCTTGTCATTATTTTTTATTTTTTTGATACACCCTTAATGAAAAATAATAAGAATAGCTTTCACCCATTCACTATTCCCATTAATTACACCCTTTATAATTTGTTCTTATACTAAACTGAGTTAGTATAAATAACGGAAAAATACCCTCTTGATTTAGAAGGCTGAAATCAAACCAAGAGGGTATTTTAACAACGAAAATCCATAATCCTTAACGAGACCCAATGATACTTCAGTGTTAGACGAGCGAGAGCGAACACTAAAAAAAGTGTATCATAATCATATCAATAATATGTTCTTATTATTAATACAAGTTAGTAATAAAATTTAATATACTGGTTTCTATATATATTAATTAATAGTAAAGGATTTTTATTTTTTTTAACCAATAGGTAAAGGATTTTTATTTTTTAATCAAAAGGTATAGATAATGATTAATTGGAATATTGGAAAAATATGTATAACAGCATTAAAACGAACTAGTTTAGCTATTAAAAAATGGTTAACATTAGTAAAACATAATGGCAATTCATTTGCATATGTTAAAAAACAAACTGAGGAAATATGTTTATTAGCAGTACGAAGAGATGGTTTTTCTATTAGATATGTTAAAAATCAAACAGAAGAAATATGTTTAGAAGCAGTCAAACAAAATCCAGATGCTATTAAATATATTAGGAATGTATTAATAGAAATGACTATTATAGGTGAACTTGAAAAGGAAATTCAGAAATGACAAATTGGAATGATGAAAAAGAATGTTTAGAAGCAGTTAAAAGAAATGGTTATTTTATTGACTTTGTTAAAAATCAAACAGAAGAAATATGTTTAGCAGCAGTTAAACAAGATGGTATATCTATTATATTTGTAGAAAATCAAACAGAAGAAATATGTTTAGCAGCAGTGAAACGCAATGGTAATTCTCTTCAATATGTTAAAAATCAAACAAATGAAATATGCTTAGCAGCAGTTAAACAGAATCCAAAATCTATTAAATATATTAATAATGTATTAATGGAAATGACTATTATAGGAAAACTGAATTTACAATAGAAAGGATTAATAATGACTAATTGGAATGATGAAAAAGAATGTTTAGCAGCAGTTAAACAAAATGGTAATTCACTTTTATATGTTGAAAATCAAACAGAATATTTATGTTTAGCAGCAGTTAAACAAAATGTAGCTGCTCTTATATATGTTAAAAAACAAACAGAGAAAATATGTTTAGCAGCAGTAAAACGGAATGGTCATCTTATCGACTTTGTTAAAAATCAAACAAGAGAAATATGTATAGCAGCAGTTAATAAAAACGGATGGTCTCTTCAATATGTAAAAAAACAAACAGAAGAAATATGTTTAGCAGCAGTTAAAGAAACTGGATGGTCTCTTGAATTTGTAGAAAACCAAACAGAAGATATATGTTTAGCAGCAGTTAAAGAAAATGGAAATTCTCTTCAATATGTTAAAAATCAAACAGAAGAAATATGTTTAGCAGCAGTTAAAAAAAATGGTTTTGGTCTTCGATATGTTGAAAATCAAACAGAGAATATATGTTTAGAGGCAGTAAAACAAGATCCGTATACTATTAAATATATTGATAATGTATTAATGGAAATGACTATTATAAGTGAACTTGAATTATAAAAAGGAAATTCAGAAATGACAAATTGGAATGATGAAAAAGAATGTTTAGAAGCAGTTAAAAGAAATGGTCATCTTGTTGCCTTTGTTAAAAATCAAACAAGAGAAATATGTATAGCAGCAGTAAGACAAGATGGGACTTCAATTCAGTTTATTAAAAATCAAACAAGAGAAATATGTATAGCAGCAGTTAAAAAAAATGGTTTTGCTCTTCGATATGTTGAAAATCAAACAGAAGAAATATGTTTAGCAGCAGTTAAACAAGATGGAAATGCTTTTTGTTATGTTGAAAATCAAACAAAAGAAATATGTTTAGTAGCAGTTAAACAAGATGGATGGGCTCTTAAATATGTTAAAAAACAAACAGAAGAAATGTGTTTAATAGCAGTAAAACAACGTGGTCATTACCTTCAATTTGTAATAGATCAAACAGAGAAAATATGTTTAGCAGCAGTTAGAGATGATCCTAAAGCTATAGATCATATTAGAAATGTATTAATTAGAATGGATATTATAGGTAAACTGAATTTACAATAGAAAGGATTTCAGAAATGACTAATTGGAATGATGAAAAAGAATGTTTAGCAGCAGTTAAACAAAATGTAGGTGCTCTTATATATGTTAAAAAACAAACAGAGAAAATATGTTTAGCAGCAGTTAAAGAAAATGGATTTGCTATTATATATGTTAAAAAACAAACAGAAGAAATATGTTTAGTAGCAGTCAAACAAGATGGTGAATGTCTTGTATATGTTAAAGATGAAAATAAAACAGATAAAATATGTTTAGAAGCAGTCAAACAACGTGGTTTTTCTATTAGATATGTTAAAAAACAAACAGAAGAAATATGTTTAGCAGCAGTTAATCAAAACCTAGATGCTATTAAGTATGTTAAGAATGTACTAATGGAAATGAACATTAAAGGTAAACTTGAAAAGGAATTTAAAAATGACTAATTGGAATGATGAAAAAGAATGTTTAGAAGCAGTAAAACAAGATGGATATGCTCTTAAATATGTTAAAAATCAAACAAGAGAAATATGTTTAGCAGCAGTTAAACAAAAACCAGATACTATTAAGTATATTAGAAATGTACAAAGAAGAATGGATACCCTTCGTAAACTTGGTCTATAATTAATTTTTGACGGAAAAATACCCTCCTAATCAT
>PJEL010000970.1_pt1 | contig 31282 bp, 29 predicted proteins | sample 1853271 | NCBI WGS metagenome assembly PJEL01 (sample SAMN08108733, study PRJNA415343) | Invertebrate metagenome, whole genome shotgun sequencing project. | host: Globobulimina | place: Sweden: Gullmar Fjord | collected 2015-08 | reverse complement strand
GGACAGATGAAAAAAGAGATGGAGGTTGAATACAACCAGGCAATCCTAAGTGCCCTTGATATTAAATATAATTAATAAAACGCTTGCGATTCCCTTTCTCTCACGCTAATTAGAGAGGAACATCTTTTAATTATATTGCTAATTTTTTTTTCAAGCAGAGGATAAACATGGAAATACTCGAGCAACTAGGAACGAAAGTAAAAAAAGCTGTTCAAAAAATAGAAGAATTACAAGCAAGAATTACAGAGCTGGAAGAAATAAATTCGCAATATGAAGAAAAGATGAAGGATTTACTTGATGTTATGGAGCCTCTTGAAGAGAGCAGCGCATCAAGTGAACCTGAAGGATCGAGTTTCACTGCACCTCAAGAAGAGAGACAGGATATTTATAAGCAGCAATATTGAACGTGCTCTAGGAAATGATGGTTTTTTACAAAACTCTCATTTGTTACGGGTTCCTCATCGTTATTTCCTTTTTTTCTCATTCCGCATTATGTACCGAGCTGGTTGGCATCCTTCCGTTTTCCAACCAGCGTTATAAACAACAAGATGATTGGCTTGGATTTTATATTCAGGCCAGGTTAAAAAACAATCTTGGCGGTAACAGTGACTGGAAATTTCATCCGCAGAGTGTTCTGAGACTCTGGGTACTCAGGAATGACCAATCTCTGCCGATATCCCCTCTGAATACGATCCTAATTGAAGGCTCCTATCAGCAAGTTGTCGATTTGGGCTTTATCACTCTGCAAGTTAGAAGAATTTCAGTCGAAAAGGAAATTACCGAAAACTTTGAAATTTCATTTTCGACTGACACTCTTGATAGTGCGATTGACCGTCTATCAATCTGGGTTGGTGTCTGGATTCAGCCCGATTTCAGTTTGAAAAATCGAGTAGATTTTCCCCAGAAAAACCTGCCGGGATTAAAAGAGTATTTTTTATTGCGACAGCAGAGTTTTCTCCCAGGAGACCCGCCTGATATTCGAGCAATTCTCCATTTGGAAGAGATTGTTGATGAAAATAGCCCTTGCGAAATGATTGGTGATTTAACAGAAGCAATGCTGATTCTCTCACAGTTTCTAAACGAGAAAGAACGGAAATCATTGCTGGTCAAAACAGAACTTTTATTGCGTAAATCCATTTTAAAGAACAAACAGAAATCTCGACTGTATTCTTTATTGGCAGAAAGCTATTATTTGAGTGGAAATTATGCATCATGGGTTGAAAAAACAGCTGAAGATGCTATTCGGTTTGATTCCCTGAATGACCTTGGCTTGATTTTAAAGGTGATCACCAATAGTTCTGATGCAGTGACCCGGAAGAGAGATATCGAACGGATCAAGCAGATTAATCCTTGGTTGTTTTCAACAGAACTCAACGGTGGAGAACTATTTCAAAAAGGAATTTTAAAAAATGAATTGTTACGTATAGCAATTCCATCTGAGTAGACGAGTCTCTGCATTAGCATTGCTCCTTCTCAGTGTTAAGATCGTAGCCGAAACATAATTTGTAGACGCATATCAAGAAATCAATATGTTATATCCACTTTGAATTTAGTAAGTTTTAAGGCCTGTCAGAAACGCTTGGATTGCTATTACGCGATAGCGTCCTTAAAAACCTATAGTGGAGAAAACGGTGAGTCTATTTTGAAGTGAACATGGCTGATATTAAGCTTAACAGCGGAAGTAGATATTTGATTCCAAATTCGGTGATGTTGGCGTACCTTCTTCATCGGTCGTCTCAAAGAACATCATTATTTTAACAATAGAATAATAAGGGTAGAATGTCGGAAGCAGTGTGGATGAAAAAATCTGGAATGAAAAAAGCGGTCGGATTGTTACTGGTGTTTGGATTGCTATTTTCAGGATGTAACTACAACTATCATACCGGACTTCAACTTGAAGCTGAGGGTCGGTTTGAAGAGGCAAATATTGAATTTCATCGCGCTTATACGAGGTCTCCAGGTAATGAAAAGTACAAAGACGCGTTTCAACGCACAGCCCTAAAAACAACTGAGGATTTGCTCAACCGCTATGAGCAGTACGTTAAAGAAAAAAAGTACGCTATGGCCAGTAGAAGACTGGAACAAGCTCGTACACTCTCACCCCATCACCCCCGTATCGATCTAGAGTTAAAAAAATGGTACCGGATTCTGGTTGCTGGAAAACTGGATTTAGTAGAAATAAAATCGCTGAATAATCAAATCCCGCTGACTGATCAAATTGTTCTGACAGTTCGAATCAATTCTCCAAATACCGTCAGAAGACTTGAGGCACATGTCGACTATCAGACTGGTACATTCTATGTCGAAGATATTCTCTATGATCCTCCCCAGGATTTATTAATGATGTACTCATTGCATTCGATCGGGGTGAAACTAATTAATAATTCAACCGAAAGTGAGCGATTTAAGCGTCTTGTGGATTTTAAAACCCCCGTACTGATTGAGGTCCGAGGTGATTTGACTGGCATTGACAAAGGGTTGGTTGCTGTTGAAAACTACTATCCGGCGGATCTGCTTAGTCGATCCAACAGTAGAGATTTCTGGTATCCTTCCAGGGGCATTCGTTATGCGTTGTTGTTAGATGGGACTGAGATTAAAGTGTCCAGTTCTGTGAACAGGATCGATTTTTTGCCACATATGCTCTACATCAATAAGAAAGAACGGCGATATTTTTTAGATTTTGGCAATCTTCAGTTATCACAAAAGAAAACAGGCGGTGCATGGTCATATCGGCGTTCGATTGATGATAAGAGGTTATATTTAAAAGAACTCCAAAAAATCATTCTTTTAAATACCTATTTTTTTTATAGGGAGGGTGGCTTTCCTTATGTTGTGAAATGAGAGTCCACCTCTAAATATATGCTCTATTCCTGAGCGTGTTGTGACCCAGAAAAGTACTTCTTTAAAGCTTACATTAATTTGTGACCTCGTCCTTAAAGGAAAAGAACTTTTCTGTGGTTATCCCGTTGACAGGTGTTATTTCTGAGTGGCGTTTTGTGCCAATGATGCCTCAATAAAGGAATTGAGGTCGCCATCAAGGACAGCGGATGTGTTTGAGGATTCGAAACTGGTTCGGTGATCCTTTACCAGCTGATAGGGGTGTAGGATATAGCTTCTCACCTGGCTGCCCCATGCGATCTCTTTTTTCTGGTCGTATAATTCATCCTGCTCTTTGCGACGCTTTTCTTCCTCCCGCTCATAGAGGGCTGCTTTTAGGATCTTCATCGCTGTGGATTTATTTTTGTGCTGAGACCTTTCATTCTGACACTGTACGACAATTCCGGACGGTTTGTGTGTAATACGAATGGCTGAATCCGTCACATTGACATGCTGACCTCCTGCACCGCTGGATCTGAATGTATCGATTCGAAGATCGTTTTCATTGATGACAATATCAATTTCATCTTCAATATCCGGATATACATAAACGGAAGCAAAAGAGGTATGGCGCCTTTTGTTTGTATCGAATGGGGATAGACGAACGAGTCGGTGGACGCCCACTTCTGTTTTCAATTTCCCAAAAATGTATTCCCCTTCAAAGCTCAAAGTAACTGATTTAACACCAGCTTCGTCCCCGCTTTGTAAATCCAAAATTGATATTTTGGCTTTATTCTCCTCACCCCACCTGCGATACATGCGCAATAACATAGCAGTCCAATCCATAGATTCAGTGCCACCGGCCCCCGAATTTATTGTCAGAATGGCACTGCATCGATCGTTGGGTTCTCCAAGCAGGTGATTTAGCTCGAAATATTTGATAATTTTTTCAATGTCACGAAGTTGTTGTGCAACCTCACTTATCAGGTCTGGATCCTCTTCGGTTTCAAGAAGTTCAATAGCTGATTCTGCATCCTGACTGAAAGCACATAATTTTTGCCATCGTTCTTGAACGCTTTTTATCTCGGCGATCTGTTTCAGAGTGGATGTTCTCTCTGAATTGGAATCCTGCCAGAATGAGTCTTGAGAAGCATTAAATTCAAGCTGATCAAGATCGGCTGCTTTTTTTTCTAATTCAAAGATAGCCTTCGATTATATCGATTCTTTTGCAGTATCCAGCCAACTCCTTTTTTATTTCATCAAGTGTCATGTAAGATTCCTTTCTTAATATGCTTTGCTTTCCTATTAGTTAGGTACTTTGGTGGGTATTTTTGTATAGTAACAGTTATCTGATACTAATTCTGTTCTGTTTTGTCCGCAAGAGAAAACAGAAAAATTTTCTGAAACTTTTTTATGTATCTGTTATAAAAAAATTTGAGTCAAATTCTATGAATATGGAATCTTAATTCTATATGCTTGTTAGAATGAATCTGATATATCCCTTCGTGTTTTGAAAATTAAATCATCATAGACAGATATCTGAGAAAATGGAAACTCAAGGCTTTTTCCTATTTCATTATGATTCAATTTGGTGTAATAAAAAACGTGTACAGATTGCGGATTCCATTGGCAATTGATTCCAGCGAACGTTTTTTTTACGATATCTTTGATGGAAATAGGTGGTTGATATCTTTTAGAACTTGAAATATCGGCCAAACTCAGTCTATAATGTACGCTAAATTTATAATATATACTTAAAAACCAATCCTTGAGAACGTTGGTATCTTTTTCAGTTCTCTGAGGGTGGTTATTACGAATGATCCTTTTGAATCTTCTGGTAAATATGTATAGGAGTCCAGATAGGAGCATTTTTTTCATAACGGAGAATAACACCTTGCTAACAAAGGGTTATAATAAAAATGATATTGATTAAAAAGGGCTTAGACCTGCCAATAAAGGGGGTGCCGGAACAGGTAATCAATAAAGGCAATCCGGTGAAATCAGTGGCAGTGATCGGCACAGATTACAACGGTATGAAACCCACGATGAAAGTCAACGAGGGTGATACTGTAAAATTAGGTCAGATTCTCTTTGAAGATAAAAAAACGCCAGGTGTTTTTTATACTGCACCTGGAGCCGGGAAAGTCACTGCTATCAATCGTGGGGCTAAAAGAATTCTGCAATCGGTTGTGATTGGACTTGATGGAGATGATGAAGAGACATTTGATACGTATTCCGAACAGGAACTCATAGATTTGTCTCGAGCTCAGATTGTAGATAATCTCGTAAAATCAGGTCTCTGGACGGCTCTCCGAACTCGTCCATACAGCAAGGTCCCATCACCTGAAAGCAATCCCCAGGCAATTTTTATAACTGCCATTGATACAAATCCATTGTCAGCAAACCCGGAACTAGTTCTCGATAGACAAAGAGGTGCTTTTACCAACGGCTTGAAAATAATTTCAAAGTTGACAGAAGGTAAAACCTATCTTTGCAAAGCTGAAAGTGCGAATATTCCTGGTAGCGATTCAAAAGTGGTTACCACTGAAGAATTCAGCGGCGTTCATCCAGCGGGATTAGCAGGAACACACATTCACTACCTGGAGCCCGTCAGTGCGAATAAAAAAGTCTGGTATCTGAATTACCAGGATGTTATTGCTGTCGGGAAACTGTTTACAACAGGACGGTTGTTTGTGGAACGTGTTATTTCACTAGCAGGACCTCAGGTTAAAAAGCCCCGTTTAGTTGAAACGCGAATCGGGGCAAATATTAATGATCTTGTTGCGGGTGAGCTAAGTGCTTTGGATAATCGAGTCATTTCCGGTTCTGTTTTTACAGGGAGGATAGCGAGTGAAGCTTTTGCCTATCTGGGTCGATACCATACGCAGATTTCAGTGTTGGAAGAAGGTACAAAACGAGAATTTCTCGGATGGTTAAGCCCCGGGTTAAAAAAATTCTCAATCAAAAATGTTTTTCTTTCCAATATATTACCGAAAAAGGAATATGCCTTTACGACTTCAGAAGAAGGAAATAAACGGGCAATGGTCCCAATTGGTATGTACGAAAAAGTAATGCCGCTGGATATACAGCCGACTTTCCTTCTACGTTCTTTAATAGTAAGGGATACGGATAAGGCACAAGCACTTGGATGCTTGGAACTGGATGAAGAAGATCTTGGGTTGTGCACTTTTGTCTGCCCAGGGAAATATGATTATGGTTCTATACTGAGAGATAATCTGATTCGAATTGAAAAGGATGGCTAAATGAGATTTTTGAGAAATTTCCTGGATCGTCAAGAACCTCGATTTAAGAAAGGGGGAAAGTTTGAAAAGTACTATGCACTTTTCGAAATGATAGATACATTTCTTTACACCCCGGGGGAAGTGACGAAGGAATCGACCCATGTAAAAGATAGTCTGGACCTGAAGCGGATGATGATTACGGTTGTTGTTGCGCTGATTCCTTGCATTATCTTTGCTATGTATAACGCTGGTATGCAGGCAAATATGGCCTTGGCAACTCTGGGTCAACAGACTGCATCTGGCTGGCAGGGAACTGTCTTGTCTGTTCTGGGTGTTGGTATTGATCCACAAAGCTTTTGGGCCAGCCTCGTTCATGGCTCTCTATACTTTATTCCTCTTTTGATTGTTTCATATACAGTCGGTGGGGCATGGGAAAGCTTATTTGCACTGGTAAGAGGGCATGAAATTAATGAAGGTTTCCTGGTCACGGGGATTCTTTTTCCATTGATTCTTCCGCCTACTATGCCTTTATGGCAGGCTGCACTAGGCGTTTCTTTTGGCGTCGTTGTTGGTAAGGAAGTATTTGGTGGTGTTGGTAAGAACTTTTTAAATCCGGCTTTAACAGGAAGAGCGTTTCTATTTTTCGCATATCCCATACAAATTTCTGGTGATGCGGTTTGGGTAGCGGCTGATGGATTTAGTGGCGCAACACCGCTTAGTATAGGTGTAACCGGTGGTCAGATTGCAATTGAAAAAGCGTTCAGCTGGACAGACGCGTTCCTCGGTTTTATACCGGGCTCTTTGGGAGAAACGTCAGCCCTGGCCTGTCTGTTTGGTGCATTTGTTTTAATTGTCAGTGGAATTGCTTCCTGGCGAATCATGTTGAGTGTTGTGATCGGTGCAGGTTGTCTGGCCTTTCTTTTAAATGCCGTTGGTAGCTCCAGCAATTTAATGTTTTCCGTTACTCCGGGATGGCACTTTGTTTTGGGTGGTTTTGCCTTTGGACTTGTTTTTATGGCAACCGACCCGGTCTCAGCGTCGATGACTAGCACTGGTCAATGGATATACGGTTTGTTGATTGGCTGTATGGTGATACTAATTCGTGTGATTAACCCAGCCTTTCCTGAGGGAATGATGTTGGCCATATTGTTTGGTAACGTTTGGGCACCGGTCATTGATCACTACGTTGTCAAAGCAAACATAAAACGGAGGGTATTGCGCAATGGCCAATGATTCAATAACCAAAACGCTCACAGTCGCTGTGCTCTTGTGCATAGTCTGTTCTGTGTTGGTCTCAACAGCAGCTGTGAAGCTGAAACCGCTTCAAGAAAAAAACAAGGCTTTATTTACGAAAAAGAATATTTTGCAAGCTGCTGGGTTGATGGAGGAAGGCCAAGACGTGGACGTCGAACAGCTATTCGAAAAGATCCAGGTGAAGATCGTTGATTTGGCCAGTGGTGACTTCGATGATAGTATTAATGTGGCAAAATATAATCAGAAAGCTGCAGCAAAGGATCCAGCAAAGAGTATTCAGATCTCGGGAAAACAGGATTTAGCAAAAATAGGACGTAGGGCAAAAAAAGCACCTGTTTTTCTGATTCAAGAAGATGGAGAACTGAAGACAATCATTCTGCCGATTCATGGCAAGGGTCTTTGGGGAACCATGTATGCTTTCTTGGCACTGGAAGGAGATGCTAATACGGTGAAAGGATATACTTTTTATGATCATGCTGAAACTCCGGGTCTGGGTGGTGAAGTCGACAATTCTCTCTGGAAACAGCAATGGGTAGGAAAAAAAATCTTTGATAAGGACTGGAACCTTTCGATGAAAATATTGAAAGGAAAGGTCAATCTGCAAAAACCGGAGGCGATTCATCAGGCGGATGGTCTATCCGGGGCAACATTGACTACAGTCGGAGTCAACAACCTGATGCAGTATTGGTTAAGTGAAAATGGTTTTGGCAAATTTCTCGTCAGAATTCGAAATCAAGGAGGTGGAAATGGCTGAAATCACGAAGGTTCTGTTTGATCCGATCTTTAAGGAAAACCCCATTGCACTCCAAATTTTGGGGATCTGTTCTGCTTTGGCGGTAACCAGTAAGATGGATACTGTTTATTATATGACTTTGGCTCTGATATTTGTTACCAGCCTGTCGAATCTGTCGGTCAGTCTCATCCGAAATCATATTCCTGCCAATATTCGGATTATCGCACAGATGACCATTATTGCCTCGTTGGTTATACTCGTCGACCAGGTTTTGAAAGCTTATGTTCCTGATATTAGCAAGCGACTGTCGGTTTTTGTAGGATTGATCATCACCAACTGCATCGTGATGGGTCGAGCGGAAGCTTACGCCATGAAAAATGGTCCCTGGATGAGTTTTCTGGATGGTTTGGGGAATGCTTTGGGATACGGGTTGATCTTGTTTATGGTTGGTTTTATCCGGGAGTTGTTCGGAACTGGGAAGCTTTTTGGATTCAACATTCTCACACCTATAACCGAGGGTGGCTGGTACTCGACCAATGGGTTGTTTTTATTGCCTCCAAGTGCCTTTTTCTTAATTGGTTTTATCATTTGGGGACTGAGAACCTGGAAAAAAGATCAAGTAGAAGAGGAAAATTAATATGCTAGAAACCTATCTTAGTTTATTTATCAAATCGATATTCATCGAGAATATGGCACTCTCTTTCTTTTTGGGGATGTGTACGTTTCTCGCGGTTTCCAAAAAAGTGGATACCGCTCTGGGCCTTGGAATAGCGGTGATTGTTGTTCAAACCATTACCGTGCCGACCAATTATCTGATCTATACATTCCTCTTAAAAGAAGGCGCATTGTCCTGGGCAGGGTTTCCAGACGTGGATCTGAGTTTTCTGGGTTTGATCAGTTATATTGGTGTGATAGCGGCAATGGTTCAAATACTTGAGATGACGCTGGATAAGTATTTTCCGCCCCTCTATAATGCACTTGGGATTTTTCTACCTCTGATTACAGTTAACTGCGCAATTCTGGCGGGTTCGCTTTTTATGGTTGAGCGGGACTATAATTTCGGAGAGAGTGTCGTTTATGGTATTGGTAGTGGTGCTGGTTGGGCTTTGGCAATAGTGGCCCTGGCCGGAATTCGTGAAAAAATGACATACAGTGATGTTCCCGATGGGTTGAAAGGATTGGGAATTACCTTTGTTAGCGTCGGTTTGATGGCGCTTGCGTTTATGTCTTTTTCCGGGATTCAATTGTAATTGGTTTTCGCTGGTTGTGGGTTGACTGTTAAAAGTGTGAAATAAAATCATAAATATTTCCAGTTAATTAAGGAAATAGCAGTCCATTTTAACGAAAAATGTCGCCCACTAAGGTGAAACAGAAAGCTATACATTATATTAAATATATTAAAATGCATGTGATCGAATGCTTTTTATTAATCGATTCAGTATTAGCCTTGAAAGGAAAAAGCAATGGTTGAGATTTATTTGGGTGTAACCCTGTTTACAGCAATCGTACTGACTCTGGTGGTAGTGATTCTTTTTGCAAGGTCCAGGCTGGTTGCTACTGGTGATGTGAATATATTGATCAATGATGATCCGGAAAACTCTGTCATTGTATCAGCCGGGAGTAAGCTTCTGAATACGCTGGCAACTAAAAATATCTTTCTGCCCTCTGCCTGTGGCGGGGGTGGAACTTGCGCTCAATGTGGTTGTATTGTTAACGACGGTGGGGGCGAGATTCTCCCAACAGAATCGATACACATCAGTAAACGGGAAGCTGCAGCAGGGAAAAGACTTTCTTGTCAGGTGGCGGTTAAAAACGATATGAAGATTGAAATACCCGCTGAAATATTCTCAATCAAGAAATGGGAGTGTGAAGTGGTATCCAACCCTAATGTGGCGACTTTTATCAAAGAGCTGACCTTAAAGCTTCCCGAAGGTGAAAATGTCGATTTCAGGGCCGGCGGTTATATTCAGATTGAGTGTCCACCGCACATATTGAAATATCAAGATTTTGATATCGAGAAAGAGTATCACGAAGATTGGGATAAATTCAAAATCTGGCGTTATGAGTCTGTTGTCAAAGAAACGACAGTACGAGCGTATTCAATGGCCAGTTATCCTGAAGAGAGGGGATTAATAAAACTGAACGTCCGAGTTGCCACTCCGCCACCAGGAGCTCCGCCTTCGATACCGCCTGGGATTATGTCATCTTTTATTTTTAATCTCAAGCCGGGAGATAAAGTTACTATCTCTGGACCATTTGGCGAATTCTTTGCTAAAGAAACAGATGCTGAGATGATATTTGTTGGTGGGGGAGCGGGTATGGCTCCTATGCGGTCTCATATCTTTGACCAACTTAAGCGGTTGAGCTCAACAAGAAAAATCACATATTGGTACGGTGCCAGAAGTCTGCGTGAAATGTTTTATCTGGAAGATTTCAATAAGCTACAAGAAGAAAACGAAAACTTCAAATGGCACATTGCGCTTTCAGAGCCTATGCCTGAAGATAACTGGGACGGGTTAACGGGATTCATTCATCAGGTTCTCTTCGATGAATATCTCAAAAATCACCCGGCCCCGGAAGATTGCGAATACTATATGTGTGGACCGCCGTTGATGACATCCGCAGTCATCAATCTTCTTGAAAATCTGGGTGTGGAACCTGAAAACATCCTGCTAGATGATTTTGGTGCGTAATTGCGGGATCAAACAGATTTTCCTATCCAGCCCACTCTGCAGAATCATTTGTTTGGTATTGGTTCTGCTTCTCTCCAGTTGCTTGAAAAATTCTGATAAAGAGGACTTGGTTGTTTTCACGGGCGCTACCATGGGAACAACTTACTCCATCAAAGTTTCTGGACTATCAGATTCATCATCAGTCAAGCCGCTACAGGGGGAAATTGAAGAACTCTTGGAGGGAATTAACGCCTCCATGTCCACTTATCTGACCGATTCAGAAATCTCCCGTTTTAACCGGTTTAAGGATGTCTCCCCCTATGCCGTTTCATTTCGAATGATTCAGGTTGTAAAAGAATCGCTTCGAGTTAGTAGGGTGACAGAGGGCGCTTTGGATATAACGATTGCACCGCTGGTCAATCTGTGGGGTTTTGGTGTTGACAAACAAACAGCGACAATTGTTGATGAAAAGAAAATAAAAGCCTTGAAAAGGCGGATTGGATATACGAAAATTATAGCAGAGATTGACCCTCCTCAGCTTAGAAAGCAACACCCGGAATTGACTATAGATTTGTCAGCTGTGGCCAAGGGATTTGCGGTTGACCAGATGGGAATCTTACTGGAGACTAAGGGTTTAAAAAATTATCTGGTAGAAATTGGTGGAGAAATCAGGACCAATGGGTTCAAGCAGCACCAAACACCTTGGGTAGTTGCCATTGAACGGCCAATGACAGGTGAAAGGGTGATCCAGCAAGTGCTTTCTATGGGTGACAACTCTATGGCAACATCGGGTGATTATCGCAATTATTTTGAAAAAAACGGGAAGCGATTTTCTCATCTGATTGACCCAAAAACCGGCAAACCGATCAACCATCGCCTGGCATCGGTCAGTGTGGTTCATCGGTCATGCATGACCGCAGATGCATTCACAACGGCATTTATGATAACCGGTTTTGAAGAAGGATATCGGCTGGCTCTGCAGGAAAATCTTGCTGCCTACTTTCTGGTTCGGACTCAATCGGGATTTGATGTAAAAATGACCCCTGCATTTGAATCATTCATAATAAGTAACTGAGGATATGATGGAAATATATATTGCGACTTTTTTAACGTTTTTAATCGCATTCTTCGGTCTCTCCATTGGGATGATTTTCAGTGATATTAAAATTAAAGGTCATTGTGGCAGTCCCAGTCTGGATACAGGATGTGGTGATGCAAACACCTCTGATAGTGATCAAAACGAGGGTTGTTCGATAGATGCCTACGGGAACAAGATTAACCGCTGTGTTACCTGTGACTGTGAGTTCTAAGTGCAGCAGTGATACTGGTTGAATCTTGATTATTCAAAGAGGCTTTTCAGTTTGGTGATCAGTTTCTTCTTTGGGGGTTTATAGGGCTCTGATAATGTCCGTTTTTCGCTTTCATCTACAACATTCCAAAGTGTCAAATCTTTGAGTGGATTATTTTCCTGCCCAATAGATTCCTGTTGGTCGCTTGGGGATTCTTTAAAAAGCTCTGAAACGACATTTTTGAACTCAATCTCTGGCGGTTCAGAATCCACCGGTTTTGCTTTCTGCTCTTCCAGTACCGGTTGGTTGCTAGCTGTTTCTATGGCTTTCAGTAGATCATCGAGATCATCATTTAGGTCGATGTTAGCGAATAGCCCTTTGATATCCTCTGCAAAATCGAGTTCATCATAGCTTTGTGTGATAAATACAATGGGTATTTCAGCGGATCTGTTGAATATTTTCAGCAAATCTTTTGCAAGTGCTTTCTCATATCCGAGGAATAGCCAGATAATAGTATCAATATGCTGAGACTTTAAAACTTCTTTGGTTTTGAGACCGCCTCGGGAATAAAAACAGGAAAAACCCTGTTTCTGCAAGAAGTGAGAGATGTGTACTGGAAATTCGTCAACGGACACGATGAGTAGATTTGCCTTCATAGGAAACGGTTTAGTAGCCGGTTTCTGGACCAAACGATGAAGCCCCACCCTTTATAAAAAACGGTGAGCAAACAGGTGAACGGTTGTTTAAGCTCAAAAATTGAAAAATCTGTTGGATTCGTATTTCTGATTTGTCAAGTACAGTACCAGATAGATCTTTTTTTGTCAGTCTAGAAGGCTGTATTTCAGCAAAAATAAATTGTAGTGTGATAACGCTTTATGAAACTGAAAAGAGTCAGATTTTATATCCAATCAAACCTAAACTTTCAGCAGTAATAGTAATAGATGCAGACATTTTCATATGCACGGCATGATAAAAAAGAGACAATGATATCTTTTCTTGTGCGTCGTTTTCCGTATCAGAGTGAGGAAGGCTGGTTGAAATGCTTAGCCGCAGGTGAAGTGAAAGTCAATGACCGCAAGACTTCCCCACACCGGGTTCTAAAAAACCGAGATATTGTCAGTTATGAACGGGCTAGAGAAAAAGAACCTATTGTTGATGATACCTATCGAATTATCCACCAGGATGATTCGATTGTGATCGTCGAAAAAAGTGGAAATATTCCAATCAGTGAGTCTGGAAGATACTATCGCAATACACTCATTAGTATTCTGAAGGAGCGAGAGGGTTTCAGCGAACTTTTTGCCGTTCATAGGTTGGATAAGGAAACTTCCGGAGTTGTTTTGATTGCACGAACTAAGGCAGTGGCGACTATTCTAGGTCGGCAGTTTGTTGAGAGAGTCCCTGAGAAAAAGTATCATGCAGTCTTAAATGGTGAATTCTCCACTGGTGAGATTTTAGTGACGCAACCCATTAAACGAAGTTCCCCAGAGCAGGGCAAGGTTCGCATCCGGCAAGTCGTTGATAAAGAGGGAAAACCTTCGAAAACATGGTTTGAGGCCAAAAAAACGGCCAGTGGACTGACCCTGGCTGAAATTCAAACATTTAGCGGACGCACACATCAAATCCGTTGCCATGCTGAACATATCGGCCATCCGATCCTGGGTGACAAACTTTATGGTCAGTCGGATGACTTCTTTATTAGCATTCTCAATCACGAAGCAGAGCCACACTTTCCCCCTTTTGGAAAGATAGAAAGGCAATTGTTACATGCCTCTTCCCTCTCTTTTCACCATCCGGATTCCAAGGAGTGGTTAACTTTTCAATCAGATTACTTACCTGAATTTAATCGGTATGCGTTGCCGAAAACAATCCTGGATTGAATCATTCTGACATTTTTGAGTTTAACTGCGGATGGGCATAGAGCATCGAAAAACAGTTTCTTTCCTGATTGCTTTGATGTGATGGGTTTGACTCACGCTTTCATACAACCGGTTCATCCGGTCAGCTTTTCATGCTGCCAATGGTTTGACCGACTTTGATAAGTGCCCCGGGCAGGATGTCTGCCAGTTGAAATTTATCCTTTTCAAAAAGGAGGATAACGGTACTGCCTAATTGGAATCGTCCGATTTCATCACCTTTGCGATAGGTTCTCTCTGGAAGGATTGGCAGATTCAATTGTGTTGATTTGTTACTGTTGGAGCTCAAATCGCTGTAATCCACTTTGATTTTCCCCACAATGGTTGCGCCGACTTTTACAAGGCCGACGACTCCATACTCTCCTTCAATGGGGGTAATTATTCTTTCATTCAAGGAAAACAAACCTCCTATTTGTTTCACACCAAAATTATTTACAGGCCATAGATTTCCTGAGATATAGCTGAAATTACGAATTTTACCCGAGACAGGGAGATGAATGCGGTGGTAGTCAGCCGGGCTGAGATAGATTGTCAGAAAGTAACCATCTTTAAATATCCTGGCACTTTTTTCTCCAACCAAATCGCTCAACGAATATAGGATGCCTTTGGCTTGCACCAGTAAACCTTGCTCAATCGAACCAAACTCTGCGATTTTTCCGTCGACAGGGCTGACAACACTTCCGGGAGTTGGATCGATGGGCCTGAGTTCCGGCCTTAACTCTCTAGTGAAAAAATCGTTGAAGGTTTTCATTGAACCAATGGGGGTCTTCATTTCATGCAGTTTGACACTATATAGCTGACTGTACAGCTGAATTAATGAAGATAAAACCGGTGTCGGCAGCTCAATATCAGACAGTATCCCGGCTAATCGGCTCAGCAGGTTTTTGGGTAAAAGGCGTAGGAGGAGGTATCTCATATTTCCTAAATCTCTTTGTGAGAGTTGATCAATTATCGGAAAGATATTTAGCGATATCTTTGAATGTCGATTTCAGATTTTTTCCGGGCCTATCCATCTTACCCGGAACCGCTGTTTATTAAGCTTCTGGTGATGACTCTGCAGCTGGTTGAAATAAGTCATTCAATTGGTCAAGCGAAACGGTTTCAATTTCTACTAACATTTCTGCTAAAGATTTGAGTTGCGAAGCGTGATCGGACAATATCTTTTTTGCATCGCTGTAGCATCCCTGTAAAAGATCCTGGACCTCCTCATCCACAATCTCTTGTATCTCGTCGGAAACCGAATCTTCCGCGTTATAGTCAATTGCGAGATAGTTTCCACTATCACCCTGTGGAATGGACAGTGCGCCGAGTTTTTCACTCATTCCCCACTTGCAAATCATCTGATAGGCAATATTTGTAGAATTTTTGAGATCTCCTTCTACTCCCGTAGAGAAATCCTTTAACATTAATTCTTCAGCTGCCCTGCCGCCAAGTGCGACTTTAATTCTGGCGATCAAAGCGTCTTTGTTCATACTTAGGCGGTCTGTTTCGGGCAGAAAGGTCGTCATTCCTAGAGCCTGACCTCGGGGGATGATGGTTATTTTATGGATAGGATCCGCATCATCCAGATAGTAGGCGACCAATGCATGGCCGGCTTCATGGTAAGCAGTCGCCTCTTTTTCTTGATCCTGCATGATCATAGATCGGCGTTCTGCACCCATCATCACTTTATCTCTGGCCCACTCCATATCTTGAAGCGTCGCGGCACTTTTATTTAACTGAGCTGCCCTCAGTGCACTTTCATTAACCAGATTTGCCAATTCAGCTCCGCTGAAGCCAGGTGTTCCTTTGGCAATTACTTCCAAATCAGTGTCTTCAGCAAGAACGATTTTCTTGACGTGAACCTCTAAAATCTTCTTCCGGCCGTTCACATCTGGCAGGCTGACGGTAACCTGCCTGTCAAACCGACCTGGTCTCAATAATGCTGGGTCCAGAATATCGACTCGGTTTGTGGCAGCGATGGTAATGATTCCTTCAGTGCCGTCGAAACCATCCATTTCAACCAGTAAAGCATTAAGGGTCTGCTCTCTTTCATCATGCCCGCTGCCAAGTCCAGCACCGCGATGACGACCCACCGCATCAATCTCATCGATAAAAATAATGCAAGGGGCATTTTTATGTGCCTCTTCAAAGAGATCCCTGACCCGGCTGGCTCCAACCCCGACAAACATCTCCACAAAATCAGATCCAGAGATATTAAAAAATGATACACCTGCTTCACCGGCAACGGCTTTGGCTAAAAGAGTCTTTCCAGTTCCAGGAGGGCCAACCATGAGAACCCCTTTAGGGATTTTACCACCCAGTTTTTGAAATTTACCCGGGTCTTTGAGAAAGTCCACAATTTCTTCAAGTTCCTCTTTTGCCTCTTCAACGCCGGCGACATCCTTAAAAGTGATATCCATTGATTCTTCTTCATATCGAGTCGCTTTAGATTTTCCGATCGACATGATTTTCCCGGAGCCAGGCATTTTACGCATCATGAATATCCAGACCCCGATCAGCAACAATAGCGGGCCCCATTGTAGTAAAAGCACAAGATACCATGGGGTACTGTCATCTTCCTCGATCTTTATATTGACACTTTGCTTTCTGAGACTCTCAATTAAGATGGAATCGTACGAACCGATTGTTTTGAACTGTTTCCCGGAGACAGTCGTCCCATTGATGATGTCACCTCTTATGGTAACGCTGTTGATCTGTCCCCGATCGAGATACAATAGAAAATCGCTGTAACCAATTTCCGATTCCGGTGTTGTGTTCCACTCGAAATTGTTGACTAGTGTAAAAAACAAAACAAGTAGGGCTAAGCCAGTTAAAAGAGATCGACTGTTCACTCTATTCTCCAAATATTGTCAGCGTTTATAATAACGCAAGATGTTGCTCAGGAAACTTCAAAAAAACGTCGTTTCTTCAGATCGGGCGGGAATTCTTGATGATTCCCCAATTGCTGGATGATTTGGTTTTTGTAACTATTTCACATTCTGAAGAAAGTCGTATATTTTATTATATTGCATTTCATCGATTTGCTTCAAGTGCTTCATTCTCCCCAAAATATCAAAAATTGAAATCGCTGAATGGAGGTGATATCCCTGCTGTTCAAGTTTTTCTTTACCTCCCTGCTCGCGATCGATCAGGACAATCACATCCTTAACCTTCAATCCTGCCTCGAGAAATACTTCAAAGGTTTCAAGCTTGGAACCGCCATTAGTAATCAGGTCATCAATGATTAAGACCTGATCCCCAGTGTTCCAGACACCCTCTATCATTTGACCGGTGCCGTATTCTTTTCGCTCTTTGCGGCTATAGATCATCGGGTGACCTGAGGCCAGGCTGAAAGCTGTTGCTATGGGCATTGCCGTGTAAGGTATTCCGGCTATTTTATCGAAGTGCAATTTTTTAGATAGTGCAATCAGTTCTGTTGCAATATTCTTCAGAATATCGGGATAACTGATGATAATACGCAAATCAAGGTATATCGGAGACATGATTCCGGATTTGAGTTTAAATTCCCCGAACTTTACAGCTCCGATTGAAATTAAGGAATCGATAATTTGCTCTTTCATATTCTATGGCTGAACGGTTGTAAGTTTATTGAAGACTTCTTGATACTTATCAATGGTTTTTTGAATGATATCATCAGGCAACTGCGGTCCAGGAGGTGTTTTATCCCAGTCAAGTTCCGCCAGGTAGTTCCTGATGATTTGCTTGTCATAGCTGTTCTGTGATTGGCCTGGACGATAACTGTCTGAAGGCCAGAAGCGGGATGAATCCGGCGTGAGAATTTCATCAATGAGAATGATCTCACCATTAAGTAAACCAAATTCAAATTTGGTATCTGCGATGATAATTCCCCGTTTCAGTGCGTAATCTGCTGCAGTACTATACAGGCGCAATGATATTTCTTTAACCTTGTCGATCACTTCACCATCTATCTGTTTTCGCAGTTCTGTTTCAGTGATATTGATATCATGTCCTTCCTGTGCTTTTGTCGAAGGGGTGAAGATGGGGGTCTCCAGCTTGGCGGACTCCTGGAGACCTTCCGGAAGTTGAATACCACATACGTGACCGGTTTTTAGATAGTCCTTAAATCCGGAACCGGACAGATACCCTCTGACGATTGCTTCCAGCTCAATCATTTCTGTTTTCCAGACGAGCACCGAGCGGTCCCGAATAACATTGGCATACTGCTGACATGCATCGGGGAATTCCTCAACATTTTTTGAAATAATATGATTCTTAATACTATCCTGTGAAAAATCGAACCAAAAATTGGAAATTTGATTCAGAATGATACCTTTGCCTTTAATCAAACTGGGTAGAACCACATCAAACGCCGAGATGTTATCAGTAGCCACGATTAGAAGTTTATCATTAAAATCATAAACCTCTCTGACTTTTCCTTTTTTAAACAGTTTTAATTCAGGGCAAAGTAAAGCTTCGTTTGTGTTCAAAGGCATGATGTTTTCACGATTTGAAATTATTGATGATTTTAAATTAGAGGCAGGTTTATTATCTGATCACAAAGGTTATTGATAGAAATGGACCATAAATCGTTGCTCTAAAAAAAATGATACCTTATTATGTCATGTATATCATTTACTAAATACTATTCCCTCACAAAGCTTACAAGCCATAATTCCGTTTAATTTTGCTCAAATTTTCTTTCACATTCGCCACTGTATGGTAAACCGGGGAATCGTGCAGATCGGTTTTCTAATTGTTCAGGTGACTTTTGGGCAGAAAGATAGTTGAGATTGCAAATTATTGCGTGATATGCAAAAAGAGGCCTTTGATGAGACTCAAGATAACCCGCATACTGATCCATGGAATATTTACCCATATTTATAAACATTAAGAATGAACGTAGTCTTGTCATTGGTGGTCAAAAGAACGCTTTTGAGAAGATCGAGCTGTTGTTGAAAGCCGGTTCTAACGTGACTGTTATTTCCCCAAATATCTGTAGAGAAATTGTTAACCTAAAAGAAAATGGGCAGATAACACATCATGAAGAATCGTTTTCAGAAGTCAACTTGAAAGGGTGCCGGCTCATAATTGTCGCAACATCCAATAGTAGTTTGCGAAACGAAGTGGTGAAAAAAGCAAAGGAGAACGAAATTCCCGTTAACGTAATCGATTTTCCAGATCTTTGCACCTTTACCTTGCCATCAATCATAGACCGTTCTCCACTTTTGTTGGCTGTGTCAACCAGTGGTAATTCACCGACGATGACGAGAATCATTCGATCACGTCTGGAAGCAATGCTGCCCCTTGCTTATGGCCGGCTTTCCTTACTAGTGGGTGATTTCCGAAAGAGCGTTCAAAATACCCTTCAAAGCAAACGAGAGCGTCGTTATTTCTGGAATCGGATTTTTTCCAGTCCGATTATAGAAATGTTTCTTTCGGGGAAGGAACAAGAAGCCGAACGCATTCTAAAAAAAGAGATCGACACAATCGGGAAAAGTACACAGAGCATCGGTCAGGTCTGTCTGGTCGGAGCTGGTCCGGGAGATCCTGATCTTTTAACATTGCGCGCCCTGCGTTTGATACAAAATGCCGATACAATTGTCTATGACCGCTTAGTATTTCCCACAATCATGCAGTATGCCAGAGAGGATGCTGAATTAATCTATGTCGGCAAGAAAAGCGCAAACCATACAGTACCCCAGGATCAGATTAACCAGAAGCTTGTTGATCTTGCCAGACAAGGCAAAATGGTTGTTCGCTTAAAAGGGGGAGATCCTTTTATTTTCGGGCGGGGTGGTGAAGAGATTGAAATGCTGATGGAATCTGGGATTGATTTTCAGGTAGTACCAGGTGTGACAGCAGCCTCAGGGTGCAGTACGTATGCTGGTATTCCGTTGACCCATAGAGATTACGCCCAGCATTGTGTTTTGGTAACCGGGCACTTGAAGGAAGACGGAACAGGGCTGAACTGGGATAGCCTTGTTCAGCCAAATCAAACGGTTGTTTTTTATATGGGGCTGTCAAATATCAAGAAAGTGAGCAGTGAACTTATCCAGCATGGTATGTCCCCGGAAATGTTGGCTGCAATCGTTCAAAAGGGAACGACCCGAAATCAGAAGGTTTTTACGGGAACAGTGGCAGAGCTCCCCGAAATTGTTAAAACGAACGAGATCAAACCACCTGCTTTGGTCATTGTCGGGAATGTGGTTAAATTACATCAAAAACTGGTAGGGGCTGGCTTTGATAACCAAATTTGGGATTAGAGATCAATCCCGTACTGGCAGTCTCTTGAGCGCATGTTAAACAGGTGGATTTTTTATTTTGAAGCCCTTTAGCAAAGGGCATTTCAGTACTGGCATTATTAAATTGACAGCCTTTTGGTGTGCTGAGGGATTAAGCTCGATTAAAAATTCTGAAATGATTCTCAGACATAGTGTTATATATCAGCTTTAATCTACTGTTTCACAGTTACATATTTAAGAATCTCTCTTCTCGATTTAGGCATCACCACGTCATCTATCCAATCCCTTTCAGTAATAACGGAATCTGATTTTATCACTTTGATAACCATGCCATCTTCCAGGATTTTGCTTCTAGGGTAGCGTATGTTGTCGATAATTCCCCCAGCACTCTTCAGCCCCAATTCTGTGTGAACCATAAAGGCGAAATCTAAAATTGTCGCCCCATATCTCAATTCAATCACGTCTCCAGCAGGCGTCATTGTTTGTATAGTTTTGGTTTTACTAACTCGCAGCACGTCTTCTATACGAGTGTTATCAGATGCGACATCCAAAAAGAGTTGCAGAAATTCACGGTAGTTTTCCGAGTGATAAATTCCCTCATGGATGAGGGCGAGAACCCCTATTCGGTTTTTCCTATGAAAATCCTCGGTTACTATGTTGATCAGAATCTGCTCACCATTGATGATAACCTTCGTTGATAACCCCCGCCACCCATTGGATTTGGGATTCGAAATATAATCGTAAATATTCATGGGAACAGAACGAAAATTAGTATGGATCGCTCCCAGTACCTGATAGCAGGACTGTGTATCGGGTGTTTGAACTGAAATTGAATTCAGTATTTTTACGATTTCATGCCGGTCGAACAAATAGGCTTGAGGAGTTAAATACTGGGGTTTGATGGATATGTGCAGGTGGGAATCGATATGTTCCTGCAGGTTCTGGATGATCTGATGAATAGCCTTGTGCCTTTCATCATAGAACTGCTTTAGATTCTTTGCTATTCGTTTATGACTGACCGGATAGAGGTTCTTGAAGACAAAATCTTTCAGTTGTTCCTCAATTTCAATGAGTCCCAGCCCTTGCGCCATTTCACAATATACACCTATGGTTTCCTGGCAGATCCTGCGTTGCTTGGCTCTTGGCAAGTATTTAAGGTCTGACAGATTATCGAGTCGGTCTAAAAGTTTGATTAATATGACTCGAAAATCAACGCTTCCCATTTGAATAATTTTGTATAGTGTCAGATTTTGGTTTTCCTTAACTTTTGTTAAAGCGTTCACCAGGTCAAACACATCTTCTCCGAAACTGTTTTCAATTTTTTTGCTGATTATTTTCTTGGCATTATTTCCCTCAGTATCTTCAATGACATCATGCAACAAAGAAGTGATGATCGTTATGGTATCGAGATTATAATCTATGGCTTTGATAGCGACCCGAACCGGATGAATGAAATAGATATCACCGGTTTTTCTGTACTGTCCTTCATGGGCATCCCTACCCATTTCAATAGCTTTCTTGACACCTTTAAGATCTACATTCGGATCCTTTTTAACCCGATCGATTAAATCCTGGATTTGAATATCAAGATTTTTTTGAGGTGAAATCATAGTTTATTGAAATAATGATTTAAAAATTGCATCCATCATCGGCGATATCTTCTATATGATAACGGGGATCCAATCTTGAAGCGGTGTCCTGCAATTTGTCAAAAAACTGGCAGGCTGTAAATCGCCTGTTTTTTGCCTGGTAGTGAAATCGTGTGGTATTCGGAAACATCGCTTGTGTTGCTTTCAATGTTTTTATAGCACTGGTGCACTGGGTTGTGGCCAATCTCAAATATGAAACTTCATGGGACTTTTTAAAACTAAGAAAATAGATTTTGCTTCGTTTCAAATCCTGGTTGGATCGACTGATTTGTTGAGAAAACGTGAGTTGTGTCTTCTGTTGCGTTTTTGTCGAATCTTGCTGGGATGCCTGGCCGAGTGATATCATCGGGAATGCCAGAACGATAATCACAAAAATTAAAAATTTGAATGAATGTGAATGATTACCCATCTGACGATTTTCCCAGGTTTTAAAATTTGAAGAACTCAGGCTGGATGAACATAGGGGATAGTTGTACATCTCATAGATCTATGCTTATCCCTTGCGGAGGCTATCTTATAATCAGATTCCTGTACAGGAATTTCGGTGAGGAATTCAATTGATGAGTATTTAAACGATGCTGTCATTATGTCTCAAAAAGTGTTGCAATGATTAAGGATCACCTATTCTGGCAACAGGGTCACCTCTTGATCAGAGGGCATGTATTTTTTAGAACCGCCTAGTTTGTGGTTATGAATTTAAATCGAATTTGTTTGAGCTTTTATTAAATTCAGTTCCGCCTCTGTGATGGTGACTCTTCGATTATATCGCAGAACAGGATTGAACAATCGAATTTCAATCAGTTCATTCTCTCTTTCCACATTAATTTTGTTACCTTGAACAGCTGCAGTCTTGTTGAGATCGTTGATGATCGATATTAATAGCTTCGCCCGTTTAAATCGGTGATAAGCTTTAATTTCTATCAGTGTGAAGTAGTTCTTGTTGCGGGACATACGACCAGCCTGTATGTCATGAATCAAAGAACCGATTTCCTGAATATCCAACTGGGATGAGTACAATGCTGCTCCGTTCCTTGGTTGTTTCTTGAGTATGTAAAAACCTTGCGCCCTTTAAAAAAGATTTTGGTTTATTCTCTCACAAATCACGAATTTGGACAAAGGTTCTTTCAGTTTCTTTTTTTCCTGTAACTTACATCACAAATCATGGAGCCAGTCTTAAGGGCGACATTTCTATTAATTGGATGATAACAGCATATGAATAAGGGCCATTCTAATCCAGACACCGTTTTGAGCCTGTTCAAAATAGATCATTCTGGGGTCATCATCTACTTCTGGATTGATTTCAGATTCCCTTGGCAATGGATGAAGGACGATTGCACCAGGCTTGATCTTTGGTAGATTACTATTTTCGATCTTAAATTTATCAATAGCTTCAGAATAACGTCCCATATCAAGAAACCGCTCTTTCTGTATCCGGGTCATATAAATACAGTCCGACTCTTCAATGGCTGTCTCGAAATCCATTTCTTCCCAGTGAACACCGTTTTTTGTCAGAAACTGCCGGATATCGTCTGCCATTTTACAGATGTTTGGTGCCACAAACAGGATCCGGGGCTTGTAAAACCTTCCCAGCAAGTAGCAAAGACTGCGGACAGTCCGGCCATAACGTAGATCACCAACCATACAAATAGTCATATTGTTGATATCTTTGAAATGGTTTTGGATGGTATAAAGGTCCAGTAACGCTTGCGTCGGGTGCTGTCCTGCGCCGTCTCCGGCATTTAATATGGGCTTATCTGAAACAAGTGCTGCCCGTTTTGCCGCGCCGATGTCAAAATGACGTAACGCAATAATATCAGCGTATCCAGATGTAACTTTGATAGTGTCTTCCAGCGATTCTCCTTTGGAAAACGAGGAGAATTCCTTCGCACTTTCAGTAGATAGAACATTACCCCCCAGCTGCAACATCGCTGACTCAAATGAGAGTCGTGTTCGGGTTGACGGCTCGTAAAAAAGTGTTGCCAGTATTTTTCCTTTGAGTTGATATTGAGAAGGGTCCGATTTCATAGAATCCGCTAAAGAAAACGTATATTCCAGCAATTCCCTGTCAAACTGTTGAGACTCAACGACATGATTTAATTTTTTCACTTTATGCTCTATGATATTTTGAAAAAGACTTTTTAAAAGAGAGGTCGTCCGAATCCGGCTGGGTGATGTTTTTCAGTCGCTAACACCAGTCAGGATTAATTACTTTGTACTGGAGATAATGATATCTTATTCTTGAAAAAACTCAATTCCCATTTGGCCTTTCTTTGATTGTCATTCTGTATAATGAATCATTACTCTATAGAGCCAGTTTCATGCGATTGATTTCAAGTAAACTAACAGAAAAGAGCAGCAAAATTTAAACGGAAATATAAATAATGAGTTTGAAACAGATAGAAGACAATTGGTATTGGGAATTAACTGCTGATTGCAGTTCAGACGGGTTCGATTTGGTCTCATATTATCTTTTCGAACAGGGGGCGTCAGGAGTTGAGGAGATCAAGGAAGAAGGAAGTGTCATACACTTCAGAGCTTTTTTCCCATCAACTGCATCCGATTCGGCCATACGATTAGATTCGAACATAAGTGATCTTACGGCTCTATCTGAGGCAGCGATTAGCATTCTATCAATCGTTAAGAAAGAACTGCAAAACTGGCAGGATGGCTGGAAAGACTTTTTTAGGCCCATCGAAATTGGGGACACATTCCTGATTCGGCCACCCTGGGAGCCGTCCCAATCTGGAAAAAATGAGATTGTGATATATCCCGGGCAAGGGTTTGGGACAGGCTATCATGAGTCGACTCATCTGGCGTTATTGTTGTTGGAGTGGGTCTTTCATGACCGTCAAATTATTAATGTGATTGATGTTGGGACTGGATCTGGTATTCTGGCCATTGCCGCTCTTTTGTTGGGGGCGGATAGAATCACAGCGATTGATATCGAATTCGAAGCATTGTTGGAAGTGAACAAAAACATTGCATTGTCAGGGTTGGATGCCAAGAGCTGCACTTTAGTGCACTCTGGCCCTGATGCGTTAAAAAATCAGGCGGAATTGGTAATCGCAAATATTGAAGGTCATTTTCTTGAAGAAATGGCTGATAATCTAGATCATCTGACTAGTAAAGATGGATATCTCGTGCTCAGTGGTGTGTTGACTGAAAGAGAAAAATCCCTGCTGGAATGTTTCCAGAATCGATTTGCTCTGATTAGAACGTTGCGGAAGGAGGAGTGGTCCGGATTTATTTTACACAAAACCGGGTAAAATCAGTAAGCTATTGTGAATTGAAAAGCGATGATCTAAGGCTTAATTCGGAGTGCGGATAATAAGAAACTGAGATGCAAAATTTAAACACGCACAGAGGGGGGCCCATACCATTTGGTGTCAAACGCACCACGTCCGGGCATAATTTTGCGATTTTTTCCAAACATGCAACCGCTGTAAAGTTGCTGTTGTTTTCAAAGCAATTATCAAATCCGGATCATGAGATATCACTTGACCCGAAAATGAATCGAACGGGAGATGTCTGGCATATACTGATCTCCAATTTACCCGACTGTTTCTTTTATATGTATCGCATGACAGGGCCCCAACAGTTAGAACTGGGGTATATCTTCGATGATAAGCAGCTGCTGCTGGATCCGTATGTTAAAAATATTGCTGGACTGGAAAACTGGGGGAAAGGAGCATCTGAACTGAAGCCACTATTGGGATATTTTGAAACCACCAGCTATGATTGGGGCAATGATCAGGCACCGAATATTCCCTTAAGTGATACGATTATTTATGAAATGCATGTCAGAGGTTTCAGTCAACATTCCAGTTCTGGTGTCGCAAACCCTGGGACATATCGAGGTATAATTGAAAAAATAGACTATTTAAAATCTTTGGGGATAACAGCAATTGAAATTATGCCGGTTCAGGAATTTAATGAAACTGACTGTCGGTATGTTGATCCAAAAACGGGTACGAAGCTGTTGAACTATTGGGGGTACAGCACGATCGGATTTTTTGCATTGAAAGCGGGTTATGCATCGATTGACGAAAATAGCGGAGCCGGAGATGAATTCAAAGACATGGTGAAAACGCTGCACACTGAAAATTTGGAGGTTATTCTAGATGTCGTCTTTAATCATACTGCTGAAGGAGATAGAACTTGCCCTGTTCTCTCCTTTAAAGGAATTGAGAACAGCGTTTATTATATTCTCGATGAAACGGGTGATTATCGGAACTACTCTGGGTGTGGTAATACGCTAAATTGTAACCATCCTGTTGTCAGAAAATTGATTATGGATGCACTCAAATATTGGGTTGTTGAAATGCATGTGGATGGGTTTCGTTTTGATCTGGCAGCAATTCTGACTAGAGATGAAAATGGGGAGGTTTTAACAAACCCACCCCTGCTGGAAGCGATTGCAAAAGATCCGATCTTGTCGAGAACAAAGATTATTGCTGAAGCATGGGATGCTGCCGGCCTCTATCAAGTAGGAAGCTTTCCGGCGTCCAAGCGATGGGCAGAATGGAATGGAAGATACCGGGACACCATGCGCCAATTTCTAAAGGGGGAGCCCGGCCTGACAGGTGAGGTTGCCACACGTATATCTGGAAGCGAAGACCTTTACCGGCATTCTGATCGAAACCCCTACCATTCGATCAATTTTATCTCGGCTCATGACGGCTTTACTATGATGGATCTGGTTTCCTACACAGATAAACACAATCAGGAAAATGGCGAAGAGAACATCGACGGCTGCAACCATAATTTTTCACAAAATTTTGGTGTTGAGGGAGAATCAACAGATCCAAAGATAATTTCGAATCGTAAACAGCAGATACGAAATATGGCGACGATGCTGATGCTCAGTCAGGGAACCCCGATGATACTTGCAGGAGACGAATTTGGAAATTCACAAGACGGTAACAATAACGCTTGGTGTCAGGATAATGAAATATCCTGGTTGAATTGGGAATTGGTGAACCAAAATCGGGACTTGTTAATATTTTGGAAAAAGTTGATCAAATTCAGAAAAAAGCATGTCGCTCTGCATCGGAAAATATTTTATACCGGAGAGATAAATGAAGTATCTGGTATTGCGGATATCAGCTGGCATAATACCAGGCAGGCACATCCGGACTTTAACACCCCTTCCAGATCACTTGCTTTTTTAATGGATGGTGTCGAAGTATCTGGAGAAAAAGGAGATGTGCTATATGTTGCAATGAACTTTAGTGATATTTTGTTGGATTTTGAAATCCCCACAATACTGTCTCAAAAAAACTGGAAGCACATTTTGTCGACATCCGATCCTCAAAACTTTATTGAAGAAACCTCCCAAATCCTGCCGATTGAGCAGAAATCAGTCAGCGTGCCCGCATTTTCTATCATAGTGTTGACGAACTGATTAAAGTGAATGTTGTGTGTAATATTTTGTGATGCCCAGTTTTGATCATAGTTAATCGTTGCGGGAAGTCCTGAATATAAACAGGATTGAAGCTGTTTTCTACGTTTTCGATTTGACAAATATGGGGAAATTGCTGGATAAAATCAATAAACGGAAGATGTTAATAAATTAATGATACGATTTTAAAGACGGTCTTTTTAGATTTCCATAATCTGGATTGAATCAGAATGAATATGATGTGGGGTTTTGGGAATGACGCAAGATTCAGACGTTCCACAGCCTTGAACTATCGTTAACTAAAGGAGCTATTTTGGAAAAAAGTCTAACTCTCACAATTTTTCCGGTTGAGATCAAGCCTATTGAAAACGAGTACACAGAGGGATTCAAAACCGGTATGTTCAAAGAGACAATCCGAATCATGACTGCGACTTGTGTTTATCGCCGGTGGGAATCTACGCAATATGACGTTGATACCCTTCCAATGTCCAATTTTCCTAAATAATCCCAATTATGGATCGGCACCTTTCTGTTGCAAGAATGTGATCCATAATTTTTCTAGCTACTGCCTCTTTGGACATCAGAGGCAGGTCAACGGTTCCGTTGTGATCTATTAGCAACACCCTGTTGGTATCTACCTCGAACCCCGCATCTTTTTGTAAAATATTATTTGCTACAATGAGGTCCAGGTTCTTGTCTTTTAATTTCTGTTCTGCAAAACGTTGCACATCCTGGCTCTCAGCTGCAAAACCTACCAAGAACTGATTTTTTCCTTTTTTATCTCCCAACTCCTTCAGGATATCTGGATTTTTTATCAGCTCCAGTGTCATTTTCTGGCTCTTTTTTGTCTTTTGCGGATTGGGTGTTTCGATTCTGAAGTCGCTCACGGCTGCAGCCTTTATGATGATCTGAGCCTGCCCACTTTTTGCCATAACGGCGGCGTGCATTTCCTGAGTTGATTTTACATGGATGGTTTCTATATCTGCTGGGGGTGAAAGTGCGGTTGGACCGCTGATTAAAATAACGTCAGCACCAAGTTGGCCGCAGATTTGAGCAAGCGCATATCCCATTTTGCCGGATGAGTCGTTTGATAAATACCTGACTGGATCAATTCGTTCCCGAGTAGGTCCTGCTGTGACCATGACCCTCACATTTTTTAAGGGTTTTGCCTCAGAATCGCTTTTTTCTGACAGGTTGAAAAAGTCTTCCAGAACAGAGACGATATGGATTGGTTCTGCCATACGGCCGATTCCGTATGAACCGCAAGCCAGATATCCAGAATCGGGCTGGATAATGTGTATACCTCGATTTTTTAATATTTCCAGGTTGTTCTGCAAAGCCGGATTATCCCACATATGATGATTCATGGCAGGTGCAACAAAAACCGGTGCGCTGCAAACAAGGAAAGCCGTTGAAAGAAAATCGTCGGCTATTCCATGGGCCATTTTACCAATAATATTTGCTGTGGCTGGTGCAACCAGCATTGCATCTGCTGTTTCTGCTACTTTAATATGACCAATTCGACTCTCCTCTTCTAATGAAAAAAGTGATGTGGCAACAGGACGTTCTGATATTGCTTGAAAAACCAGTGGTTTAACGAATTCCATGGCTGAGCGGGTCATTGCTACCGTGACGTTACCGCCGGATTCTCTGACTCCTCTGACAATCTCCGGAGCTTTATAACATGCAATACCACCCGAGACTCCCAGTAGAATATTTTTATTTTTTAATTTCATAGTGATCAATGATGTGTGTTCGTTTTGCAGAGTTTATGACGCTTTATTGTCAGTAGATTGTGATTTTAAATGTTGTTACTCTACGACCGATTATGCTGAGAGCCAAAAACCAATTGGAAGTTGGATATTTCATCTGATTACATCAGTGGTTCCTGGTAAACTCTATGAAAAAATAATGTTCTGATCATTTGCAAAAAAAAATGTGCATAGTTCGGATTGACGAGTCTGAAGCAAGCTGTTAAAATTATCGTTTAACGTTTATTTCATGCTTTAACGCCCTGTAGTGAGCAGTTGCCACACTAAGTGCGTTTTGAATATGCGGCAGAGAAAACAGTTAAACAACTGCTATTATATCGATTTGTGGTATACAAATTCGTTCAAAACTAATTGATAGGCGAGTAAAATGAATTTAACGGTTCAACATCGCGAAAACACCGGCAAGGGTTTCAATAGAAGGCTGCGTCAGATGGGAGCTACTCCCGGTGTTGTTTATGGTAAAGAGGAGCCTCTAAATGTGTCAATGACAACAACCTCGACCACGCGTTTTATCCGGTCGATGAGAGGTGCTAAAAAGATTATCGATCTTGAGATTGAGTCATCAGACGGCAAAACAAATAAAACTGTTATTTTGCAGGATTATCAGCTGACAAATCTGGGGAGCAATCTGGTTCATGTTGATTTTTTGGAAGTTAGCGAAGATTCAGTGGTATCATTCGAGATTCCGATCAAGCTTAAAAATGAAGCGGACAGTCCAGCGCTTAAGACCGGCGGTGTGATTCAGATCATACGGCGTTCAATTCCGGTGCGTTGTATCGTTAAAGAAATCCCGAACTTGCCGGACGCCCTAGAGATCGATTTGATAGAACTGGAATTCGGTGACAGTATTCACGTTTTGGATATTGCTTATCCTGACGGTGTCGAGCCGGTGGTAACGGGTCGTAACTTTACCGTTGTGACGGTTGCAGGAAGGGCTGCTGAAGAAGTAGACGAGGTCGATGAAGATCTTGAAGAAGTTGAAGGCGAAGAAGAAGGCGAAAAAGAACAGGAAGAATCCACGGAGGATTAGTCCCGTTTTTTGGAGAGGGACTTTTTTGTTTTTTGAACAGTTATGATGAAACTCATTGTCGGCTTAGGGAATCCGGGTGATAGATATCAGCACACGCTACACAATGTGGGATTCCACGCATTAGATGCGTTATCTTCAAGCCTTTCAACGGATCGATGGTCAACTCGGTTTAAAGGACTCATCAGCCGCGGCTCCTACCAAGGCTCTGGGTTTATTCTACTGAAGCCACAGACATTTATGAATATCAGTGGTGAGTCCGTTCTGGCCTGCCAGCAGTTTTACAAGATTCCCACAACAGACATACTGGTCATATCTGATGATATTGATCGTCCTGCGGGATTGCTGCGTTACAGAGCATCAGGTGGACATGGGGGGCATAACGGTCTGAGAAATATCATTCAGTTGTTTGGTGATAACCACTTCCATCGGATCAAGATCGGAATAGGACGGCCGAATGGTAAGCAGAGAGTTTCTGATTACGTCTTGAGTAAACCATCAAAACAAGTCGCAGCTTCAATCGAAGACGCGATTCAACTGACGGTGGGATACCAGATAGATTTTATTCAGAATAAAACGATTCAGATTCAACCGATTGAATCGGGATAGAGAGATTTTACAAAGCAGGGGCAGGAGGTTGAAATTGTCTTTGTTGCCGTGATGAATGACCGGTTCTGTAACAACGAAGTGACTGTTGTGGAACCGTTTTGTGGAACAGATGTTCCACTCTTTTTCCTTGCTCGGGTAATCCGGGCTTTTAACTCGAAAGGATAGTTAAAATGAAAAAAAGAAACACCTATGAGATTGTGATGGTTGTTGACGCCAATCTGACTGATGAAGAGAGTCAGGCGGTGCTTGGCAAACATAAAGAGATCATCTCCAATGCTGGAGGTGAAATCAAATTCGAAAGCCCCTGGGGACGGCGCAGACTGGGATATGAAATCAATAAAATGAAACATGGGATTTATTATCTACTCTGGGCTGAAGGAGACGGTGATACGATTGAAGAGATGGAGCGTCAATTTGGATATGACGACAAGGTAATCAAATTTTTTGTTGTGATCGTTAATGATCTGGGACAAGCCCATAGCAATTTTGAATTGTTAAAGGCAGAACCCAAAAAAACCGCCAACTTAGTATCTGAAAAACTGGGAGCTTGATATGTCAAAAAAGAAAAGAAAGCATTATTTTAGAGAAAAATTACCAACTCGTCCTTGTCCAATTACCATTGCTGGGATTGAAGAAATTGATTACAAGGATGTTGAATTACTGAAAATGTTTATTACCGATAACGGAAAAATCAT
>PJEL010000968.1_pt1 | contig 31301 bp, 28 predicted proteins | sample 1853271 | NCBI WGS metagenome assembly PJEL01 (sample SAMN08108733, study PRJNA415343) | Invertebrate metagenome, whole genome shotgun sequencing project. | host: Globobulimina | place: Sweden: Gullmar Fjord | collected 2015-08 | reverse complement strand
ATACTCCTCAGGATTGCATGCAATGTTTCCTGGTCGATGGGGACAAAGTGGCGCTTGATAGAGCACATGGGGGCCAGGTTCCAAGTTCTGATCGTCAATTGTGGATCTTCGTTCCGTTGATTGAAATCTTCCACAGTCTGTAGGTGCTCTTTCGATGCCGTGAGCAATATATTATAATGCTTTTTCAAAAGTGCTTCAGTGATACGTTTCTTGGGGTTATTTGCTTGGTCTTGAAAGAAGCGTTCTCTCTCCCGACGAATGGCTTCTCCCATCTCGTCCGTCAGGGCCCACTCTTCCTCATCCGTGGGATTCTCGGGTTTAGGGTCGTAGCCAATTCTCATCACCATCCAAATACACCTGTCCAGTTTCTTCTTGTCCCTCGTCATGGTCTGAAAATACCTCCGCAGCCGTGCCTCATAATTAAACACCAAGTGATTTTCGAAAACTGTCCTATATCGCTTCACAATATTATCTGTGACAACTTTCCAGCAACACTTGGGCACAAATGCCAGTGGTATCTGCCCTCCAAAACGGTCTACTCCTCCCACATCTGGTCTACTGCACCAGTCAATCAGCTCTCGGTTTGGCTTTCTTTCTCCGGTCTTTCCGATGGCATCAGGAATAAATCTCTTGAATATTTGATCCAACAGTCTTTTTCTATCCGACATAACGTTGATATCCACGCCCAGTTGGTCACTGGAAATAAGAAATCCATTCAAAAGCCTGCTTCCGCGAACACTCAGTAAACTTGTCATGTGGACGAGTTTTTCCACCGTTTCTAACAGACGCTGTGCTTGTTCCTCATTTATAGAACGAAACTCTCTCGTGCTTGATTGCAGAGCACACTTGAGAGTCTGTACATCAGGTTCTCTCCCGGCAGTCTCAGATGCTTCCACTCCAGAGAGTTGGTCGGGCATTAACTGTTCTTCATCTTCCAAACCTGGCTCTTCCTTTACCATCATCTCCTGCTTCACTACAATTTCCGCCAATGGTTCAATAGGTGCTTCTGTCGGCATCCTGGTCCACAATTTCAACGACTATATTGATTTTCAGGACACGAGTTACATGAAAACTGTCACAAGACTTGTAGAGGCGTACAAGGGCCTCATTCTCTCTATACTTTTCGCTGCTTGGAGATGAGCACGAAACACCATTTTTCCCCTTTGAATCTTGCCATAGAAATCAGAACAAAAAGTGTTTAGATTCTCAAACACCGGGTTTGCCCTAGTCCTTTCCACGCGTGCGAGAAAAGAGGACCGGCTCGAGTAACCTAGCTTACTGTGGCTTTTCTGCCCGTCAACCTAACACATATTCGAGTTTGAAATTTAGTTTTCATATGTTGGCCAATGCATGGGCCATCCTCCCTAATTGGTGTTAGGGTTTTTCAAAGCCCTCGGGTAAATCGTATGATCCGTTGATGCATTTTCGATACCAATACCAAAATTACCAGAAATTTACTATTGTGTATATTGAACATGGATGCTTCTAAAAAGAGTGCCCTGACAGCATTGCTGTCCGGCAAGCAACAAAACCCCTCATCTGAGAATGAATCTACCGTCACAGACTCCGAGAACACAGCGTCTTTCCCTTGTCTGAATGAGAATCCATCAGATCTTACTAAAGAACTCACCAAGAGCCTCCAGGAATTCTCTATGGACAGGATGGGATCGCTTGCTGGTAGTGCACCGACATCCGGAATCGGTGTTACGGACTTTGAGCTAAATCCATTCAGTCTGAGAAGCGGCAGGGAGCGCTTGCCACCTTCGATGAAGGAATCTAAAATCAATTCAAATTTCCTTACAGAAGCTGTGATTGGATCACTGCCAAAAGCCTTGTCTCTGAGGGAACGAGAACTCCTTCTGTCTGAGACACCTTTGTCTCCAACACTGAACGTTCTGAGTTCATTGCCAAAATCTATGGTAACAAGTAAATCTATAGAGGGTCGGAGATTGAGAAGAAACGTCCTTCGCGGTGCAGTTCTCGTGTTCGTGACAGCTGGATATTCTGGAAAACGCTTTGTGTTTGAACGTGCAAAAGAACTTGGTGTTCGCTCAATTGTCATTGATGGGCCGGACTCGTGGAGCAAAAGTTTGGTGGAAGAGAATATAATCGAGAAATTTATTCCATTGGATATGTCTGATGCTGAAACAGTATTCGAAAGAGCTTTGCAAGAAATAAAGCTGGCCAGGAATGAACTTGGTGATTTGGATGGCATCGTGTCCTTTTCGGAAATGGCCATGCCCCTGGTTGCCAGGTTAGCAGAGCACCTTGGACTTCCAGGGAATCCACCTTCCGCGGTGGATGATGCAAGAGATAAGCATGCAACAAGAAGAAGAATGGCAGAAGAAAAACTACCGACACCCAGGAATTTCCTTATCGAAGAGTCCTCTCAATTAGAGGAAGCATCTGATATCGTGGGATATCCAGCTGTCATCAAGCCAATTTATGGAGCTGCTTCAATCGGAGTAATACGGGTTGACAATTTTGAGCAATTGCAGAATTCATATGCAAAAGTTACAAAAGAGCTTTCAAGTGCTAAGATTGTTGCTGGTGCCCTTCAGCAAGGAGCTGAGGATGAAGAAGCAGAAACGGGTAATGCATCATCATGGATACGTACAACGATTATGATGGAAGAGTATTTAGATGGCCCTGAGGTTGATGTTGATGTTGTCATGAGTGATGGTGAGGCAGTGTATGGGGCTGTCACAGATAATTGGCCAACCGTCGAACCGTACTTCTTAGAGACAGGGTCAAATGCACCAAGTATTTTGCCACTAAAGCAGCAAAAGGAATTGATGGATCTATCAATCCAGACAGTCAAGGCACTTGGGTTTGTCAGCGGAGTATTTCACGTGGAAGGAAAGTACACCTCACGGGGTCCTCGCCTTATTGAAGTGAATTGTCGCATGGGAGGTGGCCCTGTTCGGACGATGAATCAAATTGTATGGGGTGTCGACCTCGTTGAAGAAGCTTTCTTGTGTGCTGCCGGACTGCCTTCCAATCCTCCTGTGGCTCCTAGACCCCTGATGAATATTGCAGAATATTCGGTGAATGCCATGAAAACAGGGGTACTCCAAAGCAATGACCATTTGGACAAATATCAAAATGACAAAGATGTTCTGTATGCTCGTCCACTTGCGAATCCAGGATCCAAAGTTGTCTCTGCTTCAGATGGCTTGCCATCTTGGGTGTGTGAGCTGATGGTCACAAAGCCAACAGTCATGGAAGCAATAGAATCAGTGAAGAAGATTGAGAGGGAAATTCAAGAAAACATGAAGATTCAATAAACATGAAGATTCAGTTTTACATGTATTTTGACAATGATGTGTAAGCAGTAACAATTTTCCGAAAAGCCTCTTGAGACTTTGGATGGTTGCACTTGTCTGGATGACAAGACAAGGCCATCTCTCTATATCTTTTACGGAGTTCTGCAGCGGTGGAGCCAGGTGTTAATTTCAGCATGTCATAGTCAGATTTTGAGCTTAATATTCTATTGATTTCTTTGTCGTCTGCAAAGGCAACCACCCTCTTGGCTGTCAAATCTCCAGCAAGGGCCTCCCTAGCACTCTCAAAGGCGTCTGCAAAGCTTGCTTCAAACTTCTTCCTTCTATTCTCTTTCAGCCTCTCTTCCTCCTTTAACTTAGCCTCCTCCTGATGGAAATGCTCCTCTCTCTGGAGCTTCGTCTCTTGAAGAAGAGCCTCCTTTTGAGCAATCTTTGCCTTCAGTTCGAGAAGTTTGGCTCTTTTACTCTCTTTTTCTCGCTCCTCTTTGATCCGTGTTATTTTTCCATCAGCATCATCGCGTTTCCATATCAATTTCCTCTTCTTGTCATCCACCTTATTCGCCACGGGAACCACAGCTGCTGCCCCAACGACCTGATTCCTTCCACCAGACTTGCTCTTCTGGTCGCGAACCCAAGAGTGAGAACCCATGGGGAGATTTGAATCCTATTGTGTGTTTTGCACGGAAATCAAAGAAGAGATTCACACGGACTTTCTGCGTACAATGTCGTTCGCACAAAAACCAACGTTTCTGAAAAACGGTATTGACATCACATTTTGATCAACTCTAAATCATTTTGATCAATTCTAAATAAAAAGTAATTGCTTGAAAGTAAAAAACAATCAATATTTGATGAAACCGTGCATGCACGAACCAAACAACTGACAAAATTGTGTTTCTGACAATGATGTATCACTCTTGTCCTTGGTGTAGAAGCAAAACTTCACAAATCACAACTTGAATGGGGAATACCTTTTGTTCAGGGTGCGTCATCTCTGTGTTGAGGATGGAGACGGAATTGACAAGTGACATTGTCAATCCTGGTTGTGCAGGAAAATCTCATCTGCTGACAAAGCAGTCCTAGAGTTGAAGATCATTAGGAGAAAATTGATTGTGCGATGCAAAACACTCGAGGAAAAGATAGCCTCGGAGCGCCTGGTTTACGACAAGCTTGAGAGAAATACTGCTAGGTCAGACCTCGTCCTCCGTCATATTAGAGCCCTGGAAAAGGCAATTGTTCAGTGTCAGACATACTCATATCATGTGGATGGCATTTTGTTAGACTTGGGGGAACAAGAGACCATGGTCAATGTTGTGAATGCCCTACAAGAAGGGAAGAAAGCAACACTTTATTTGAATGCATTATTGAGCGTGGAAGACTTGAATGAATTGCTAGAGGATGAATCTTTGGCTCGTCGGAAGCAAAAAGCACTAGAAGATTGTTTATCTCAAAACCTGGATCATAGTTCCAGTGTTGTGGAGTTTGAGACGCCTGCTGCGTCAGATCAAGAAGTTCTCCCGCCACAAGTCCCGAATTCTGGAGAGGTTAGAGTGGAAGAAGGGTTCCATCGCGAGGAAACTCGTGTATTGGCCGCATCGTGACGCACTTTAATTTTTTTTTGAAATTAATTAAATACAATGTATTAAAATGTAGCGTCGTCAAGAGTTTGGTACGAATCATCTTCTTCCATGTCATCCTCTAGCGCCAGTCTACAGTATTCATCCTTGGCAAATCTCTCCCATTCAGATATACCAGCAAGGTACTCTTCCCTATGCTGTTTTGTGCTGAAGGGATCTCTGATTTCAAATGATACAAACTTGGTCAAATTGAACATGATATTGAAGAGAACCCCAGCCAATTGTCTGTTCTTTTTCAAATCACGAGCAGTGAAGAAAAATGGATCACCAGGGTGGATCATATCCACCATTTGAGCCATTATATCATCAAAAGCCACTGTTTCCTGGCTCAAGCACTCCATCCTGGATAGTTGTTCTTCATAAAACCAAAGTAGTTCATCTTGGGTTAGCCTATCATCACCATTCAGGTCGCATGCCCTGAACCAATAGCACAGAGCCGAATCAGATGTTTTATCTTCCTCACTAAGAATAAACCACACAAAGTCTTCATATCCCATTCTATTCGGGGCACCGCTGGACAGAGGGCGCGCTGCTCCTTCAAATAACCGATCAGCAATCCTGTATGTAAGCGCATGATTTCCGTACCTGAGGAAGTCATCTCTGCTTAGCAGGAAATCGTGATCTGTATCCAAGTCCCAGAATTTGCAATAAATAACATAAAAGTGTTCGTAGGAGAAGAATTTCGTGCAAGAATTCACGTCCTCATCGAGTTCCACATTAAGAATGGCTTCAAGTAGCTTGCCTCTTTTTATATCACGCAAGCGCAATCTCTTTGCTCCACTTGGGTTCAGGGAGTAAAAAATCCTATAAATGACTGTCTCAGCATATCTATCCTGAAATTCTGATGCCCCTTTCAGAAATACTAGCCCGGGATGGGACATTATGATACCCAAAATCACTGGCCTGAGATCATCGTATGTGACATAATTGCAGTCTGGGGATCTCAGGATGTCAAAGAACCTCCTCTCAGGAGATGCAGAGGAAAAATCAGAAGACGAAAACCAGTCTAATAGCTTCCAAACTGGAAGAACATTTTCTGACAGAGACGCCAGCTTCTTATGTAATGCAAACCCAAGGGATACTGGAAGACCAAATAATTCCCGCAGCAGTGTCTTCAATGCTATCAATGGTATGCCTTCACCAAAAGGCTTTAGAAAATCCACGATCTTGCTCTTTACCCGATCACTGCCAAAAAATAATTCTTCCTCTCGAAAATAGAACCGCGGTATGTCCTGCTCCTTTGCATCCAGCGATCTTCTGGGAACTCGGGGTGATTTGCTGTGTTCTGTTTGAGCCTGCAAGAGAGTATGCCAACAAGTTACCGGTATTCCACCACATTCACACGCACCGAAAAAATCACATACCATCGCTTTGTTCCATTCCGTCTCTTGCCGCATCTGCATCGATCCTTTCCGTGGCGATATAGGAGGAGTTGTAGAGTGCAACGTCGTCCCTCGTGATATCGTCGGACCATTTCGAGCGTGGTCCCCATTCTTGATATTTTCGAGCAGCCGAATAACCTACACGGATTCATTACATTGAATAACATTCCAATTCACACAGGCTCTCGTCTACGTCTAATATCTACGCAAGCGTCGAAGAAAATGCGCCGAAACAAAGTGTCGCACACAAGGTTGCGGCAGAGTCTACTTCGAGACCAAGGACGTACCAATTCCTGAGATTCCGGCAATGAGAACCACCGCAGAAAGAGACTGTCTAATTTAAGTTTACTGCATGTATAAAAGCCTCCGGAAAAGCGTCTTGCGTCTGACATGATACTTTGAAAGAAATGCCAAGTCTACGGCATTCTATCCCATCGACGTGGATCGTGACATTGATCACGTGATAACGTGATCTAAATTTTATTAAATATTATTTAAAGTCTGTCAGTTGCCAAGAACCAAGATTACGTCGAGGAGGTTCCCATGACCATGACCATGGCATGCCATGTGAACTCATTTCAAATGCAACCTTTCCTCAGCATTGCGATGATGTGATTGTTCTTACACCCACTTGATCAAGTACGCATCATGATGCTCCTGATTCGTTCATCAATGAGATGATCACCATCATTTCACGAGGTGATTGATCTGACCAGATCTGGTCTCTAGATCTAGAGTGGACCAACTCCAAGAGTTGGTCAACAAACGAAGATCCATGCAGTTTCGCATCTTATCTTATACAATATCTAACTATCCATACTTTCAATCACAATAAAACCAGAAATATCTACTGTAGAATCACAGAAACCCTGCAAGAATAACTCTGGTTCTGTACAACTCTCCTCGACAATCTCACGTTTCAGAAAACACGACACACCTGTTGTGTATGCTGTGATATTGATAATATAATAATAGACCCATAGGGTAATATGGAGAGGGTACGATTCAATCATTTTGATATTTGACATCCGAAACTTTGACCACGACTCGTTGCGATCACACACGATGTGCCACTTTTTTGAACATGCAGTATGAACGTGAAGGTAAGATTGGAGAAGGTACATATGGGGTAGTATATAAGGGCCGAGACAAGCTCACAGGTAAGGTTCTCGCTCTGAAGCAGATACGACTAGAGCAAGACGAGGAAGGTATTCCCTCAACTGCCATCAGGGAAATATCTCTCCTTAGGGATCTACGGCATGAAAATGTAGTTGCTCTTTTAGATGTTGTTCATGAAGATGGAAAGCTGCATCTGATTTTTGAATATTTGGACTCTGATCTGAAGAAGCACATGGAATCAAATCCAGATGAATATTGCCGACCATACATCCTCAAAAAGTATCTCTATCAAGTCCTAGCAGGTATTGCTCACTGTCATTCGCATAGGATTCTACATAGAGATCTAAAGCCTCAAAATCTTCTCATAGAGCGAGGTGCTAACACGTTAAAGTTGGCAGATTTTGGACTAGCTAGAGCATTTGGCATACCAGTGAGACAATACACTAGGGAAGTGATCACGTTGTGGTATAGAGCTCCAGAAATTTTGCTGGGAAGCAAGCAATATTCTACTCCTGTAGATCTGTGGTCCATTGGTTGCATATTTGCCGAAATGGCCATGCAAAAGCCACTGTTTCCAGGCGATTCAGAAATTGATGAGTTGTTCAAGATATTTCAGGTGCTAGGGACCCCAAATGAGACGACGTTTCCAGGAGTGACGTCCCTCCCGGAATATAAAGATGTCTTCCCTCAATGGCGTCCCCAGCACTTGGCAGATGTCGTACCCACACTGTGCCCAGCTGGCATAGACTTGTTGAGCAAACTGCTAAAGTACTCACCTTCTGAAAGGATTAGTGCCAAGGCCGCGATGCGGCACGAGTATTTTGCTGATTTACGAGAGCATGAAACAGATTGCCCTGTCTAGAAGGAGGGTGCTCGATTGACGTCTCCCCTAGGGGACAGATCGAGGCGCCTCGATCGAGGCAACCCATGTTGTTTGAATTTGATTGATTCGAGGCAGAGCGTGGGACCCAATAACAAAAATCAATCCGTCTGCAGAACCATTTCATTCGTTCTTTTGTTTAAATTTGAAACATATTATATCGAATAATCAATTGGATATGGCCAATTCAGTCAACCCAGCACTTGGCGGGAGAGACTACGAACAAGCTAGATTGGCTCGCATCGAGGCCAATAAAGAAAGATTAAAGGTGCGTTCTCCACGCGTTATCTGTATTATTTGCGAAAAGACTTCATCCAATAGTTGCATCGTTCTTGCAGGAACTCGGAGTACTTCACACCCTTGCTTCTTTAGCAGCCCATGACGCCAAATCAAAGGCATCCAAGCCACCCAAACGGAAAAGAGATAGTAGCAAGAATAAAGATTTATCAATTAGAAGATCCAGGAGACTCCGAGGAACCAAAATCAACCTTGACGAGGAGTCCCTGTTCCGTGATAAAGGGTTGGGGGGGCTTCAGGCCCTTAGGATGCCCGCAAGGAGGGGAATTAGTGCCGGAGACCCAGAATCTCGGTATGACTCTGGCCTTGGAATTCGTAGACAAGGTGGCAGAATATACGATTCAAAAAATGGAGTCACATGTCACTGGTGCCGCCAAAAGACCCTTGAAGACCATGTTGTCTGCACATCTGAAGACTGCGGTGGAGGGAGAACTTTGCCTGTCTCGTTCTGTAGAATGTGTCTCTGGAACAGGCATGGTGAGAATGTCTATGATGCAATCGCCAGTAGACAGTGGATCTGTCCAAAATGCCGAGGAGGATGTGGAGAGGGATGCAAATCCTGCTGTAACTGCGGCCCTTGCAGAAAAAAGAATGGCCTTGGGCCTACCTTCCAAATGGTGAAGGAAGCAAGGGTATCTGGATTTGATAATGTCCACGACTATTTGATTCATCTAAAGACGAAGGAAACCCAAGAGCAGATTGCAAAAAGAAAACATACATTTGACTGGGGAACCTGGCTTGCTGTGGACCAGCACGATGGAGAGGCAACGGAAACAGATGTGGAGATTTCACTTGACGACACTGAAAATCCAATAAGACGATATCTTACCAGACGAAGGAGAACGAATGATACAAAGCGCAGAGCAAACACCCGTAGTAGAGGGCTCCACACTGCATAGGCTTTCTTCTTGCAGCATGTGCGTCACACGTGACGTGTGCCATGTTTTGTGTTGTAAAAATCTAGCTGTTGTTACATTCAATCTATCGAAACCAACGTCGCACAAGCATGAGATTAGTTACCCAACCCATTAGTTTCCTTTATGCAGAATTGATTTAAGAGAGCTGAGCATACCAGAGTCCCTGGATCTTGACATCCTTTGGTGCCTTGGCTCCCAGGTCAGTATCAGATGGCTGGATGGACTCGAAAACTCCGGCAATTTCGTTGGTGGCTGGGTCAACCTTGGCAATGGAGAACACTGCCTGTCCCTTGAGACCAGCAGCACTCTTGGCATTCTCCTTCTCAAACTTCTCAGTATCACCGGCAGCTGGTAGAGCAACGGCAGTATCATATCCGGTAGCAGCACCACGGCCCTTTGGATCCAGGAAAGTGGCTCCTCTGTAAGATGGCACGTTGAACTCTCCCCCGAAAGCATCAGCAGTTCCCTTGGCATTCAACTCCTTGACAGTGAAAAGGAATGGCACTCTCTCTCCTCCAGGAAGCTGAACAGTCACTGCGGCGTAGTCAATTCCATCCTCTTCCTTAAGCTCAACGTTTCCGGATCCGTCAATCTTGAACTGACCAGACATCTCATCAAGAGTGTAGGTCAAACGGGTCATAAGCCTGGTCTTCACGAATTCAGCCTCACCTCCCTTGAACTGGGAGTCTTCCTTCACTGTGAAAGAGGTTGGCTCCATGCAAAATTTGCTGAACTTGTAGCTTCCGGACTTGATATCCTTGACATTGGAGGATCCTCCTTCAATGGTTGGGCAGGTGTTGGCCAAACCAGTTCCCTTCACCTGAAGGTAAGTGAGTCCCTGGAGATCATCGAAAGAAAGGGCAGAGGCGGACTGCAGTGGAAAAGATACACAACCGTATTAGAGAAATATACATGATATTGTCTATGTCATCTGCCAACAACTGCGGGCGAGGTCGGCCTTCGGACTTGAGGGGATAAGGGCGGTCCTATCCCCTCGAAGCCAGGCACGCTGCGACCCTGGAGTTACAGCAGGGCACCAAGGTTTCAAATTATTAATAATATTGCACGTACTCCTGCGATGAGAGTGGAAGCAGCCAAGACTGCGGCCTGTTGGGAGGCGTTCTTCACGAAAGCCTTCACTCCCTCGGCATTGCAGACTACTCTACGCTGCACACGGCTACACAACAAACCAATAGGAGATCAACAAACCAAAATAAATGCATGATCACTCGAAAAATGCAATCAACGACCACTTTGGCGACATCGCGTCGACTGATTGATTGGTTCGGCCGATGAGTTCTTACCTGACTTGGCGTGGTGCCTGCTGGAAGGTTGCCTTGGTAGAAGTGCACTTCATCATCTTGCTTTAACAATAAAATCGAGATTGAAAGATATTAGTGAAAGTTAAGTGTTCGGTAGAGGTCGAACATCATGTAGATAACGGCAAATCCAACATAGGATTGGATCAGGTTGCCTGTCTCAGATTCTCCTCGATGGGGATGGTTTCAACTTCATTCGACCTCATTCAACATGCGTTCGACCCTGGTTTCGCACGATAACATTTTAACATTTTTGTTTAAAAAAAATCGAAAATGGAAATTCGAATTTTAAATCCTCCCCTGTGCTCTATCATAATTGGGATGACAGAGCTCATATACGATCACATCAATTTGTTATCGGTTGATTCCATAGTGTCAATCATGGCCAGAGAAAAGAAGGGACGCAGGCGTGGTGCGCTGGACAATCTCATGTCTCAGTTGGTCAACCCCAAAAATACGCGGCTGTCTTGGGTCCTAGCCATCTTGCTCTTGGTCGGAGAATCAGTGTTACTTACAATCATCATCAGAAAAGTACCATGTGAGTTAGATGGCATGCGTCCCGTCGCCTTCTAGATGCGCTCCTAACGTTGACGTTTGCTTTGCAGATACCGAAATTGATTGGATAGCATATATGCAGGAAGTTGGGGGTTATGAAGATGGAGAGAGAGATTATATGAATTTGAAGGGAGATACAGGCCCTTTGGTGTATCCTGCTGGATTTGTGCACCTCTTTTCTTGGCTCAAGTCAATCACAGGAGGCAAAGTTGTCATGGCACAGGCAGTGTTTGCCATATTGTATCTGGCGACGCATTTCGTTGTCATGGCCATATACATTCGCACGAAATCTTTCCCTCCTCTTGGTCTTGTATTACTTTGCTTGTCCAGGAGGCTACATTCAATCTTCGTTTTGAGACTCTTCAATGACTGTTGGGCAATGTTTGTAGCATACATTGGAGTGTGGCTTCTTCAAGGAAAGCGCGTGGCCGGTGCTATCTTTGTCTTCAGTGTTGCTGTGTCCATAAAAATGAATGTTCTCTTATTCGCCCCCGGGGTTCTCGCAGTGGCCATGAAAATATCAAACGTCAAAGATACTTTGAAAGGTGTTGTTGCAGGAATTGTCTTCCAAGTTGTTGTAGCCCTGCCCTTCATCAGGGAGCACCCGTGGTCATACTTGACGAGGGCGTTTGAGTTTTCGAGAGTTTTTATATATAAATGGACAGTCAATTGGAAATTTATTCCAGAGCAATGGTTTTTGTCCAAGCAGTTTGCAATCCTTCTGCTTTTGATTCACTTGCGCTTGTTGTGGGCCTTTGTGAATCATAACTGGTTTATTGAGGAAGGGGGCGCGTCACAGGCTTTGATCCAATTTTTCAGCTTGAAAGAAACCCCAAGATTCCAGGTAAATAGCGATAGAATCGTTTCAATCTTGTTCATGTCTAATTTCTTGGGAATCCTTTGCGCGAGAAGCCTGCATTACCAGTTCTACTCTTGGTATTTCCACACGATTCCATTTTTATTGATCAGGAGCAAGGTATCACTCTTGTACAAGCTCATCATATTTCTGGGAATAGAAGTATCTTGGAATATATTCCCAAGCAATGCGTACACTAGTGCCAACCTTTTCCTGATGCATCTGTGCTTGCTCATCTGTGCCTGGAGATACCAAAAGAAGTTTCCCAAAGAAGTGAAACTGATCGAAAAACGTAAATAATTTATAATTTATTTATTGAGAATATGAAAATAATTCCATTTTCAGCGAGACCAAAACAGAGGATGCATGTTTTGTTTGAATTCGACATGACTCAAGGATAAGACAATGGAGGAAACACAGGAAGGATTAGCCTTGGCATTAGCCACAAGGGAAGAATTAAAATCGAGGAAAAGGAAATTAGAAGAAAAGGTACGATGTTGCCCGGTGAACGTTTGTACAGTAGTACCAACCTGCTAGTCAAACAGTGCACACAATTCAAGCGAAATTCACATGAAATTTTAATCTTACGGTGATTTTGGTATCATGATGCAGACTGAAGAAGATAAAATAGCACAAAATGGCTTCATCCCAACGTCCTATCGACACATGGTGGCAATTCCACATGACTTCACAGGGCCAGCAGAGAAGCTTGATCCCTATCTTTATGGGAGCCTGGCAAATCCAATTTGGACGGGGCCGCTGGAAAAGGAGTATCCATTCATACTAGATGAATTTCAGAGCAAAGCGGTATCTTGCATCGAGAGGAACGAATCGGTTCTTGTTGCTGCACACACTTCAGCTGGAAAGACCGTTGTTGCAGAATATGCCATTGCCAAATCGCTGAACAACAAGCAAAGAGTAGTGTATACTTCGCCATTGAAAGCATTAAGCAATCAAAAGTTTCGAGAACTAAGTGAGGAGTTCGGCAGCGTCGGCCTCATGACGGGTGACGTAACTCTGAATGAAGGTGCACAGTGTGTTGTCATGACTACAGAAATCCTGAGATCCATGATCTACAGGGGAGCAGATGTACTACGAGAGGTTGCATGGGTGATTTTTGATGAGGTTCATTATATGCAAGACAGGGAGAGGGGCGTTGTCTGGGAGGAGGTGATCATTTCACTCCCGAGCGCAATTCGTATGGTATTTCTTTCTGCGACATTGCCAAACTGTTTTCAATTCGGGGAATGGGTCGCCTCGCTCCACGATTCTCCATGTCATGTTGTGATAACAGATTATAGGCCTACTCCTCTGGTGCATTATGGATACCCTTTGGGAGGGTCAGGTCTTTACTTGGTACGGTGATTTATGTCTTGTGACTAGAGTCTGTCTCCATTTGGAACTGACATTGTTTTCTGCTACCACAGCTTGCAGATAGCAAATCAAAATTCAAAGAAGAGAATTTCGATAAAATGAGAATGGAATTTCCGAGAGACTCGCCAATTTGGCAGGAAGAGAGCAACAACCAGCCTGAAGATAACTCGGACAAGGGGAAGCAAATGGGTGCCTCGACCGACAAAGAGCTCAGAAAACTTATTTCTGTTTTGCAAAAGAAGACATTGTATCCTTTCATAGTTTTTAGCTTTAGCAGAAGAGAATGCGAGGCATATGCTCAGTTTGTATCCACGCCATCAAAAAAGTCAGCAGTAGAACCAGTTGACCTGAATTCTGAAGAGGAAAAGGAGGCAGTCCAGAGCATTTTTGAGGCAGCCCTTCAATGTCTAGATGAGCAAGATAGACACTTGCCTTGCATAGAATCTATGCTGCCGATGCTTCAGAGGGGTGTTGGCGTGCACCATTCGGGGTTGCTTCCAATTCTCAAGGAAGTGGTTGAATTATTATTCCAGGAAAACTTAGTTAAATGCCTCTTCTCCACAGAAACATTTGCCATGGGGCTAAATATGCCGGCAAAAACGGTGGTCTTCACTGCCCTAAGCAAGTGGGATGGACAAATGACAAGACCTCTTACCAGTGGTGAGTACATTCAAATGAGTGGTAGAGCTGGGAGAAGAGGGAAGGACGATAAAGGATTCACGATGCTAATGGTTGACCAAAATTTAACCAAAAGTCAATGTAAAGAGATGCTAAAGGGCGAAGCATCTTGTTTGAACTCCTCATTCAAACTTTCGTATTACACTCTACTCAATCTGATCAGAAGTAGATCACTTGGGAGAAAAGATGACATGGAGTATGTTATCTCCAAATCTTTTCAGCAATTTCAGCATGAGCAAATGGCGGCACATCTTAATGAGGAAGTATCACACATGAAGGAGGAAGTAAAGGAATTGCTGGTCCCGGAAGAAGAAATTGAGCATTTCTACACTGTACAATCCTCCCTCAGAGTGTTGCAGCAAGAAAAAATGAGAATCCTCCTCATGCCAGATTCTTGCTCCCATCTTTTACGGCCTGGAAGAATTGTGAGGGTATATGCTGGTGGAAAAGATTGGGGATATGGAGTTCTACTTTGTCTTAAATGGCTGGAAGGAGGGCAGAGAAGTGACCCTCAATGCTATCAAGCAGACATAATGCTTTGCTGTATTAGCACTAAAAAAGCGACTATACCTTGCTCTTTGGATGATAAAAGTGGATCTATGCTAGTTATCCCTGTTTCCTTACCTTGCCTCTCAGAAATCAGCACACTTCGGATTCAGATACCATCGGATCTGAAAGATCCCAAGGCAAAGCGAAGTGTGAAGAATACGCTAAAGACTCTGATATCAAGGTATCCTGGGGAAAGAATGCCACAGCTCGACCCTTTAAGAGATTACAACATAGATAGCAAAAACCAGGAGGAGCTCAAGGAGATTCTTGGAAAGGAGCAGCAGCTTCAGGAGAAAATCCGGGCCTTGGAACAAAAATACGGAGGTGCTATGACTGGAAAATTGCAAGAAGCAGCAGAACTACAAAATGAAATAAGGAAAAAAGAAGTGGATGCTTCCCTTTCTCCTCTCAAGAAGTTTGAGGAAGAATTCAGACAGAGGAAAGACGTCTTAAGAAAGTTAGGTCACATTGATATGGATGACACTGTCACCCTCAAAGGCAGAGCTGCAAGTCAAATTGATACAGGAGATGAGCTCCTGATTACAGAGTTGATGTTTGATGGGACTTTTGGGGCCCTTGATGAGCACGAACTGGCATCTCTCTTGTCCTGCATGGTACCAGTGGAAAATTCGCAAGGGTGCCCAAAGTTACCACTGCGTCTCAGCAACGCATTGACGCGTCTCAAACAAGTGGCAGGTCATATATACAAGGTATCCACAGAATGTAGTCTAGACATGGAATTCGACAGTGCGTTCTGTAGAGTACATCACACATGCACTGGCTTGATAATAAACCCAATACACATTTTGTGCAGATGAGAAATATATTGATCAGTTCCGCCCAACTTTAATGGAGGTTGTATATTTGTGGAGCAAGGGCATGCCATTTCAAACCGTCTGTAATGCAACAGATGTTTTTGAAGGCAGTGTTGTGAGGTAGGCATTAACAATTGTAGTTTTTTTGTGTCTTCAATGCTTGTGATATGATATTCAAATATTTACAGGGCCTTAAGAAGATTGTATGAGCTCATGGATAGCCTCGATCTGGCTGCTCAAGTCGTTGGGGATACAGAATTATCAGATAGATTTAAAAAGAGCAAGCAGAGTATCCGCAAAGGTCTTCCATTTGCAGCATCTCTGTACATATGAAATCAAAGCTGCCCAGTGATAAGGAGCGAAAGGAACGTTTTGAGGACATAAATATCTCTCGACAAGGAGTTCACGGGTTTTATCAAGTGTGCAACCTCAAGCAGTTTCAGATATAATTTGGGGTCTTGCTGAGCCCTGCACAGAAGAGTGTCGGAGATAATCTTTTCAAACTTTTGGCGTGCCGGACCAGTGGTATTCGAGCTGACCACTGTCGTTGGAAATCTTAAATCAGAGGCAATGGCCAAGTTCCATGAATTTTCGAGTAGCTGGTACAATTCTTTGATAAACATCTTGGATAGGGAGTCCAAGTTCACTTTCTGATTTTCCTGCAATGCTTTGGTGAGGCAATGTGATAAAGACAGCGCACTTTGTGCTGCGACTGTAATACCCTATATATTATAAAAGATCGAATTAGAGTCATACGAAGATTAGATACGCCAATGCTAACGTACCTGCCCGTAAATTGGGTTCAAGCGTTGCGCTGAATCTCCAATTGGCCAGATCCCGCTAGGTATCTCCATCTGATGATACAACAGTTTCTCACTTCGCATTGCTTGATAGGGTAAGATATTAGTCACTGGAGCTGATGACTTCAAAACATCGTGCATCGTGCCATCAGGAAGGGATTTAGCAAATGAGAGGAACTCTTCATCTGTGCTAGGAACACCACAATCCCCTGCATCTGCCAGGACAGCTTGCCAAAGGCCACCTTCCATTGGCAGCAGACTTCCTCCTCTTGTTCCAAAAGGTAGACTTTTTATTACAAGTAGTTTCCATTGCTGCGAATGAAGGGAAGTGTGCATGGAAAGAAGGTATCAGAGAAGTGTGTACATATTATATTGCAGCATACCTTACTGAAAGTTTCTGGAATTTTCACCAATCTGCTCACTGATTTGATTTTGGCATCTGCATAAATCTTTTGTGGCGTGCCATAGCCATGTTTATCTAATAATATAGGTAGCAAGGAGCTTCTCCCAGCGGCATCGACATAGACATCACAAGGGACCAATCCCTGCATTTGTAAACGAACCCCTGCCACTCTACCCTCTTGAAGGTCAACGTCTACCATCCTGTCTTGAACAATGCGAAGCTTTGTTCCGAGATCACGATATACTCGATCTCTTAAACATTGCTCTAAAAATGGCCTGCTGACCCCCATGCCGTGTAGGCTTGAGTCAAATGCAGGATATGAGCTGCCGTGGTCAAAGTAGTGGACATGCTTGGCCAAATCAAGATCCACCCCTCCAAGCGAAAGCACCTCGTTGCGAAAACCCGGAAGGAGCTCTTCTAATGCTTCAACCCCACCTGCTGTAAGTTGATGAGGTTGAGATATTTGAGGAACACCCGTTCTCCAATTCATGGTCTGCAGGATACCAAGTACCTTGTGACATTGCGAAACCATGTGTATCATGTCATTTATCGTACATGGACAGTCGGAGGCCAAGCAACTCTTTGAGGCCGAGCCAAATCATCTTTGTCGATAATTTGAATTTGATTGCAGTAGGGGGCAAGGACGCTTGCAGATAACAATCCTGATATACCACCCCCAATAATGACAGCTCTCATTTCTCCCTTTGCTGTCAATTTGGCATTGTATACGGTACGAACTTGGGTGCGGATACCCGGCACCTTCATTTGAATGAAAGGTAACCGAAACAGTGATACTTGGAAAATTTCCCTTTTATTTGAACAAGTTTATTCCGGTCCACATGGTAAGAATGTCTTGTACTCAGACATGTGACCACTTGCTTACTGGTCATTACAATTCCAAGATGAAATGGTACTACACGTTTTAAGTCAATACATGTCAAGTTACTGCTGTCGTCTCAAAAAATCGGGAACTTTGATTCCTGGGGATGAGGAAGGTGCAGGTCTTTCAACAATAGGCCTTGGTGTCTCTGCCCCTGCGGATGATTGCCGTGGTGAGCTCATCTGATTCTTGCCGAAACCTGTCGCAATCAATGTTATTTGGACTTCTTGACTCATTTTTGGATCTACGACCGCACCGAAGATAAGATTTGCTTGTGGGTCTACGAGTTCATATATGATTTCTGCAGCTTCATTCACCTCAAACAAGCTCATGTCAGGTGGCCCAGTGATATTCCATACAATCCCTGTTGCTCTTTCTACTCCCACATCAAGAAGTGGAGAAGATAATGCAGCCAATGCAGCATCTCTAGCCCTAGTTTTACCAGAAGCACGTCCCTCACCCATCAGTGAGGTACCTGCTCCAAGCATGATTGCCTTGACATCTGCAAAGTCTACATTCACCAGACCTGGAACCGTAATAATATCAGATATTCCGCGAACACCCGACCGCAACACATCATCAGCAGCTCTGAAGGCCTCTGTCATGGGCAAGTTGGAGTCAACTGTCTCCAGAAGTTTATCATTTGGAATAATAATGAGAGTGTCCACAGACTTCCTTAATTCCTCAATAGCCTCTATAGCTTGCTGGCGTCTTAAACGACCTTCAAAAGAAAAAGGAGTTGTGACAATAGCTACCGTCAGGATTCCCAAACTCTTGGCAATCCCTGCCACTACAGGAGCAGCACCACTCCCTGTACCCCCTCCCATTCCAGCTGTGATAAACACCATATCAGAACCGGCTACTGCATCCTGAATCAGAGCTTTACTTTCTTGCGCAGCCTTCTGGCCGACCATCGGATTTCCCCCAGCCCCGAGACCACGAGTCAATTGATCCCCAATTTGGAACTTGTTCTCCTCCTTCACTGGAGATGTTGACAATGCCTGGGAGTCTGTATTCATGATGATGAAATCAACGCCAGCAATACTATCGGTAGAAAACATACGATTTACAGCATTGGAACCGCCTCCACCCACGCCAAGCACTTTAATAGTAGCCGTTCCCCCAATTTCCCCCAATCTACTGACAGCCTGTGGCTTGGGTCCAGAGCTAGCCTCGCTGGGTTCACTCGACGCCCTACAGACAGTCCCATAATCGACTGATAAATTTCCTGGGGTTCTTCCAGATTTTTTCACCAACGAGTTGTGCTGGTATTTACCTGACTGGACTCTGCCAGTTTGCTTTATCCCCCGAGTGGGTTGAGGGGAATGAAGCGAGACAGTTCGTTGCATTATGGAGTATCCAACCAAATAGATCTAGTTTTTATAATATTATAATGCGATTAATGAATGCAAAGGTTTGTGAAGGCAGCGAATCGTGGGTTCTCGCGGGACATTATAGTTTTTTTTCTTCATCTTTTGGTTTCAGCCAACAGAGAGAAACAAAACAGATATGGTGGTACATTTGTCTGACCGAGATCAACGGAATTACGAGTAGGATTGAACTCATAAAGATTGAAAACTATTGAGATGGCAAGTAGAACAAACCTGCAGAGACTGTGCTGCCGCCTGAGGCATGTAGCAACATCCGCCGAGCACCTTCAAACCAGTGGATACCTCACCAATAGGGCAGGCATATTCGATGCTGTTACACATGGAGAGAAATCGCAGGTAGCTTCATCTTGGTTTCAGAGGGGCCTTCAGACAAGTGCGTATGTTTCTGAAGATGGAGATGGGGAAGAGCGAGAGATTACTAACCCCAAAGTACTAGAGTTGGCTGATCGTATTATTGAACTTAATATGTTGGAGGTTAGTGACTTGACGGAGGTGTTACGGAAGCGATTGAATATCCAGGGAGGAGGTATGCCGATGGGTTTTGCCATGCCTGCTGCCATGGGGGCAGCTCCAGGTGCAGCACCATCCGGCGATGCAGCTCCTGCTGGAGCGGAGGAAAAGACTGATTTCACTGTCAAATTGAGTGGATTTGACGCCGCATCCAAGATCAAGGTGATCAAGGAAGTTAGAGCCATCACAGATTTGGGATTGAAGGAAGCAAAGGAACTCGTAGAAGGAGCACCAGCTGTCATCAAAGAAGGTCTTAGCAAAGAGGATGCCGAGGAACTAAAGTCAAAATTGGAATCCGCAGGGGCACAAATATCTCTGGAATAACCAGCTGATTCGTATTTATTACATTGTTAACCATTTTTTCTCACCGGCTAGAGTAGCTGAAGCAGTTTCTTCTTCTCCATATTCCACCTTTGTCTCAACTCATCGGCGAGACCCATTCCTTTGCACATGATTTCATCCTGTAAAGAGGAGCATTCCCTCTCCAAGTATTCCAGAACTGTCAGATCCTCACCCTTCTTGTCTCTCACCTCTGCATTCTGCAGTTCTTTCGTGTCCTTACTATCTATCTTTGTCTTTTTTGCATTCTCGTCTATGTCATCCCCATTATTTTGATCCACATGTTTATCACAAACATCATCAGCCTTCTGATCCAAGCTCTTGCCACAATCATCATCAACCTTTTGCTCCAGGTCTCCACCATCCTCCCCTCCCTCTTCAGAAACGTTCCGGAACACAACAACCGTCACTTCACCAATCCGAATTTTATCACCATCATTAAGAGCTACATAGTCCTGCCCCAGCTCCACATCATTCACTGCTGTGCCGTTACTACTTCCCAAATCCCGAATCTGCCAACAAGAATCCTTCCACACCATCTCTCCGTGCTTCTCAGACACGGTATCATCCTTGATCTGTAATCTACTAGCCTTTGTCCTTCCTATGCGAAACGTCTTACCCTTTTTTGTAATAACATCACCACAGAGGGGACCTTGGATAACGTCCAACGTAAATGACTTTCCCACATTTCTACCTCCACCCTTCCGTGTTGCCTTTCTCTTGGGTGCCATATCTTAAACTAAAACAATCATTACATATAATTGAAATAATAACCGTTCCTTTTCAATTGAGAACGACAATTGGGATGAAAACAATCATGGTCGTTGGTCGTTGGTTGCAACAACCTTTGACTGATTGATTGGAGATATCCTTTCCAATGGATTTTGATTTGTTACATAAATATATTGGTTTACATACGTAAATGTACGTTTAGCGATTTAACAATCTGGTTGATTGTTCTGGACGTCATTGAACTCCACATTCATGATTGTTTGCAGATGGGAGACGATACTTTGGTCACATTTCAACGTCGTCGCAAGGTATGATGACTATACGTAGTACTTTTATTGTTTAATCGCATTGATAGGTGATTCTTTTGCTTGTAGGGTCAGCGACGTGCTGCAACTGTTGACAGTGGTGAGGCTGACAAGGAAAACGTTCCTGTAGAAAAGGTCGAGGGCAAGGTCGAGCAGGTTGCACTAGTAACCACTAGTGAAAACCCCGGGGCTTGGTGGAGGGGAAAGGGTAAGGGAAAGAAGCACAGACAGCATGCTATGCGGGTAGCACATTATCTGAGTATGATGAAGGAGCAATATGCTGAGATAGACGCGTACGAACTTTCTGCTGAAACTCCATCTCCATATCAAGGAAATGATATGAAAAGGTATGGGAATAGATCAATGGATGGTGCCTCGATGTCTGGAAGGAAGACTCCGAGTGTGTTCAGGAGAGCTTCTCTTGGTCTCCAGGATGCTCTTGGGTGGTTGAGTAGACAAGGCAGCTTGTTGAAGAGTGCTAGAAAATCGAATACAAAGCGACTGGAATATAATGAAACGCCATCAAAAATCATGGGAACTATTGCAGAATCTGATCAAGACCTTGATGATGATGTGAAGAACATTCTTGATGACATTCAAGAGAAGCACAAGAATCCTCTGATGACACCAAGGTTGGAAGACGCGTTCGAGGCGAAGCTGAAAATTCATTCTGACTTTAACACTCCCCCAAAACTGGATGTATCTCTGCTGTCTCCAATTGAACAGCTCCTAGGCTTGTGCGGACAGAGCACTGATGAGGTATCCATGGATGCATTACTTGGTACCCATGTTGACATCTCTGCGGTCAAAAAAGTCGGAGAAGGGACATTTGGAGAAGCATTCCGGGTTGGCGATGTTGTCTTCAAAATAATAGCGATAGAAGGTGATGGAGAGGCCCAGAAAACTGCAGCTGAGATTTTAGGAGAGGCTGCAGTCTCATTGACCCTTTCACGACTGAGGCATGGATCAAGGAACATGACTTCAGGTTTTGTTGAAACACATGGAATTGGTGTTTGCAAAGGAAAATACTCGAAAGAACTGGCCAAAGAGTGGCACAGATGGGACAAAATACACACATCAGAAAATGAACCAGTGGATGGATACGGAGATGACCAGTTATATGTAGTCTTTGTTGTGGGGAACGGTGGTACCGACCTCGAAGGATTCAGCCCGCGTTCATTTGAGGAAATGAAATCAATATTGCTCCAATCAGTCATCACTCTTGCTGTTGCTGAAAATGCTTGCGAGTTTGAACATAGGGATTTGCATTGGGGCAACATTCTCATACAGAGGGATTCCTCAGAGCAGATTGGTTATCTATTAAACAATGTCGACGTGGTTGCGGAATCTGCTGGTGTGCGAGTGACTCTTATTGACTTCACCTTATCTAGACTTACCACAAGAAAAGGAGAGACGGCATACTGTGATCTCTCCACGGATCCAGAAATTTTCAAAGGACCACAGGGTGATCCTCAAGCAGAAGCGTATCGGCACATGAAAAAGGTCGTCGGTGACTGGAAGGAATATGTTCCTCGTACGAATGCAATATGGATTGATTATCTCTTGGATATTATGATCCACTACAAGTGCCCCACGAACTGCAACAAGGCAGACAAGGAGGCCCTGAGAGCACTGCAAAAGGATGCAGCAAGTGCAAAAAGCGCAGAGGAGTTGTTATATCATCCCTTTTTCGCTGGCATGTGGTCTTCTAAATAGTATATAAGTTCAAATCATTGCGCTATTTGAACAGCATATCCTTTACAGCAAATGTAACAATATACGCATGTATAACTTTACTCATTGGAGCCAGAGATGATATCTGAGTCTCCAGGGTCAGTCACAGTCAACACTCCTACTCTATGGAGCTTACCGCAAGCAGTTCCAAGATCAACGTTGTTTCCATGGTAGTGATGGACACCAGTCTTGGACAACATGGCATAGTACTCAATCTCAGACTTGCGAATTGGTGGGCAGTTGTTGGCAATGATAACCAACTTTCCCTTTCCAGAACGGAGAGTCTTCAAAGTAGTCTTGTACCCAAGGGTATACTTTCCGGATTTCATCACGAGCGCAAGGCGTGAGTTGATGTTTTCCTGACTCTTCTTGGTCTTCTTTGCTGCAACCATGGTGACGTGTTTCGTGTAGTATCAACGAGTGATATAATACCTCCTTCTTTGCCTACAACATAAATATAACAACATTGTCAAAATCACAGCAAGAAGGGAAGAAATCGACTGTCGACAATCTAGTAGAGGCCGCCGCAGTCATTCGCGAGACATGCGAGTCACAAAAAGGCAGTAGACACGTACAATACGCTCCAGAGGGACGTAAATAAATAGTTAATATTAATTTAAAGTGAAGATGAAAGGCAATCATTCAGGAATCTATGCAAAACCGAGTCTCCAGCCTACCAAGTTGCTGAAACCAAGTATCTCCAAAAGACACTGCATCGTTATATGAAGGACACTCCATCACGCTCCATCCAAGTATTTTATAGATATTATATTTCACAATGGTACGTTATCAGTTCATGTGCTGAGACACTCGTATGTGCTGTCGTAGCCAATGGAATTCCTCTCTTGGCTCAGGCGGCTCGGTCTCATGAGAAAATACTTGCAAACGTTTTCATCATCATCTCTTATGCTTTCTTGATGTATATAATTGCAGGCACCTAAGGAACAGAAGTCAAAGGAAGCTAAGGCTATTGCCGCTGCTAACTCTAGCAAGGGAAAGAAGAAGGTACGTGTTCGACTGGATTCTCGAGGGGAGAGCCGTCGGTGCCTCAAAGGTGACGGTCCTCTGTTTTGATTGGGGATATAGAGATGTATTTTCATCTGTCATGTACGTGTGTTGTAGAAATGGTCCAAGGGAAAGAACAAGGACAAGGTGAACAACCAGGTTCTCTTTGATAAGCCTACCTATGAGAAGCTCATGTCTGAAGTTCCAAAGTACAAGATGATCACTCCATCTGTGCTTGCTGACAGGTTGAGAGTACGTTATATATGCTATTACTTTGTCATACGTCCTGAAACTCTGTTTTCATTCCCTGTTTTTACCTCTGTAGATTAACGGAAGTCTTGCCCGTGCTGCCATCAATCACTTGGTTGAGGAGGGAGAGATCAAGGCAATTGCCAGAAGCCATAGTCAATACATTTACACTCGTGCAGTTGCTGAGTAAGTATCATAATATTCTATCATATCCTGTAAATTGAAACAGACTCTGAAAACATTGTAATCATTGTTAGATCCTGGCAACTTTCAAGCAGTCAGGACAACTTTGCCAGACAAACTTTCATTCATTCTTCCATACATTGGTGGCGAATCTCCTTGCTCTGATATAAAATTAACTAAACATTAAATCATATAATGGATGATGGGGTGGTGAATGACCCTGATCTGCTCAGGAAGAACCTTGCCGAGTACAATGAGCAGTTGCAAGAGGTACGTCGTTTTCATGGGGTTCTACCATAGATAGTCATTCTTATGTGAAATATGAAATCATGTAGGTTGAAGAACTCTTGCTGAGTGATCCTCATAATGCTGAATATAGGGAGATTTATTCTGGGCTCGAAGAGGTATGTCGCATGATTTCTTTCTTCACTCCCTGATGAGATACTATCTGACATTGTGTACCATCTCATCAAGGTTATACATCTTACAAAAGAATTGCTGCATGCGTCAAATGAGGGTGCAAAGGGTCCTGGCCAGCTGGGTGAGGGGGCCTCTGTTCAGAAAATAGTTGCAGCCATCACAGAGGCTCCCGAGGTCAAAGTACCATCCGTGTTGCCACCGCAAATAAAGGATCAGATTCGTAAGGCACAACAGAAAGCAGCATTGGCTGGACACGCTCCTGCAGAGTGGGCTATTGGTTCTCAATGCCAGGCAAAGTTTGGTGGTGATGGTTCATGGTATGATGCAACTGTAACAGCAATCAGCACCTCTGGAAAATTCATTGTGACGTATACAACGTACCAAACGCAAGATGAAGTAGGACTAGAAGATGTGAGGAACATCGAAGAACAGTATGACATGAAGAAGAAGGAGTCTGAATACAAGGGCCTATCAGCTCCAAAGCTGAATACAGTTCGAGAAGCCAATGCGCAGGCTATGGCGGATGAGCCGCCTGCATGGATGCAGATAAAGCCATCTGACGACGAGAAGACAAAGGTAAAGAAAAAGAAGCTATTGAAGAGTTTCAAAAGTAAACAAAGGTTTCAGAAAATGGATGAGGCGCAGAAGAAAAAGGCAGATGATTGGAAAAATTTCTTGTCAAGTAAAATCAGCAAAAAGAAAAAGGTTAAAAACAGATCTGTCCTGTAGCATTACACTAATGTCTGGTTACATTCATTTTTTACCATATGTCAATTTGATTTTATTCTCTGGAGTGATTTGAAAACCTTGCAATCCGGTGATTGCCACTTTAGCTTGCTGTGTGCTCGCAAAATCTACAAATGCAATACCTGGCTTGCCTGGGACCAGCCTACTTTCAGTGTACCCAGGAAACTGACTAAAGAGAACTTTCAACATTGCCTCTGTGGTACCTTCAGGGAGGTTCTCCACAAACAAGGTATTGTTTGGATCACCGATATCCAGTGAGGGTGCAGGACCCTTTGTCCTTGTACCCCCCCTGGCCTGGGCTTCTACATCCATACTAGCATCATCATCACCACCTTGTCCATATCTAACCTTTCTTGTCCTTCCGTCTTTCCTCCAAGTCCCATCTATCTTTGCCACAGCATCAGATTTCGTCTTTGCATAGTTCAATTTCAGAGGTTTACCAAAAAACGGGAAATCTTGCAAGTTTCTCAATGCATTGGCTGCACCAGCCACATCCTCAAACACCACCCACGCCCTCCCTCTCAATTCTTCTCTCTTCATGTGCACGACATCAACGACGCGCCCAAATTGCCCAAAGAGAGCATACAAGAGCTTTTGTGTTTCTACAGGAAAGCAACATCCCAGGTAATACGACACGCCAGGCCCAGGGTACACTAGATCTGATATAAACATACCTTCTTTCTTGAGCTTTTCATATATATGAGACACATATATTGTTTGGTTCGGAACAACGTCCATGCCTAGTGGATGTCTCCAGGTGAAGAAAGAAAACAAGAAAAGCCACGTTTCCAATCGTAGATACGATGCAAGTGTATCAATGGATATACTAACTACAATTGTAAACTAATGTGTTGTACAAGATGCCGCTGTGGTATAAAAAACGTTTCCTTTTCAAGAGACAAATCTGGTTTCTGCTACGTTGTCATGTGTCCACGTCCTCTCTTCCTGTTTGAGCCAGATTTACAAACAAGAAGTCATTACATTAATTTATAATAATTATACACACAGCATCATGGCAGCCCAGATCAGTAAAAAGAGAAAGGTGCGATTTCCACACGAATAGCCGACGGCGGTGCCATTTGATGGAAAGATGGACACTGCAGCATGTTGGTGGCGTTTTTTCGTCTCTCGTGCACATGAGATTATCAGATATGTATGGTTGGACTAATAATCCTTTACTTGGTGCAGTTTGTAGCCGATGGAGTGTTCTATGCTGAATTGAACGAGCTCCTTACCAGAGAGTTGGCTGCCGACGGATATTCTGGAGTTGAAGTGCGCGTGACTCCAATGCGTACTGAGATTATCATCAGAGCTACTCGTACTCAAAATGTTCTCGGTATGTTTGTCGTTTGTATGTAGTGTGACTCGTGCAGAGTGCCGGAAACCGACGGCGGTATGGCCGCCTCTCCTCCTTTTAAAGACATGGTCTGATGGGAGAGAAAAGCATGCTTTGACAAGGGACAGAACTCATGAGATACTTGTTTTCTTATCATTGCAGGAGTCAAGGGACGTAGAATCAGAGAGTTGACCTCTGTTGTACAGAAGAGATTCAAATTCGCTGAAGGTGCTGTAGAGCTGTATGCTGAGAAGGTGGCTAACCGTGGATTGTGCGCTGTTGCCCAGGCAGAGTCCCTCCGCTACAAGCTTCTTGGAGGACTTGCCGTCAGAAGAGCCTGCTACGGAGTTCTCCGTTTTGTCATGGAGAGCGGAGCCAAGGGTTGCGAAGTTATAGTGTCTGGAAAGCTCAGAGCCCAGCGTGCCAAGTCAATGAAATTCAAGGATGGATACATGGTCTCATCTGGACACCCAACCACAGAGTACATTGACTCTGCCATCAGACACGTTCTCCTCCGCCAGGGAGTGCTCGGTATCAAGGTTAAGATTATGAAGGAGTGGGATCCAACAGGAAAGGTTGGTCCACGCACTCCTCTTCCAGATGTTGTCACTGTCCTCCCTCCAAAGGAAGATTACTAATTTTAATTGCAATAGCTTTTGTAACACATAGGGATACAATAACAACAATAAATAAGAATACATTCTATGCATTCGAGAGGAATTTCTTGAATGATTCGTAAATACCCCAGCAGATTGCTGCAGAAGGGATATGGAAAAGTACCCTGGGTTGCCAGCCCCGAAAGAGTGCACTGGGCCCTTCTTCCCTCCAAATCCTTACTATAATAGGTCTCACTGCGATAGTACCATAACGTGTCGCACTGTGAACACCTTCTAATTGCAATCTAGTCTTTACTACATCCAAAGGAGTTGTTGCTGCAGCTGCAACACCACCTGCGACACCACCTGCTCCCAGCTGCACAGCCAACGTTTCCTCTTCTTCGCTCTCTCCACTAAAATGCGTCTTGCAACTTTCATACGTCGCAAAATGCAAGGCAGTATACGGAACATTCATAACCAGCGTGGTCCAAAAGGATTTGAAGAATGCCATGGCACCCTCTTGCCGGTATGTCTCCTTGACACACTGTAAAACACCAGAGTATGGGCTGTGGGAGACTTGCATTCTCTGTTTCACAACATCCCATGGAGTCATGCATCCATCATTCACTATTGTGGCAGTCACTCCCGCAGCAGCCGTCGCTATAGGCTGGTGTCCCGGCTCATTGCCTCCATACAGTTGTTTGGCAGCTTCATATGAAGCAAAATACAGTGCATGACTTGGCCCAGCCCCAAGTGCCACCGCAGTAACCCCTTTATACAGACCACGAATCCCCTCACGGTGAAGTACAGCTTGTATAGCTCTCCCTAGAGATGTGTGAAGCTGCTGCCCAGGATGAGCAAGAGCCTGCATCCGAGTTTTTATGGTATCTACTGGAAACATGACCATGTGTTCCCCCATCCCTGCCGACGCACCAGCAATCATGTGCTGCAGATATCAAAATACGATCACAACATCAATCAATCAATCAAATATCCATTATTACATGCAGACGCACCGCCTGATATGTCAGCCCATCGTCACTTTCATGAAATTCTTCTGGGTGCTCAATAACATGAACACTATGGGGATCACCCATGATTGATACTATTATGCCACCAATTCCACTCCTAGATATATAAATAAATAATATAATGCAGGTATATGCATAGTCGTTCCGGGGATATTCAAATAGCCATCTGAAAAACCTCGTACAAAAGTTTGGAAATTTTTCAACTTTTGCACTCACTTGCAAGTGAAGAGATTTTCTCCATATGCAGAGACAATGCAGAGACAATGGAGAGACAATGCGAGAGACAACTGTTGAATGCATGAAATCAAACATAATGAAAAGATATATCATTGTAAGTTGGTAACTTGCTCCAAAATTGGAGGAGGCAACTACTCCTTGTAGCAGCAAGGAGTCTGAAACTGCAGACTTGAAATTCAATCTTTCTCTTAGACGGTAGATTTGAATGTACAGTATTCTTTTATAGATTCTTAATCTCCATTACGTCGAGTAATGACACGTGTTTACTACCCGTAGTGGGAATGAATGAAACGTGTCGGTTGTACGTCTGCATTGGAAATCTACACACGTGGATCAGAGATTCATCACTTCTAGATGCATTTGAGACTCGGCATGTTGTAAAAATATAGAAATACCATGGTATGTGTGGTACTGTGATACGTGATGTGCAAACCAAGAGTTTTCTTTTGAAATTTCTTGACACTACCTATACAGCACACGTTTCTGAGAAACCATTCTTCTTGGACTATTGTAGGTGAAAAAGAAGGGGGGTCGTGAAATGAATCCAATGGATTCGCATAGAAAGGCGGAAAGGGCGAGGCAGTTGGCCCGGAATAAAAAGGAGAGGCAAATGCAACGGGAAGCAATGTCACTTGTTGATGATCCTGCTGTTCTCAGAACACAATTGAAAGAGATACTTGATGAGGAAGAGTTGGGGCCGCTTAATGTGACTCAAAGAAGTAGGAAGAAGACGCTGCAGAGGGCATATGATGCTGCAATTAGACGGCAAATGGTATGGGGGATTTTGGTGTGGATGTTTGTTGTTTGTCTTGTCCAACCGAATTTGACTTACACGTATAGTACGTCCCTACTGCAGGAATTGGAAGCAAAGAAAAAGGAACAAAAATCTCAAGAGAATGCTCCATTAGAGGTATCTGCCATTCCGTTGCCTCCCCTCCCTCCTGGTGGTATGCCTCCTCTGCCTCCTAGTGGTGGTGGTGGTGGTGGTGGTGGTATGCCTCCTCCTGGCATGCGCCTGGCCCCTCCTAGAAGACCACCGCCAATAATCAATAGTCAGGAGAATAATCAGGGGAGTAGTGGACCTGCAGTGCAGTCGCAGGCTCCAGTAATAACTGCCAAAAGTACAGTTGTTCCATTGCCAAAAGCTCATCTTGATAAAAAATTGACTTCCTTGGTGCCAGCGTCAGTGCAAGCCTCAAGGCCATCAGTACAAAAGAAAACACATCCTGGGCTTGTTCCGAGGACGGTTGTAAGGACGTCACCTACGACAACTGGAGGAAAATCTCAGCCACCTCCAGATACATCCACTGATGTACCAGATAACTTTGACGATTTTATGAATAGTTTACGGAATATGTGATACCGGTATGTAATTTCAACACTAGCACATGGTCTTGCATATATAAGATAGCATGTGTAAGAGAACTATTTGTAACATAAATGGCTCCCTTGCCTGGATGGGTGGGCACATGCTCTTATGTAGCCACGTTACCAAGTTGACGAAATGGTCAAAGGCACATGTACCGCATATGCATGCATGTGGTCAAACCTCCACACGTGTAGTCAAACATGAGCAATGCAAGGGTGGGGTGATTTTCATGGACATATATATTCCAAGACTAGCAAAAAAAGTATTAAAATTTAAAAAAGATTGAATATGGATGTTATTCAAGAAGTTACCCTCCAGAAAGGTAGGCAAAAAATAACTAGCGTTTTCTATTGGAACAAGACAAGACGAGATCTAAATAGTTTCACACGCAGGGTTCATATGGTTCAAAGTACTGGTAATATCTTCTAAAAATAGCAGCAAGATATATTCCCTGACGGGCTCGAGCGAAAACCACTCTGAAATCTCATGGCGGATAGAAGACTTTTTCTTCTATAACTTTGACTGGCATAACCATCGTCTGATAGAATATTTGATTGTTTTGATAGCCAGCAAAATGAAGCAAGAATATATATTAAAGGGAAACTTTGTCTACGAATTCCAATGCGAGTTTCCCCACATTTCGAACACTCTGGGTGCGACAGGCAAACGGAAGAGGTCTGAGCACCAGAAGGCTCTCAAAGGTAGGGCAGGGTGTTTTGCATAATGTTGAATGATACAGGCTTGACCCAAAATAACATTGAATCTTATATATAGGTGGAACAAGCATCGTGGAGATTGCCAAACACTTTCATAGGTATGAAGTCGTAATCTTACATAACATTTCTTCCTTCTGTTCCTCACTCAACAAACTAAACTATATCGTCTGTTGAAACAGGCCCATCAACGAGGCTGCAAAATGTTTAGACATATGTCCGACAGTTTTGAAAAAGATTTGTCGAAAAAATGGCCTTCCAAGGTGGCCACACAGGAAATTACAGAGCATTGAAAGAGAGCTGTCGAAGCTGCAAGAGTTGCTCTTGGATCCATCCCAAAGGTCTGATCAGGTATCTGCCCTTTCAGCGAGGATTGATCATCTTACAAAAGAAAGAGAATCCATCTGTTTTCGATGATATTGTGACAAGTCATGCAAGATGGATCACCAAATTCAAAAATCGGTGAAGATATATATTGTGAGATACTTACTGGCGATTAAATGTTATAACTTTAAGTCAAACATTTGCTGACCAAGAGGGATTCAACAATCTTTCGATTAGTTCGATTGATAATAAAACTGTTACATATAATTACTATGACATGATTGGAACATCTGCCTTTTTACCTGCTAAGGACATGGCTGTAGCGAAAATATGAG
>PJEL010000967.1_pt1 | contig 31339 bp, 29 predicted proteins | sample 1853271 | NCBI WGS metagenome assembly PJEL01 (sample SAMN08108733, study PRJNA415343) | Invertebrate metagenome, whole genome shotgun sequencing project. | host: Globobulimina | place: Sweden: Gullmar Fjord | collected 2015-08 | reverse complement strand
ATAGCATTGATCTGACCCGCATAACCATTAGTTGGATCCTGATCAATAATCAGTATTGTGCTGTTGGTAACAGTAATAGAAAGAGTGGCACAGTCAAAAGCTGTACCATCTGTATCTGTCCAAGTTGTAGGTGCACCACTGTTAAGAGTAATGATGCCATCACTTGAACCATCATCTGCATCTGCAGCAGGGCAAGATTGTGCACTTGCACTTGGACTAACAAAGACCCCAAGCATTAGGACAAGAGTTCCTATTAAAAGCGCGGGAAATTTATTCTTTGTAAGAAGTAGCATTAATTTTTGACGATAGGCATTATTCCTTGGACCGACTATAACAATAGTCTATCTTTCTTTCCAGGACAAAACCGTGACACTTGGCAAATTCTCCCTGAACTGCTATAATCTCTGAAATAATCTTGTCCAGACCTATGTCCACCTCAGTATCAGATTACGCAATTGCCACACTAGGGAGCCACACAGCTTTACAGATTTTAAAAGGTGCAAAAGACGAAGGCTTCAAGACTATTGTTGTGTCTACAAAAAAAAGTAGACAGGTGTATGAAAGTTATAAGGTTGCAGACAAGATAATTGAGATTGACAATTATGAGGATTATTTTGCAATTGAAGAGCAGTTAATTGAACAGAACGCCGTGGTTATACCTCATGGCTCTTTTGTAAGTTATTTAGGCCATCAACAGGTCAAAGATAAAGTGAAAGCCATGCATTATGGCTCAAAAGGAATTCTTCACTGGGAAGCAGATAGGGAAATGGAAAGGACTTGGCTCAAGAAAGCTGGACTCAATGTACCCAAAATCTTCCGCAACCCGGAAGAAATTGATAGACCTGTAATTATCAAGTTTCATGGTGCAAATGGTGGCTTTGGCTACTTTATTGCCCACTCGCCAGAAGAATTTCATGAGAAAATGAAAGAATTCCCAGATGAAGAAGATTACGTGATTCAAGAATATGTAGTTGGTGTGCCTATGTATGTCCACTATTTCCAATCGCCTTTAACAGGTGAACTTGAGATCATGAGCTTTGACAAACGTTATGAGTCAAATGCGGATTCCATTGGGCGAATTGCAGCAAGAGACCAACTCGCGGCAAATATTCATACAAGTTACACAATTACAGGTAACATCCCAGTTGTTGTCCGCGAATCCATGCTTCCAATGTTTTTTGAAATTGGAAAGAACGTTGTAGATGTATCCAAAACTTTGGATGAAGTTCCAAAAGGTCTATACGGACCTTTTTGTCTTGAAGGAATCATTGATCCACAACTAAATTTCCGCGTTTTTGAAATCTCCGCGCGAATTGTTGCCGGAACCAATCCATATACCAACGGCTCACCTTACTCTTGGCTCCGTTACCGTGAGCCAATGTCCACTGGGCGAAGAATCGCCCGCGACATAAAAGAAGCAATCCAAGCCGGCCGCTTAGAGGATGTGCTTGGCTAGAAGCATACAAGCATTTATAGTGGCAGCGAATTTCTTAGTAAATCTAAATATGAAAAACCTTTTACTCATCAGTTCAGCACTTTTACTATTTACTGCCTGCAACACTGGCACAATAGAACTTGAAGCTATTGAGGAAGACCATGTAAGTGACGTTAGTATTGAAATTGATTCTGAATATACTGGCCTTCCACTTTTCACAGGGATCATGGCTGATGTAACTGGAGGAACAGCAAAAGGCTTTGGAACAATTGATGGAAATCTAGATGATGAAGAAGTGACTCTTGTAGTAGATATGGATGGTCTGCCAGAACTTGAAGATGGTTTCTTTTATGAAGGATGGCTTGTTCACTCAGATCCATTCACGGTTGTTAGCACTGGAGTGCTAGTTCACGGCGATGAAGTTGGCGAATTTTCCAACACTGCATTTGTGGAGGTTATGAATAATGATATCAAATATATTTTGACACTTGAACCAGATGATGGAGATCCTGCACCTGCAGACCACATTTTGGAAGGACCATTTATTGCACTACCTAACTAATTATGGATTTAACTGAAGTTTTAAAAAATTACGATACCAGCCAAATCACAATCGCGGTGCTTGGCGGACATAGCGCTCTTGATGTTTGCGAAGGAGCAAAGGCCCAAGGTTTCAAAACTCTGGCGGTTTGCCAAAAGGGAAGGGAACAAACATACGCAAAATATTATAAGACACGGGATGGGCGAGGGTGCATAGATCACATTATCACCGTGGACAAGTTTGCGGACATTGTTAAGCCAGAGGTGCAAGATGAGCTCCGAGCCCACAATGCAATATTCATTCACAACCGTTACTTTTGGGTTTACTGCAATTTTGATGAAATTGAAAATGATTTCCAGGTGCCAATTTATGGAACTCGGGAAATGGTTCGCTTGGAAGAACGCGACGTAGAACATAATCAATACTGGCTTTTGGAACAGGCAGGAATTCGTCTACCAAAAATGTATGACAGCCCTGCTGACATTGACCGCCCAGTAATTGTGAAAGTGAACGAAGCAACTCGCTCTTATGAACGCGCCTTCTTTGTTTGCACTTCGCCAGCGGATTATAAGGAAAAATCAGACGCAATGATTGCAGCCGGCACAATTACAAAGGAAGGTTTGGACAAAGCCGTGATTGAAGAATTCATTGTTGGCGCGCAAGTGAATTTCAACTATTTCTATTCCACAGTTAACGGCGAATTGGAACTCATGGGGACAGACGCTCGCCGCCAAACTAGCTTGGACGGATTCCTTCGCTTAGACGCCGGAATACAAATGGAATTGCTAAATTCTGGATACAAACCAAGCATGATTGAAACCGGTCACTTCAGCGTGACCACTAAAGAATCCCTCATTGAAAAAATCTTTGATATTGGTGAAAAATTTGTCAAAACAACCAAGGAACACGTAGCCCCCGGCATAATTGGCCCATTCGCACTGCAAGGTGCAGTTGCCGCAGAAGACGGCCGTGAAGAACTCGTGATCTTTGACGTTTCCATGCGAATCCCCGGTTCACCCGGCACTCGCTTCACACCACACACAAGCTACCTTTGGGGACATCCCCTAAGTTACGGTGACAGAATTGCAATGGAAATAAAGGACGCAATTGATGCGGGACGACTTGCTGAAATCCTCACATAGTGCCCTTCAAATATTTCTGCCGTTTTCCTTCCTCAAATTTTTCTATGGCATAACGCAGCATAGTCCGCGGCATTTTTTTGTAATGCTTTTCCAAAAACTTTTCCTCCACTTTCAAATCCTTCTTCCCAATTTCTCGCAGCACCCAACCCACTGCCTTGTGGATGAGGTCATGTTCGTCTTTCAGCAAAATCTCAGCAATTGCCAATGCATCCTTAAACTCACTTTGATCAGTAAATTTAAAAGTAGAAATGATGGCGATGCGCCTTTTCCACAAATTGTTAGACTTTGCAAAGTCATATAACAGAGACCTATCCCGCTCAAACAAATAATCCCCCAAAATGTAATGAGCGGAACTGTCCACCAAATCCCAATTATTCACGCCCGCCAAATTCGCCAAATAAAACTTTGCAATCTCATCCTTATTGTTTTTGTACTGAGCTCTCATAATAAAAAGCGCAATCAGCCGCTCCTCATGAATAGGTGATTGAATCAAAAGCTTCACTTTGCTCAAAGGAAGATCTTTATACTTTTTAGCGACCTTCCTACAATTTGGCACTGTTAAACCTACAAATTTGTCCCCCTCACCATATTCGCCAGGGCCAGTCTTAAAAAACCACTCATTATTTTTAGCCCGCTCTTTTGTGGCCAAGGCTTTGATGTCTTTTTTGATAGCAGATAATGTCATCGCAAAAAGGGGATTAGATCCAAAACAAGTGAAAAGGAATACCTCACAAGCAGAGGGAAGTTCCTTACTTTTAATACAATCCAAACAAGACTTTTGTGCCTATCCTTACTATCACAGAATTGCTCCAAAAAACTTTCCTTGGCACGAGCAATGATTTTGTAGAGCAGGTGAAAACTGCGGTCAGACTTCATTCGATCCCAAATGAACCGATACAGTAATTGCTTGTAATAATAAGTCATCAACTTATTGTTTTTCTGAATTTCAGGGTAATAACGTTTTAAGGCACTAGGATCTCCGTCCAAAACTTCAGGAATCAGACGGGCAGCGACTTGCGCAGAAACAATTGCCCCTTTGATTCCATCCGCAGCAAAGGCGCCACAAAGTCCAGCTGCATCACCAAGCAAAAGCGAATGTTCATCATAAGGTTTTCGGAGCGGACCCCCAATGGGAATCATGCTGGAAAAAGTAAGTAGCTCCTTGCGGTCAGCTATCTTAATCATTCCTTTCTCCTCCAAAATCTTCACAAATTCTTTAATCTTAATCAGCCCCTTTGCATCTTTAACATGCTTTGCAATTCCCAGACGGAAAGCTGGCTTTCCATTTACAACAGTAGGGGAGAGCCAACCACCATAACCCAAGGAGAATTTCCCAAACCAAAAATGATACACACAGTTTTCTGGGTGTTCACCAAATGTGATGTCACCGTAGTAGACCTTTTCAATTCCCGCCAAAAACTTTTTATTACTCGATAAATTTGGATTGGCTTTGGAAACTGGAGACACAGCACCATCCGCGCCCACAATAAATTTCGCCGCAATCAAATGTTTCTTTCCATCCTTATGCATACTTATTTTCACAGGGTATGGCTCGTCTTTATTTACATGATAAGCAGTAAATTGAGCACGAATTTTAAGGTCCACATTATCAGGCAAATCCTCAGAAAGCTGCCTAACAAGAGCCGGAGTATCTGTGGAATAAATCCACGGTGTTTCCATGTGTGAGAAAAAGTGATCCCTATAATTCGGCGCCACCACCCCAATAGTAGTGATCCTATTGGGAATGAACTTGTCCACATCCATAAACTCTCCAAGCAGATCACGCGTTTTCTGAGTTATCAGACCAGTGGATTCAATGTGATGATCCAAACTGGACTTCATATCCAAAACAAGCACCTTAAGATGCTTGGGTAAATGGTGGGCCAAAGTTAACCCAGCAAAGCTGGCACCAATAATAACAATGTCATAAGTCATGACCTCAATCCTACACCTAAATCAACGGCATCTCAAAAGCTTCCGCTTGTTTGATGACAGTATTGACATCTACTGGTGGAGGCTCTTCGCTCCCTTCATCCCATTTGCGCAGCTGCGTTTCCACTTCATCTTTTGGTCTGCAGTAAGCGGCACGGGAAAGCCGTATGATTTCCTGACTATTATCGACTTCTGGATAATTCATATCCATAGTGCTGCCGGAGAAAGCTTCCGTCAGTTCGCCATCAATTGAAAGCTTTGTGTAAAACTCGCGCACACCCAAGTTGATAATATCCCTAACGTTGAAAATAGGGGTGTATTCCTCTGCCAAAATCACGGCATCCTCAGCACCCACCCGGAAACTCACCATAGAACCCACATTACCAAACACAGTCTTCCGCACCTCATCACTGAGCTGCCCAACATACTGGTGAGCGATGGTCAGACAAAGGCGGTACTTACGGGCCTCAGACAGAATCTCCGCAAAAGTATCCGTAGCAAAGTTTTGGAATTCATCCACATAGAAATAGAAATCTTCACGATCCTCCTCACGCATGTCCGCACGCGCCATAGCAGCTTGATAAATTTTGGTCACAATCATGGCACCAAGCAGCCCAGAGTTTTCCTCCCCAAGCAGTCCCTTTGAAACCTTCATGAGCAAAATCTTTTTATTGTCCATAATATCCCGAATATCAAAAGTATTCTGCGGTTGACCAATCATATTTCTGATCATATTTGTAGACACCAATTGCCCAACTTTATTGAGAAGGGGAGTGATTGCCTCTGCATCAAATTTTTCACTCCAACCCGCAAACTCATTCACCCAGAAGTTCTTAACCACCGAGTCTTGAATCCGCGCAATAATTGTCTGGCGGTAATTTTTGTCTGAAAGCATTTTCAAAATTGAGAGCACAGTAGTGTTCGGCGAATCGAGCAAAGCCAAAGTTGTATAACGGAGCACATGTTCCAAACGGTCAGACCAGTTGTCCCCAAAGAGCTTCTTGAAAATTTGAATAAATCCAAGTGTAATTTGCATCTTGTATTTCTCATCCACGTTTTCCAGCGGATTGAAAGCAATGGGGAAATCCATATCCCCCGGATCAAAGTAGACCACATCTTTCATGCGTTCCTCAGGAATGGTTCGCATTATGTTGTCCACCAAATCTCCATGAGGATCCAAAACAGCCACACCCTTTCCATCGAGAATGTCATTCTTGATCAAAAGTTCCAGCATCTTTGATTTTCCAGTACCACTCTTACCAACCACGTAGAGATGACGCCTTCGGTCAGAACGCTTGATCCCAAAATCTTGGTAGTTATTGTGATAATTTGTTATCCCAAACATAGATACATCTTCACCGGTTCTTGTTGGTAGATCTTTTGGTGGCTCATTTTTCTTTGCCAACATATGCACCACATGTGGCACATGATCACTGTTTGGGAAGTGGTAAAGCGTAGCGAGCTCATGCCCTCCCACAACCTGTGGCTTGTTCAATTTACGACCTTGATATTCTTTCAAAAAGCTAGTCCCAGTTTTTATCCCCTGCATCACAAATTCATTGTAGTCCGTTTTATTGAACTGATAAAAAGCTTTGGCAAGTGCCAGCAAATTCATTTTCGCTTCCGTAGGATCATCAGAAACAGATCCAAAACGCACCTGCATTTGGAAAGGGTTATATTCCGTTTTAGCCACAAAATGTGTGTCTTCCTCACCAAAGAAAGTATTTTTATCCTTCATCCGCACAAAATTCTTTAAGCGGAAACGTCTCTTGAACTGATTGAAACGCATTTTCCAACGGCGAGCAAAATGATAACGCCAAGTATCATTTAGCGGCGAAATCAAAATCTGCACCCACACTTGGTCTTGCCGTTTCATCTTGGAAATCACAGAAAACACTCCAGAAAGCGAGTCCACTTCAAACTCATCATAAGTCTTGATTGGGTAGATATCACTCCGTGAAAGGTGCGCCGAAGTCCCAAACAAAGTCTGCGACTCAGGTTTATAGAACTGAGTATAATCCTTGAGCGGTTTGATCTCACAATCTGGGAAAGTAGCATAAATCAGCCCCTCAACGAGCTTGGTAATTTCCGGTTCACAACCCATAAAAAGGTAGGTGTACTGGTTGTAACCAAACATTTCCAAAGAAAGTTTCTTCCCTTTTGCCGTATTGTGGAGATTATCCAAAAACTGGAGAAATCTACTCTCTTTTTTAGGGTTATCAGGGGAGCCCTGCTCAATTGTAATATGTAGAAAATCCATAGAAATTCCTTAAAAGGAGATAATTTTGCCAGATTTTAGCAAAACTGTCAAGGTCTGGCAGCTACCATTATACCAATTAGTAAACAGTCTCTAAATAACACTTTTCACAGTAAATCGTTTCCGGTCGCTCGGGGGAATAAGAAGTTTTTATTTCTGCACCACATTTATCACAATTTCTATCCCAAGTACTTATAGGATTACGCATAGCCATTCGCATTTCATTACGTGTTTCTGGTGCAAAATGGGGAACAGGCACCTCCATCTGCCGGCAAAGTTTCAGCTCCGCAGGGGTAATTCTGTATGGCCGGCCTGTCTTTTCACATATCAGGCTCTGTTTCAATACTTCATCTGTAACATCTTCAATTGCATCCGGAATGGCCGGCCCAGTTCCAGGCTGACCCAGTTCTTCATCTTTCCATTTTAGACCATTATCCAAAACCTTAGCCTTTTCTAGCGGGAAAAAATCATTCGCCACAGTTTCATTATAAGCCCAAGGCGAAATTTCCATGGGGAAAGGCTCACCCCATTCGCCAGTTTTTTTCATATGCTCCACAATTTTTTCACGCAAGGCAAAGTATTCCTCCTTAGAATACTGCTTATTTAAAATACAATATTTATCACGTCTCAGGTTGCTACACCCAAATAAGTCATTGGAATTCACACACATATCTGAGTAGAAAACATCATTGCTATGCCAAATAAAATTTGAAAGTGCGCAACGTACCCCAGCAATAGATCCAAGCATCTCGTAGTAAAGCTCTCCTTTAAATCCACAGGAGGCAGAACTCAAAGAACTTTTAAGGTCTATAGCAACATATACGTCTTTAAGATCTTCAGCTGGACCTTCTACGCTGAAACAATTATCACAATTCTTAGCATTTTTAATATGATCTCCTGTCACATTTTCAGAATTAACAATATTTGCGAATTTGAATGGGAACTGTTTCTTAAATTTCTCAAACTCGTTTTTCATATGCTGAACACCACTCCAAGTATTCAATTTAAATTCTTTCAGTTTAGCCTCGTACTCCTCTGGAGAGTAAGCTTTGTTAAAAATGTGATATTCCTTACCATTTAAGTTCACACAACCAAAACAATTCTTAAGGTTCTTACATTGAAACAAGAAGGAACTATCACTACACCCAGAAGAGTCTTGTGAATATTTGAGTTGGTAAGCATTTGTACAGCCCACACAATCATAAGTAAGTTCACTTTTTTGTACCCAAAACAAGTCACTAACATCTTTGCAGTAGAAACAATAAATCGAGTTCACTGCATCCTCATTAAAATCCCCTCCAAAAACCAAGTAGCAATTCTTATTGTCCGTGGTGATATTACAATATTCACTATTTTCTCCATTAGTATTCATAAGCGAAAGGCGAGGAACCGCTCGCCTAAGCTCAGCAAATTGTTCAAAAAAAGGGCGATCAAAATCAAAATCACGTCCATAGTCCTTGGCATCCCACCCATCACCCCACCAAGCCTCCTGTGAATAGACTTTATAAAGCTTATCTTCAGAATAAAGAGAAATAATATCTTCCCCAGTCAAATCACATTTATCTCTATAAATCCTCCTCTCATTTCGTTGCGCCAGCCGCATTCTATGCCGCTCCGCAATAGAAAGAGTGGGGATTGGCAAATCAAACTTTTTCAAAAACTCCTGCTCCCACTCCGTCACCACAAAGGACTTTCCAGTGACCCTACATTTCTGTGTGATGTTTGGCATTTAGTAAACCTCAGCTAGATAACAAGGCTTACAGTATACCGTTTCCGGCCGCTCCGCTGAAAGGCTACTTTGAATATTCTGCTTGCACTTGTCACATTTTCGCTCCCAAAGTTCTATGGGCCGCCGTTTAGTTTGCCTTGCCTTGTGCCTACATAATGGACAATTCCCAGGGTTAGGAATTTTATACTTTTGATAAAATGCAATCTCCTGAGGAATAAGTTTATAATTTTTACTACAAGTCCCACACACCAAAACATCCTCACTTGCCTCCTGACTTTGCACAACAACTTCATCCACCCAATGGAAATCTTGTGCCAAGGCCTCCTCTTTACTCAATGGGAACTCATCCTGAGCCAAAGTTGCATTGTAACCATGAGACGCGAATTTCTTAGGAAAAAAGTTCCCATACTCGCCAGTCTTCTTCATATGCTCAATAATCTTCGCCTTCAAAGCATGATATTCCTCCTCAGAATATTGCTTGTTAAGAATGCAGAATTTCTTCCTGTTCAAGCCCACAGAACCAAAACAATCCCGCGACCCCACCACATGTTGGCAGTACTCCAAATTTGAACAACTCATAAAACTATTTGCACAAAACTTCAGATTGTAAGAATTATCTCCACAAGACACACTGTTATAAATTAGCTCAGCCGTATCCCCCCAAGAAGTGTAATCCATAGAATCCTTTACATTGAAAACTCGCACACAATATTTACAATCTTCAACCCCCTTACAATCAAAAGAGTCAAAAGTATTCTTAGAATTGTAGATGTGATCACCGGTACAATTTTGATTCTGTTCCGCCACAACATCACGGTGAATCTGAGTTTTGAAAAACTCCTCACATTGCTCAGCCAGCTTCTCCACACCCTCACGAGTATCCAAAGCAAAAGTCGCTTTATGTTGCTCATATTCCTCTTTTGAATATTGTTTATTAAAAATCATATACTGTTTTTGCCGCTGATTAATACAGCCAATACAGTCCATACAAGATTGGCAATTGTTCAAAAAATAACTATCACTACAACTTTTACAATCCTGCGAATAAAAAAGCCGCTGCGAGTTAAGAACCTCAATGCTCTCATAGCAAATCTCACTATCATAGGTAGTGGAGCAATCCACAATATTTTTACAGCTAAAAACACGATTGGAGTAATAACAGTCCTCGTCATAATCTGCCTCAGCTACTAGGTAACAATTTTTCATATACCCCGCGCAGTTAATATAATCGCTATTTTCCAGCGTGCCTCCAGAAATAAAAAGAGACATCCTAGGCACCTCCACCCACAGCTCATAAAACTGTTCAAAGAATGGACGTGAAAAATCAAAGTCCCGCCCATATTCAAGTGGATCCCACTCATCTCCCCACCAAACTTTCTTCTTGTAAACAGGGAAGGGTACATCAGGGTCATATTGCGTAAGAATAGTCTCCCCGGAAAAGTCACACTTTCTGTAATAAAGAGTTTTTGCATTCCGCTCAGCCAGCCTCCTAATCATCCTGCACTTAGGACAATCATCCGGTGCTGGCACTGAGATCTTGTCATAAAAATCCTGATCACTCTCAGTGATTTCCCACGCGGCCGAGCAGGTTTTGCAGCTCTTATTCATGGCTAAACTATACAGTATTTGTGCACATGCACACTTTTTCAGATTTATTTAAGAAAAAGTTCAGCTTTTCATAAAGGTCCCTATGTTTTTATAGATCTGCTAGTGACTGTGGGCCCGGAAATTGGCCCTCATCGGGAGAGTCGAGATCTTCCGATCCGGGTTCGACTCCCGGCGGGTCCACCATTAGCAAAGAAAAAGACCTTCTTGCGAAGGTCTTTTTTCCGGAAATGGTTCCAGAAGAGTCGAGATCTATTTCATTATACATCTTAGCGCATTCAGAAGTCAAAAAATCAGTACACCTCTGCCAAATAACAAGATTTACAGTATACAGTTTCCGGCTGCTCTGGCGAATAGGAAGTCTTAATAGCTGTGCCACATTTCCCACAGCTCCTATCCCACAGTTTCATACCATTTCGCCTAGACCGCAGTTTTTGATATCTACATTCGGGACAAAGTTTAGGTCCCTCCAAATGCATCTTTTTATTCAAATCAGTTTCTTGCTGGATAATCCTAAATGCCTTTGAGCAATTCTCACAATGCTGCGCCTCAACAGCAGTACTGCTAGAATCTTCATCCTTATCTTTCCATTTGTATCCACGTCCAAGTGCTTCTTCTTTTGTCATAGGAAAGAAATCCTGAGCCATGCTGTCATTGTATGGAAAGCTGGACATAGAAATGGGGAAGAATTCTCCATATTCGCCAGTCTCTTTCATGTGCTCAATAAGTTTCGCCCTCAAAGCTTCATATTCTTCCTCAGAATATTGTTTATTCAAGATGCAATTTTTGGTCCTGGAATGAAATCCATCACAGCCAAAGCTGTTGCTCAAATAAAATGTTGAAAACAAGTACTCAGAGTTTGGACTTGCGCACCCACAATAACAAAATTTATTTCTGTAGTTCTTTTCGCCACCCGTAGACATCTCATAACAGAGCTCAATTTCCTTGTCATGCATGCTCATATCCATACAGTCTTTGACCTCCGCACAATTCAACAGATACTTGGAATCCTCCGCATTAAAACAATCAAAGCATTCAATTGCATTCTTAGAATTCGTCAGGAAGTCTCCTGTGGAATTTTCAGTATTTAGTTGTTTTTGATCAACTTTTGGAACCGACTGCTCAAAAGCGGCAAACTCCTCTTCCAATTGATTACTGCTCTGCCCAGCATAGTTTTCCAGGATCTTTTCATACTCTTCCTTGGAGTATTGTTTGTTTTTAAAAAAGTACTGTTTGCCCCTCAAGCCACTGCACATGAAGCAATCTTTACATGACGAACAATCGCTCAAATAACTAGAATTTGAACAATTTCTGCAGTTGGAAAGATGATGCGAACTGTAACAGCCATTGCAATTAGAACTATAAGAAACCAACTCGCAATGATCCAAAGCGTCGCTGTTTGAACAATCCGTACAATACTGACTTTTCCGCAGATACTGGCAATCCTCAAGCAAATGACTTCCCGGACTCATATAAGTATTTTTGCTAAAAGCCAAAAGCGAATTGAAGTCCGAGTTCTCATTATTCATTGAAAGCACACAGGATTTTGGAACAACGTTCTTCAGCTCTTCAAACTGTTCAAAAAATGGACGATTGAAATCAATGTCCCGCCCATAACTTTTTGGATCCCATTTGTCTGACCACCAACAAGTGCTGCAATAAACAGGGAAGGGGACATCTTTGTCATACATTGAGACAATCACTTTTTGGCAAAGGTCACACTGTCTTTTATATAAGTTCCTTTCATTTCTGAAAGATAAACGCCGCCTTAGGCGCTCCTCCGGACACAGCGTGGGCATTGGCGTTCCAATTTTTTCATAAAAAGCTTGGTCCTCATCCGTGATGATGAAGCTTTTCCCACTGACCGTACAAGTTTTAGTTATGTCTGCCATATTTGTTTATTCTATAAAGTTTCTGACTGTATCATAACATGCAAGTAATTCTTAAGTTTTATTTCAGCTTTTCATAAAGGCCCCTATGTTTTTATAGATCAGCTAGTGACTGTGGGCCCGGAAATTGGCCCTCATCGGGAGAGTCGAGATCAATCTAACTATGCCATATCTGAAAACCTGCTACAATATCCGCACTATGAAAGTACTGCTACTAGCCGCTGGCCGCAGCCGGCGCGTAAAACCCATTGAAGATAAAAATTTCCTCCGAATGTGTGGAAAGTTTCTCATTGAGCATCAGCTTGATGCACTTCGCCAAGCTGGACTCACAGACATCATCATTGTTGGGGGCGCGCACAACATGGAGCAGCTCAAAGAAGTGGCCGGTGATGCAACCGTAATTGAACAAGAAAATCTGGACGAAGGAATGGCAGGCGCACTCCTTTCCGCAGAATCCCATCTGGGCGGAGAACTTTTTATCGTCAGCAGCAATGACGCTGTGGACATGGACGCATATTCTTCCATGCTGGAAGCAAGCAAATCCGGCGCAGACGCTTACCTGCTCGCTTACAAAGTTCAGGAATATTTCCCTGGCGGATATTTGAAAGTTGATGGAAGGCAAATCACGGACATTGTAGAAAAACCGGGCGAGGGGAACGAGCCCTCAGACATGGTGAATGTTGTCCTGCACATTCATAAAGATTCCGCCGCACTAATTGAAAAGTTAAAGAATACAAAATCAGACAATGATGACACTTATGAAGTCGCCCTCAACGAGCTAATGGACGAACAAACTTTTGAAGCTGTGCCATATGAAGGCTATTGGCTACCTGTAAAACACCCATGGCACATTCTAGATTTGATGGAGCACTTTTTAAACCAGTGCGCCACAATGATTCATACAAGCGCCCAAGTTTCAGACTCCGCCATCATCAAAGGCAATGTAGTAATTGCAGCCGGTGCCAAAGTTTTTGACCAGGCTGTAATCCAAGGCCCAGCTTACATCGGCAAGGACAGCATTGTTGCAACCAACGCCCTTATCCGCGGATCCATCCTTGGCGAACGCTGCATAGTCGGCTTTGGAACAGAGGTTGCTCGCTCCTTTATTGGTGACGACTGCTGGTTTCACTCCAACTATGTGGGAGACACTATTATGGGATCCAACAACAGCTTTGGGGCAGGTGCAGTCTGCGCAAACTTAAGACTTGATGAAAAAGAAATCGGCGAATCCAAACGCAACAAACTCGGACCAATTCTTGGCAATGACATCCGCGTAGGCGTAAACACCAGCCTAATGCCAGGCATCAAAATTGGATCCGGAACTTTCATCACCTCCGGACTTGTAGTGGACCAAGACATTGAGCCAGGAAAATTCGTTTCCGGAAAAACTGAGCTAACTATTCAAGACAACCGTGCAGAACTTGATAAGTCTGCAAGGGAGGAGATGAAGAAGAAGCTTTAATTACTGCTCAAAAACCACGTCCCCGTTAACTTTACACTGACATCCAAGCCGCACGTCTTCTCCAGCACCACGTGCCTCCAAAGTGAATTCTTCTTGTTCAGTGCGTTCGCTCAAATTTTCTCCGCCGCTTTTTATTTGGATTAGGCAGGTTGAGCAGATTCCATTTTCACATCCAAAAGGAACTCCCAAGCTGTTGTTTTGGGCAACTTCGCGGAAATCATCTCCGGCGTTGCATTGGGCGCTAGTCCCAGTAGTTTGATTTGTAACTTGTGGCATCTTTTAAAAGTAAGGTTCTAGATCTGGTGTGATATCAATATTATTGATGTCATGTGCAACCAGTGGCTGCTCCGCAATCATAGGCAATTCGTCCTCATAGGTCCAGCGATCTTCTTTGTAATAAAGCCCGATTGGAATTTTGTCTCCCCACTCTTCCGCCTTGGCGAATGCCATCATGCGGTTTGTTGGATCATAACTTTCATCGTCGCCAAGTTTGTAAATTCGCTCTTGATACCACTGATAAGTATTGATTTTATTGAAAGTCACACACGGCTGAAGGATATCAATGTGAGCAAACCCTTTGTGCTGAATTCCCTGCATAATCATAGATTTCAGGTGCGGAATGTCCCCAGCAAAAGACCTAGCAACAAAAGTTGCACCAGCTGCCATACTCACAGACATAGTCCGCATCCCCATTTCAATCACACCCTCCGGCGTGCTTTTAGATTTATATCCATGATCACTAGTTGGCGAAGTCTGCCCCTTTGTAAGTCCGTAAACTTGATTGTTTTGAATCAGATAAGTCACATTCAAATTCCGGCGCAGCCCATGAACAAAATGCCCCATTCCAATTCCATATCCATCTCCATCACCTCCAATAATAATCACATTCATTTTGTGGTTGGCCAGTTTCATACCTGTTGCAACCGGCACAGCTCGCCCATGCAGCGAATGAAAGCCATACACTTTTATCAAATGCGGCGCCTGCGAACCACACCCAATTCCAGAAACCACCATTGTTTCTTCCGGGTCCAATTTGAGTTCAAAAACCGCCTGCTTAAGAGCCAGCATGATTCCAAAGTCACCACAGCCCGGGCACCAATTACACTTGGAGCCAGTCTCCAATTCTTGAACATTCTCCAGCATTTTTAGTGATTTACTCATAAGCTAGAATTAATTTTATCAAGTATTTCCGCTGGGTGGAAAGGCCGCCCATCGTATTTAAGGAATTTATCTTCAATCAAAATCCCAGTATTCTCACGAATCAATCCTGCCATTTGTGCATGTGCATTATTTTCAACCATCACAGTTTTCTTAGCGGCATTCAGCACTCGCGCAATTCCTTCATTTGCAAAAGGGAAGGCAGTTTTGATCTGTAAAAAGTTCACACTCTTGCCTCCAGTATTTGCAACATCAATAGCCTCCAAAATTGAATTTTTTGTAGAACCCCAACCCACAAGCGTAAGATCCGCTTCAGCTGGCCCATGCAATTCCATCATATCCGCCTCTGTGAATGATTCGCGCACCATTGTGTCATATTTTTTAGCACGCTTATCAACCATCTTTATGCGATTCTCGCTGCTCTCATCCAAATCCCCAGATTCTTGATGCTCATCCGTGGCAACGGCGTAAATTGTATTTGGCATGCCCGGCACTGCTCGCTTGGAAACACCATTTTCTGTGAACTCAAAACGTTTGTATTCGCCAGGCTTCATTGCCGCTGCTTCTTCCATAGTCATAAGCTGGCCGCGGTCTACTTTATAATCTTCATGTTTGAAAGGCTCAGTAGTCGCAATGGATTCACCAAGATATTTGTCCGTCAGAATCATGCAAATCATCTGATACTTTTCCGCCAAATTAAAGGCTTTCAAAGTCATATGAAAACTTTCCTGCACGTCACCCGGCAGATAGATCATTCGCGGGAATTCCCCCTGCGAAGCATGCATAACAAAACGCAAATCCCCCTGATCCGTCCATGTTGGCAGACCAGTTGATGGGCCCGGCCGAGTCCCTTCCACAACCACAAGTGGCGTTTCCGTGATTCCCGCCATTCCAAGCGCTTCCACCATAAGCGCAAATCCACCTCCAGCTGAAGCCGTCATTGAACGTACGCCCATGTGCGCGGCACCAATAGTCATGTTCATTGCAGCAATTTCATCTTCCGTATGCTTCATTACAATCTTGTGCTTCTTCCCATGCTTGGCAATGTTCAACATTACAGATGTGATTGGCGTCATTGGATAGGCCGCCATAAATTTCAGTCCAGCTTTAATTGCACCAAAAGCAATCGCATCATTTCCAGACATAATCATTCGCCGCGGAGCATCTGACTGAGCTTCCACATGTTTCTTAAATTCTCCCTTAAAATTTTGTTCCAAATGGTCATACCCGGCTCGCGCAACCTTGATATTAAAGTCCACAACTTCCTGTCCCTTTCTGGCAAAAGTTGTTTCCAAAACACTCTGCACCCATTTGAAGTCCAGATGTAAAAGTGCAAAACTCGCACCAAGAGCAACCGTATTTTTCATAATTCTATTTGCACCCAATTCTTTCACAATTCGCGCCATTGGCACTTTCCCCAACTGCACGCCCTCGGGCAAATTACTAGTATCCCAATCCAATGTTTCGTCATCATAAATAACGACTCCACCAGGAGCCATCTTGTCCAAATGGAAATCAATGCAGTCCTTATTCAGGGCCAACAAAATATCTACCTTATCTGAATGAGAGGCAACATTTCCAGCTCCCGCTCTAATCATGGCCGTATTGTGCCCACCACGAATCAAAGAAGGATATTCAGAGTAACCAAAAGTATTAAGCCCCGCGCGCGTGCACGCGCGCGCAAACATCTGACCCATAGTAGCGACACCATATCCGGCTTCCCCACCAACCATCCAACAGAGGTGATCATGTACAGTTTCTTGTGCCATAATTATATGATTTGCTCCCCCGAGCTAATATTTATAAGGTGAATCACATTCACAGGACAGGCTTCTGCGCAGTCCATATTTCTTTCAAAGTCTTTCTCAGAAATATCTAGCTCTTCCCAACCATCAGGCGTTTTGTCAGAACCAACTACGTCTGCCTTTCCATCCAGATCACTCATTTCCCAAAACACCGGTGCAATATTAGCACAAGCGTTGCAGCCAATACAGTTTGGCCGGTCATGCTTTATCTTATATTTCTTATCGTCTTTTTTGTCGTCTTGGGTCATCGGGACACAGCTTATCAGCGCTGCCCCCTTTGGATCAACCTGATTGCTTCTGGGTAACCCTTTTTCTCCAATTCTTGCACCCGCGCTTTCAAAGTTTCCGCCGTATCACCAGGTTCAACCACACATTTTTCCTGCAGCACAATTGCGCCACCATCCACACTCTCATCCACATAATGCACAGTCATCCCACTCTCACTATCCCCACTCGCCAGCACCGCCTCATGCACTTTTATCCCAAGCCAACCTTTCCCACCATATTTTGGCAGCAGGGAAGGGTGCACATTTATAATTTTCCCAGCATATTTATTCACAAATATTGGCGAAAGAATACGCATGTATCCAATCAAGCAAATCAAATCCACCTCACCAATCGCTTGAATCATAGTTTCATCATATTCCTCCCGCGACTGTCCTTCCGGATCTACAAAAATCGCTTCAACTCCCGCAGTCCTAGCCTTATCCAGTGCACCTGCATCCTCAACATTGCTCAAAACTTTCACCAAATCTACGTCCGGCAATTTCCCGTCCGCCATCTCGTCTAAAATAGCCTGTAAATCAGTTCCGTTTGTGGAAGCAAGTACAGCTATTTTCAAGATGAACAGGGGTTAGTACTAATTTTCAAGAGTCCCATTCGCTTAGCCACATCTTGACCAGTTGGCGTTGTAGCCAAACCACCAAGTGCAGTTTCCTTAATTTTAGGATTCATCATATCTCCAACCTCTCGCATTGCGCGCACCACCTCATCAAAAGGAACAAAACTCTTTATTCCAAGGCAAGCCATATCCGCCGCCGCCATGCTATACACCGTCCCAATCCCATTTCTCTTGATACATGGCACCTCCACAAGACCTCCAATAGGGTCACATGCAAGCCCAATCATATTTTTCAAAGCCAGCGAAGAAGCATGCAAGCAAGTCTCAGGACTTTTCCCTCTTACCTCTGTTAAAGCCGCCGCCGCCATAGCCGTTGCTGACCCAACTTCCGCCTGACATCCACCCGCCGCACCAGAAAGCGTTGCAGTATTTGCAATAACAATTCCAATTGCAGAAGCAGTAAGGATCATCTGTATCATCTGCTCCCTACTCAACCCCAACTTATCTTTAGCTCCAAATATCACACCAGGCACAATCCCAGCTGCACCTGCAGTAGGGAGCGCCACAATTGTTCCCATTCGAGCATTATTTTCACCCGTTGCAATGGCACCAAGCATTCCTCTAATTGCAGCCTTATTAAGCACCAAACCATCACCAATATCCTCAAAGTTCTTCACCGCATCTGCCAAAATAGGAGTTGATTTCCCAACCATTCCACTCGGGGACATTTCAGGATTTTCAATTGTGGCATCAATTCCATCTAAAATAACCTGCAAACGCTTATCAAGCATTTCCCTAACCTCTTTCTCCTCTTTACCAGATATCTGCACCTCATAATTCAACATTACCTGCCAAATTGGCATTTTGTGCTCCTTGCATCTTTCTAACAACTCCTTCCCATTCCGGAATACGTAGCTAGCGGTCATTATTATTGAGGTAATTTTTTAAGTGATCGCACAAAGATGATACCGTCCTCATCTTGTAAATCAAGGATTTCCTTAAGTGTAAGCGCTTTTTCCAAGCTCAAAACGCTAAGCACCTTATTCTCTCCAGCAAGGTATGAGCTCTGCATATTCACAATCCTAATACCCTTTTCACCCAAGAACCCAGTTGTTTTCGCCAGCATTCCAGGCTGATTCTCATTCTCTACCACCAGAGTGAAATACTGTTCCGCACTATTTCCAGTAAGATGAATTTCAAAATCATTAATTCTATTAATTTCCACATTCCCACCCCCAATAGAGGATCCAACTACAGAAGTCTTCCTCTTATCATTCTCCAAAGTAATCTCCACACTGTTGGGATGAAAACTTGCACCCAAATCTCCAGGTTCAAACTTGTATTTCAAGCCCATGTCATCTGCAATTTTAAAAGCATCCTTTATACCCGAATCATTCGGCGCCATCTTCATTACCCCAGCGAGCAGAGCCCTGTCAGTTGCATGCCCTTTATATACCTCTCCAAAGGAACCATGCAGCAAAAAGTGCACTTTTGTAGGTGTTGTATCGTAGATCGCCCTTGCAAACTGCCCAATCTTAGCTGCACCAGCAGTGTGCGAGCTGGAAGGTCCAACCATAATGGGGCCTGCAATATCGAAGAGTGAGAAGTTGCTCATTACTGAAACTATAAAGTACAAACAAAAAAGTGTCCAATTTACATGAAATGCCCCCTCGGTTAAATTATATGATCACAAAACAATTCTACACACATGCCCACCACTAAAAGTTGCGCAAGTAGATTCCGCTTGGTACTATGTCATGAAACGTTAACCACAAGTTAAGTTTCAAAACGACCTTTCAAAACAAAAACAAACGTTTAAAAATTCTGCTTCGTGATGGTAGCTGCGACACAGCCGCCCACGAGAGATAGACTCTCAATATCGTCCTGTGAATCCCTCGACTCCCTACCTAGTATAGTTGACAGGTCCACATCAAGGGCAGTCCCGGTCCGACCATAAAGCCGACCGAAGTGAGGCAGATGAAAACAAAAACAGAATAGAATTAGTCACTATTCTACGACCGGCCTCTCTCCCAATATATAGCTCACTGATGTCAATATCACTGATAGCTAGGAAGAGAAGCCGGTTATTTTTTATTTAAACGGATTCACAAACCTCGCCTTAGCTCACTTCCACCAAACAAAATCACTACCTCCTTGAAACGCACCTTGCTCAGAAACTGGGAAGCCCTCATCAACTGCAGTGATACAACGCTCTACATTTTCCTGAATGTAAGTAATCCCTTCGCAGTATGAGTCGTCATCATTTTTCATTGCCAAACTTATATAGCAAACGTCTCTTTCAACAGATTCCTGCATCTCCTCACAGTATGAAACAGCATTCAAATGATCACTAACCCCCCAAAGACATTTATATTGGTTGTAGTAACACTCTTTGCTAAATTTACCGTCACAAGCACCAAGCATGGTACTCAAATCTTCAATCTGATAGCAATAGGAGGCGTCCCTTTCTACATATGTTTTTGAAAACAAACACGCTCGCCGTTGATATTCTTCAGGAAGTTCATCACAGGACCCAAAATGACTAAAATGACTAAAGATAAAGTAAAGTTCACAATCTTCATCTCCCTCACAATTTGAGAAATCATCCAATTGAATAACAAGTGAAACATAACAAGCCATTCGTTTTTGATTATCTTCAATCGCAGTACAGTCTGAAAGCGAAGTGTTATTATACGATTCACAAAATTCAATCTCATTATTAATGATACTTTGAAATTCAGCACCATTAAAATAATCACTTGTCTCTCGAGTAAAAAATGTACCTATTTCATAAGTCTCTCTACAACTAAAGACCTCATCCGAGCTCTGATTTACAAGAAAATACACAGCAAAACCTGTAGCTGTAAGGATTAGTATCGATCCAAGAATGGCGAGGAGTTTCTTCATCCCTTAACTTATATTATATTTTAAACGGATTCACAAACCTAGCCTTGGCCCCAAGCCTCTCCTCAATCCGTAATAGCTGATTATACTTAGCAACCCTATCCGTCCGGCTCAATGATCCAGTTTTGATTTGTCCGGTTTCCATAGCCACAGCAAAATCCGCAATTGTTACATCCTCTGTTTCTCCGCTCCTATGTGAAACCACGGATGTCCAACCTGCACCGTGAGCCATTTTCACAGCATCCATCGCCTCTGTTAGTGAGCCGATTTGATTCAATTTCACCAAAATAGAATTTGCAGACTTTTCATCAATCGCACGTTTCAAAAACTTGGTATTTGTAACCAAGAAATCATCTCCCACCAATTGTACTTTATCACCAAGTTCAGTAGTCAATTTTGCCCAGTTTTCCCAGTCGTTCTCATCTAAACCATCTTCAAGGGAAACAATAGGGTAACGACCAATCCAATCCGTCCACATAGCAATCATTTCCTCAGAAGTCTTGGAAGGCTGGCCACTGTGGCTCAACACATATTTCCCATCTTCCCAAAGTTCACTCACGGCAGGATCCAAAGCAATACTGATGTCCTCACCAGGTTTAAAGCCAGCAGCTTCAATCGCCTTAACCAAATACTCCAGCGCTTCCTCATTACTTTTCAAGTTAGGTGCAAAACCACCTTCATCCCCAACAGAAGTGTTGTAACTATCTGCCTTCAAAAGCCTTTTCAAAGCGTGGAAAGTCTGCGCGCCGTAGCGTAGCGCCTCCTTAAAACTTGGCGCGCCCACAGGCATAATCATAAATTCTTGGAAATCCACACTACTATCTGCATGCGAACCTCCATTAATCACATTCATCATTGGCAGTGGCAGCAATGTAGCTTCCGGATTCAAATGCTCCCAAAGCATCACGCCTTTTTCATTAGCTGCAGCATGTGCCGCCGCCATAGAAATTCCCAATATAGCATTAGCCCCCAAGCGATTTTTGTTTGAAGTCCCATCCAAATCAATCATTTTCCGGTCTAAGGCTTCCTGATCCATCACATCCATTTCCACAACAGCATCCTTAAGTTCCCCATCCACGTGGGAAACAGCCTTAGTCACACCCTTCCCATTGTATCTATCCTCTCCATCGCGGAGCTCACAAGCCTCGTGTTCACCTGTTGAGGCACCACTTGGCACAATCGCACTCCCAAAACCCTCCTCAGTAGTCACTTCCACTTCAACTGTTGGATTTCCGCGCGAATCAAGGACTTCACGGGCATGGACTTGAGTGATTTTGGACATTTGGAAGGGGTTAATTCGGCGTTATTGTAAGTCAGTAGCCTCTCTCATGTCTATCGATTCCGTAAGATATTGATAGGTTAAAGGCTTCCGAATCATGATAAGGAAGCCTGCAACCCAGGAATCGGATGGACATGAGAGAGGCTCATTGATACAATGCAGCCCGTATTAAACAGACTTATGGATATTACTTGGCACGGACATTCCGGTTTCACTATCAAAGGACAAGACGCAACAGTTGTGACTGACCCTTACGATGGTCTTGGTTCAAACCTTCCAAAGCTTAAAGCTGACATTTTGGCTTTAGGTGATGTATTAGCTCAATCCAAAGGAACTTTAGCTAAAGTTGAAGGCGAACCAAAAACTCTGGACTGGCCAGGAGAATTTGAAGTTTCAGGAGTTTCCATTGAAGCTTTCAGCGCCCAGCGCTTTGCAACAGATGAAGGAGTAAAAGGAGAAGATGTAAACCTCTTCGTCTTTGTAGTAGACGGAATCAAGATTTGCTACCTCAGCGGACTTTCACATGATTTATCAGACGAACTAATAGACAGAATTGGAGACGTAGATGTGCTCTTACTACCTGTGGGTGGAGGAGATGTATTAGAGGGGAAAGTAGCCCACAAATTAATGGAGGCTATTGAGCCACGTATTGTTATTCCTATGTATTACGCAGCCACTAAAACCAATCTCACACTGGGAGATGCCAGTGAGTTTCTAAAGGCTGTAGGGAAAACAGAGCTCCAAGCGGAAGAAAAATTCAGCATCAAAGGACGCAGTTCTCTTCCAGAAGGAGTCATGGAGTTTGTCCTCCTAGAACCACAGGCTTAAAGAGCTAATAAGGCACCGGAACTTCTGTAAACAGCTTTTGTTGTATACGGTCTGTAGAAATTCATCATTCTTCTGAAACGGCTTTTCCTACCAGCCAAGTACATTCGAGTTGTAGAGACGTGAAATCTCTTTAGTTTTCTAGATTTGAACATGATATTTAGAGTTAGTAAATTTGAGTCGCTTCGCGACGTATTTTTATAGTTTGCGCGATTACAGGAATTCATCCTGTATCGCGTGTTATTGATACATGCGTATTACAGCAGTGACTACACCTTGAATTTCAAGATATTCCCCGGGTTGGATATCTTGATAATCTTTATTGGCAGCCTCTAGCCACACATGGTTTCCATCTTTTCTATAACGTTTGACGGTATTTGAACCATCCACAAGTGCAACAACCACATCATTATTTTTGGCAGTCACATCTCTATTGGCAATCACAAAGTCTCCTTCCAAAATCCCAGCATCAATCATACTTAAACCAGAAACACGCAAGGCAAATGAACCCTGTGGTTTTTTAAGAAGGTCATTTCCAACCTCAAAATAATCCATTACATACTCGTCAGAAATAACTGGCCCTCCCGCAGGAATAGTCCCAAGCAAAGGGATACGAGTCATATTGGCGGCAGCTTCAAACTTTTCTTTAACAGAATTAAGCATCTTAATACCACGCGGAGTATCATCTTTTTCCAAATAACCTTTCTCTCTTAAAGCCTTCAAATGCTTCAAAATACTGTTATCACTAGCCACTTGAAAGTGCTCCCTCATCTCTCGCAGAGTAGGGGACTTTCCAAATTTCATTTGATAATTCTCAATGAACTTCAATACGGCTTCTTGCTTTTCTGTAATCATTTGGCGTGGGTGAGTGTACGCTCAATATAGGTGAGTGCTCACTCACCGTCAAGCGAATTGTGTTTGACATATAAAGCTGAATATATTTATATACCACCTAATAATCAAGTGAAATGACAAAAGAAATTGCTTTCTATGTCTCTAAAATGGAGGCCGAAAAATTCGTTCATGAGGAGGGTTTTAATCTTGATGAAGAAGGAGATGCAATTTTGAAATGCTTGGAGGGTTTTGTTGATAATATTCCAGGCTTAGAAGATGTAAAAATGAGGCAAGTAGAAGAGCTTGGAAATTCAAATTACTTAGTTGCTACCTTGTATATGAGTAGGGGTTTCAAGTCAGAAAATTTGGTAAGGTCAGCTAGAAGAAAATTATGGAGTTTTCATGAGAAAACTGTTAATAGAAGAACAAAATGGTTCTTTGAACGAATCAAAGCTAGCCACCCTCAAATTGGAGGTAACAGAGCTCCCGAACCTGAATATCCTAAACAAAAAAGAGTATAACAATGAAATTCATAGCTCTAAAATTCAATCGAGATACAAGCCTCTTTCCACCCGATGAAGATAATATCAGAGATGGCACCACAGAAATGCATGAAGGGACAAGCGCAGTGATCAATAAAATTGCCACTCCTACGAGTGTAAACACCATTCCTACAAGTGCAATTGGAAAACCTGTTACATTCGAAGTTTCAATAAGTACTGAAGCTACACAGAAAGAGATTATTGATGCTATGGAAGCAGTTGCAGAAGAACGAAACTGGGCAATCATATGGCCTGACCATCAATCGCTACATAATGCAGTAGTAGGAATCGATGGAGATAGAACACCCGATTGGATTTTTGTCCATAAGGAAGAATCTAGAATTGCAGAAGCTGAAATAAACAGAGAAGCAGCTGTAGAACCTGTTGCAGCACCTCTAACAATAGAAATGCCTACCACTCAATATAGTGGAGTTCTTTTTAAATCATAGCTATTCCCCTCTAAAGCCCAATCTTATAGTGCAACTTAAGGAATTTAACTATTCCAAATAGTGCGTTTAGTTGACCAAGGAAGTCGTGAATATCTTCAATTTCCAATGCAGATCTGTTGATGGATTTTGCCTCAAATAAATTTGCTGGCATGCTGATGGCAATTGTCATTTTGTTCTCCTTAAATGCACATTTAAGATAGTTAATCTTTCTTCCAGCAACCTCCATATTAGTGAGGCCCATGATTCTTTGCATGAATCCGGTGGTCAGAATGTATCGGGCTTCAATCTGATTTGTGGAATAAACCTCAAACTTAGACTCAAATTCAGGATCCTCCAAAGACACAGTTTCCAAGCCGCTCTTTTTTTGGAACCAGTTACCCATTCGCCCTTTTTCCTTCATCACATAAGTCTCACCATCAAAATTCTTGTTAAAATTTGCTATAAAAATCAGCCCTTTAAATACAGTGATATTCTTTTTCCCAGACTTCTGTTTCAACTTTAATTCCTGCATACGCAGTTCAACACCTTCATAATCGCCCTCAATATAATCTTCGCCATTCATTTTGGTGAAATTGGGGAAAATACCTGTACTCTTGATTTCATCCTTTGTAATGCGCCCATTTTCATTAAAAGTTAGATTTCCAAAAAAATCACAAATAATTGGAACCATTACATTCTTCAAGTGCGAACGGTATTTCAAAACAGGTACCATTGCCCACCCCCAAAGAAGACCCACTATCCCAATTGGAATGTAGAAATCATCCTCAAATCCTCCAGTACTGACTTTAAAAAAGCCATACGCAATTATGGCAGCTATACCAACGGGAACCGCCATTACCATTCGCTTTTGAAACTTAGCTTTCTTCTTCAATCGCACTTTTTCCACATCCCCCAAAACCGGACGAATTTTTTCATCATAGAACTTAGCAAAGCCCTTTTCATAATCCGCTTTCTCTACAAAGTCTGGAATTGCCTGCTTCATAAGATGTCGCCTGCGTTAACTGGACCTCTTTCTGATTCCTCAATTTCAAAGTAAGGGAAAGGTTCAACACTTACCCAACCTGCAATCATACTCATTGGCCAGATCTTGATTGTGTCATTTAGCGAACGAACCGCAGCATTGTAAAATCGCCGTGAAGCAGCAATATGCTCTTCAACCTCATTGTAAGTTCTTTGAGCTTGAATCATTGGTTGATCACTTTTCAAAGTTGGATAGTTCTCCACAGAGATCATCAATTGACCCAACTTATTGTGAAGGTGCGCCTCAACCTGCATTTTCTTCTCGAGTTGTTTTGGAGTCTTAGCATCCGCCATTTTCACAGCCTCCGTCCTAAGCTCCGTAACTTCTTTGATCAGACTCTTTTCATGAGTCATAAACTTCTTAGCGATGGTCAGCACATTCGGAATAAGGTCATGCCGCTTTTTAAGCTGCACATCAATTCCAGAAAGTGACTCATCTACCTGATTCTTCTTTTTGATAATAGTTACATACACGCTGTACACAAACATAAGTACAACAGCTGCAATAACAATGATTGGAAGTAAGATTCCCATGGTTTATTTGGTTAGATTCTGTGCGAGTATACACTATGGTGTCCCCGGCAGGAATCGAACCTGCATCTGTTCCTTAGGAGGGAGCTATTCTATCCGTTGAACTACAGGGACACGCAAAGAAGATGCCTGAACTTTTGTTGAAAGACAATTCAGATACAGAAAAACCCCTGCAAGGGGGCTTCTGCGATACCCGAGAGGACCATAGTTCATGGCACCTGGTTGCACTAATAGTAGCAATTTGACACCAATTAGTCAATCAAGGTCTGGTGGAGCTGACGGGACTTGAACCCGCATCTCTCGGGTATCAACCAAGTGTTCTGGCCAATTGAACTACAGCCCCACATCCACCAGACCAATTCTTAGATTACACAAGTTCACCTGACCTTTTTCTGACATTTCCGCAATGCCTTTTAATTTTTGAGACGCACTTTTTCGGCTAAACTAAGCCAGATTTAACCTTCGCCATGAGTAAGCTCACGCCAATGATGCAGCAGTATCAGGCCATTAAGGCCGAACACAGGGATACAATTCTGTTCTTCCGGCTTGGGGATTTTTACGAGATGTTTGGCCAGGATGCCATTGAGGCCTCCAAGATTTTGGGCATCACGCTCACCGCTCGCAACAAGTTGAAGGATCCCATTCCAATGTGTGGCGTGCCTTATCATGCGGCGGAAAATTACATCGCCAAGCTGACCAAGGCAGGGCGAAAGGTAGCAATTTGTGATCAAGTCTCAGACCCAACTTTGCCAGGAATTGTAAAACGCAAAGTAGTGCGAGTGATCACGCCGGGAACCACTTTTAGCGAGCAAGTTTTGGAGCAAAAAGCCAACCAATATGTGGTGGCTCTCTTTCCACAAAAAGATTATTTTGGCCTGGCATTTGCAGACCTCACAACAGGTGAATATCGTGCCGCAGAATTCCAAGGATTGGAAGCATTGCGCAGTGAATTAATGCGTCTTAATCCGGCAGAAATTGTTGTGCACCGTGAGCACCATGAAGACCCAGATATTCGCACTTGGCTTATCCAATTAACTGACGTTCCAATATCCACCGTGGAAGTATATGAAGACGCCGCGGCTTTGCTGCGGAAGCATTTTAAAGTGACCACGCTAGATGGATTTGGAATCTCAAATTGGCCTTTTGCCATACAAGCCGCGGCCCTTCTTTTGCATTACCTCAAAGACACCCAAAAAAATAACTTGGCCCACATTGACCGCATCACCTCCTATAACAGGAAAGAATGGATGCCAATGGATGAGGCCACTCTTCGCAATTTGGAACTTTTCACCAGCCTCCGCGGCCATGATGAAAAGGGAACGCTGCTTTCAATTTTGGACATGACCCACACCTCAATGGGTGGGCGACTGCTGCGCAGATGGCTAGTCCAACCTCTCCTTAAAAAAGAAGAAATTGTGGCCAGGCATGAGTGCGTAGAAAACCTCTTAAAGAACGAAGTCTTACGCAATGAACTCCGGGAAGACCTCAAAGAACTCGCAGATTTAGAACGTCTGCTTGGTCGGCTCAGCGCAACAACCGGCTCTGCCAGAGACCTCCAAGGACTTTGCAGATCCCTAGCACTCATTCCAAAAGTAAAAGCCAGACTCAACCGCGCGGAAGCAAATCGCTTAAACGTCATGGAAACCCAACTAATTCCACTTGGGCCATTAGTTGAAATTCTCCAAAAAGCAATCCTGGACGAGCCAGCTCACAAAATCACAGAGGGTGGTTTAATCAAACCCGGCTACCATCCAGAATTAGACACATATCAAACCCTGATGCGAGACGCCAAAACTGCACTCAAAGAAATTGAAGCCAAGGAAAAGGAGGCGACCGGAATCAATTCGCTCAAAGTAAAGTTCAACAAAGTTTTTGGATATTACATTGAAGTCAGCAAATCAAATTTGGATAAAGTGCCGGCCAGCTACACTCGCAAACAGACTTTGGTGAATGCGGAACGTTATATAACTCCAGAGCTAAAAGAATATGAAGAAAAGGTTTTGCACGCGGAAGAAAAAGCCAAAGCCTTGGAGTACGATCTATTCCTAGAACTACGGGACCGCGCTTTGGATGACATAAAAGCAATCAAACAAAACGCACAAATCTTGGCGGAACTGGATGTTTTCCTAGCCTTTGCAAATGTTGCAATCAAAAACAATTACAGCCGCCCTCAACTTTCAAGCCAACAGGAATTGCAAATAACTGACGGCCGCCACCCAGTAGTGGAGCAGATGACTTTTGAGCAATCCTTTGTGCCAAACGACACAGAATTCCAAAAGAACGGCCGCGAATTAAAATTAATCACCGGCCCAAACATGAGTGGAAAATCCACTTATCTCCGGCAAGTTGCGCTCATGGCATTGATGAATCAAATTGGATCTTTCATCCCCGCAAAATCGGCAATCATGCCAGTCTTTGATCGCATATTTACCCGAGTGGGAGCCAGCGATAACCTAGTTGGCGGACAATCCACTTTCATGGTGGAAATGCAGGAATCAGCATACATTTTGAACCACGCCACGGACCGCAGCCTAATTATTTTGGATGAAGTCGGCCGTGGAACCAGCACATATGACGGACTCAGTTTGGCGTGGGCAATTCTGGAACATCTCCATGACCACGTCTGCGGTTTCACACTCTTTGCCACCCATTATCACGAGCTAATCAAACTAGCCGAACAACTTACTCAGGCGGACAACTACTCCATTGATGTGCAGGAAACTTCCAAAGGCGTGCTCTTTCTCCACAAAATCAAACGTGGAGGAATCAACAAAAGTTATGGGATCGAAGTTGCCAAACTCGCTGGAATGCCCAGCTCCCTTTTAGAAAGGGCAAACAGCATACTTGCCCAACTGGAAGATGAACGCGAACTTGAACGCAAAAGCAGCACAGAAAACCAAATGGGACTCTTCTCCCGCACCTACGCCTCCACCCGCGAACCCGGCAAAGTCAGCCATCCCGCTTTGGATAAACTCAAGGATCTTGATATAAATAGTTTAACGCCAATCCAAGCACTCAACGCTTTGGAGCAGCTGAAACAATTGAAACAAGCTGAATGAAATTCATCTCCGCCGCCCAAGAAAAAGCCTACAAAGCCGCTATCAAACACAAGTTTAAAGCCATAGCTTTTGATATAGATGGAACGCTCACTCCGTTCGCGCGCTTTATTATTCCAGACACTTTGATGGAGGAGCTCAACTCCATTTCACCAAACATCCCCCTGATCCTCTGCACCGGTCGTCCTTTTGGATACATCAAAAAGAAGATCAAAAACATCATTCGCCATGCCAAAGATCCGGAAGTAGCGCGGAAACAGTGGTTGATCATTTCCGATAACGGGGGTTCAGTGCACGCATATGACACCAAGAAAAAAGCTTATATTGAATTATATTCAGTAAATTGGCCAGAAAAAGAAATTAAACAGGAAGTAATGGAAGCTTTTATAAAAGATAAGTTAGCCCGGAACATTATAACTGAGTCACCTGGGAAGACTACTGTAGTGCTTTTCCATCGATATCTATATTTATTTCCCAAATTCCTCCGCCCCCTCTCCGTGAACCTTGCAAAAAAGCTCAATAAAATACTCACAGAAATGAAATTAGAGAAGACGCTTAAAATCTTAGATTCTGGTTTGGGCAGTCACATCATGCCAATTGAAAGCGGCAAAGGACACGCAATCAAAGGCTGGGCAAAACATGCAAAAATATCCCTCAAAGACGTGCTCTGCATTGGTGATTCCCCAGGCCCGGGCGAAAACGACGAAGACTTTTTATCCGGAGACTTTGGCATGGCTTTCTCAGTTGGAAAACAAACCCAAAACACATATCCACTCCCAGTTTTGGATGAAAAAGGCCGAAAAGTTTGGGGGCCAGAGGGTACAGAATATTTGCTGCGGCAGCTGATTTTGTAAGGTTTTTGTCAGGAAAATTCGGGGCGAAACATGTGGGGTTTTTGTCATGCTAAAAAGCTGCTCCAAACCTGTTAAAAGTGCTATTATAGTGATTCCTTAACCCCCATTGAGAATGACTAAAAAAGAACTACTCAAATTGGCAAAAAAGTACGGAGCCGATGCTTTACTTTCACGCAGAAAATTCATAGGTCTGCTGCCACAAATATATGAAACTAAAGCCTATCTAGATGATGGATGCTCTAGCATTTTTGAATTTGCTGCAAAAACTGCAGGCATTAGTAATGAACAAGTAAGACGCGTATTGAATTTGGAAAAAAGATTCAAAGAAACTCCCATTCTTCATAATTTATTAATAAAAGGGGATGTAAGCCACAACAAGCTGGCTAAAGTAGCTTCTATAGTAACACTAGACAACCAAGAAACTATAGCAGCAAATGTAGAAGTACTTTCCACTCGTGCAATTGAAACTATTGTGAGAGATTTTAAAAATGAGAACGGCTTATCTAAGCCAAAAAAACGCCAAAAATCTGTTCACGTGAACACTTTAGAACTGGACGAAGACGTCCAAAAAGAACTCATCCAACTTCAAGAAAAAGGAATCAATATAAATGAGTTGTTAAGGGGTGCTCTAAAGAAGAGGAAAGAGGACATCCAAAACCAAAAAGATGAGCTAGAAGTTAAAACTACAAACTCCACATACATCCCCGTAAAAATCAAAAAGATCCTACAACAGGAGTATGGAACTAAATGTTCATACCCCACCTGTTATAAGGATGCTGCGCATCTGCACCACACTGACAGGTTTGCCATGTCCAAGAGGCATGATCCGCGCTTTCTGGCTCCCCTTTGCAGAGCTCACCATGAGATTGCGCATGCAATAGACGTAAAAGTACAAATAAAGCGGGCCGTGCTACAATCGCACACATGAAACTCATTAGCCCTACAAAAGAATTCGAAGAGAGCTGGCTATCTGCACTTCAAGAATTTAAGGCAGAAAACAGAAAGGGTTTTTGGAACGTGCCAAAAATACCAACAGATATTGATGAGTATATTCAGCGCGCAGAAGACAATGCAAAAGGTCTAAATTTAGCAGAAGATTGGGTCCCTTCGACCACCTACTGGCTAATCGACCAAAATAAATTCATAGGTCACGTCAACATTCGCCACGAACTGAACGATTGGCTGCTAAAACGCGGCGGGCACATAGGATATGCCATTCGCCCAAGTGAAAGAAAGAAAGGATATGGGT
>PJEL010000966.1_pt1 | contig 31346 bp, 29 predicted proteins | sample 1853271 | NCBI WGS metagenome assembly PJEL01 (sample SAMN08108733, study PRJNA415343) | Invertebrate metagenome, whole genome shotgun sequencing project. | host: Globobulimina | place: Sweden: Gullmar Fjord | collected 2015-08 | reverse complement strand
CGCGATTACTTAAATCTGTTTCAGCATTATTTTTCTTAAGTTTTGCTATTCTCCCTATGGCCACTTTTAAGTTTTCAATAAACTTGCTCGGAACGTTGCTTGTTGAAGTTGCTTGTTTAGCATAAACATCTGGAAACAAATCACCAATCATCTCTTTACTAAATACAAAGAACGAAAGTAAATTTTCAACTGATGCAATTTCCATTGCTTCAATTAAATAAGTAACAGCCATTTTGCGCTCGCCCTTTAATTTATACAGGATTGCATAAGCCACTTTGAGATCAATTAATCTTTCGATTCTTTTCCCTGCACTTGCTAATGCATAAAGCTCATCGATCAATGGTTTGGCTTCATCCAATTTATTTTGTGCAATAATACGCGATTGAAAAATTTTCGCGCGGGAACAGTATGCAATATATTGATGTTCGAGGAGCTAGAACTCATAACCTCAAAAATATCAATCTCGAAATACCACGAGACAAGTTAATTGTAATCACAGGTTTATCTGGCTCAGGCAAGTCGTCACTGGCGTTTGATACACTTTATGCTGAAGGGCAAAGACGCTATGTTGAGTCACTGTCGGCTTATGCTCGCCAATTCTTATCTTTAATGGAAAAGCCTGATGTCGACCATATCGAAGGCTTGTCTCCAGCTATTTCAATTGAGCAAAAATCTACATCGCATAACCCACGTTCAACGGTCGGTACAATCACCGAAATTTACGATTATCTGCGCTTGTTATATGCACGGGTGGGTGAGCCAAGGTGTCCTGTGCACAAAGAACCTTTAGCGGCGCAAACCGTTTCGCAAATGGTCGATAAAGTGCTAGCGCTTGAAGAAGGCACTAAAGTGATGATCCTTGCGCCAGTTTTACAGGACCGAAAAGGTGAACACGTTAAGTTATTAGATAATTTAGCTGCGCAAGGTTATATACGTGCACGTATTGATGGTGAAGTGTGTGATTTGTCTGATCCACCGACCTTAGAGCTTCATAAAAAGCATACTATTGAAGTGGTTGTCGACCGATTAAAAGTACGTGACGATATCCAACTCCGTTTATCTGAATCCTTTGAAACGGCATTGGGTTTGACCTCAGGTACGGCCAAAGTGGCCTATATGGATGAACCTGACAAAGAACAGCTAATATTCTCAGCAAACTTTGCTTGCCCACATTGTGGCTATAGCATGCAAGAATTAGAGCCTCGACTGTTCTCGTTCAACAATCCTGCAGGCGCATGTCAAACCTGTGACGGTTTAGGTATCCAGCAATTTTTTGACCCTTCACGCGTTATCACCAACCCAGAGCTAAGTTTATCGGGTGGCGCTATTCGTGGCTGGGATAAGCGTAATTTTTATTACTTCCAAATGCTGCAAGCGTTAGCAGACCATTATAAATTTGCGTTAGAAACACCATTTGAAAAGCTTGAAGAAGACGTTAAAAAATACGTGCTTTATGGCAGTGGCAAACAGAAAATCGAATTCAAATACATGAATGATCGCGGCGACATTATTGTTCGAAATCACCCGTTTGAGGGAATTTTGAATAACATGCAACGCCGCTATAAAGAAACCGAGTCTAACGCGGTAAGAGAAGAGCTCTCAAAATATTTAAATAGTCAGCATTGCCCTGATTGCTCAGGTAGTCGTTTGCGTCTAGAAGCACGTAATGTATTTATTGATGAAAGACCATTACCCGAAATTGCTGAGCTTTCTATTTTTGATGCCTTATCCTTTTTCGAAGGATTAAACCTCGAAGGTCAAAAAGGTAAAATTGCAGAGAAAATTTTAAAAGAAATTAATGACCGCCTTGGTTTCTTAGTCAATGTTGGTTTGAATTACTTGAATCTTTCACGCAGTGCCGACACATTATCGGGCGGTGAAGCTCAACGTATTCGTTTAGCTAGTCAAATTGGTGCGGGTTTAGTGGGTGTAATGTACGTGCTTGATGAGCCATCGATTGGTCTGCATCAACGAGACAATGAACGACTGCTTGGCACACTCACGCATTTACGTGATTTAGGCAATACCGTAATTGTGGTTGAGCATGATGAAGATGCGATACGTGCCGCTGATTATGTAATCGACATTGGCCCTGGTGCTGGCGTGCATGGCGGTGAAATTATCGCACAAGGCACTATGAAAGATATTTTAGAAAGTGAGCATTCACTTACAGGCAAGTATCTTTCTGGTAGAGAATGTATTGAAGTACCAGTCAAAAGAACGCCGTATGATAAAACGCAATTGCTGAGCTTATTTGGCGCGACGGGTAACAACCTTAAAAACGTCGATTTGCACATTCCGCTTGGTTTAATGACCTGTGTGACAGGGGTTTCTGGATCAGGCAAATCAACACTGATCAATGACACTTTATATAAAATTGCCCATATTGAACTTAATGGTGCAACGACCCAAGAGCCATCGCCATATAAATCTATTACTGGCATTGACCAATTAGATAAGGTCATTGATATTGATCAAAGCCCTATCGGTCGAACGCCTCGTTCAAACCCTGCCACGTATACTGGTATATTTACGGCAGTACGTGATATTTTTGCGGCAACACAAGAGTCACGTTCTCGTGGATATAAACCTGGACGCTTCAGCTTCAATGTCAAAGGTGGACGCTGTGAAGCCTGCCAGGGTGACGGTGTAATAAAAGTTGAAATGCACTTTTTACCTGACGTATATGTGCCATGTGATGAATGTAAAAGTAAACGTTATAACCGTGAAACTTTGGAAGTTAAATACAAAGGTAAGAGCATCCATGAAGTGCTTGATATGACCATTGAAGATGCCTTAGAGTTTTTTAATGCGATTCCTGCGGTAAAACGTAAACTGCAAACCCTAATGGATGTTGGTTTGAGTTACATTAAGCTAGGTCAATCAGCAACGACACTTTCAGGTGGTGAAGCACAGCGAGTGAAATTGTCGAAAGAGCTTTCTAAGCGTGACACAGGGCAAACACTTTATATTTTGGATGAGCCGACAACAGGTTTACACTTCCACGATATTAAGCAATTGCTGCAAGTTATTCATCGTTTGCGTGATCATGGTAATACCATTGTCGTTATCGAGCATAACCTTGATGTAGTCAAAACCGCAGACTGGATTGTCGACCTAGGCCCTGAAGGCGGAGCAGGTGGCGGTGAAATACTGGTATCTGGTACACCAGAAGAGGTTGCCGAGCATAAAGCATCACATACAGCGCGTTTCTTGAAGCCTTTGTTGGCAAAATAAAACGTCAACGCTAACTAACGACACATTTAGTTGCAGTCTTTTAACCAAAGCCAGCGGATATCTTTTTGATAGACACTGGCTTTTTTTTATCGGTCACAGTAATGTGAACCCATAAAAATAATCTAAGGAATGGTCGAATTTAAAACAACGAAACCATACACCTTTATAAACAATGGACTCTTATGAATAGTTATTGGCAGAACCGACTCATTTACATGCTTGCCTTTACCAGCGGCTTTAGCATTATGGGCGTGGAATTACTTGGTGGCAGAATACTTGCGCCGTACTTTGGCAGCAGTGTACATATCTGGGGCAGTATTATTACTGTATTCATGCTTAGCTTATCTATTGGCTACTTGCTGGGTGGTAAGCTTTCAACAAGGCAGGCGTCGTTAACGCGTTACGGCATGATCTTTCTTATTGCAGGCCTTCTAGTATTGCCGATAGGTTATTTTTCAAACCCCATAATGGAGATGATATTTGTTAGGGTAGAAGATAGTCGCTATGGTTCGTTATTAGCATCGAGTGCCTTGTTTTTGTTACCTACCATTGTTTTAGGAATGATCTCACCTTATTCCGTTCGTTTACTGGTTACAAATAAAGATGAAAGTGGTCAAGTGGCTGGCGTGCTCTATTTTGTGTCAACATTAGGTAGCGCATTGGGCACTATAGTCACGTCGTTCTATCTTGTTCTATACTTTGAGGTTAGCGATATCATCACCACGTTTAGTTGTATATTAATGGCATTAGGTGTTTTAGCGATAAGCTACGAGAAGGTTTCTACAAAGCAGGTGGTTAGTCATGCACTATAAATTGAATGCATTCATCAAAGCCGCAGCAATATTGTCAGCGAGTACGCTTTTGTTAATCAGTAGTGTTAGCGCACAAGCAAGAGTTGTTCACCAAGAAAAGTCTTTATATCGGAATATTTTGGTGGAAGATACTGGTGACTTGCGTTGCTTGCGATTTAATGTAAAAAGTCGAAAAACCAATCAAAGTTGTTATTTGAAATCGCAACCTAAAAAGTTGGTATTTAATTACACCAAACTGATGTTCTCGGGTTTATTACTGCAGCCTGAACCTAAGAATATTCTGATCATAGGTTTAGGCGGCGGCACTATGTCAAATACCTTACATGAACTCTTCCCTGACAGCGTGATTGAAAATATAGAATTAGACACCGCAGTGATTAAAGTGGCTAGACAATACTTTGATTTTGTAGAAAATGAAAAAGTCAGCAGTATTGCTAAAGATGGTCGTGTTTATGTTAAGCGCGCCTTACTTAAAAAGCAGAAGTATGACTGGATCATTCTTGATGCATTCAACGGGGATTATATTCCTGAGCATCTGTTAACCAAGGAATTTTTGCAAGAAACCAAAGGGTTGTTAAGTGAGGGCGGTATTTTAAGTTCGAATACCTTCTCTAGTAGCGCACTGTTTGAATATGAGTCAGCCACTTACCAAAACGTGTTTGGCGAGTTTTACAGCGTTAAAAACAGAACAAATGAGAACCGTGTCATTGTTACTAGCAACAAACCGTTGCCGTCAATCAATGAGCTTGAAGCACGCACAGCACATTGGCAAGAACGATTGAATATTTATAATGTAGACATAACAAACGTATTCAATAGCATTAAGCTCAACGAACAAGGGAATCAAAATATTCCGATTTTAACCGATGAGTTCTCGCCTGCTAACTTGTTAAACGTTGATGATTAAATAATCATTGTGATGATAAACGACCTAAGTTATTGGACTAGGTCGTGATCACCACAATATAACAAAGTGACGACTAAAATTAGTTAAGATCATTTTTGGTAGAACTTGCCTTTCTTAATATAGCGAATACATAGCCACCTATAGCCCCTGCAAGCAGTTGAGCATAAAAACCCCAGCCTCGTGCGCCAGCGATAATATTGATATTCATGATTGACTCAATTGCGACTAAAACAGCAGCAAAAGCGACAATGCCAGCGATAACAAATAGCCAAGTGCCATATTTATTATACTTTCTATGAAGCAGACTAGTGACTAGAAAAGCGATGGAAAGTGCAATCGCAATTATAGCGCCATAGGTAGGTAATAAGCCTAGCCAATCGTCTAACGTTAACTTGAGGCGGTCATTAAAACTTACCACAACACCAACGTTAACTAATTGATTGACAACGTATTGACTATGAAACAAGCTAGCTAGTGTGAATGTAAGTAACCAAGAAACTAAAAATGAAGGCAATAAACGTGTTAAAAATTGCATGGTTATCTCAACTTAAAATAAAGCTTTTTTCTTACCCTACCAAAGGCTTGCACCGTAAACAATTTATCTCTTGTTTTACTCTGTTATGGTTTGCAGCGTTTTCGCTCAGTGTTCACTCAGCATTACCGGTCGAAGAATACCGCACAACGACACTTGCCACTGAATTACAATCACCTTGGAGCATGGTTGAACTACCCGACGGTACTTGGTTAATTACAGAGCGTGATGGCCACGTAGTCATAATAAAAAACAAAGAGCAATTCAGAGTTAAATTGGATCTAGACGGATTATACGTTGCAGGCCAAGGGGGTTTGCTCGATGTGGTGCTATCACCTGATTATAGCGAATCAAAAGACGTCATTTTCACCTATGCCCAAGGTGAACTTAAAGCGAATCGACTCGTTATTGCCAAAGCCACTTTCAATGGTTCTAATTTTTCTCAACCTGAAATTATTTACCAAGTAGCTAAAGATAAAGGCACACCTCAACATTATGCGGGACGCGCCCTTGTGCTGCCCGATAATACATTATTATTCTCTAGTGGCGATGGTTTTGATTACCGAGAGCAAGCGCAAGTTATCACCAGTCAACTTGGCAAAATATTGCGAATAAACTTAGATGGCAGTATGCCGAAAGATAACCCATTTATTGATCATGAAAGCCAAGCAGCTCGTGCTGTTTTTTCAATTGGGCATCGTAACCCTCAAGGCTTGGTTTATGACTACGATAGCCAGCAAATTGTTAGCCATGAGCATGGCCCTGCAGGCGGTGACGAACTGAACTATTTAACCGCGGGCACCAATTACGGTTGGCCGGTGATCACTTATGGTAAAGACTATTCTCAAGCGCGTATTTCACCTTTTAGCGAATATGCAGGAATGAAAAAACCAAGTGTTGATTGGACACCTTCTATTGCACCTTCGGGCATGGCGTATTATGGCTCTAAACAAAATGCTTTTTCTTCGCTACAAAAACATGTCTTAGTCACTACGTTAGTCGACAAAAAACTCTATGCTGTTGACTTAGCCAACGGTGAGTTTACTCAGTCTTCTATATTTCCAGAGGTATCCGGACGTTTAAGGAATGTTTGGGTTACGAAACAAGGTGATATTGCCGTGTTAACCGATGGCAAAGACGGAAAACTACTACTACTAACGGCAAAATAATTAACCTATTTAAGTTAGTTTGCAGCACTTTGATAACAAGATTTAGCTGAACCAATTAAGTAGAAATATCAGAGGTAAAAGTCTATAAAATCCGAAGAGTTGCTATTTTAAACCAACAAATACCGTTCACTAAGCGCACACTTGAGTCGCTAGGTTGCCAGATGAAGTCACTCACCATGTTTTAAATAGCTTGATTCAGTTTTGACTTACAACATGTTAAAGACTGTTTTTGTTGCAATACGTTGCTTTTTCAAAGTCTCTGACATTCATTGCGATATTGGCCACGTTGGGAAACATTTCGCTAAGTTGCCTCACCACGCTATTGGAAAGGGCGGCTTTTTGTTCTGTTGTTCGACCCTCCATGATGTTGGCAAATACGTGGATAAAGTCCACCTTTTTATTACCCACAAGATATTGACTAAACGCGTTAACTCTTACTTTGATATCGCTTTCTTCAAACAATCCGCTGGCGCTGGCGACTTGATGAATGTGTTCATTTATAGTTTGCTCATTGTGAACGTTAAGAATACTGTCAGAGCAGTCGATAACAAAGTGAGGCATAACTAGTCCTTTATAGTAAGTATGATGTTTTTAACAAATAGCAGTTGAATCTATTTTTTGGTTTTCGTTAACGACAAGGTTTTTGTACCTGATCTTTTGGTGTGCTTAGGCGCTTCAGACTGACTTTGTGCTTTACCTTTAGGCGTATAGCGTACAGATTTTTTTGGCTTTTCTTGATTAGGGAGGACGACGCTATTTTCAGTACGGATCTGGTTTTCGCTCGCTTGCTTTTCTGCTTTTTCTGATGTTTTTCGTGAAGAGGCGACTGCAACATTAATCTCGTTTAACTCTTGTTCCGTTAAATCGCGCCATTGTCCTGGTCTAAGTCCAGTTAAATCAACATTCATGATACGCGTACGTTTTAACTTAGTTACTTCATAACCTAAGTATTCACACATTCTTCTGATTTGACGATTCAGCCCTTGTGTGAGAATTATCTTAAAGACAAATCGACTTTGCATGGTGACTCGGCACGGATCGGTAATGGTACCTAGAATAGGGACGCCGCGCGCCATACGTTCAATAAAACGCTCGCTAATAGGCTGGTTTACGGTCACAACATATTCTTTGTCGTGTGCGTTTTCAGCTCGAAGTATTTTATTAACGATGTCACCGTCGCTGGTTAGGAATATTAAACCTTCAGAGGGTTTGTCTAAGCGACCGATAGGAAAAATGCGTTCTTTATGTTTAATTGCATCAATTATATTGCCTCTAACATGAAGTTCTGTTGTACAGGTAATGCCAATCGGTTTGTTGTAAGCAATATAGATGCGATCAGATTTATTTTTAGCGCTGGCAGCAATAGGTTTGCCGTTTACTTTAACAATATCTCCGGGAAGTACTTTAGTGCCTAGTTCTGGCAGCTTTCCATTAATAGTTACGCGATGTTGCTCTATCAATTTATCGGCTTCACGACGTGAGCAAAAGCCCGATTCACTGATGTATTTATTCAGTCGTTTGGCGTTAGTGTTATCCAAGATCTTATTCCTAGGTGTTAATTACCGGCTAACTATACCGAATTTTAAGGATTTTCGCCCTGACATTTTTATCTTATCTTTTAGACTTTTGTAAAAAAAGCCTGTACTTTTAAGCCACTAAACCTGAAATGGAGTTCCATATTTGATGTCTGGTTTTCTCAATAAATTTTTATTTTTCATTGTACTAAGCACAGCTTTTGGTGTTCAGGCAGCACCTAAGTCTGATAAAAATGAGCGTGTCTATAAGTATCAATCGAAAAAGGGTGTAACGTCATTTTCAGATATTGAACCTATCGACATGTACTATGAAACCGTGAGGGTAGGCTGCTTTGCGTGCCACTTGAACTCTCAAGTTGATTGGTATGTCACTAAGCTTTATACCGATGAGTATCGAGATGAAATAGAGCGAGCGGCAAAGCTTCACAATGTTGAGCAACATTTAGTACGTGCAATCATTCATGCAGAATCACATTTTAGAAAAAATGTAGTATCAAAACAAGGTGCACAAGGGCTAATGCAATTAATGCCTGATACAGCCAGAGAACTTGGCGTGGTAAACCCATTTGAAGCGCAAGAAAATATACAAGGTGGTGTGAAGCATCTTGCTAGGTTGTTTAAGAAGTACTACGGCAATATAAAGCTAGTTGCTGCCGCTTATAATTCTGGTGAAGGTACCGTTAAAAAGTATGGTGGCATTCCGCCGTACCCAGAAACCAAAGTCTATATTGAGCGAGTAGAGATTTTGCATAAGCGCTATAGACAGACAAGTAGTTAATCGTGTTTAAAACATAGTTGTATTTTTTACTAAGGTCGGTAGGCTAGTAGTTCAAATTATTTTTAAATGTTGTTACTAATGCTACGTGTTTTTTTAATTATATCGCTTTGTTTTTTAACTGGTTGCAGCACCAAGCAAGTGGTAAAAGTAAAATATCAAGAGATTTACGATTTTAGCAAAGTAAAAAAATATAGCCTCTATAAACGCGAACATGAATTTAATGAGTGGCAGTCGATCAGTGATGCATTAAGGAACGACATCGAACTTGCGATCGAAAATACGCTCGATAAAAAAGGTTATCAATATACGGAAGTTGATAGCTCAGACATCGTCATCACATACTATTTGGTTGGTAATAGTCAAAAAAATTTCCAGCGTTATAATAATGGCGTTAATTATTGTTCGTACTGTTTAGTGTATGAACCTTCTGGGTCTAGAGCTGATCTACTAGACACAACTGTTGGCTCTCTGGTAATTGATGCTGTGGATATGAAAACCAAGCGTTCAGTGTGGCGCTCAAGTTATCCATTAAAAATAAAGGCCAAGGATAATAGCCAGGAAATACAAGATAAAGTTCATGAGCTTGTCGAGGTTATGCTCGATGAGTTGCCCAGTTCAAAAATGCCCCCAGTTAGAAACTGATGTCAACTTGCAATGAAAAACTCTCCACTGTTAGCAGCATTGATTAAATGGTTATCTATCATTCTTATTGTTATCGCGGGCTTTAGTCTGATTCTGTTGGGCTTAGGTTACTTGCTGCATGAAAATGAACAAGAAACTCGAGAACTTAAATACAAAATTGATAATAATCAAGCGTGTTTTACGTGTGCAATAACAAGTAAATAATATTCAACATCTGATAAATTTCGATAGAATGCTAATCTTTGCTATCTATAAAAAAGTACAGTGCTTATAATCGCCGTAAATTGAGTAAGAGTAATTCAAATGACATTTCCAAATGATGAAACAGGCCAAGTATTAGCTGAAATGGCAGAGGCGGGCATCGATCTATCGATTGTTCACAATATTGTTTTCTTTCAATTGTTTGAAGAAAAGTCTCAAGCAGAGGCGATGGTTGCGCACTTAGCTGAAACCGCACCCGATCTGCAGGTCACCTTACAACCTGATCAAGCGCCTAATGTATGGGATGTTGATTGTGTTGTGAAAATGGCACCCTCTTATGACGGTATCGTTGCACAAGAAGCAGAATTTGAGCAGCTAGCAACAAAATTTAAAGGATACAATGATGGTTGGGGAATAGAGGCTTAACCTGAGTATGCGTTATCACTAAGTAATCCTCGAAATTATTTTTTACTCTTGTTTTGTTTTTTCAATAATTTGAAATGCAGGTAGTGAAACTTTCCAATAGATAGCGGCCAAGCGTAAAAGCAAAGTGCATGTTACTGATACGATAATCGCCATGTACTGAGAGCAGTCGAAATAAATCATCAGTGCATATAAGCTTCCTCCCATTGCGGCTGCCGTCGCATAAATTTCTTGTCGTAAAATCATCGGTATTACGTTACACAGCACGTCGCGTATCATTCCACCGGCAACACCCGTCATTGTGCCAAGTACAATGGCGGCGGCTATTGGGGTACCCAAGCTCAACGCTTTCTCTGTTCCTAAAACAGCAAATAGTGCAAGGCCGAACGCGTCAGCGATCAGTAAAAATCTTTTCGGGATGCGGCTAGGACGGCGAATAGCTATGATTGTGAGTAGTGCCGTAATTAAAATAACCCAAAGATAATAGGTTTTTTCTATCCAGAACACTGGCGTGCTGAGGATGATATCCCTGATTGTACCGCCACCGATAGCGGTAACTGACGCTAGTACAACGACACCAAAAGGATCTAATTTATAGCGACCTGCCATTAGTGCGCCAGATAGAGCAAATACAACTATGCCGAAAATATCTAGCCAAAAAAGCAGTTCGCTCATGTGTCGATCTCTTTGAGTTAATCTGAATTCAGGTTACTTAGTTGAAACAGGTAGTTTGTTATCTTGCCAACCTTTCATATCACCGTCCAGATGGCGCACTTTAGTATAGCCGTTATCTCTAAGGATTTGTTCAGCAATACCGGCACGTCGACCAGAACGGCAGTACACTACCACTATTTCATCTTTGTTTTGGGATAACATATTGAGCTTATCCGTCAACTCACTATGGGCGATATTAACCGCTCCTTTAATATGACCGGCTTGATATTCTTCTGCAGAACGAACATCGAGTAAGGTAAATTTAGGTGTTAGTGGCGCTGACTGTAAACTGGTTAATTGCGACTGAGTCATGGTAGGTCTGTTTTCAGCTTGTGATACTAAGCTAAGAGTTGTGAGCAAAATCATAGTTAAAAATTTAATTGTTTTCATGAAAACCTCTATTGTTGAACAAGTTGTGAAATAACAGCTAAGCCAATTAATAAAACAATGAACAGTGAATCAATTCGCCAGATAAATCGTTGTGTATGGATTATATCTTTAGGCTCTGGTTGTCGACCATTGTCATTAAATGAGTTTCTTCTTAGTTTATCGCCATCGTAAATCGCGACGCCACCTAATCTTATATTATGAGTCGGTGCAAAAAATGCCAAAATAAAATCGTTATTTGCTTTAAAAAAGTGTGCGCTCGTGAGTCGCCAAATCAGTAAAAAATTCTGTCCAATACTCAATATTAATGCAAATAGAATAAAAATGCGGTTAGGTAACCACTGAATAAATAACACCAGACTATTGGCAAACTGACCAAAAGGGACAAATTGGCTTCGTTTAATATTCCAACTGTAGTGCATTTCTAACAATAAGCGATAGCTAAACGCAGCCAGGGGATCAAAAACAATAAATAACGCACACACCACCACATATTGTTGGATGTGGGTAATGATTTGCATTTCTATTGTCGCTTTGGCCAAACCTATAGCTGAAAGCTGCTGAGTGTCTCTTAAGGTAGTGGGAGCCAGTAACTGCTTGGCTTTGTAATTATCGTTAGCGGTAATAGCTACAGCGACTTGATGAGCTACTTTAAAAATATTTCCAGCGCCCAGTGCTAGATAAAGCAAAAAACCTTGCCAAAGTATAGGTACTGCCACTAGAGGCTCAAATAACCATGCGATTAGCCACAAAGGTAAAAATGTTATCACGACGGCGACAAAGCCTGCTATTTTCTTTTGTGTTGCACTGTTATCTGATTTGTTAACTTTTTCAGCAAGTTTTTGACAGTAGAAACGAAACCCTAGCCAAGGATGGTGAGGTGCTATGCGTTGCAAAACCACTTTTAGCAAGATAACGCCAACTAATAACAGTAGCTGCTGGCTGAAAGGGGTTAATACCGCCCAGATATTCATTAAGCGAGCTGCTTGCCTTTTAAGCTGTTAAGCATATTAATGACAAGTTGTGAAGAATTGACTGACGCTGTTTCTAAATATGCATCAAATGATGTCGGTGATTCTTTTCCTGCGATATCTGACATGGAGCGAATAACCACAAACGGTTTTTTAAACTGATGGCATGTTTGTGCGATGGCAGCACCTTCCATTTCAACTGCAGCCATGGTTGGGAAGTTTTCTCGCGCTTTGGCAATGTCATCATCCGCGGTCATAAACGTGTCACCGGTGGTAATCAAACCAACAAGTGTATTGATGTTATCTAGGTTTGCAATACCTGCTTTTGCTGCTTCAACTAAGCTTGGATGTGGTAAAAAAGCAGCTGGGTTTGCTGGTAACTGGCCAATTTCATAACCAAAAGCGGTCACGTTGACATCGTGATACCTCACTTCAGAGCTGATCACGATATCGCCTACTTTCAACGATTGGTCAAAACCACCGGCCGAGCCCGTATTAACCACGTAATCTGGTGCGTATTTATCGATCAGTAATGCGGTCGCTAATGCTGCTGCTACCTTACCTATACCTGATTGTACGATGACAACTTCAGTACCTTCCAATTCACCGTGATGAAACTCATAACCAAAGTGATTTTCAGTGTGAGCGTTAGTCAGTGCTTCTCTTAAAATCGCGACTTCGGGCTCCATTGCACCAATAATTCCTGCTTTCATCTTTTATCCTGATACTGTAGAAAATTTTCAATAAGTGAGATTATAAAGCGAGTTCAATGATTTGTCGCTATCTTGTAGATTTAGGGCAAGGTTATTTTTAGAATAAAAAAGCCGACAGTTAAAGTCGGCTATATTAAATTTCACAATACCTAAACGCTAATGAGAAACTGCTCCGATTTGCGGTGCAGGAATTCGAGCCGCCATATTCGCTGGACTAGGTGCGGCAAGTTCTTTTGCTGCATGTGATGTAATCGCGCCAGTACTTTTAGGTCTCGGCTTAACCATAGGTGCAGGGATAATACGGCCTTTGACTTTAGGTGATGGCGCCGAAGTTTTGCCTAATAGTTTGTTGACGATACAGGCCCTAATTTCTTCGACACTGTAATTGGGTTTAACCTTAATACGAATATGTGGGACAGATGCTGCTTCTAGTGCACCACTAACAAACCAATCTTTTTTGACCTTGTACCCTTTGCCATTTGTATCGACTAAATCAACCGCGCCTAGAAGTTTCATGGTATCGCGGTCACAGATAACAAAATCTAAATATTTGTTGTTTGCATTATTAATCGCTGTTTGTCCGGCTTTAGTTGACACGCCTTTTCGAACGGTCATGACGTCTGCCAACTTAACGCGGTTAATGACTCGGTACTTTTCACCAAGTGCTTTTTCAACTAGGTTTTGAAAATTTTTCTCTGCTGGTGTAAAAACCGTTGGCTTAGCATCGAATGGAAAAGGAAAGCTACTGTCGTTTAAACGACTAGCCAATAGAGTAACAATTACAATTAGACCAATAAGGCCAACCAGGACAAGTTCCATATACATCTCCAGCAATTCAATTTCTTGACGGATTTTCTTCTATATCCGTTTAAAGCAGAATTTATGCCAGAGATGCTATGTTTACCTAACTATTAATTAGGATAATGACTTTCTAATGCGCTATAAAGTTGTTTTTGAAAGTCATCCGCAGCGGCATCAAGGGTTGTAACAACGTCAGCTAGTACTTCATTGTCTTCTTTTCCGTTCCAAACTTTTATATAGCTACCTTCTTTGTAGCCATGATCTTGGCGGAAAAAGTTTAAGGTGTTTTTACCGACGTATTGTTTGAATAACTCGTCTAAATCCATATTCATCAGACGCATGCAATCAGCAAAAGCGACAGCGTTGAATGATTTATTTGTCACAGCATCTGAAGCTAACGACTCAAGGGCAATTTTAAAGTCACTTTCGCTGCTCCCGTTGCTTAACTGTTCTGCAAGTTCATCGGCAATTGACGTGACCGTTTGGCCAGTCATTAGACGAAGGCTCAACCCGAAATGGAAGATATCAACAAGCTCTAATTGTACTTGTGGTACGTCAATTTCTTGATGTTTCCACCACTTCCAACCATGGTGATCTAACATTTCGGCACACTCTACCCAAATGGCTCGGTACCACTCATAGTTGTTGCTGCGCCATGTCTCACTGACGCGCGAGTTCATTGCATCTTGCATGGAAAGCATTTGATTAATTTGGTTCGCGGCTACGTTAAGGGCTGTCATGTCTGTCTCAAAGTTAATGGGATGAATCAAAGGTAGTAGTTTGCCTAAACCGGCTATGTTAGGCAAGACGACTTTACACAGAAAATGAAGAATTTACCCGTATAAACTTGATGCCAAAATAAAAGGAGTAAGTAATGAACATGCAACATTAGCTGCCATGTATTTTGGGTGTTGGCCAATTTCTGAACCGTGTTTGAAGGCTCCATAGACAGCAAACAAAGCCATTGGTACCGTTAACAAAGCTAATAATGACAATAGTGGTAAAGCGTTTGTGTAGACGAGATAACCTAAAATTAAATAGGGTATTATCGCACTGATACTAAACACTAGATTGCTGTTCGATACACCGTAGGCAATAGGAAATGTGTTGCGACCAATTGTCCTATCTGGCTCGATATCAGGGTATTGATTGAGTAAAAGCAAGTTGTTGATTTGTAAAAATGGAATAAAAGCCACTAAAATTATAGTCTGCGGTATGCTTACGCTAAACAGAAGGTAAGTCCCTAAAATCATGATGGTGCTAAAACCGATACCGGGAGAGAGTAAGCATAACAGCGGCAGTTTATTCAGCCATCTGGTATAGGTTATAACGATGAATACCCCGATCAAGCCAAACCATAAAACGTCGAGATTAATGTAAAAAACAAAGTAGCCTCCAATAGCAACGGTCAGCAGCAAGGTGATCACACCTAGCCACTTAGCTATTTGTGCGAGTTCAGGAAAGTTTGGTAAGGTCCCGCTCCCGCCACTAAAAGGGGTTCTCTGTGTTTTAAAATCTAAGCCACTATCAAAATCTAAATATTCGTTTAATGCATTGACACTAATATGCGCTAATAATGCCGCAATACCAGCTAATAGGGCTATTTGATTATCGACAATTATGCCATGAAATGTCGCTAAACTGATGCTGAGAAAAATACAAATAGGTGTTAAGACCAAAAATGGTAGTCTGAAGGTTTGTGTGACTTTTAATACGTTTTTCATTTATGTTTCTACCTTGTCTGTGTTCTTAATTTTATTTTTTTTCTTGTAATCCAAACTCAACGGCCGCTTGAGCGTGTATTTTGGTGGTATCAAAAAGCGGCACGTGAGTATCTTGCTGATTAATAAGCAAAGCGATTTCAGTACAGCCTAAGATCACAGCTTCAGCACCTTGTTCTGCTAAGTTATTTATAATTTCGATATAACGATGTTTTGATTTTTCGTTGATTTCCCCAAGACATAATTCTTGATAAATAATATCGTGAACATCGTTTCTCTCTAGGTGATCAGGTATTAGTACTTCAATGCCAAAGTGTTCAGTTAAACGTGTTTTATAGAAGGCTTGCTCCATGGTAAAACGCGTACCGATTAAACCTACTTTTGTAATGTTGTTGTGTTTTAGTGTTTGAGCTGTGGCATCTGCGATATGGATGAGAGGAATGCCAATTGCTTTGGCAACCTGATCTGCGACTTTATGCATAGTGTTGGTACAAATGAGCAAGCAATCAGCGCCTGCACGTTCAACTCCTTGTGCTGCGCTGACAAGAATTTCTCCTGTTTCTGCCCATTTCCCTTGATGCTGAAGTGTCTCAATAGGCTGAAAGTCGACGCTATGCAGGATGATTTGTGCTGAATGCAGACCGCCGAGTTTTGCTTTGACACCGAGATTGATCGCTTGATAATAACTGACTGTTGATTCCCAACTCATCCCGCCTAATAATCCTATGGTCTTCATTAAATTATTCCTTATATTGAGAATGCATCAGTGAGCTTATTGTGGAATAAAGTAGGATCAGATAAAACCTCTTTATCAGAAATTAGCCTTTTAAACTTTTGATAGGCTTGCTGATCATAATTAAGCGATTGGTTATTTAAAAAACCGTGTAAGTAAGGTGTTGATATACAGGATGTGTTATTCGCTTGTTGTAGAGCTGTTGCCACGGCCTTTACATCAAAGTGTTCTTCTATTCGAGGAAACAATAGCTGAGTCAAAAAAGCTGGAGTTGACTCGGTATAGTTTCGTATTTGGCTTGGATAAAAACCAATAAAATATGTTTCTTTCAACCAGTCAGCTGACTGGCTTTGGACGAATGGCTCTCTAATCGCGTGCCAAACTGCAGAAGCACCTGCGCTAAAGGCAATAATGTATTGGACTTTAGCTTTTAATGTCGAGTTTTTCTTATTGCTACTAATCGCTTGATGGCAAATATCAGAATACTTTGTGTGTCCGCATGCTTTAATAAAAACATCATAGGCTTGTTGTTCGTTATCGAAATAATAAAGTGGCGCCTGTTTGCTCAGATTTTGGTGTCCGTATGGCGTGATAAGTGCCACCGGGATACTATTTTGTTCGATAAGTTTAACCAACTCGAGCAATGCATCGGTTGTTCCAAATATATCGCTGACAAGTAAAATACTAGCTGACATGACTGTTCATCAAAACAAGGCCAGATAATCTGGCCTTGTTAGGTCAGTGAATGTTAGGTGTCTTCTATGTATTGTTGAACTAAACTTTCAAGAATATCTAAAGGAACAGCACCGTTTTTCAGTACAACATCATGAAAGTCCCGTAAATCAAAGCGATCGCCAAGTGCTTGTTTAGCTTGTTCGCGAAGCTCTAAGATTTTCATCATGCCGACTTTGTAGGCAGTTGCTTGCCCTGGCATAACGATATAACGCTCTATTTCAGAAACCACATCAGTTTGCGCCATTCCTGTGTTGGCTTTCATGTAATCAATGGCTTGTTCTCTGGTCCAGCGTTTACTGTGAATGCCAGTATCAACGACTAAACGTACCGCGCGGAATAGTTCCGCTTGCAGTCGGCCAATATTGTCAAATGGGTCATTTTGAAAGCCTAGCTCCCATGCTAACTGCTCTGTATAAAGTGCCCAACCTTCGGTATAAGCGGTGAAGGGTGATATACGACGAATAAAAGGTAAGCCTTCAAGCTCCATGCCGATGGCAATTTGGAAATGGTGACCTGGTACACCTTCATGGTAGGCCAGGGTTCTCATGCTATATTTTGGTGTTGCTTTAATATCATAGAGGTTAGCAAAGAATCGGCCAGGGCGGCTGCCATCAATAGCAGGTTGCTGATAGTAGGCTCCTGGAGATGTCTTTTCTTTAAACTCCGGTATGCGCACCACTTCCATACCCGCTTTAGGGCGAATGCGAAACGCATCATCTAAGCCAGTGCTGATCTCATCTAAGATAGTTTGGTAGTCTTTAAGGATCTGAGCACGGCCTTCATCGCTGTCTTCATAATAAAAACGTTCATCAGCGGCTAACGCTTCAATCGCGGGACTAAAACCTAAGGTGGTATCAAAACCTTGGTCAGTTAAAATGGTGAGAATTTCAGCTTGGATCCGGTCAACTTCGGTTAAGCCAATTTGATGGATCTCATCTGCAGTGTAATCTGTCGTCGTGAAAAATCTCAAAGATGACTGATAGGCCTTGTCGCCATCAGGCAAATGCCAGAAGCCATCATCGGTACCTGCATTGCCTTTAATGCGCTCAAAATAATCGATCAATAATCCATAGGCCGGATAGACATAAGTGACAATATTACTTTCAGCGGAGGCCAAAATACGGCTTTGTTCACCAACAGGGATTTCTTTTGCTTCGTCTAACTTAGTTTTAAGGGAAGTATATAAAATATTCTCTGTCGCAGGCGTTGCGACAAAGTCATTCATTTCAGTTAATACTCGTTCAATAACAAAACGCGGTGGGATGATCCCGTTGTCTTCACGAATTTGAATACCAGCTAAGTTTTGAGCGAATTTTACTCTTACGGCTTCAAGTCTTGCTAGGTAGTTTTCTGCATCTTCGACGGTGTGCACTTGATGTTGCGCTTCCATAAAGCTCGGGTAACCATTTTGTACTCCAAATAATTGATTTACCGGATAGTTGTGGTACCTAAATGGTTTAGCTTGTTCACCAAAATTTAGTAGATAGAGGGTGATTTCTTTTGATAACTGGTCGGCAGGTGAAAGGCTTGCATCGTCATATGATTCTAATACTTTTTTGATTTTGGGTAGCTTTTCAAATAGCTCGTCAGATCGCTCTGGGCTATCATCATCTAATTTAGCATTGTGGCTTTTAATACCAAGTGACTCTAAAAAGCCAAGAGAGGTAAGTGTTTCTGGACTTTCAAAAGCGAACTGAATTAATGTTCGGTCAAGAAATGCTCTGAAAATGAAAGGTTTTTCGGCTTTCCACTCGTGGGCTGCAAAGGCTCCTGCCAATAAAGTAATGACTAGCAGACCCAAGAAAAGTCGTTTGAAAATTGTTTTAATCATGACGCTCTCAATTATTGTTGTTGTTTTAATCACTCAAGATGCTTTGTGCACCTTGTCAGTTATGGCTTAATGTATAGTATTATGGGTAAAGGGTTAAGTGAATTATTCTTATCTGTATTATCTGTGGCGAGTTTTTATAAAACAGGTTATTGAAATATTGTCTCGACTTTATTGCTTGAAAATATTTGTGACATTGTTATCTGTATTCATATCTGAAGTATATTCTAATACTCGATTTCGTCCCGAATGCTTAGCTCGGTATAAGGCTTGGTCAGCTTTATTCAGCAGCTGGCTAGGCCTGCTATTCTCCTGTTTATCCGTTAATGCATATCCTACACTTACGGTGACGACATTTTGTTCTGATACTTTTGTCTTTTTATGAGCCAAGTCTAGGCTTCTAATTCCATCACATATAAATTGAGCAATCATTTGGCAATATTGATGAGTAGGAGCACTCAACAACATAATGAATTCTTCTCCACCGTAGCGAGCAATAATATCACTGGGTCGATTGCACATACCTGCTTTTAAAAGGAATTCACTGATTTGAGTTATGCATTGATCACCGGCTAAGTGCCCGTAAAAATCGTTGTATTGTTTAAAAAAATCGATATCAAATAATATAACGGCAATTGATTTCTTGTCGCGCAGAGAGCGCTGCCATTCTAATTGAAATTGCAGGTCAAAGTGACGTCGATTGTATAACCCTGTTAAGCCGTCGGTAATTGCTAGCTTTTCCAGTTCAACATTCAATTTAGTTAATCGTTCTTTTGCTTGTGCTAGATCGTTAGTTCTTTCTTCAACTCTTGCTTCTAAACGTTCGTTAGCACGCAAGATTCTTTTTTCACTGTGTCGCTGAGCTTTGCGTAGTATCACCAATAATACGAGACCGAGTAGAAAAGTAAATGAAACGACTATAATGAAAGTGTTTCTGGTTTTGTTATAAGCTAGTAAGGCTTCTTGTTGATCGATCTCTGTTGCTAAACCAACATGGTAATTTTGATCCCACATCCAAGCACCTAACACATTTACACCACGATAATCTCGGTATCCATCAATGTTGAAACCGTTATTACCCTGCAAAGCCTGCACAACCATATGAGTGTAGGGCAAGTCTTGGTAATTTTGTTTTGGGGTGTACCCGGTAAGCAAGTTGCCACCGGGGTCTTTTAAGAGGACATTAAGACTACTTTTTTCATGGTAATCAATCAGGTTTACTTTTCGAAGTTGTTCAATAAAACGGCTCTCGGTTAGCAATATACCTTCTTGATCAAAGGCGTAAGTTTCTCCTGATTCACCAAGGCGGCCTAGGGTAGTAAGCTTGGTGAAATAAGATACAGGGTTAACTCTTAGTGCTAATACGGCAATGATATTGTCACCAGCATCGCGTATCGGTGCCATAATGAACATGGTTGACTCGGTTTCAAAACCAACTCGAGCTGACGATAACGGAACATCTGATCGTATCGGAGGTACAAATAAAGATTGTCCTTTGAAGGCTTTATTTAACAAATGTTTTTGTTCTTTCTCAATGAGGTTTATCGTGCCTAAATTGTTATTGCGCATTGAGGCAATACTAACTCTGTCAGGCGCAATGATGAAGAAGCCTTGATCACCAAAATCGTTAAGTACAGGTGTGAGTTTGCTCCTGAGCATCGCAAGTGCTGTACTTGAGGATAAATCCAATTGTTGATTATATTCATCAAGTAACTGAACCGTTAGCGTTTCTACAAGTTCTGTTTTAGCAATGTTATTAACAGTTATTTGACGTTGCTCAATCAACATATGATGAGCCTCTTGTACGGTTTGAAGTACAGTTTGTAGAGAGTCTTTGACTTGTTCTAAGGTTGTCCTTTTGATCTGGCTTAACGCAAGAGATGATAGTATAGCGACCAGCAGTGTAAAGGTAATAATCAAGATTATGGCATACAGATTTAGTTTTTTATTGTCTTTCACACTGACACCTTCAATTTGCACTATCTTCACTTTACACCTAGCGAGGATGCACTTGCAACACGTAAGTATAGTACAAACAGACACAAAAAAGCGGCAATTAAGCCGCTTAAAAAAAGACGAACACTTTAGTTATTTAATTTGTGGGCCTGATGCAACCAAAGATTCACCTCGTTCTGTATCAGTAAACTTATCGAAGTTATTGATGAATCTTACTGCTAAATCATTCGCTTTACTTTCCCAATCTGCTGTATTTTCGTAGGTGTTGCGCGGATCAAGAATGTTAGTGTCACAATCGTGTAACGCGGTTGGTACAGTTAAATTGAACAGTGGAAGTGTTATTGTATCGGCATGATCAATTGAACCATCTAAAATCGCATCAATAATCGCTCTTGTATCTTTAATTGAGATACGTTTACCTGTGCCATTCCAACCTGTGTTTACTAAGTAAGCTTCGGCACCAGCATCAGTCATGCGCTTGCGCAATACTTCAGCATATTGTGTTGGGTGCAAACTTAAGAAAGCCGCACCAAAACAGCTAGAGAATGTTGGAGTAGGCTCTGTAATACCACGCTCTGTACCTGCTAATTTTGCAGTGAAGCCTGATAAGAAATAGTATTCAGTTTGCTCTGGCGTTAGTTTTGCTACCGGAGGAAGCACACCAAAAGCATCAGCCGTTAGGAAGATAACTTTCTTAGCATGACCTGCGCGTGATACTGGCTTGACGATATTGTCGATATGGTAAATCGGGTACGAAACACGGGTGTTTTCTGTTTTAGAATTATCGTCATAATCGATCGCGCCATCTTCAGCTACTGTTACGTTTTCCAACAATGCATCACGGCGAATTGCATGATAAATATCAGGTTCGTTTTCTTTGCTTAAGTTGATCGTTTTCGCGTAACAGCCGCCTTCAAAGTTGAACACTCCGTTGTCGTCCCAACCGTGCTCGTCATCACCAATAAGTTGACGTTTAGGATCGGTTGAAAGGGTTGTTTTACCTGTACCAGACAAGCCGAAGAATACTGCTACGTCACCTTCTTTACCAACGTTAGCACTACAGTGCATTGAAGCAATACCTTTAAGTGGAAGCAAGTAGTTCATCATTGAGAACATACCTTTCTTCATCTCGCCACCGTACCAAGTACCACCAATTAACTGCATTTTTTCAGTCAAATTGAAAGCAACAAAGTTTTCAGAATTCAACCCTTGTTCTTGCCAATTTGGATTGGTTGTTTTCGCGCCGTTCATGACAATGAAGTCTGGCTCGTATGTCTCAAGTTCTGCATCCGTTGGGCGAATGAACATATTTTTAACGAAATGTGCCTGCCAAGCGACTTCTGTAATAAAGCGAACTTTTAAGCGGGTATCGTCATTTGCACCACAGAAGGTATCAACAACAAATAGACGTTTGCCAGAAAGTTGTTCTGTGACTAAGCCTTTTAATGAGCTCCAGGTTTCTGGGGTCATTGGCTTGTTATCGTTCTTACCTTGATCGGCCCACCAGACGGTATCACGTGTCGTGTCATCACGAACAATATATTTATCTTTTGGAGAACGACCAGTAAATATACCGGTATCTACTGAGACCGCACCTGATTCAGTAATATATCCTTTGTCATAACCTTCGAGGCCCGCTTTTGTTTCTTCTTCAAATAACAAGTCATAAGAAGGATTGTAAACAATCTCTGAAACATTCGTAATGCCGTATTGAGATAAATCAATCGAGGTTGCCAAGGCGGACATAGTTCATACTCTCCAATTGGATATAACATAAATGTAAAATGGTGTAGTTCAGAATAACTCTGAGGTCGCAATTCTAGGGCATGATTGAACAAAACAAAAGCAATAATTTTTTCTGACTGAAAGTTTTCATCATTTATTACAAACTATGCCGGATTAAGTAGTTTTTTTATGTAAAAAAACGACAAAATGGATTTTATTTTTGAAAAGTAATAAAAATTATGATCAATGTTTACGGGCTTTAGATTTAAAAAAGGGCGAAAAATGGCGCCCTTTATATCAAATTTGAATTAACTAGTGTTTTATTTCATTTAAATAATTAGATAAATGCGTTTCATCGAATGCATAGGTTGTCTGGCAGTATTCACAAGTCATACTGACCGAGCCCTGTTCGTCTAAAATCGCTTGTAGCTCTGCGGGGTCAAATTGTGAAATGGTATCAAGACACTTTTCGGTTGAGCAGGAACAGCTATAAGTGACCGCTTGAGGTTCGAAAATACGCACTTCTTGTTCATGATATAAACGATGTAATAGTTCGTTGGCTTCAAGGGTGAAAATTTCTTCAGGTTTGATTGTATTGGTGAGCTGACACAAATGCTCATAGTCTGCTACTTGTTGCTCTTTTTCTTCACTGTCAGGCAGAAGCTGTACAAAAGCTCCGCCTGCTAACCCCTGAGTCGGATCAGTATATAACCACATTGACGTTGGTATCTGATCTGAGGTCTCGTAATATTGTGCTAAACATTCCGCTATGCTTGGTTTCTCTAGTGGAATAACCCCTTGGTAAGGTTCTCCCTTATAAGGTCGAATCGTAATAATTAACGTGCCTTTGCCAACTAAATCCGCTAAGCCGATTGCTGCAGTTGGCTCACTGACTCGAGCAATACCTCGCATAACTTGTTCGTTATTACCATTGATAACGGCGTAACCAACAGGGCCATTGCCTTGTAGTTGCACAGCTATTTCACCTTCAAACTTTAATGTTGCAGTTAATAAGCAGGTCGCTGTCAGTAATTCACCCAGCAGCGCTTTTACGCCCTCAGGGTAGTTATGATCACCTAAAATTTCTTGATAAGTCTTGGAGAGCTGAACTAATTCACCTCTAGCGTGCATATCATCGAATAAATATCTGTTGAGGACATCTGTAGTCGGCATGGTCGCTTAGATCCTTTCTTTCAATTGGCGTATTTGACGCCTTTGCTTTTTGTCTGGTTTATTTTCACTGGCAGGGCTAAGCAATATACCTTGTTTGCGTGCTAAAGCATTACGCTCTCTTGTTTGGGCGCTGTCAGTGGTTTCTTCATAAAGAGTTTGAGCGAAAGTCGCATCTTTTCTTCTATCCGCTAAGGCAATGACTTTTACTTCTTTCTCCTCGAATCCTTGTCGAATTCGAATCGTATCGCCGATAGCAACTGACTTACCTGATTTAGTGCGTTGGCCGTTATAAAAAACTTTGCCACCATCAATCATTTGTTTAGCGATCGCTCTTGTTTTGTAAAACCGTGCTGCCCACAGCCATTTATCAAGTCTGGTTGCTGAAGAATTGTCTTGAGGTTGTTGTTTTACTGCCATAAAACTCTCCATTAGTCGTGGCGCGAAAAGTACCATAAATAGGAGTTTTTAGCTACTTTAGAAACGCTAATGTGACACAGATATTGAAAATACAGTGTGTCTTTAATAATATTTATTTACTAATCAGGTATTGTAAACAAATTGTCACATATTATAGGTATAACGCACTTATTGACGAGAACTACTGCTACGCTTTGCGGTCTACTTAGGCAAGTATTGGCCTTTAAGCTCCAGCATCATTGTAAATTTAGTTAAAATTTATGTCGTTCGCTTGTTGCTTGGGAACAGGTCAAGTATTATCGAATGTATTATCAGGATTACCCAGCAACAATAACATGCAATTGCCCATCGATTTTTCCACATTAGCTAATGCTGTGACTAAGCTTCCGCAAGTTCAAATTGCTAGAGTTATTAGTGGTGCTCTATTGATCTATATTGCCTATGTTTTAGCTCAAATCACGTGGCAGATAGTTAGCAATAGTCCCCATCAAACAGGGTATTCAAAAGTCATTTCATCTGAAGGGGGCAGTAATAAGTCTCGTATCAATATTGACAAACTGCTAGCGCTGAACCTGTTTGGTAAAACTAGCGCTAAACCTGTCGAGCAAGACTTTGCTATAAAAGACGTACCAGAAACTAAGTTAAAACTTGTCCTTTCAGGCGTCGTTGCATCGTCAACGCAGGATACTGCAGCTGCGGTAATTGAACACAATGGTTTGCAGGAAACATATGGTATCGGTGATAAAATTACGGGTACGCGTGCAACCTTAAGACAAGTGCATGCAGATAGGGTTATTATTGAACAGTCTGGTCGTAAAGAAACTTTAATGTTAGATGGGTTTGATTTCAATAAACCTGCTTCACGTCAATTTACTCAATCGACCAAAACAATACCTAATAACAATCCTAATTCGCCAAGAACTAATGTTGTTGATCAGCGCGATAATATTGTACTGAGCAAGCAAGCCAAAATATTTAAAGAAGACATCGCAAAAGATCCTGGAAATATAACATCTTATTTAACTATTGCGCCAAAAAGAACGAGTGGTCAACTGGTTGGTTTTCATTTAAGGCCAGGTAGAGACAAGGCTTTTTTTAGCGCGTCAGGGTTGAAGCGTGGTGATGTTGCTATTCAAATGAATGGTTTGGACTTAACTGATACCAGTCAAGTTCAACAGGCATTAGAATTATTGAAAGTAGAACAAGAAATATCGTTGTTGGTTGAACGCAATGGTGAATTAACCGAAATACTTTTTAGTATTGAGAGTGAGTAATGAGGAATTTATTAATGCGCCTATTTTCGCGCAAGCCTTTTGTTAACAATATTGTTGCCCCGCTAGCTGCGGTCGTTGCATTTAGTGGTTTAGCTATTAATGTACAAGTCTTTGCTAGTGAATTTTCACCGAATTTTAAAAATACAGACATGGGTGAGTTTGTAAATATCGTTGGTAAAAATTTGAAAAAGACGATGATCGTTGATCCGAATGTACGGGGAAAGATTAATGTTCGTAGTTATGACGTATTAACCGAAAAGCAGTACTACCAATTTTTCTTAAACGTACTTGAAGTGTACGGTTTTGCTGCGGTTAAAATGGATAATAATGTCATTAAGATCATTAGAAATAAAGATGCCAAAACTTCTTCTATCCCCGTTATCGGTGGTAGTGATACGTTAATTGGTGACGAAATGGTCACTCGAGTTGTAGAAGTTAAAAACGTTACCGTCAGAGAGCTTGTACCATTACTTCGTCAATTATCAGACCAAGCGGGCGGTGGTAATGTCGTTAATTATGATCCTGCTAATGTCATTATGCTGACTGGTTCCGCTGCGGTGGTTAATCGTTTAGTCAACATCATCGAAAGAGTCGATAAAGCCGGTGATCAAGGCGTTCAAATTATTAAATTAGAATATGCTTCTGCTAGTGAAATCGTCAGAATTGTGCAAGCAATGAACAAAAATGAACAAGGCAAAGCAGGAACGCCGACTTTTCTTATTCCTAAAATTGTTGCCGATGATAGAACCAATAGCGTCATAGTGAGTGGCGAGGGACAAGCAAGGGAACGAATTGCCAAGCTTATTTCTCGACTAGACAGTGAACTCGAGACTAACGGTAACACGCGTGTTTACTATTTGAAATATTCTAAAGCGGAAGAACTAGTTACTGTCTTAGAAGGGGTCAGTGCTTCTATTGAAGCTGAAGAGAATGCGAATAAATCGGCCAAAGATAAAAGTAACAAACGCAATATCTCGATCGATGCACATAATGACACTAATACTTTAGTTATTACAGCTCAGCCGGATATGCTTCGCTCATTAGAGGCGGTTATCCGTCAATTGGATGTGCGCCGCGCACAAGTCTTGGTAGAAGCAATTATTGTTGAAGTGTTTGAAGGTGACGGTGCGAATTTAGGGGTTCAGTGGTATAGCGAAGACGTAGGTTTTACTCAGTTTACAAATGGTCCAGCTCCGATCAGCAGCGTAGCAGCAGCTAGTTATGCAGCGCGTGGCGAAAAAGGTCAAACAGTTACTACGATTGATGGTAACGGAAATCCGGTCACCACTACGAACCCAGATACAGATGGAGACTATTCAGCTTTAGCTCAAGTTATCGGTGGTGTCAGTGGCATGATGTTAGGGGTTGTAAAGAATGATTGGGGAGCAATCATTCAAGCGGTTAATTCAGATACTAATTCGAATATCTTATCGACGCCGAGTATAACGACGCTAGATAACGAAGAAGCTTATTTTATTGTTGGTCAAGAAGTACCGATTATTACTGGCTCAACTACAGGATCCGATAATAGTAACCCATTCCAAACCGTCGAACGTCAAGAAATTGGTATCAAGCTAAAAGTTACTCCTCAAGTCAATGAAGGATCAGGTGTGCAATTGACCATTGAACAAGAGGTGTCTTCAGTCAGTGGTACAACGGGTGTGGATATTTCAATTAACAAACGTGAAATCAAAACAACGGTAATGGCAGACAATGGTGCGACGGTAATTTTAGGTGGCCTTATTGACGAAGATGTTCAAGAAAGCCAACAAAAAGTTCCGATTTTAGGCGACATTCCATTCATTGGTGCACTTTTCCGCTCGACCAGTAATAGCGTTAGAAAACGTAACTTGATGGTGTTTTTAAGGCCAACCATTATACGCGATGGTAAGTTGATGAACGAAATCACTAAGCAAAAATATAACTACATGCGAGCCGATGAAATTCGTAAGCAAGAACTTGGCTTATCACTCTTATATGACGAAAAAATGCCGCTATTACCCGAGTGGAATGAAAAATTAGAATTACCGCCTTCTTTCGACGAGTATATGAAGAATAAAGAAAGTGAAGATGTGATTGATAAGGAAAAAGATCAGTAATGGCTTCGCAAGAAATCTTAGCAGATATTCAAGACGAGTCAGCTGATCACTTAGAGTCGGTGACAGGGCTTGAAACAAACGCGATAGTCCAACTTCCGTTTAACTTTGCCAAGCGCTTTAAAGTGTTATTAATGCGAGAAAATCAAAGCTATAGTCTGCATTGTACTGATAAAGTGGGGCTAGACACGCTCACTGAAGTTCGTCGGTTTTTAGGGCAGTCTTTTGATGTGAAAGAGCACTCGGTGGAAGGTTTTGAATTATTGCTTACAGAAGCCTTTCAAAGAGATTCTTCAGAAGCACAGCAGGTCATGGAAGATATTGGTAACGAAGCAGATTTATATTCCCTAGCCGATGAAATGATCGAAACGGAAGATCTGCTAGAAAATGAAGATGATGCACCCATTATTAAACTCATCAATGCCATGTTGAGTGAAGCAATCAAAGAAGGTGCATCGGATATTCATATCGAAACCTTTGAACAAATGCTCCAAATTCGCTTCAGGATTGATGGTGTTTTGCGGGAGGTACTAAAGCCTAATCGTAAATTGGCATCGCTATTAGTTTCTCGTATTAAGGTCATGGCTAAATTAGATATTGCTGAAAAACGTATTCCTCAAGATGGACGTATTTCATTGCGGATCGGTGGTCGAGCTGTTGATGTGAGAGTCTCGACTATGCCAACGGGTCACGGCGAACGAGTAGTTTTGCGTCTACTTGATAAAAATGCTGCCCGTCTTGATCTACAAGACTTAGGAATGACGGATAATAATCGCTATCTGTTTTCTTCACTTATCGATAAGCCTCATGGCATTATTTTAGTTACGGGCCCAACAGGGTCTGGTAAGAGTACTACGCTTTATGCAGGCCTTACCCAAATTGATCATAAACAACGTAATGTTCTAACCGTTGAAGATCCTATCGAATATGCCATCGAGGGCATAGGGCAAACACAGGTCAATACGAAAGTAGATATGACCTTTGCTCGTGGTTTAAGAGCAATATTACGACAAGATCCTGACGTTGTTATGGTCGGTGAAATTCGAGATCTAGAAACAGCTCAAATTGCGGTTCAAGCAAGTTTAACTGGTCACTTGGTGCTTTCCACTTTGCATACGAACACTGCTGCGGGCGCTATTACTCGAATGGAAGATATGGGCGTAGAGCCCTTCTTATTATCATCTAGTTTGCTTGGTGTGCTAGCCCAAAGACTGGTAAGAACCTTATGTCCACATTGTCGAGAAGGCCATTTACCTAACGACGACGAGCGTAAATTACTTAATCTGACAACAGATTCTCAGCAAGTTATTTATCGTGCCGTAGGTTGTGCGGAATGTAATTTCAAAGGCTACAAAGGTCGAACTGGCATTCATGAGTTAATTACCGTCGATGACAATGTGAGAGCGCTTATCCATGAAGGTAAGGGAGAGCAATCGATAGAAAAATTTATCCGTCAGACAACACCGAGCATAAGGCATGATGGTTTTGATAAAGTCATTAGTGGTGTTACTACTTTAGAAGAAGTTGTGCGCGTTACGCGTGAAGACTAAGCCCTAGGAAAAATAGTGCCAGCATTTGATTATCAAGCAGTAGACAGCAAAGGAAAAGTTCAAAGAGGCGTTATTGAAGGCGATACCCCGAGACAAGTGCGGAACATGCTCCGAGAACAAGGATTAATGCCAACCGAAGTTATTCCTAGTTTGAAAAAACAATCGCAAAAGCGTGGTAAAAGATCTAGGCATGCAAATAAGGTATCAGCCTCGGAATTGGCTTTAATCACTCGTCAGCTTGCGACCTTAGTTGAATCTGGTTTGCCTATCGAAGAAGCGTTAATGGCCGTTGGTGAACAATGCGAAAAAAACAATCAGAAAAGTATGGTTATGGCTGTTCGTACTAAAGTGACCGAAGGTTTTGGTTTAGCTGAAAGTATGGGTGAATTTCCACAAGTGTTTTCTCAGTTATATCGCGCAATGGTAGCAGCAGGTGAGAAGTCAGGTCACTTAGATAATGTATTGAATCGCTTAGCAGATTACACCGAGCAACGTCAGCATATGCGTTCGCAACTTATTCAAGCGTTAGTCTACCCGATTATTATGACAGTCGTTGCAATTGGTGTTATCAGTATCTTGCTAACAGTAGTGGTTCCCAAGATTGTCGTTCAATTTGAACATATGGGGCAGGGGCTGCCTGATACCACTCTCGCTTTAATTGCGGTAAGTGAATTTGTACAGAACTATGGGCTCATTCTTGTGGTCTTAATACTACTTAGTTCTGTATTGTTTGGTAAATTGATGGCCAAAGCGGCATTTAAGTATAGTTTCCATCGACGACTTTTATCGTTTCCAATGGTAGGCAAAGTCATTAAAGGATTAAATACCGCTCGTTTTGCTCGGACATTAAGTATTTTAAGTGCCAGTGCAGTTCCTTTGCTTGAGGCGATGAAAATAGCAGGAGAAGTCTTAGATAATGTCTACATCAAGCAAAAGGTCAAAGAATCTGCAGATATGGTGCGTGAAGGCTCTAGTTTGCGGGTGGCTCTTGATCAAACTAAATTATTTCCGCCAATGATGCTTCATATGATTGCTAGTGGTGAGAAAAGTGGCGAATTGGAAAGTATGCTAGGTCGTGCTGCCGACAATCAAGATAAAGAATTTGAAGCTTTAATGAATATTTCGATTAAAGCATTTGAACCGGCATTAATGGTCACAATGGCCGTTGTTGTTTTATTCATCGTATTAGCAATATTACAGCCAATATTGCAGTTAAACACATTAGTAGGAAGTTAATGATGAGACGAAATCAAATCCAAAATAAAGGTTTTACCTTAATTGAAATTATGGTGGTTATTGTGATCTTAGGCATTCTGGGCAGTTTTGTTGTTCCCAATATCATGGGTAGCCAAGATCGTGCAAATATACAAAAAGCAGTTTCGGATATTAACGCCTTAGAAACTTCGTTAAAAATGTACAAACTTGATAATTACCAATATCCATCAACAGAACAAGGTATTGAAGCTTTAGTTACTGCAACTGATATTGAGCCTTTACCTCGTCGATTTCCTGAGGATGGCTACATTACGCGTTTACCGAAGGATCCTTGGGGTAATGAATATCAACTATTGAACCCAGGTGAATATGGAAAAATTGATGTATTTACCATGGGTCCTGACGGCGAAGCAGGTACTGAAGATGATATTGGAAATTGGAATATCGCAGATTATCAATAATCTCAATCAGGTCGTCATAATGGAGAAGGAAAAGTTTTGCTCGTCCTTCTCTAAGTAGCAAATCATTCAATATTGAACTCCTTTTCTATGTCTAAGCCACTGTTATCGCATATCGGTTGTCATCATCGTGCAAAGCCTCGAGGCTTCACCTTGATTGAGATCATGGTGGTCTTGGTTCTTATTGGCCTAATGGTCTCTTTGGTGCAGCTTTCTTTCCAAGGTAATTCACTAGAAAAAGATATAAAGCAGAGCAGTTTGCGTTTTAAAGGGCTTTTTACCTTAGCGGCAGAATATAGCATGCTCAACAACCTTGAACTTGGTGTGATGATCGAGGAAAAACGCTACCAGTTTATCGGGTTTGATGGTGAAAAATGGCTACCATTAGAAGACAATGAAGCTCTGGGTGAAATATTTTTACCTGAACATATTAAAATGACCCTGACGTTAGAGGGTTTGCCTGTTGATGAAAATGCCTTGTATGACAGCGAAACGTTTAATGATGAAGACGACAGCCTATTTAATGACAAAGATTTTAAGGATGATGAAAAAGCTAAACAACTAATACCGCAAATTTTTATTTTATCCGGTGGAGATATTAGCCCATTTGCACTCACTTTTAGTGCAGAAGACGAGTACGCTG
>PJEL010000965.1_pt1 | contig 31351 bp, 25 predicted proteins | sample 1853271 | NCBI WGS metagenome assembly PJEL01 (sample SAMN08108733, study PRJNA415343) | Invertebrate metagenome, whole genome shotgun sequencing project. | host: Globobulimina | place: Sweden: Gullmar Fjord | collected 2015-08 | reverse complement strand
TGTCGGACAAGTGGCTGAAAGGCATCAGCATGCTGGGCTATGGCTCGACCATGGCCGTCGGGCTTGGCATCCCGATCCCTATCTTGAATGCAGAAATGGCCGCCTATACCGGGGTCTCCAATGATGAGCTCTTTACCCAGGTAGTTGACTATGCCTATGATTATCCGAACCGGGTATCCAGAAACTACGGTGAGGTAAGTTACGGTCAGCTGATGAGCGGCACCATCGAGGTGAACGGCAAACCGGTGCAGACCGCCCCCCTGTCCAGCTATGTCAAGGCCAGGGAAATAGCCGAGATCCTGAAAAAATGGATACTGGACAAGAAGTTTACCCTGAACGAACCCCTGCAGATGTTGCCTACGGCTGACCTGGAAGAGAATGAATAATTTCCAGGCAGGCCGCTTGATAAGGATATTTAGTTGATCGATTCACTGGCTGAAAAGAGCAGGCGGCTCGAAGAGATTATACACCCCATGGGGCGTATTGCGGTTGCCTGCTCAGGAGGGGTTGACAGTACATTTCTGCTGCAATCCGCCCATGACATCCTGGGCCACAGTAATGTTGTTGCCCTGTTTGCCGACACCCCACTCCTGCCCCCAGGCGAGAACAGGGATATCGAGGATATGGTAAACCATGTCGGCTGCCGTCTGGTAACCGTAAAACTTGATCCTTTTGCCTGGCCGGAATTTATTGCTAATCCGCAGAACCGTTGTTACCTCTGTAAAAAAAAGATATATAGCATTTTTTTAGAGAGATTGCCTGAACTTGATATCGCAGTGCTTATGGACGGCACCAACCTTGATGACCTGGGTGATTACCGGCCCGGCCTGCAGGCCTTGGAGGAACTCGGTATAATAACACCTCTTGCTGACGCTGGATTGACCAAACAGGAGATCCGACAGCTCAGCAGGCAGAAAAACCTGCCAAACTGGAACAAGCCGTCATCTTCATGCCTGGCAACCCGTATAGCAACAGACGAAATCATTAACCGGAAAAAATTGGGTATTGTCGCAAAATGTGAAGCAGAGCTCCATAGGTTGAATTTTTTCGGGTGCCGAGTGCGTTTGCGGGATGACTATGCAATTATTGAACTTGCAGAAGGGGATTTTGAGCGGTTCGCAGACCTGCAAATCAGGCAGATTGTTGCTGATTTCTTCAATAATTTCAATATAAAGAAGGTGTATGCTGATGTCAGGGCCAGGCCGCCGGTGGAGTCATGAATATGGTTCCGGCAGACTCAAAACCGCCTGTAAACTGCATAGTATTAAGAATTGGTTAATAGAAAAATGTTTGTTTTTTTAAGTATAGGTGAAATTTTTGTTTGACAATCAAGCTATTGTTCGGTAAATCGGCTTATTGAATTGAGAATAATTGTTTGATACTTTAGTAAGGAACTTATCAAATAATCAACTTAACAAAAGGAGGAGAAAGGGGCATGAATAAGAGTGAACTAGTAGAAAGTATGGCGTCTGCGGCAGGAATCAGCAAAGCAGCATCTGAAAAAGCATTGAACGGTGCGATTGCTGCTATCACAAAATCACTGAAAAAAGGTGACAAAGTTACTCTGGTAGGCTTTGGTACATTTTCTGTAGCTAAAAGAGCTGCCCGTCAGGGCCGCAACCCGCAGACCGGCAAAATGATCAAGATCGCTGCCAAGAAGGTTGCTAAATTTAAAGCTGGTAGCAAACTGGCTGACGCTGTCAAGAAGTAATCTGCTGATTATTTCGAAGTAAGTTATTCCGGCAGGTGCTATTCCGTAAAGCGGAACCAGCACCTGCCGTTTTTTTTCCTTTTTTTCTACACCCGGGTCGGGACGTGGCTCAGTCTGGTAGAGCACAGCGTTCGGGACGCTGGGGTCGGAGGTTCAAATCCTCTCGTCCCGACCATCCTCAATTATCTCGTTGACTTCAGTGCCTATTTTTCCTTTCTGCAGGATAATCTCCAACTGTTTACCGATCTTGACCTGTTTGGCAGAGCGGATTAATTCACCCGGCACCTTTTCCCGGCTGCCTGAGCGAACCACCGCATAGCCACGGCCGAGCACTCCCAAAGGGCTTACCGCATCAAGCAGGGCTGCTGCCCCTGAGTACCTGTCTCTTTTTTTGTCGAGCTGATTGTGTATGTTGATCTGCAGCCGCCTGATCAGTTCATGGGTCCATTGTTTTTTATAAGCCAGCTGCTGCACGGGACTCTGTTTATGGAGCCTGCCTGATAGGGTGTCGAGCTGCTGCTTCTGCTGGTAGAGGAATGATTTATAGGCATGAATAAAAGAACTGTGCACGTTATCAAGGTAAAGAAGGCTGTGGGTAAGTAGGGCGCGGGGATCACCGAGGATACGTCTCTGCAGGCCGATAAACTGTTTTTTCTCATTAATGTCCTGCTGGATGGTATTGGCCAGCCGTTGCTTGAGCCGGTGGATCCGCTCCAGCAGCATTTTCCTGTCAGGTACGGTTGCTTCGGCTGCCGCTGTTGGTGTCGGGACCCGCAGATCAGCCACAAAGTCGGCGATGGTATAATCAACTTCATGGCCAATGGCAGAGACCACGGGGATTTCAGAGTCGTCTATGGCCCGGGCCACTTCTTCTTTGTTGAACGGCCAGAGGTCTTCGATTGAACCACCGCCGCGGCACAGCACGATCACCTCTGAGCTCTGCCGCTGGTTGAGAATTGCCAGTGCCTCGCAGATCTCAGGCGCCGCCTTGTCACCCTGGACACGCACGGGATAGATCTCTATGGGTTGCGCCGGAAAACGGTGCAGCGCCACCTTGAGGAAATCAAAAATCGCTGCCCCTTGCGGTGAGGTGACCAGTGCAATGCGGGCTGGAAAAAAGGGGATCTCCTGCTTGCGGGCCTCGTCAAACAATCCTTCGGCGGCCAGCTTCTGTTTGAGTTTGTCAAAGGCAATTTGCAGTTCACCGGTGCCGAGCCGTTCCATATAATCAACGATGAGCTGATAGTCGCCGCGTGGTTCGTACACCGAGATTCTGCCCCGGCATACCACCTGCTGTCCATCTTCGGGAATTTCACGCAGGTAGCGTTGTTGAGTCTTGAAAAGAACCATTTTCAACTGCGCTGTATCGTCTTTTAAGGTGAAGTACAGGTGTCCGGAATAGGGCTGGCGCAGATTGGATATCTCACCGCAGACCGTGACAAATGGAAACTCCGTTTCCAGAAGCCCTCTGATAGACCGGGTCAGCTCCGTTACTGAAAGGATTCTTGGGGTGGGCAGTTCAAGCATAGAGTAATAAGTACCATACCTTATATTTTGCCGGAACAGATTTTTACAGCAATATTTTGCTCATATCTCATTTTTACTGGAAAATTGAGAAAAAGGCGGATGCTTTTTTTATCAGTGGATATTATAGTAACCGATTTCAATCGGCTGCCGCTGGGGAATGGAATTCATAATTAACTAAGGAAACAAGATGAGCGATCAAAGTCTATTCAGTCAAAAAGATATTAAACCTATAGATCCGGAAAGAAAGAGAGACCTGCTTGATGAACTTAACCTGCCTCCCAAACTGATTTCTTTTCTCAGGGAAAATGGGCGCAATCTGAAGATCATCACGATCACTATTTCAGTAGTTGTACTGGGCTGGGTTTTATATAATAATTATATCGAACTGCAGGAGAGCAAGGGGGCATCTCTGCTGGCTTCTGCCTTGCAGGAAACTTCGGCGATACAGAAGGCCGGGGCCCTTGCAAATGTAATAGATGAATACCCGCGGACAGATGCGGCATTATGGAGCATCGTCGAGCTTGCCCATCTGGATTACGAGGCCTCCAGATTCCGGGTAGCGGCAACCCGGTATGAAACGATTCTGGATAAATTGCCGGGTGACAGTTCCCTGGCGCCGCTTGTCAGGCTTAATCTGGCCCAGAGCTATGAAGAATTACAGGACCTTGATAAGGCACTTGGCCAATATAAGCTTTTAAAAGCGGAGACCGGATTTTTCAAAGAGTCATATTTTGGACTGGGAAGGGTCTATGTTATGCAGAACGAACCGGATTCAGCCCGCCGGGCTTACGAGGAGTACCTTAACAATCTGGGCGAAGAGCCTGACCCGGCAATAGAGGCCCAGATCCAGGCCAAACTTGCCCTTTTGCAGGCAGGACAGCCTGCTGCACTCCAACTCCAACCAGAAGAAGCGACAAAAGAATAACCTGAATATACCGGTATGGAAGTAATACAACCTTTGGCTGAAATGACCGGCTGGTCGAAGAAGACGGCGGCCAGCGGCAAAACCATCGCCTTAGTGCCGACCATGGGGTATTTTCATGAAGGGCATTTGCGCTTAATGCGGATGGCGGCTGCAAAGGCTGACACGGTTGTTGTCAGTCTTTTTGTCAATGCCATGCAATTCGGGCCCCAGGAAGATCTGGGCAGGTATCCGCAGGATTTTGACCGGGACCGGGAGCTGGCGGCAAAGGAAGGGGTGGATGTGCTGTTCGTGCCTGCTGCCGAAGAGATGTATCCTTCGGGTTACAGTACACGGGTCAGGGTCGATGAAATAACGGCAACACTCTGCGGCAGGCAACGGCCGGGCCATTTTGAAGGGGTCACCACGGTGGTGGCCAAACTTTTTCATATTGTCAAGCCCCATAAGGCAATCTTCGGTGAAAAGGACTTTCAGCAGTTGTCCGTTATCCGTAAAATGGTCAACGACCTCGATTGGGATATCGATATAATCGGCCATCCTATTGTCCGGGAAGCTGACGGCCTGGCTATGAGTTCCAGGAATGTTTATCTCTCTCCTGAAGAACGGCAGAAGGCCCTCAGCCTCCACAGGGCAATCGAGCATGCCAGGTCAAGGGTGGACGAAGGGTTGACCGATGGAGGCCGGCTGATAGAGGAAATCAGGGATTTTCTCCTGACCTCTGCCGGTGTCAGCATTGATTATGTCAGTATAGTTGACAATGAGAGCCTGGCTGATAAGAATATAATTGATAAAAAGAGTGTTCTGGCCCTGGCTGTGAAAGTCGGTGGCACCAGGCTGATTGATAACTGTTATTTATACAGTAAAACATAAATTTTAAGGTATATTGGGTGAATTACCATGCAACGACACATGCTCAAATCTAAGATCCACCGCGCCACCGTAACCGAGGCAGATCTCCTTTACGAGGGCAGCCTGACCATCGACAAAGAACTGATGGCTGCTGTTGACCTGCATCCCTTTGAGCGGGTCAAGGTGTACAATATCAACAACGGCGAGCGCTTCGACACTTATGCTATTGAAGGTGAGGCCGGTTCGGGGATCATCGGGCTCAATGGAGCAGCGGCCCGCAAGGGATTGGTTGGTGACAAGGTAATTATCGTCAGTTATGCTTTTTTTGCGGATGAGGAACTTGATGGTTTCATACCCAAGGTCGTGCTTCTCGATGATGCAAATAAGATTAAGCAGTGGCTTCATAAACACCTAAGTTGAGCGTTTCACATTTTGACAACATTTTATTATATTGTTTTATAAGGTAGTAATACATATGATTATTGACAAAATGTGAAACCCTCAATTCAGGAAACAATAGGTTCAGCAACCGTTAAATACGGGCTAAGGAGAGGACCATGCCAGGTTTTGAGGTTTTTGGTGAGAAGGAAAAGCAGGAGATAATGGAAGTCCTGGAAACCGGTGTTCTTTTTCGGTACGAATTTGGTGAACAGCGTAAAGGAATATACAAGGTCCGGACATTCGAGGAAAAATTTGCCGGGTACTGCGGAACAGGATATGGCCAGGCGGTCACCTCCGGCACCGTAGCCCTGAAAGTGGCCCTGGTCGCCCTTGGCGTCGGACCAGGTGACGAGGTGATCACCCAGGGATTTACCTTTGTGGCTACCTGGGAGGCCATTTTAGACGTTGGGGCCATCCCGGTGTTTACCGAAGTTGATAAGACTCTCAATATGGATCCGGCCGACCTGGAGACTAAGATAACCGAACGGACAAAGGCCATTATCCCGGTGCATATGCTGGGTTCCGGCGCCAGGATTGATGAGATCATGGGCGTGGCCGACCAGCATGATATCCCGGTAATCGAGGATACGGCGCAGGCGGCCGGCGGTACCTGGCGCAACAAGCGTTTGGGCAGCTTTGGCAAGTGCGGCACCTTTTCGTTTGATGCCGTAAAGACCATGACAACCGGTGAAGGCGGCATGGTTATAACTGATGACGAGAAGCTCTGGCGTTATATGTCAGAATATCACGATCATGGTCATGATCATGTACCCAATCCCGGCGGCCGGGGAGGAGAGGGGAGAAGTTTCATCGGTTTCAACTACCGGATGATGGAATTGCAGGGTGCCATCGGCCTGGCCCAACTGGCCCAGTTGGATGATATGATTGTCGCCCAGAAAAAAAATAAGGCTGCCATGAAAGACGTGGTCAGCAGGATACCGGGCGTTACGTTCAGGACGCTGGTTGACGAAGAGGGCGATACGGCCACCTTTTTTGCTTTTTTTCTGCCCAGCCCGGAAATGGCGCAGGAAGTGAACACTATCCTGCAGGATAACGGGGCAGGGGCCATCAGCTTTGCCAGCAACACCTGGCATTATTATCCCAAGTGGGAACACCTGATAAACGGCTCGACAATTGCCCGGAGCGGCTGGCCCTTCAAAGACCAGGACGGCAGGCGACGGGTAATATATGACCCGGAGCATCTGCCTGCCTCGGCAGAGATCATGTCCAGGCTCCTGGTCTATCAGGTACCGGTCAAGCTGTCTGACGAACGGCTGGCGCAAATATCTGCGGCTGTTGATAAGGTTGTGGAACAGGTATAAGAGTTACTTTATCAAATAGACGTCGTACCGGCTTTTTTTGCCGGTGATGACGGTTGATGGCGTTATTCCTTTAATAGCTTCTGCCAGGCGGGGCCGTTTGACCACAACCCTGTTACGGGCACATCCCAGTGAAGCTTCCAGCAGGCTTGGTGCATCCTGGTCATCACCGGCCAGGGCTCGCAGAATACGCATTTCCTTTTTTACCATGCTGCTCTTGGTTCGGTGCGGATACATGGGATCCAGATAAATGACTTGCGGCCGATCTTTTTCCGGCAGGTTTTGCAGGATCGCTCGGCTGTCGCCTACGGTCAGTGTGAGACGGTGGCGGATAATTTCTGCCGGCCCAGGGTGTTGTTTTGCCCGTTGCAGGCCATCTTCCAGTAAGACGCCGACTATCGGGCAACGCTCAATCATTTGTACATAACAGCCAAGGTGCGCCAGAACATAGGCATCCCGGCCAAGACCCCCTGTCGCATCAATGACGGTGGGCTGGTTTTCGCCCTTCAACCCAACTGCTCTGGCCATGGGTTGGCGTCGTCCACCGCCATGCCGGCGACGGTATTCCATGGTCGGACTGGCGAAATCAATCATCACCGGTCCCGGGCTTTCAGAGCCGGTTCCCACCACTGCCAGGCCCTGGGCAGTGCAGAGCAACAACAGGTCAAACGTCTCAGTTTGCTGTTCAGTAACCAATGGGATGCGCAGCCGCCTTGACAGATGGAGCGCCTTGTCATATTCTTCCCCGGTTGCCGGAAAAACCGCGATGGTTGGTGTATGTTTTTTCTGGGTCACAATGAAGGCGTAAAAATTGATATCCTGTGAGTGAATTTTCTGTTAAATAACTATAATAATTCAATTCAATACATTGACAATATAATTCCGCCGCATGGAGCAGGAGTCGAATGGATCCCCAGCATAAGTTGCAGCCAAAGGTAGTGGCAATCATTCCAGCCCGCTATCATTCCAACCGGTTTGAGGGCAAACCGGTGGCCCCGATCCTTGGCAAACCAATGATTCAGCACGTCTATGAAAGGGCCCTGTCAGTGGATATGCTCTCCAAGATTGTGGTGGCCACTGATGATGAACGGATTGCCGATTGCGTCCGTTCCTTTGGCGGTGAAGTCGTTATAACCAGTGCTGACCATGCCTCCGGTACGGACCGGCTGGCGGAAGCTGCCACCATCCTTGATATTTCTGAACAGGACGTGGTGGTCAATATCCAGGGTGACCAGCCGCTTTTCCCGGCCGCAGTGATAGAACAGGTTGCCGGTCCGCTGCTTGAGGATCCGGCCTTGCCCATGTCAACCCTGATCTATAAAATAACCCGGCAAGAGGAAATCAACGATCCCAACCACGTTAAAACTGTTTTTGACCGCAACGGCAAAGCACTCTATTTTTCCAGGTCACCGATCCCCTTTCAAAGGGATCCCCACGAGGTTGTGCCGCCAACTTACTATAAGCATCTCGGCTTTTATGCCTACCGCAAGGGATTTCTCCTGACCTTTGTCAGTCTGCCGGAAGGTGAGTGGGAGCGGTTTGAAAAACTGGAGCAGCTGCGGGCACTGGAATACGGTTATGCCATCAAGGTTGTTTTGACAGAGTATGATTCAGTGGAGGTTGATACACCGCAAGACCTGAAACGAGTTGAGGAGTTACTGCGTAATCAGTAATGTTCAATAATCATAGCCTGAATCTGTGAGCCGCCGTATGTATCACAGGTTCAAGGAAGAATTGGTTCGGCTATGGTTTCTCATGCCGGACCAGTGATGACGCCGAAAATGGGGTGCAGCCGGCGGCCCCGAAGGGCGTTTTTTCGATGCTGCAAGGTGAATATAAAACTTGTCGCCGTGTTTCTAAAGTATTACTTGTAAACACGGGGTTCAAGTAGTTTCAAGCAATTCTCCGTCACGGATTCAGGAATAGGATAAGGTTGGTATATATCTCAAAAAATCAAGAAAGGGTTCTACAATGCGAAAGAAAATTACAATTATTGGTGCAGGTAATGTTGGGGCGACTGCTGCTCATTGGGCGGTGGTTAGAGGTTTGGGAGATGTAATGTTGCTGGATCTTATTGAGGGAGTGCCGCAGGGCAAGGCCCTTGATCTCTGGCAATCCGGTCCAGTGGATGGTTTTTCCCATGGGGTAGTGGGAACGAACGATTACCAGGATACAGCCGGCTCGGATATTGTTATTATCTCTGCCGGACTTGCCAGAAAACCGGGGATGTCCCGGGATGACCTGCTGGCTAAAAATGTGGCAATTGTCAAGTCCTGTACTGAAGAGGTGGTAAAATACTCGCCTGACTGTGTATTGATTGTGGTAACCAATCCAATCGATGCCATGGTATACACCTCCTTCAAGGTTTCCGGTTTTCCCCGCAACCGCGTGATCGGTATGGCCGGGGTGCTGGACTCGGCCCGCTATAGAACATTTCTTGCCGATGCACTGGGTGTAGCCCCGTCAGATGTCAATGCAATGGTCATGGGAATTCATGGCGACAATATGCTACCGATGATCAGGTTGGCCAACGTGGCGGGCATACCCATTACCGACCTGCTTACCGAAGAAAAAATCAACGAGATAGTCAAAAGAACCCAGATGGGCGGTATTGAAATTGTCAATCACCTGAAAACCGGCAGTGCCTTTTATACACCGGGGCTTTCAGCTGTTGAAATGGCTGAGGCCATTGTCAAAGACACCAAGAGGGTATTACCCTGTGCCGCCTATTTAGAGGGTGAATTCGGTATTTCCGGCTGTTTTCTGGGCGTTCCCGTGGTGCTTGGTGAAGGCGGCGTAGAGCGGATTATCGAGTTTGACCTGACCGATGATGAAAAGTCAGCATTAGATGAATCCGTTACAGCAGTACAGAGCCAGATGGCTGCCACTGGTCTGTAGAATGTAATTAATATGCATTTCTGAATCCGTGAGCCGCCGGATGTATCTCAGGTTCAGGTAAGCGATCGAAGGGAGACTCCGAGGAAGAATCGGTTCGGCTATGGTTTTTCATGCCGGACCGGTGATGACGCTGAAAATGGGGTGCAGCCGACGGCCCCGAAGCACCCCGCAAGGGGGCATAAAGGCGTTTTTCCCCGATGCTGCAAGGTGAATATAAGATTTGGCGCCGTTTCTAAAATATTTGTTGTAAACACGGGGCTCAAGTAGTTTCAAACAATTTTCCGTCACGAATTCAGGGCATTATATAAACAGTAACAGTCAATCCGGGCGCATATCTGTCATTATGGCAGTTATGCGCCCTTTTTTTAATCTTTTCCCTTTGACCCTGATGCCGGCCATAGGATCGAAGTCTTCGCTATCTGCTTCGTCGGCCCTGCGGCCTCCTCGCAATGACGAGAGGGGGGCAATGTCCTCCTCTTTCCCCGTTTTTGCGAATCCTTTTTTTCGTCATCGCGAGGGAGCCCAGGCGACCGCAGCGATCTCTAGCCCGGGTTTCTCACGAACAGTTCAGCATGTTTTAAATTTGCAGCATTCGTAAACATTCTGTTCCTGTCAATACCCCGTATACCATCTTGTATGCCCCAAACTATCACCATTCACTATTAAATGCTGAAATGTGTGACTGCGGGCTAATACTATCCACCTCATAATTTGAATATTTCATTACGAAAAAAAATTAAGAATCAATTAAGCGATTTTTGAACATTCAGCAATTTTTAGGGAAAGTGCACTTTTTTGGTAAAAAAGGGGACTCGACCAAAATCTGTCTTTGGGTAGGTAGGCTTTCCGGACATCTCACAAACAGCAGTTTGTTTTTTAAAAGGGCAGGGCTAATTATACAGTACAAGAGATAGCATTTAGGCAGTATTGCTAGCTGTCTAAATGGGTGCGTTTGATTAATCATTGGATGGGCGTATTGAAATGTCACCAGTCAACCATTAAAAAGAAAAGCAATGTTAATAGCATGTTTTTTAATGATTTTTTACTCGACAAGTGATGCTGTAATAAATATTTTCATCCGTAAGCTATCGAAATTAGACTGTATAAATAGAGATGGGAGCAAAACAGTTTGTACTGTACAATTTTTTTCTTGACATACCCTTTATTTTAGTATACTGTCTAATCCAAAGCCGAATTGTTGTTTTAATTATACAGTAAATTTGTTTTAATTTAGAATACTTAGGATCTTTATATTAACCTTATTTAGACATTAAATACACGAGGACAAGGATATGTCTGTAAGCGACTTAATTACAAGTAAGGAAATTATCGATAAAACAGGTATTTCAAGGGCAACCCTCAACAACTATATAAAGATGGGTATACTGCCTAAACCGATTGTGCGAAAGCCCGGACCTGATCAAAAGGGTGTCAAGCAGATTGGCTATTTCCCTGCTGATGTCCTGGAACGCATTTTAAAGGTCAAACTGTTAAAACGCCAAGGCAAGTCCATGGATGACATTGTCAACCTGTTTAAAGAGACAAAAAGCGACGAACCGGATACGGCTGAAAAAGATAGCAGAGATGAAGAACATACTGAAAGGCGAGAAGCTGATCTGACCAAAATCTCCAGACGAATAGTAGATAAAGAATTGGGCGTCACAATTACCGATATAAATTCACCTGCTTATCTTATTAATCATGATCTCGAAATTGAATGGATCAACTCCCATGCAGAAGAATTGATATTTAACCGGAATGTACGCTCCATCGTCGATGTTGAGTCCCGCAATGTTTTCAAGCTGCTGCTCAGCAAAGACTCCCAGTCACATATGAAAAACTGGGAAGAGTCTGTCATTCATCATTTTACGATCCTGCAGAATAGAATCACCGATAACAAGATTAGCCGTCTCTACGAGGGAATTACCGAAAAAGAGACCGGCATGCTTTCTGATCTGTTCTGGCTCAAAAAGGATCTGGCCAGGGAAAATCTGTATCATCTGCCTGTTACAATTGTCAAAGCTGATAATTCCAGGGCCTCATTCTGGGTCCATACCATGTCTTTTCGTGAGGGAACCTTTCTGGTCTACGTGCCGACGGATAATATCGATGCCGACTTACTCAATATGCTGGGCCAGCGTAAAAAGATCATCAATGAACTGCTCAAGAACAGGATGCCTTCCCTTGTTTCACTCTGTTCTCTGGTGGCTGATCTCCAGGATTCTGTCAAGATCAGCGCTGAATTGCTGCCATCCGAATACTTTGAGCTGATAAATGAACTGTGGCAGACCATGGGGCCGATATTTGAGAAGTACAACGGCATATACGGCAAACATGCAGGTGACGGGATGCTCTATTACTTCATCCAGAAACCGGGGTCCAACTACTTAATGAATGCTGTTAACTGTGCAATGGAAATACGTGAAGTTATGAAGGAATTGAGCAGTAAATGGCACCTGAAGAAAGGTTGGGACAACGAACTGTTTCTTAACACGGGAATTAATGAAGGTCAGGAATTTTTCGGCACCATTTATTCGGCAACGAATATAGAATTTACCGCCCTGGGCGATACTATCAATATTGCCGGCCGGCTTTCCGATTTTGCCAAGAACGGTGAGATCTGGACAACAAAAAATCTGATCAGCAAGTTGTCCCAGGAAGAACGCAGCAAGATCCGCTTCGGTGTCCATAAAGAAAACCAGCCCGCCAAAATGTTTATCCAGGATTCTTTTTCAAGGGTCAGCGATCTCATGAAAAAGGATAATTCCCATTACCGTCAATTTACATCCATCGCCGGTTTACCTATTACAAAAATAATTGAAATGATCCATTAATCAATAATATCAATTAGTTGATCTGTATTTTTAGGATAAGGAGATAAGGGGAAAAAAATGAATAAATGCATGCAGGAAAAACTGGAAAATTTTATGGGGGACGGAGAAGTTTCCAGTGAAGAGATGTTGCGCAGGATTTCCTATCTTGAAATGGAAAATGTTCAATTCAGGCATGAGACCAGGGAAAGTCTGCTGGAATGTGAGACCAAGTATCAGGCCATACTGGATTCGGTTAACACCCATATAAGCCTGATAGACAGAGATCTGAAGATTACGTGGGCCAATCAAAAAGCAAAGGCACTATTCGGTCGTGATATGGTCGGCAAACATTGTTGTGAGGCCTACTATGGGAAAAAAGAACCCTGTTCCAACTCTTCTTCATGCATTACGAAACAGGCCTTCCAAAAAGGCCATGCCAAGCGTAAATCAACCAAGATGATCACCAGGGACGGCACCAGAAGGTTTTTTCAAGGGTCAGCCAGGGTGGTATCACGGGATAAGAGCGGTAATCCCACGGCAGTGGTCAAGATATACAAAGATATTACAAAGCGCATGCTGGCAAAAGAGGAGTTAAGAAACAGCATGCAGCAGCTGCGCAAAAACCTGGCCGGTACCATTCAGGCCATGGCCCGGACTGTTGAAACGCGTGATGCCTACACCGCAGGACATCAGAAACGTACCACAGACATTGCCAGAGCCATTGCCTATGATATGGGGCTCCCCAAGCAGACAATTGATGGTATCCGCATGGCCGGCGTCATCCACGACCTTGGCAAGATATCCATCCCTGCAGAAATACTAAGCAAGCCGGGTGTATTAAGTGATTCTGAATTTTCCCTGATCAAGCAGCATTCACAGGCCGGCTTCGAAATACTGAAAGGCATAGATTTTAAGTGGCCGGTGGCTGATATTGTCCTGCAGCATCACGAGAGGATAAATGGTTCAGGATACCCTTACGGCCTACAGGGCGACGATATCCTGCTTGAGGCAAGGGTAATCGGTGTGGCGGACGTAATTGAGGCAATGGCCTCGCATCGTCCTTACCGGCCAGCTCTGGGCATTGACGATGCATTTGAAGAAATAACTACAAAGAGTGGGATTATCTACGATCCTGATGTGGTGAACGCAGCAGTGGATCTATTTACCAAGAAGGGATACCAGCTTCAGTAGTGTTGGAGTTGGATGACGGTTTTATGGACCAGGCAATTGAACGAGTATGGAGTGGACAAGATGTGTCATTTGATAAGTATATACAGTGAACAGAAGCTGGCCCGGGTTATTGCCAGGGGTAAAGTGAATGTGTTTGAACTAAGGGATATTTACAGTGAACTTATCAAACACCGGGATTGGCAGGCAGGTTTCGATATTCTCTGCGACTATCGGTCCATTGAAGATTTTGACGTATCCAGCCGGGACATCGACGAGATTACGGACTGGCAGTCCTCCATTGACAGTTTGATCGGCAATGGAAAGTGCGCTGTTGTTGCTTCAAAGGACTCGGTTTTTGGCATGAGCCGCATGTGGGAGATGATATCTTCGGAACGCTCCCAGGATATCTGTGTTTTTCGTGAAATGGATGATGCGGTCTCGTGGCTGGGAATACTTGAACTGGAAATGGTTTAAATGGTGAACTTTAATTCTACCCTTAATAAACTTATAACTCCTATGCAACGAAGCAATTGCCCGGTTTATGATAACTTTTTCGTCACGGATTCAGGACTCTGGTAATCGTAATGCAGCCTGGTTGCTCCGACAACCCCCAACGGGATGCAGAAAAACTGGAAAAAAGGGATGGTCAGCACAGCCATGACACCGAAGCCGAAACCCAGCATGAGGAATTTTTGTGAAAAAAGAAAGCTCCGTTGGTCTTTAAATGTAAGATGTTTCCGGTAGAACACATAACCGGTGTACTCTATGGCCAGGAAAAAGACAGTCAGCAGGATCGACAGAAATGAATAGAGCAGGGTGCCGCCCGGCAGCAGGTTGAGGAAAAGGAGCATGATCATCAGTACTATGAAGATAATAATCTTTTTACTCTCATCCATCATGGTCTGCAGCGCATCCCTGAGAAAAACTTTGAAGATAAAGGGTTCGTCGCTGGGTATCCCGGTGAGTATTCCTTCGGTCTTCTCAGACAGCAGGTCGTTAAAAGGGGATGAGATCAGACTGCCTGAGACAGTAAAGCAGAAAAAAACCAGTACCATGGTTACAAGGACAGCCACAGTCCACAGAAAGTAGGTAAGGATAACCCAGTACCAGGCTTCACCCTGGGGAATATAGTTGACCACTATATCGTTGAAAAAGTAGAGTCCCCAGTAAACAGTCACTGAAAGCAGAATTACATTGATTATAAAAGGGATAATTATGTATTTAAACAGCGGTGGATTGTTTTTGATGAATGTGGCGGCCCTAAACGGGTAGAAAAACCCCCTGTTGAAGTTACTTATTGGATTGTTTTTTATACTAATGGTCATGTTTTTTCCTGGTGGCAGGCTGACGTTTCAAAGATTTATACACCATGGGCTGGGGATTTAACCATATATAACATATCATCAAAATTTATTTTGGGCATGGTCAGAGTCTGGTTGCTTAAAGGATAAAAACTGAAGTACTCCATAAAAGCTATGAATGACAAAGACCCAAAGCAGGTAAGCAAGCCTGCGAGACTCCGAAGCCACGTTCTATGAGCGTGGATTCTTTACAAACAGAAGGAGGTTCATGCATGAAGGCTAAGGTAAGTAGTTACATGACTCGTCAGGTAGTATCAATACCGCCGGGTATGGGGATACGTGAGGCGTTTTTTAAAATGAGAGAAAATTCCATCCGGCATCTGCCGATTGTTGATAAGACCAACAAATTGATTGGCATCATCAGCGACCGGGAACTGCGCAGGCCCAACTGGGTGGATGAGGCCCATGATATTTCGCATGTCTACTATCTCGACAACTCGATGCTGGTAAGTGATGTGATGATCACCAATGTCCACGTGCTGCATACCTATGACACATTGAAAAAGGCGGTTTCCGTCCTGCTGGGGAAACATATCGGCGCAGTGCCGGTCCTGGATAAGAACGGTGACCTGGTAGGCATGCTTTCAGCCATAGATCTTTTGCGGGCCCTGCAGGATACCATTGGGCTCGAAACCAACAACAAGAAAGAAAAGAAGTAGGTTAAATTATAAATATTTCTTTTATGGAGGATGGCTATGAAAGAGAAAAGAAAACACAAACGGGTTAACCTTATCTACTATCTGGAGATTTATGACAACAGGACTGACAAATATCTCGGCAACCTGGTCGATATTACCCCGGAAAGGCTAATGATGATCAGTGAGAAGCAGGTACCTGCCGGTTCAGAGTTGCATCTCCGGATGCTTCTACCTGAGACAGCGTATGGTCAAAATAAGGCAATCTCCTTCATGGCAAATTCGCGCTGGACCAAGAAGGACGTGAATCCGGCTTTTTTTGCCTCGGGCTATCAAATTGTCGATATCGGACCTGTTGAAAGCGAGACCATCACATCGTTGATAGATAATTATGCCTTTAATGGACAATAAGGAAAAATTGACCAGACAGCATTGAAGGCAGCTTTCTTTATTTTAAGATAACGAATAAATGGAGTAATGGTGTGTAGTGCAGAACACAAATTAACACGATACATTCTGATGTTCTTATATTTTCCCGACCCGGACAGTTCTTCTTTTCTGTAGTTATCTGCTGTGCCATAAGCACAATTCATCCGGTTTGGCAGGATACGTTTTTTTCTGTATCCGTTGCCCAATATTAAAGCACTTTTCTTCTAACTGTATTCTCATAGGTTTCACCCATTTATTAAGGATATCGGGGATTCCACTCTGCTGAATTTGCAATCCTGCAAACCAAATATTTTTGTAACCTTCCGAAATAATTAATAAAACATTTTGATCAATTATGGCGCTGGAAATGTTATATTATTGAGTTAGGAATAAGTCTCTGGCTCTGAAGGGAATTAATCATGGAATTATCAGGTGGGTTAGGAAAATTTGCTCATGATCTATTCAATTTTGTCGGGTAAAAAATTTATTGACATATTTGCTGTTCACATAATGTTTCAGGTAAAATGACAGTTTCAGGCTAGACGAAAAGAGAATTGGAACAATGATATGAGAAGAATTAAAAATTCCCAGCTGGCAGCTGAACTGACAGTGCAACCGCTTAGCCGATTGCTAGTGCATGCATCCATAATAATGGTTGTCATGACCTTATCATCACAGGTGTCTCTTGCATCGGGTATTGATTTCATGACCCACAATACACAAAGCAAAGTCTATCTTGATCCTGACGGTGAGATGCGGGGAAAAGAACACGGCGGCAGAAGAGCCTTTAATGTTGAGTTGGTCCGCGAGATGATGATCATGCTGAATGTTCCGCGGAAAATCAAGGATGTCCCTTTCAGGCGCGGTTTAAAGATTGTTCAGACTGAGCAGGATCATGCACTTTTTAATGTGACACGAACTGCTGAGCGGGAGCACACTGTTAAGTGGGTTGGCCCGCTCCAGGAAGATGCTGCCTATTTTTATGAAATGAAAGATAAGCCGACCGGTATTTTAACAATGGAGGATGCCAAAAAAGTAAACCGGATATGTGTAGTAAACGGCAACGTCCATGATAATTTCTTGACCAAAAAAGGATTTTCAAATCTCGTTCGCAACAAGGATTATAATGGGTGTTTCAAGATGCTGGCTAAAAACAGAGTTGATTTAACCCCTTCGTCTACTCTTACTATACCTGAACGGCTCAAGGTTGCCGGTATGGTTCCTGATACAGTTAAGCGCACCCCGGTCATCTTGTTTAAAACCGAGGGACATGTTGCCTTTTCGAAAAATGTTCAGGACATGGATATTCTTAAATGGCAAAATGTTCTGGATCAATTGAAAAGTTCAGGCAGGTACGAACAGTTAGTTCAAAAATATCTTTATCCCGGTAGAGTAACGAAACCAGGTCAACCAGCAAATTAGCGGAAAAGCATTACCTGTTGCGCTGGAGACACTCATGAATCTAATACCCTGTATAATTAAGGGAATATGAGCAATATGTTAAATAAATATCCATTATTGACACGATTGATCTTTTTCCTTTTTATCTTCAGCTTGGGGGCAACAATCCTTATAGTGGGTGGTAGGCTTTACTATGAATACAACCATCACGTCTTGCAGATCGGATCGAATATCGATGAACTGGAAAAAAGCCAATTAAATATCCTGGTCAGCAATGTTTGGACGCTCAATGACCAGGCTATCAAGATCCAGTTGGACAGCATCCTTCATTATCCAGATATAACCTACCTTGAACTTGTTGATACAGACGGGAGTGATTATGCCGTCGGGGATAAACCTGCTTCTGAAAAAGGAGTTATTGTAAGAGAGTTTGGCCTTTTTATGCCTGATCCCGAAGGGGAACTGTTTTTGGGAAAACTAAGGGCCTATGCAACGACGAAAAATGTCAGAGGTGAAATGTTCCAACAATTGCCACTGGTTATATTCTCCTCATTTGTCGAAATATTTCTGATCTGTTTTGTTGTTTTTCTGCTGGTTGTCTTTTTCTTTCTGCGTCCTTTGAGAGCAATAGTAAAATTTACGACGGAACTGGATATTGAGGGACTTGGGCGCGGCATGACCCTTGATCATAGAAAGATCAGTAATGGAAATCCTGATGAACTGGACCGCATCGTCATCGCGATCAATGAAATGAGTCTACGTTTACAGGAGGGCATTAGTCTTAAAGAGAAGGCTGAGGATTCGTTACGCAAAAGTGAGGAAAAGTACAGGGGGTTTATGAAAATGCTTCCCCAGATAGTATTTGAGATAGACAGGGAAGCTACTATTACCTATGCAAACAGGATTGCCTTTGAAAAGATAGGTTATTCACAGGAGGATTTCGAGAAAGGAATAAATGGATTCCAGATCGTGGTACCTGAGGAAAGGAACAGGTTAATCGAAAATGCTACCAGAATTATGCATGAAAAGATCGAGACGCATAATGAGTATTCGATACTCAGAAAGGACGGTTCCTCTTTTCCCGGCATAATCTTTTCCCAACCAAACATCCAGGATGAAAAGGTAATCGGCATCAGGGGCATGATAGTCGATATTGCCGATCTCAGAGCATCAGAGGCAGCACTGCGGGATAGCGAGGAAAGATTTCGCACTTTGATTTCCCAGGCTGCAGATGCAATTTTTGTTCATGATATGCAAGGCGATTTTATCGATGTCAACAAAAGTGCCTGTGAAAGTCTGGGGTACTCACGTGCAGAACTTTTTGCCATGAATGTAAAAGACGTGGATAGAGATTTTTTCAAAAATCATGATATGGTTGAATTCTTGAACAAACTGACTCCCGTATCCCCTGTTACAATTGATGGAGTTCATAGACGAAAAGACGGAACGACATTTCCGGTCGAGATTCGTCTCGGCGTGCTTTACCTAAGTGGGCAGAAAGTCATTCTGGCACTGGCGCGTGATGTTTCGAAACGCAAACAGGCTGAGGAATCCCTGCGAAGAAACGAGGAACTCTACCGGACACTGGTGGATAGTGCACCGTTCTGAATTATGCTGTTAGACAGGCAGGGTCGCTGCCTGACAACCAATAAACCCGGTCTGCAGATGTTGAAGACCTCCGAAGACGAAATGGAAGGCAGGTACTTTCACGATCTCTGGCCGGCAGAGTTTCATTCCACGATAGATGTGCATATCCGGCAGGTACTGGAAGGAAAGCAGAGTTATTTTGAGGTCTACAGGATGACCGGCGCGACGAAATCCTGGTGGAGCATCATATTGAACCCGGTTTATGACGATAACGGTCAGGTTGTCAGATCCATCGTTATAAGTAATGACATCACCGAAAAGAAGCATGATAAGGAGGAAAAGGAAAAACTCCATGAACAACTCCAGCAAGCCCAGAAAATGGAGTCTATAGGCCGTCTCGCCGGAGGTATCGCCCATGATTTCAACAATATCCTGACAGCCATAATCGGTTACAGCGAAATCGGCCTTTTAAGTTCATCAATCAGTGATTCGATAAAGGAAAAGTTTCAAGTCATCAATGAATCTGGCAGGAGGGCGGCTTCCCTCACTGAGCAACTTTTATTGTTCAGCCGCAAACAGATCCTTGAAATGAAGGATGTCAAGCTGGACAAGATAATTGTTGATATGGCAAAAATAATTAACCGGTTGATAGGTGAGGATGTCTCTTTTGAATACAAATCCAAGGATGTCAGCAGCATCTGGGGTGATAAAGGCAAGTTGGAACAAGTGATAATGAACCTTGCGATAAATGCCCGTGATGCCATGCCCAATGGTGGTTTTTTTAGAATAGAGGCAGAAGAACTCACCCTCGACTCTGATGCTGTTCAGCAAATGCATGACCTGGAACCGGGAAATTATATAAGAATCGAGGCAAAGGATACCGGGATTGGAATGTCTCAGGAAACACAAGATAATATCTTCGAGCCGTTTTTCACAACCAAAGGGCTTGGCAAGGGTACCGGGCTTGGGTTGTCAACTGTATACGGAATAATCAAACAGCATAAAGGGGACATATCTGTAAGCAGTGAATTAGGCGAGGGAACTTCTTTTATTATTTATCTGCCGGTATCCAAAGGTAAATATGTCAAAAAAAGAGAAAAGCCATTAATCGACCTGCCGGGCGGCGATGAGACAATACTCGTAGTTGAGGATGAACCAAACGTCCGCAAATTCGTCGTCGATGTTCTTGATCCCCTCGGGTATAAATTATTGGGAGCTGCAAGCGGCGAAGAGGCTTTGCTGGTAGCCCATAACCATACGGGCAGTATCGATCTGCTGCTCACAGATGTTATTATGCCTGGAATGAATGGCCGGGAACTGTCAGATCAGCTTTTGGAATGGCAGCCGGAATTAAAGACCATATACATGTCAGGGTATACGGATGATGCCATCAGTCACCATGGAGTATTGGAGTCCGGCTTTGTATTTATCAACAAACCGATTACTCCAGGAAGCCTTGCGGTTTCCATAAGAAATGTTCTGGATGGGACTGTTAACTGAATTAATTTCATGAGAAAGCTGCAGCATCAAAATAGGCTGCCAGTTGTGACGCATTTTTAGTGAGGATATTCGGTTGATATTGCTATGACTGACAGAGTCAAGCAGCAAGGATTTTTCTGCCTTCCGGCCCCGAACAAGTGCGGTATATCTCTTGCATCTGATTAATTTTATTGAATTTTTTATTAATAATATGGTATGGTAAATTTTTAATATAAAACCTCTACCTGGAGTACACTCCGATGAATGAGGTTTACGGGATTATTTCAAGAAATATATGATGCCTCCACAGGTGTAACACCTGAGGGGGTTTTTTTGTTTGAAGGTTATGGCGGCATGGAAGGAGGGAAGCTATGAAGATCAATAAGACCAGGAATGGGATGATTGTTTTATTCGGTATTCTCTTGTTCTTTATTGGCTCAATTTTCTCTTTCACTGCATGTGCGCCGGAAACGCCCGTTTTATTAGGGTTTGTCGGAGGCCTGTCCGGCAGGGTTGCAGATCTTGGCATCAGTGGCAGGAACGGCGCGATCCTGGCGGTAGAGGATATAAACAGTGCCGGAGGCGTAAATAAAAGGAAGGTAAAACTGGTGGTGATGGATGATAAACAGGACGGGCAGACTGCTGAACAGGTTGTTAATCAATTGATCGATCAGGAAGTGGTGGCGATTATCGGCCATATGACCAGTTCCATGTCCATGCAGACGATCCCCATTGTCAATGAGAAAAAGATTATAATGATGAGTCCCACCACCACCACCACCTATCTGAGTAAAAAAGACGATTATTTCTACCGGGTGAGCAGCACGACGAAAAGTTATGCTACAAAGATGGCGCGTTATTTATTTGATACACTTACGATAAGAAATGTTGCTGTTGTCTATGATTCAAGGAACAAGGCATATACTGAGAGCTGGCTGGGGGACTTCCGCAAGGAATTTGAGAACTCCGGCGGCAGAATTGCATCAGCAGTAACGTTTCACTCCGGTCCGGATGTCCATCTCTTTGATGTGGTCAAGCAGGCCTTGATCCCTGGAGTCGAGGCCCTGGTCATCTCTGCCGGTGCCATGGATGCAGCCATGCTCTGTCAACAGGTGAGCAAGATGGGCGAAAACATCACCATTGCCGCCTCGGAATGGGCCGCCACTGAAAAGTTATTGGAACTTGGCGGGGCGGCGGTTGAAGGCGTCATTGTTTCACAGTTTTTTGACCGCAACAACACTGCACCGATATATGTGAAATTCCGCCAGGATTATAAAAAACGGTTTGGCAATGAACCGGGTTTTGCATCGGTCAATTCATACGATGCGGTAAATGTAGTTTTTGAGGCTATGAAAAAACAGAAATCCGGTAAACTTCTGAAGGAGTCAATCGAGCAAATAGTAGAGTATAAAGGGGTACAGGGGCCTGTTAAAATTGATCGATACGGCGATGCTGACAGGAAAACCTTTCTTTCTGTGGTCGAAAACGGTGAGTTTATAGTAGCTGAGTAGTCTGATAACCGTCTGGAAGTATGCATAAAAGGAATCCCGCGAAAAGATATGGGGCTCAAACCACTTAAACATTTACTTGCCTTCACTTTTGCTTTTGCTGCAATTGTGCCTCTTGTTATCGTCTCAATCCTGGTTATCAATCACCTCTCGGTAGACAACATTGGGGAGATAGAAAAAAAGAACCTGCTGCTGGCTCAAGCAATGAGCGGCCAGGTAGAGGTCTTCCTGCGGGAACCCCTGGTTGTCCTGCAAAATGTAAGCTCTATGCTGAAGAATAATCCGGACTATTCGGATAGTGATATTCAGCAACTTCTTGAACTGCATGTCAAAGGATCCCAGCTCTTCGAGTCCATTTACATTCTAGACAATGAAGGGGTTGTCCAGAACGTCGGATTGCCGTCTGCTAAAGAGGATTTTAAAAGAGACATTATCGGCATTAATCTGGCTCACAAGGAATTTTATAAAAAAGTAAGACAGACCGGGCAGCCGACCTGGTCAGATACATTTTTATCGTTAATCAGCGGCAGGATGTCATTGGCCCTGTGTATCGGTGTCGATGACCGGGTCCTGGTCGGCAACTGCAGCATTGATTTACTTGCAGGCTTTGTTCAACGCATCAATGTTGATGAAAAGTTAATGACCACCATAATTGACCGCAGCGGCGCAATTATTGTTCATCCTGATCCGATCATTGCTGCCCGCCAGGTCAGCGTCAGCCACTTACAACCGGTGAAGGAAGGATTCGACGGCAATCAGGGGACATTCAAATATTCTAATAATAATGAAGAGTATCTTGGCAGTGTTTCCCTAATTCCCGGACCTGGGTGGCTGGTGATCGTCTCCCAGCTAAAATCTGACGCATACCGTCATGTTATCCATACAGCAATTTATTTTCTGGGCGGCGTGGTCGGTGCAATACTTCTGGCCATATTCTTTGCACTGGTAGGGTCCCGCAGTTTTTCCAGGCCTCTTTCTGAATTTGCCGCCCGCGCCAAGGTGATTGCTGACGGCGATTATGATTTTTCCCTGGCAAAACCAAGTTATCTTGAAGAAAAGGAGCTTTCCGAGAGTTTCCATAAAATGGCAGATGCGATAAAGGAACGGCAAGAGGCCTTGCAGGAAAGCGAAGGGCGTTTCCGGGAAATATTTAATGCTGTTAACGAGGCAATTCTTATCTATGATTCTGTTACCGGATATATAACTGGTATCAATCAGGCGATGCTCGATATGTACGGTTACACCCAGAAGGAGGCAACTCACCTGACTGCCGGTGACCTGAGTGGAGGTGAACCTCCCTATAGCCAAAATGATGCCATGACCGTACTCAAAAAGGCTATTGATGAAGGACCGCAGCTCTTTGAATGGATGGCTCGCCGCAAGGACGGTAATCTGTTCTGGGTGGAAGTTGCCATGAAAAGTACAACCATCGGTGGCCAGGGTATGGTCTTGGGCGTTATCCGTGATATCTCTGAACGGAAGAAATTAGAGGAAGAATTGTTTCAGGCCCAGAAGATGGAAGCGCTTGGCACCCTGGCCGGCGGCATTGCTCATGATTTTAACAATATCCTCGCTGCCATTGTCGGTTATTCGGAATTGGTGAAAACGCATGTCAAGGATGACCTCAAAGCAACCAGTTACCTGGATGGCAGCCTTAAAGCAGCGTTCAGGGCAGGGGACCTGGTCAAGCAGATCCTGACTTTCAGCCGTGGTACAGAGCACAAGAAGATGCCCCTGCAGATATCACCGGTCATTAAAGAAACCCTGAAGATGCTGCGCTCTTCGATCCCAACCACCATCGAGATCAAAAAGAATATCCAATCCCAGGGAATTGTCATGGCAGATCCCACCCAGATCTATCAGATAATCATGAACCTGTGCACCAATGCCTATCATGCCATGCGGGAGACGGGCGGCACATTGGGGGTCTCGTTAAAGGATGTTGCTGTCCCTGATAAAGGCATACCCGGTTTGGAAATCACCCAGGGTGAATATATTCAGCTTGAGGTGAGTGATACGGGGCACGGCATGGATGAAGATACGAAAAACAAGATTTTCGAGCCCTATTTCACCACCAAGGAACCGGGCGAGGGAACCGGGCTTGGCCTGGCAGTGGTGCATGGCATTGTCAAGAGTCATAACGGCATTATCACCCTGTACAGTGAACCGGAACAGGGGACAACCTTTCACGTGTATTTGCCCACGGTTATGACTGAAGAGGCGGTAATGGTTCCGACCCAAGACAAAAAACCCCTCAAGGGCGGTGACGAGAGGATCATGCTGGTTGACGACGAGATGAACATAGTCACTTTTACAAAGGATGCACTGGAAAAATTCGGCTATCATGTGACGCCTTTCACCAATGCTGTTCAGGCCTTTCAGGATTTCGAGAGGCATCCTGATAGATATGATATCGTGATCACCGATATGACCATGCCCTATATGACCGGCACCGAACTGGCCAAAAAGCTCATAGAGATCAGGTCCGATGTGCCGATTATTTTATGCACCGGGTACAGCGAACTGGTCCACCGGGAAAAGGCCTATGCCATGGGGATAACGGAATACCTGGAAAAACCGGTAATCATGGAAAATATGATCAGGACTGTCCGACGGGTACTGTCCAGTAAATGAACATTGATTCATATATGACAATATGTTTATATGTTTAATAATGGTATATGTTCTTTGTTAGAGGGGCAATTGGCTTATATAATAGCATCAAATGATCGCAAAGGATCAGTAGATTTTTTGCCGGGAAAGGGAATTTCCTTGTGGCATAAGGTGTTTTTCTGCGTCCTGTTGACGTGTTTTTTTTGCCTGGGCGGCGCGGCACCCAATTTCTTCTTTCCTGCGTCCTGCCTTGCTACTGAATTCTATTACTTTAATCCAGACACCTCTCAGGGAAATCTCGGCAACCTGAAAAGAGAGTTTGACCAGTATCTTTTAGAAAAAGGCTCTTCCGCCAAATTCCAACCTTTCGCCCATTTTGTCGACTTTCATCGCCAGAACAATAAAAGGCACCCTTCCTTTATCCTTGTACCGGAATGGTATTACCGGAAATATGGTAAAGAACTGGGCTTGCAACCCATTTTGACGCCAATTCGTAACGGTTCCACCTCCTATCAAAAGGTAATTCTTGTTCCTAAAGCTGCATCCGATGCTCCCAACGACTATAAAATAATCTCCTTTGCCTTGACGTCCATGCTGCAGGATGATGTCAATGAAGAGCTTAAAGTTTTACTGGCAAAACAGCTTGTTGATCAGCAGCAGGTCAATATGATCACTGTGCCCAAGGATCTTGATGCGATCCTGGCCCTTGTCCTGGGACAGGTGGAAATGGCCCTGGTAGCAGAACATAACCTGCAGACCATAGCCGAGATAAATCCAAAGATTCTGCACAATGTCAAACAGCTTGATGACACTATAACAGTATCGATGCCGGTCCTCTGTTATTTGAAGAATAGGGTGGATGATAAACAGGTCGAAAAGTTGGTCGAGGTTTTTACAGGTATGTCCAGGGAAGAACCTCAGAACAAAATTATGGAGATGTTAAAAATTGATAACTGGAAAAAAATCTCTAACTAAATTGACAATCCTGCTACTGTTGATTGCCTGTATTGTGGGGCCGTATGCGGCACTGGCAGGCGATGAGCAACCGGTTGTCATTCTGTTGAGTGATCAGGAAGTGGCCTATTCCAGTCCGATTGAAGGTTTTTCATTTGAGATAGATATGCCTATCGAAACTTTCAATCTGCAGGGTGATATTGAAAAAGCTCCCTCCATGATGGCCGAGATCCTCGCCAGAAAGCCGCGATTGATCTTTGCACTTGGTGCCAAGGCTGCCATGGTCAGCAAGGTCTGGACGGTCAACCAACCGGAAATTCCGGTTATTTTCGCCATGGTGCTCAATTGGGAGCGCTATAACCTGATTACTTCCCACGGCAATGTTGCCGGTATTGCCTACGATATCGAGCCGGGGACGTTCCTGGCTAACCTCAGCATGGTATCACCAGCCAGTGATACCATAGGGGTAATTTACAACGATGAACATTCCGGCCGGATTGTCGAACTGGCAAGAAAGGCAGCCGCAATCCTGAACTTAAAGATAATTGAGAAAACAATTGACCGGCCGCAGGACTTCCAGCGTGCCTTCAAAAGTATGGCTGATGATATTGACAGTTACTGGATCCTGACCGATCCGGTTGTCTATACCCTGGAGAATATTTCCTGGCTTGAGAAGCGATGCCTGAAAAACAAGCTCGTCTGTTTGGGGCCATCTGAAAATGTTACGAAGCTCGGCGTGGTTTTGAGCGTTGAACCGGATGTTAAGAATATCGGCATTCAAGCGGCTTCAATGGCCAGGAGTATCCTGGAGCATAAACAGAGTCCGGGCAAAATAGGGGTCATGCCCCCGATTGGCACCCGGTTTTTTATAAATAACAAGACAGCCCACAAGATCGGCTTACAGGTCAATCAGAATGTATTGGATAATGCAGCAGAAGTAATTAATTGATGAGCATAGAGAATTCGCAAGTATCAAAAAGTAGATCCCGGAAGTCGGATAAATGGCGGCCAACGATTTTCCTGTATCTTGTTTTTATGAACTTCATCCTCCTCTGCCTGCTGTTTCCCTCCGTAGCCATATATTACTTCCAACACGAAACAAAATTTCAGAAATCACATATGGAGCGCATGATTAAACAGATGCGTGTAAGCCTGGAACAGCATAGCTCCTCAATAGCCCACAACCTTGCCTTGAGTGCCGGCCAGGCCATTGCCGGGTTTGATTTTTCATTTTTAAATACCATGGTTGAAGATGTCGTCAAATACGACAGGCAAATTGTCTACTGCTATTTGATGGACAGGGATCGCAAGATCCTCGTGCATAATGACTCGGCCAAGATCGGCATTATTCTCCAGGATCAAACTTCGAGCCAGATAGCAATAATGCGGGAGACGATTTTTCTGGCCAAGCTCATAGATGAAACACAGCCGACAACCGTCAAATTTTTTGAGCTGACGGTATATGAAGGAAAAGATCCCCTCCAAATCCTTGAGGCCATTGTGCCGGTGTACAGCGGTGCAAATCTGGTTGGCTTTCTGCGCTGTGGGTTCTCACTACGAAACCTGCATGATGGAATTGCAGAGATCAGGGAGGATTGGGCAGGCAAGATACTGCGGCTCAAGGCAACGTTTATTTCCATTACGCTATTCTATTTTCTGTTGGGTGGGATTGTAGCAATCCTGTTTACCCGTACCTTTGTTCGTTCAGTCCGTTATTTGAGTGATGGTGTTGATAGGGTTGCAAGAGGTGATCTGGCCCATACCATCCAGCAAAAGGGCCTTGTCTGCTCCGAGTTTACGCAGCTTTCCTCATCGTTCAACCTGATGACTGAAAAACTGCGTTCATCGTATGAACAGCTTGAGATGTACAGCAGAAACCTGGAGCAGAAGGTAGTGGAACGGACCAGAGAATTGAGAGAGGCACAGGCCGAATTTCTGCAGCAGGCGCATGAGGCCGGCATGGCGGAGATGGCGGTGGGCATTTTGCATAATATTGGCAATGCCATCACACCGGCCAAGGTCAGCAGCGCCCTGTTATTGAAAAAAATCCGCAACAGTACGGTGAAAAATAATATCGAGGAGATATTACAGAATATTCAGAAAATGCTTGAAGATCCGGATTCATTTTCTTCTGAAGAAAGGGACAGATACATGAAGATTCTTGCTTTACTGCCTGAGACGATCACCGACGAATACAATCACATCAACAATGAGATCCAATTGATCTGGGATAAGCATGAACATATAGAAACGATCATCCATCTGCAGTTGCGGTATGCCAGATTGACCGGTGATAGCGAGGAAATCAACGTCAATAATATCGTTAACGATGCCTTGGAGATGCTCGAAGATACAATCCGTAATTATTCCGTACAGGTTGAAGAAAATCTGGCCGACATTCCCGTCATCCGCATCGAGCAGCCAAAGCTCCTGCAGGTGATGATCAATCTCATCAAGAATGGACTGGAGGCTATGGCGAATGTTGAGGAGGACCAGCGGAGGCTTGTCATTTCCACATACGTTTTGGGAGAAGACCAAGGCTATCTGGTCATCTCGGTTGACGACACAGGGATAGGATTTGATGCAGAAACCAAGAAAAAACTTTTTACCTATGGTTTTACAACCAAGGTATCCGGTTCAGGTTTTGGCCTGCATTCCTGCGCCAATTTTCTGATTGCCCATAACGGAACCATCGAGGCACACAGTGACGGGGTAGGGAAAGGTGCCAAATTTAATATCTATCTGCCTTTATCCCATAAGGAAAAAGTTATAGAGGAAGAAAATGATTAACGAACAGATGCAGGAAATCAGTTCACGAAGCAACAGGATCCTGGTCATTGATGATGATACTGATATATGGGAAGCCTATAAGATGATTCTATCTCCTGAACAGTTTGAATCGTCTTCTGCCCGCCGGATGGAAGAACTGCTGGAAGAAAAAAAGGATGATACCACGGAGTCGGAGGCCAATTTTGAGCTGAATTTCGCTTCCCAGGGCCAGGATGGCTATCAACTGGTGCAGGAGGCGATCGAGCAGGATAAGCCCTATTCAGTCGCCTTTATCGATATCAGGATGCCGCCCGGCTGGGACGGTATGGAAACCGCTGTCCGGATCCGTGAGATTGATCCGCATATGGAAATTGTCATTGTCACGGCCTATACGGACCGCTCAAGGGATGAGATCGCCAGGGTGGTGCAGCCGCCCGACAAGCTTCTCTATCTTCGAAAACCATTTGACCCGGATGAGTTGAAGCAGGCTGCTTTTTCTCTTAATGAAAAGTGGAATATTTCCAGAAAAGAGGAGAAACAGAGAGAAGCATTGCAGAAATCAGAGGCCCGTTACAGGTCGCTGGTGGAAACGACCAGTGACTGGGTCTGGGAAGCAGACAAAGAAGGCAATTTCACTTACTGTTCACCGGTATGTGAAGAACTATACGGGTATCTGCCCGATGAACTCCTGGGGCGCTCCATGTTCGATATTCTGCTGACCCCTGAGTGGGCGCCGGAATTCAAGAAATTCATCCAGCGACGTATAGATAATATCAAGGGATTTCACGGTATTGAGCGGTTGAGTACCAGAAAGGACGGCTCCCAGGTGTTTGTCGAGTCCAGTGTCACACCTATTGTCAGCGGCGAGCACGGGGTTATTGGTTTCCATGGCATTGACCGGGATATCACTGAACGCAAGAAGACTGAGGAAGAAAAGGATCTGTTGGAGGAAAAGTATAACCAGGCCCAGAAACTGGAGGCTTTGGGTACTCTGGCCGGCGGCATTGCCCATGACATCAATAACATCCTGTCGCCGATAATCGGCTATACCGAACTGGCTGAAATGGCCATGGAGCAGGGAAATTTTAAAATAAATGAACATTTGAAGATTATCAGGGAAAGCGCTCACAAGGCCACTGACCTGATCAGGCAGATCCTGGCATTCAGCCGCCAACAGGTACTGGTGACCAGTACGTTGAATCTAAATGATATTGTCGACTCGCTGGGTAATATGCTGAACAGGCTGATCCGCGAAGACATCACCATGGAATTTGACCTGGCCGACGATCTCTGGCTGATTGAAGGAGATTCCGGACGATTGGGACAGGTGCTGATGAACCTGGTGGTGAACGCCAAGGATGCTGTTGGCGAGGGTGGGCGGATCAAAATACAGACAGAGAACAAGATCATCTCTAAAGATGATAATTTGCTCAATACAGACCAGAAACCGCTGGCCGGATCCTTTGCAGTTCTATCGATTATCGATGACGGTTCGGGCATGACCAAGGAAATTCGGGAACGGATATTTGATCCGTTTTTCACCACCAAACCCATGGGCAAGGGGACCGGCATCGGCCTTTCCACCGTGTTTGGCATCGTCAAGCAGCATGGCGGCCATATTATAGTCAACAGTCAGCCGGACCAGGGCAGCATCTTTACCATTTATTTTTTGAAGACCGAAAAGGTTGCCGAAGCAGATGAAGAATTGATAACAGCTCCCAGAAAACTGGAAGGCGATGAAACCATTCTGGTCGTCGAAGATAATGAAGCTGTCCTGCAGGCCCTAAGGGCCGGCCTGGAAATATTCGGGTACAAGGTGATTACTGCAAACGGCGGCGATAAGGCAGCCGTGACGATCCAAGGGATGCAAGAAGAGTTGGATATGCTGATCACCGATGTCGTCATGCCGGGCCGGGGCGGCAAATCGGTGGCTGCAATATTCAGGGAAAAATTCCAGGACCAGCCGATTATCTTTATAAGCGGCTATTCCGTGGATATCGAACCAAGTGATCTCTTAAGATTCCAGCGTTCATTTTTCATGCAGAAGCCCATCGGCCCCAGTGAGATCGCTGCCAGAATCAGGGCGATCCTGGACGGTGAGGAGGAGCCGGCTAAAGAGATAAGCTTTGCCAAGAAGTAGGATTGGGTTTTGGGATGATGTGTGGGCGTACATCATAGATATAGAAACCAACAGACATAGGGATACCGGATGACTATCCCATGGAAGGGAGGAGTGTGTTTGGCGAAGTGAGGTTTCACTTTTAAGAAAGGGTTCAAGGGGTCGAGGGGCCAAGGTTTGTCTGCATACGAAGCTGCCGACGATTGACACGAGGGTAAAAACATTTAAAGGCAAATTAACAAAATGAGAAGTTTAACAAAAGAATTTTGGATCGCAGTTATAACAACTTTTATTCTTTGTATTTTTAGCCTTGCTACTGCTGAAGATGAGAACACCAAACCCCTGACCGATGAGCAGAAGATGGAAGAGGTCAGGGGCTATTTTGAGTCCGAGTATCAGGAGGAGGATTATTTTCGCACTGACCGCCTCTTAATGTCTGCCACCGGCAGTATGAAGCCGGTGCATAAGGCCCCCTCGGTGGCAACGGTCATCACAGCCGAGGATATTGAGGAAATGGGGGCGACTACATGGGGGGAGGCCCTGCAGACCGTTCCGGGACTCTATATGTCGGAATATTATATCCAGGGATCGCCAATTTTTTCATTTCGGGGCATTCATACAGCTTTCCCACCACAAGTCCTGTTACTGATAAATGGACTGCCGGTTAAAAATACGTTTCAAGTTATTATACCTCTTGGACTTCCCGTACCTGTATCAAACATTTCCCGCATTGAGGTGGTGCGGGGGCCGGGTTCAGCAGTGCATGGTGCCGATGCCTTTGCCGGTGTCATCAACGTCATAACCAAGGACGGCCAGGAGGTTGATGGTATTGAGACCGGCCTGCGC
>PJEL010000964.1_pt1 | contig 31383 bp, 24 predicted proteins | sample 1853271 | NCBI WGS metagenome assembly PJEL01 (sample SAMN08108733, study PRJNA415343) | Invertebrate metagenome, whole genome shotgun sequencing project. | host: Globobulimina | place: Sweden: Gullmar Fjord | collected 2015-08 | reverse complement strand
GGGAGAACACACGGTGGTGTGCCCCCCGGATCCATGGAGAACTCTTGAAGCTCGGCTTTTCCATCTCCCAGGCTAGCGTCTCGAAATACATGGTCTGTCACCCCTCGCCACCATCGCAGTCGTGGCGGACATTCCTCACAAATCACGCCGATTGCCTGACGTCGATCGACTTTTTCGTGATCCCCACGGCCACGTTCCGCCTCCTGTTCGGGTTCATCGTGCTCCACCACGAGCGCCGCCGGATCGTGCATTTCGGCGTCACTGCACATCCGACCGCGGATTGGGTAGCACAGCAGATTCGCGAAGCCTTTCCGTGGGACACGGCGCCGCGGTACCTGATCCGCGACCGGGACGGCGCATACGGGCAATCGTTCTGCTCGACCGTGATGGCGATGGGTGTGGAAGAGGTCGTCACCGCGCCACGAAGCCCGTGGCAAAATCCATATGTGGAACGCCTGATCGGCAGCGTGAGGCGCGAATGCCTGGACCATTTTATCATCTTCAACGAGCGGCATTTGCGGCGCATTCTCTGCTCATACCTCGACTATTATCACGGTTCGAGGACCCACTTGTTGCTCGGCAAGGACACCCCGGACGAACGACCCGCTCAGTCGGCCGGGTCCGGAACGGTCGTTTCCTTGCCCAAGGTCGGCGGTCTGCATCATCGTTACGAACGTCTCGCGGCCTGACCACCACCGCTGGGATTCGATCAAGTTCCCTCTGTGGCGACGTGGACGCTGCCGGCATTCGCATGCCCTTGCATAGATTCGGTGGCACGATTCGGCGGAATAAGCATCGTGATGACCGCGCCCGTGGTCGATTTCAAAATCCACTGGCGCAAAATGATGTCCGTGCCGGAGAGCCGAACCGCCGTTGGGGCCGCACGATGGAATAATTGGAAGGGACAGCATCGCGCTGGCCCTGAATGCCGAACATATTCCCGGGCCCCAGGGCGGCGCCTGGGCGCCCTCCACCATCAACGGCAACCGCGAGCGCGGCACCGGCATCCTGAACAACGAACTCTACATCGGCCGCCTGGTGTGGAACCGCCTCACCTACCGCAAGGATCCAGAGACCGGCAAACGCATCTCGCGCCTCAACCCCGAGAGCGACTGGATCGTCGAGGACGTGGCAGCGCTGCGCATCGTCGAGGACGATCTCTGGCAAGCGGTCAAGGCAAGACAGCAAGGCCTCAAGGCCAGAAAGCGCTCCGGCGCCGCCGGAGCCGGCTTCTGGGACCGGCGGCGACCACGTTATCTGCTCTCCGGCCTCATCAAATGCGGGGCCTGCGGCGGCGGCTACGCCAAGATCAGCGCCAACCTCTTCGGCTGCTCGACCCACCGCAACAAGGGCACCTGCGACAACGCCCTCAACATCCGCCGCGACGTACTGGAGGCGACCATCCTCGAAGGCCTGAAGTCCCGCCTCATGGCGCCGGACCTGGTGAAAGAGTTCGCCGAGGCTTTCATCAGCGAGGTCAACGCCCTGCGCAAGGCCGCCTCCGGCCACCGCGACCGGCTGGAGGCTGAGCTTGCCAGGGTGACCAAACGCATCCGCACGCTGGTCACCGCTATCGGCGATGGCGCGCCACCCAAGACACTGGTGGCGGAACTGCGCCGTCTGGAGGCGCGTCAGGAGGAAATCGAATGTGAGATCAAGGCCGCGCCTTCAGAACCGGTACCCCTCATCCATCCGAACGTCAGCGAGATCTATGCCCGCAAGGTGGCGGAGCTTCACCGGCTGCTGGAGGACCCGGCGACCCGGGAGGAGGCGAGCGAGGCGATCCGGGCGCTGATCGACAAGGTGGTGCTGACGCCGGTCGCCGGCGAACTGCAGATCGACCTCCACGGCGCGCTGGCGGCGATCCTCGGGCTCTGCCGAGACAGCAAAAAGCCCGCCACGGAGGTCCGTGACGGGCTTGAGCAAGTAAAGTTGGTTGCGGGGGCACGCAACCACCTATACCGAACACAACTGCGATGGGTGAGGAAGGCTGCCTAAAGATCAAATCCCGGGCACGCAACACCCTTTGTGCACTTTTCTCCGTCATGGGACTGCAAGCCGCATCCCGTCCCTCAAGACGCTGAAATTCCGGGCTCGCAACCAACGATATCCGCAGGGGCTTTTCCAAGTAGCGGCATGATGGTTGACGTTCGGCTAAGCATGGGATTTTGATAAAGCTTGGCTAGGAGTGGTGGAGCTTCCAGAGATAGCCTCCAGTGTAGTGATTTCCCGCTTGTGCTCTGCCATCTCAGACCTCCACTCACAAAACTCTCACGTCGTTCCTAGAAGCGGGGTGGGCGGCGAGATAGCTCGCGCGAGTAGTTCGAAGATACGGCCGGATTAAATCCGTCCCTCAACTCGGTAGTCTGAACCACTCCTTGATCCGGATCTAATATTCGGCAGGGACAGGTGATACATGGCGAGGGTTCCACCGCATAGTGTATTTTGAGCGCACAGGAAGTTTGCGTGACAAATTGTAGATGCTTTACCTTCACAGGCATTCAAGAACACGATGTTTGCCGATTATCCGGATTTGGTGAACCTGCCAAGGGTGGCGCCGTGACAATAAAACCCGATGTCAAAACCTTGGTGGAGATTCCGCGCGGTATGCTCACGGGCTTTGCACAGGTCATGCTCCAGCCCTCGCCCCTAGTCGGCGCGGCCTTCGTCGCCGGCGCATTCTGGAATTCGTACATCATCGCATCTTTCGGTGCCCTTGGGTGCTTCGCCGGCGTGCTCGCGGCCATTGTCCTGAACTATCCGGAAGATGAGAGGCGTGCCGGCCTCTACGGTTTCAACGGCGCCCTGGTGGGGTTGGGCATGAGCTACTTCTATGAGGCTTCACTGCTGCTCGGAGGGCTGGTCGTTGCCGGTGGCGTCGCTAGTTCCCTTGTCATGCATCGGATGCTGTGCCTTAACCTGCGCCCATTTACATTTCCATTTGTCGCGGTCTCGTGGGCCATCATGATCCTGTTGTGGGCCACCGGCTGGCTGGGAGGAGTAGCAAACGCGGTTCCCGATCAATCGGAAATTGTCGTGCTCGACGCCCTGTCACGGGGGATCGGTCAGGTGCTGTTTCAGGAAAGCATTATCACCGGCATGGTCTTCCTCGCCGCCATTGCCATACGCGACTGGATACAGGGAATTTACGCGCTACTTGCGACCGCACTCGGCCTGAGCTTCGCGTACGTGGTGGGATTTCCCATCGATGCGATCAATCTCGGGCTCTTCGGCTATAATGGCGTGTTGTGTGGCATTCTGTTCGCCGGGCGAACACTCAAGGACCTGCTCAGCGCCGTGGCAGCTATTGCGCTATCCATCGTCGTGGTGAGGCTGGCGCATATCGTCGATGTCCCAGCCCTGACATTTCCGTTTGTCGTTTCGTCATGGATCGTCATTTGTGCCCGGGACAAGGCCAAGCGCCGGACGATCCGGGCCTGAACCCGCCGCCAGCACCCGACCATCCCGGACGACGGGATTCCGGCCGGCGCCATGGCAATTCGGCCTCCGGAGGCAACTCCAAAAAACATAATGAAATCAATATAGAAATTGGATTGCGTGAGGCAGCGCGATTAAAAATGCCCCATAAACACGTTCTCTGCTATTTTAGCAGAACATGATAATCGAACGCTAGGCAATGAGGGATTGCTTTATTAACGGACCACATCGTTATCGCGTGGAGCAGTTGTTGATGAAGCCTGTTAAGACCAGTGAACCATGGCACGTTGGGGTGCTTTTTTCGAGCAGCGGCTTTTTGGCCGTTATCGAAGAAACCCAGCTGCGCGGCACACTCATAGCCATTGAAGAAATCAACGACAATGGCGGCGTCAACGGTCGCCCCATCGAGCCGGTGATCTATGACCCGTGCTCGGAAACCGCTGCCTTTGGACGCTATGCAAAACGGCTGATGGTCGAGGACGGCGTTACGACGATCTTCGGCTGTTACACTTCGAGCAGCCGCAAGTCCGTCCTGCCGGTGGTCGAACGGTTGAACGGACTGCTGTGGTATCCGACTCTCTATGAAGGTTTCGAGTATTCGCCCAATATCATCTACACGGGCGCCGGGCCCAATCAGAACAGCGTGGCGCTCAGTCGCTATCTCATGAAGCACTTCGGTACGCGATTCTATTTTGTCGGATCAGATTACGTCTATCCCTACATGTCGAATCGCATCATGTGGGAGTTCGTGCGCGCAAACGGTGGCGAGGTCGTCGGCGAGACGTACATCAATCTACGCGCCGAGCCGAAGGACTTCACCTCCGTCATGCGCGACATCCAGCAGACCAAGCCCGATATCATTTTCTCAACGGTGGTCGGCAAATCGACAGACCTGCTGTATCAGGCCTACACGGATTACGGCTTCGATCCCAAGGTCATGCCGATCGCCAGCCTGACCACGACGGAAGCGGAAATCCGCTCCATGGGGCTCGACGTGGGCGAAGGCCACATCACGGCAGCATCTTATTTCGACGGCATCGGCGGCGAGGCCAATTCCGTTTTCGCCTCGCGCTACCAGCAGCGCTACGGCAAGGACGAGCCCACCAACATGTGCCTGGAAGCAGCCTATTTCCAGGTCCACATGTTCGCCAATGCACTGGAGCAAACCAACTCCATGGACACGGAAATTCTGCGTCCCATGGTGCTGGGGTCTGAATACGAGGCGCCGCAGGGCCGTGTTTCCATCAATCAGGGCTGCAACCACACGGATCTGTGGACCCGCATCGGCCGCGCCAACAGAAACGGGCGCTTCGATATCGTTTACGAATCGCCGTCGCGCGTGTCGGCTGATCCCTACTTGATTGGTTACGGGCGCAGCGTCGCCATCGGTTAGATATTTCCCATCGTCATTTTTTGAAGATCAACCATGCGCCGGAACGGCGCAGCAACAACCATGACGCGAGACAAGCGAGACCGAATAGGATAGAATTTTTCAAAATGTTGGCATGGCACCATGAGCACAGCTTCCAGTTCGTCGCATAACCAAAAGTTCTCCCGGCTTGAAATCGCGGTCATCGGCCAACGCAATGACCATGTCGAGGACTTGGTCCGCACACTACAGAAGACCCGAGCCAGAGTTCAGCACATCTGGCCCATGCCCGATGAAATACCGGTGGAGTACGACGTGGTGTTCTGCGAGCTGGTCGACGACCTGCCGAGGCGCATCACGGGCGAGCCCGGGAACTCACCGATGGCCATCATCGTCATCATTCCCGTCAACACCGTGACAGACCACAAGCTTCTGGAAAACTGTACGCCGCATGGCATTTTGCACATGCCCAGCACGCCGCAGTCCGTGCTTAACAACCTGTCCCTGGGACGCAGCAATTTCCTGTATGAACGGCGTTTGCGCCAGCGGATTGAGAAACTGGATGAAAACCTGCGCTCGATGAAATCCATCGAACGAGCCAAGGTGATCATGATGCAACGCGACAACATCAGCGAGGAAGAGGCCTACCGCAAGTTGCGCCTCAAAGCCATGGATCGACGCGTTACGATCGGCGCGCTGGCTTCCGCCATCGTTGACTCGCAGGACCTTCTTAGCTAGCCTTCGCGTCTGCTTGGGGTTGGATCTTCGGCCGTCACCTTCGCCGGGTCATCTTTCCAGCAGAGCGTTTGATCAGAGAATCTCCTAAGATTTGAACATCATACGCGCAGAGGCTTAGCGTTCGCGGCAATGGCGCCGCATAAAAATAAGAATTGGCAATGATGCCCGTATTCGGTCGCAGATGGCGACAGATGCGGGTTTTTTTTGTGCCTATTTGGGAGGCCAGAATGAAGATTGGAAGAAGATCGTTTCTACAGGGAACTGCCGCCACTGGTGCTTTCGCCGCCGCCGGGTTCCCCCACATTTGGATCAAGGACTCTTCGCTTGCTTACGCAGCGGGTGGCGAAATCAAGGTTGGCGTGCTGTTCTCGCTGACCGGCACCACCGGCATCATCGAGGAGTCCCTCAACAAAGCCACCATCATGGCGATCGAGGAAATCAACGACCAGGGCGGCATCAACGGCTTGAAGGTCGTGCCGGTGGTCGAAGACCCGGCATCCGATCCCGCAACCTTTGCCGAAAAGGCCCGCAAGCTGGTGCTCAGCGACAAGTGCGTCAGCGTTTTCGGTTCCTACACCTCGGCCAGCCGCAAAGCTGTGCTGCCGGTGTTTGAAAAGCGCAAGAATCTGTATTGGTACCCGACCCTCTATGAAGGCCGAGAGTGCTCCAAGAACGTTGTCTATACTGGCGCCGTTCCCAACCAGCAGCAGGACGAATTCGTGCCGTGGCTGGTCAAGAACTTTGGCAAGCGCTGGTACCTGATCGGTTCGAACTACATCTATCCCAAGGAAGAGAACAACTACTGTAAGAAACTCCTCAAGGAGCTGGGTGCGGAAGTCGTCAACGAGGAATACGTGCCGCTCGGACATTCCGAATTCTCTTCGGTGGTCAACAAGTTCCGTAGCGAAAAGCCCGACGTCATCTTCTCGACGGTCGTCGGCGATTCGGTTGTGGCGCTGCACCGCCAGTACCGCGCAGCAGGTCTAGATCCCGCGACGATGCCGATGGCCAGCTTGACCACCTCCGAAAACGAGGTGGCGGCCATGGGTGGCGAAGCTGCGGCAGGTCACTTTACGTCCGCCCCATACTTCATGGTCTGGGATTCCCCCGAAAACCAGAAGTTCGTGGAAAGCTACCGCAGCCGCTGGGGTGGGGACAAAGTGACGCACTTCGTTTCCGAGCCATGCTACTTCCAGGTCAAGATGTTCCAACAGGCCGTTTCCAAGCTGGCCCCGAGCGACATCAACCCGGCCAACATCCGTGAAGCCGTCAAAGGCGTCGAACTGACCGCGCCACAGGGCAAGGTCCGTCTCGACGGTGCGACGCTGCACACCTACTTGTGGCCGAAAATCGGCCAGTGCAAATCGGATGGGCAGTTTGAGATCATCAAACAATCCTCCGAGTGGCTGGCGCCTGTCCCGTACAAGGCCTACCCCAACCAAACTTGCACCGAACAGGGTCTCGTCGAGGCTTAAGCCGGCAAACGCATCAAGCATTTGTGTGGCGGGAGGCCGCGGGCCTCCCGCCACACAATCTTCGAAGAAGGCCGATTGTCGCATGGTCGAAGACATAATTTCCCAGATCATTACCGGGCTCAGCATTGGTTCCATTCTTCTGCTCGTCGCCCTCGGGCTCGCCATTATTTACGGCACCACGGGCGTCATCAACCTTGCCCACGGCGAGTTCGTCATGCTCGGCGCCTATAGCGCCTGGGCGCTGCAGACGTTCGTCGGGCTTGGTCTATTCGAAAGCCTGATCCTGATTTTCCTGATTGTTGCCCTGTTCGGCTGGGTTATCGAGCGCGTCGTCATTCGACATCTATACGACCGTCCGCTCGACACCATCTTGGCGACCTGGGGCGTGGGTATCATGGCCCAACAGGCTGTTCGTTTGATCGCCGGTGGGGAACTCCGCTACGTGGAAATGCCCCCGTCACTCGGCAGCAGCGTTTCCCTTTTCGGCATCGAGACCTCGGCATTCAGAATTTTTGTCCTGGTGCTTGCTGCCGCTCTCTTCGGGCTGACCTGGTATCTCATGTACCGCACCAGCATCGGCTTGAAGCTTCGCGCGATTACCCAGAATCGCGAGATGGCCAGTTCCTTCGGCATCAACAGCAACAAGATTTACACCATGACCTTCGCCTACGGCGCCGGCCTGGCCGGACTGGCCGGGGCGTTGGTTTCTCCACTGAAAAGCGTGTCGCCTGAAATGGGCACCACTTACGTGGTCGACGCCTTCATGGTCGTCGTCCTGGGCGGCGTCCAAAGTCTGGTCGGCACCATCGCCAGTTCCGCCATTCTTGGTGAACTCACCGGGTTCCTGGCGTTCTACAGCGATGACACGATCGCCAAGGCAACCGTGTTCTTCGCCATCGTGGTCCTCATTCGTTTCCGTCCGCAGGGGCTCTTCTCGACGAAGCTACGTGGCTGAGAAACCAGCCGAAAACCGTTGAGCTTAGCCATAGGAAGGTAGTTAGAAGTGTCTAAAAGAACGGCCATACAAATCGGCACATACGGCTTTGTATGCATCGTGATCCTGCTGATCCCGAGCTTTGTGGACGACGCATTCACCCTGAATAAGTACGCGCGCTATCTGGTGCTCGGCATTCTCGCCATGGCGCTGAGCCTTTCCTGGGGCTACACGGGCATTCTCAATCTCGGCCAGGCGACAAGCTTCGGCCTCGGCTCATACTGCATGGCCATGACACTGAAGCTGAAAACCGTGCCCGTCCATACGGGCAGTGAGGGTTTGCCCGATTTCATGGTCTGGAACAACATCACCGAACTGCCCTGGTTCTGGGTGCCGTTCCACTCGCTGGGCTTCGGCCTGGCGGCGGGCATCGCGGTCCCGGCTATTGTCGCCGCAGGCCTGGGTTGGTTCATGTTCAAGGGCCGTATCACCGGCGTGTACGTCGCCATCATAACACTTGCCTGGCTGGTGGTGGTGAACCTGCTGATCATCGACCAGCAGCGCTATACAGGCGGTTTCAACGGCATCACCGACCTCGCCCAGCTGGAATTCTTCGGCCTCACCTTCGATGCCTATGACAGCTCGCTCTTCTATCTCATTGGTGTATGCCTGACGGTCAGCCTGTTTTTCGCCCTGGCAGTGACCAAGAGCAAGGCGGGGCTGATCCTGCAGGCCATTCGCGATCACGAGGACCGGGTGCGTTACTTCGGTTATGACGTGGCCAATTTCAAGATCTTCGCGTTCTCGGTTTCGGCGGGTATCGCGGGTATGGCAGGCATGCTCTACACCATCGTCATGGAGTTCGCTTCTCCGACCTTCATCGGCGTGCCACTCAGTCTGTCCGTGGTCATCTGGTGCGCCGTTGGCGGCCGACAGAGCCTGCTCGGCGCCATGCTCGGTGCGATCATCGTAACCGGCATGCAGGGTGCGCTGTCGGAATCGGAAACCTTCCTCGAGACCTGGACGCTGATCATGGGCGGCGCGTTCGTCGCCGTGGTGCTGTTCATGCCAAAGGGGCTGGCGGGTGCTGCCGATGCGCTGCTGAACCGCATCCTCAAAAGCGACGATGGTGAAGGTACCGCAGCGACCACCGCTGCGGTTCCAACGTCCGCCAAGAAAAGAGGCGCGTCATGAACAACGCGACCCCACAGCACCTCGTGATGCGCGACATTCTGGTCGACTTCAACGGTTTTACTGCGCTCGACCACTTCAACTTCACCGTATCCAAAGGTGAGCTGCGGTGTCTGATTGGCCCTAACGGCGCGGGCAAGACAACGGCGCTTGATCTCATTTGCGGCAAGCTGAAACCGACGTCGGGCGATCTGCTGCTCGATGGCCGTTCGCTCCACAACATGGAAGAGCACGAAATCGCCCGGGCTGGCGTCGGTCGGAAGTTCCAGATACCCAGCGTGTTCCGCGAACTCAGCGTGCGTGAGAACCTGGACGTGGCCCACAACAAGAAGAACGGCGTTCTCGCCAATGCCTTCCAGTTTGGCCGCAACAGCGAACGCGACGGCCTGGGGAAGCTGGCCGAACTCGTCGGCCTGCAGGATCACCTGAACATGTCGGCCGGGCACCTGTCCCACGGTCAGACTCAGTGGCTCGAGATTGCCCTACTTCTGGCTCAGGACCCCGAGGTCATCCTGATGGATGAACCCACCGCCGGCCTGACCAGCCAGGAAACCCGCAAGACGGCCGAGTTGTTCAATCGCTTGAAAGGCAAACACACCCTGGTGGTGGTTGAGCACGACATGGGCTTCGTCAAGGAAATCGGAGACATTATTTCAGTCATGCATCAGGGCAAGCTGCTGGCCGAAGGTACGGTAGGCAACATCGAGCAACATGAAGGCGTGCGCGAAGCCTATCTCGGATCAGGAGGCATCTCCGGTGCTTGAACTCAACAACGTCAATGCCTTCTACGGCAACAGCCCCGCCATCCAGGACGTCAGTATGCGCGTCGGAAAGGGCGAATTCTTGAGTGTGCTCGGCCGCAATGGCGTCGGCAAAACCACGCTCATGCGCACGATCCTCGGCCTGATGGACCGGATCACCGGCAGCATCACCCTCGATGGCCTGGAAATCAACGACAAGCGCACCGATGAGCGTGCCTTGGTTGGTATCGGCTATGTGCCCCAGGGACGCGGCATCCTGCCGAAATTCACGGTTCGCGAAAACCTCATGCTAGGCACCTTCGCCAACCGCGGCAATGCGGAAGAACTCTATGAAAACGTCTTTGAACTGTTCCCTATTCTCAAGGATTTCCTGGACCGCCGAGGCGGCAATCTGTCGGGCGGCCAGCAGCAGCAACTCGCCATCGCGCGCGCCTTGCTCACCGATCCGAAAATCATCCTGCTCGACGAACCGACCGAGGGCATTCAGCCCAATCTCGTCGAGCAAATCGAACAGGTGCTGATCGACCTAAACCGGAAGCACGGCATGACCGTCGTGCTGGTCGAACAGAATGTGACATTTGCCCGCCGGGCCTCGCAGCATTTTGTGCTGATGGATCGAGGTAGCGTCGCGGCGGATGGGTCAGTCGACGAGCTGACAGACGAACTCGTTCATCGACACATGGCGATTTAGGCGAACGAGCGATCTATGAGCCCAACAATTTCCAAAGCATTGGGAGGTATTCATGTACCACGGAGATATTTCTAGCAGCAACGACACCGCTGGCGTCGCTGTCGTCAACTACAAGATGCCGCGCATGCACACCAAGGCCGAAGTCTTGGATAACTGCCGTAAGATCGCGGAGATGGTCGAAGGCATGAAAGTAGGCCTACCCGGCATGGATCTCGTGATTTTTCCCGAGTACAGCACGCACGGCATCATGTACGACGAAAAGGAAATGTACGAGACCGCTTCGGAGTGCCCCGGCGCGGAAACTGAAATTTTCGCCGAGGCCTGCCGCAAGGCCAAGGTCTGGGGGGTTTTCTCGCTGACCGGCGAACGTCACGAGGAGCACCCCAACAAGGCGCCCTACAACACGCTGATCCTGATGAACGACAAGGGCGAGATCGTCCAGAAATACCGCAAGATCATGCCGTGGGTTCCGATCGAAGGCTGGTACCCGGGCAACTGCACCTACGTCAACGACGGCCCCAAGGGCCTGAAGGTCAGCCTGATCATCTGCGATGACGGCAACTATCCCGAAATCTGGCGCGATTGCGCTATGAAGGGCGCGGAGCTGATCGTTCGCTGCCAGGGTTACATGTACCCGTCCAAGGAGCAGCAGGTCACCATGGCCAAGGCCATGGCCTGGGCCAATAACTGCTACGTGGCGGTCGCAAACGCCACCGGTTTTGATGGCGTGTATTCCTACTTCGGCTATTCCGCCCTTATCGGCTTCGACGGCCGCACGCTGGGCGCCTGTGCCGAAGAAGAAATGGGCATCCAATACGCCCAACTTTCCGTTTCGGCCATCCGGGACGCGCGTAAGAACGGTCAGTCCCAGAACCACCTGTTCAAGCTGTTGCACCGTGGCTACACGGGCATGATCAATTCCGGTGATGGCGACCGTGGCGTCGCCGAATGCCCGTTTGATTTCTACAAGAAATGGATCACCGATCCCGACGGCACCCGAGAAATTGTCGAGTCGATTACCCGTGAGACCGTGGGCACTGAGGAATGTCCGATTGAAGGCATCCCCAACCAGAAAACCGGTTCTCACCGCTAGAGACTGTCGCGCAATGGGAGGCGGAGCTCACGCACGCCGCCTCCCAGCGCCTCAAACGCCTTAGACACCACCTGCAAAAACAATGTCCAGAGTTGGTCCGCGCGATGCCGTTGAAAGACTACCTGATTGCCGAAGAACCCTATTATCAGAGTACAGGGAAGGAAATCGTGCATTTCGAGGCCGCGTACGCCGACCGCATGCCGATCATGCTGAAGGGACCGACCGGTTGCGGCAAAACACGTTTTGTCGAACACATGGCGTTCCGCCTGCAAAAGCCGCTGGTCACCGTATCGTGTCATGAGGACATGACGGCGTCCGACCTCGTGGGACGCTACCTGCTAGATGCCAACGGCACCGTCTGGCACGACGGGCCGCTGACACTAGCCGTGCGGCACGGCGCGATCTGCTACCTCGACGAAATCGTCGAAGCCCGCCAAGACACCACCGTCGTCATCCATTCGCTGACCGACGACCGACGCATTCTGCCGCTGGAAAAGAAAAACGAAGTGGTGCGCGCCCACCCCGACTTCCAGTTGGTGATTTCGTACAACCCCGGTTACCAGAGTGTGCTCAAGGACCTGAAGGAATCCACCAAGCAGCGCTTCGGCGCCATCGACTTCAATTACCCATCGGCCAAGCTGGAGGCAGAGATCGTCTGCCACGAATCCGGCGTCGAGCAAGCGGTCGCTGAAAAGCTGGTCAAGATCGCCGAGCGCTCGCGCAACCTGCGCGGCCACGGCCTCGAAGAAGGCGCGTCGACGCGCATGCTCATTCACGTGGGCCAGTTGATCAATCGCGGGGTGCCCCTGGGCGAAGCCTGCGACGTGGCGCTGGTTTTGCCGATCACCGACGACCCCGATATCCGCAGCGCGCTGGGTTCGGCAATTGCAGCCTGCGCCTGAAAACCATCCCATGAAGCAGACCGCGCCATGAACTCACCTGAAAAAAAAAGCTTTCTGAAAGTCATCACCGACGACGACAGCGCGGACAACATCGACCTCAATACGCAGGCCAAACAAGCCTTCGACGACCCCGACATGGCGCGCTGGCTGCGCGCCTGCCGCAAATTGGGTCAGGCTGGTTACGGCACCGGCGTAATCGGCGCCTACGAGCGCTACTCCCCGCCGTTGGCCCAGCGGATCGGCGCGGACTGCGCCATCGGCCTAGCCGATGTCGTCTCTTCAGTGGCCATCAAGGCCGGACGGCGCGCCGCGGAATGTCTGCCGGCCGCCGCCATCAAGGCGGCCGAGCGCCTGGAGGATGACGAGGCGCGATTCCGCTCATGGATGGGGCTGATAGAGCGGTTTGCCGACCTGGCTCCGGAATCCGTCGAGCCTGTGCTGCTGAAAATGGATACCCTGCTTTCGCGCCTCAACGTCTCGCGGCTGGAGGCCTGGATTCTGGCCGGGGTGCGTGCGGCCGGGACCGACCGCGAACGGCGACTGAGTTTCTTTACATTTGAAGATGCCGAGGCCTCGCGATGGCTCGATCACGAATCCGGCTCTGTCGTCTATTCCGACATGGACAGCGAACTGAAGGCCTACCTGACGGCACTATGGGGCATTCGCATACCCATGCGCGAACCGCCCGCACACGCGCCCGAACAGGCACGCCGCCGGGCCAGTTTCAGCCAGGGCCTGATCCGCATCCCCTCGTCGTTCCCAGGCTACCGCGGCGAACAAGCCGCCGATCTTTACCGCGCGGCGCTGGCGCACATCGGCGCCCATATGATGTTCTCGGGCGATCGCTTCCCCATCGGCAAGCTGAAGCCGGTGCAGATCGCGCTGGTCTCGTTGATCGAGGACGCCCGCGTCGAGTTGTTGGCGATACGGGAATTTCCCGGGCTGCGGCGTTTGTGGCTGCCATTCCATATCGCCCAGGCCACCGGCTCAAAGAACGCACCGAGCCTGATGGCGCGCCTGTCGCGTGCCCTGCTCGGTCCAGAATTCCAGGACGTGAACGGCTGGATACGGCGCGCGCGCACCATGTTCTACGACCGCTGCGACGAATGGGAAAGCCCCGCCATCAGCCGTGAAATCGGCGGCCTGATCGGCAATGACCTGGGGCAGATGCGCGTTCAGTTCAATGCCCGAACCTATGTTGTCGAGCCACCCTACCGCGATGACAACCTCGGGCTCTGGGACTTCGGCGACGAAGACACGCCCGAGTCCGCGGAAGCCGAGCAGCTGTTCGATTCGATCCGCATCGAGGAGCAGGATGACGATGACGACATACCGCCCGATCAGGAGCGCGAGGAGCACGAACCGAGCGAGGACGAAGAAGCCAACCGGGTCAACATGGAGTTCCTCGAGCAGGACGGCATCCCCGTTGCGCGCTACCCGGAGTACGATTACGTCACCGGTAGTAGCCGGCCCGACTGGACGACCATTGTCGAATTCGCGCCGCCGCCCGGGCATGCCTATGTCATCGACGACATTCTTGAGCGCCAGGCCTATGTGGTCAACCGCATCAAGGCGCTGATCAGTTCGGCGCGCGTCAGCCGCCCGCAAAGGATCAATCGCCAGCAAGAAGGCGAATACCTAGACCTGAACGCCTGCATAGAGGCGGTGATCAGCCGCCGTATCGGCGAGACCCCCGACCCCCATGTATATAGCCGCGCCGAACGCCGCCACCGTGACCTGTCAGTGCAGGTACTGATCGATATTTCCGAGTCCACGAAAGACAAGGTCGTCGGCTCGGACAACACGGTGCTGGAACTCGAGCGCCAGGCAACGGCGTTGCTGGCCCACGCCATGTCCGGCCTAGGCGATCCCTTCGCTATCGCCGCGTTCTGTTCCAACCGGCGCGAGGAGGTCCGCTATTACCGGATCAAGGATTTCGGCGCGCCCTATAACGCGAGATCGAAGTCCTGTTTGGCGGGGCTGAGTAGCGGCTTTTCCACGCGCATCGGCGCGGCCATGCGGCACGCAGCTGCGGACCTGAAGCTTCAGCAGACACATCGTAAGCTGCTGCTGGTGATCACCGATGGCGAACCTTCGGACATCGACGTTCCTGATCGCCGATACCTGGTCGAGGACGCCCGCCACGTTATCCATGACCTCGCGCATGACGGCATCGATGTGTTCTGCGTCGGTCTCGATTCCGGCGGTGACAGCTACCTGACGCGAATCTTCGGACGGCGCAACGTGGTGCAGATCGACCGGCTTGAGCGCCTGCCCGAACGCCTGCCGATGCTCTATTTCAGATTGATCGCCTAGGCGTGCCTGAGCGGCAACGAACACCGTCCGGCGGCCGGACCGGTTGTGACGAGACAACAAAGCGGGGAAACGGAAGACGGCAGAGCAAGCAAGATACCAGTTCGATGAATCTCATGCCTGACTCATCTCGACGATGAACTCTCGCGCGGCATAGAGAACCTGCGGCCAGGCAACTGTCGTTCCAATCCTGGATTTCCGTGCCTCGGTCCGACTCCTGTCGTGCGCACCGAGATTCGGCCATGAGAAGTGAAAGGGGGACACGGCAATCAGCAACCATGTTCGAGAAAATTCAGAGGCAACAGATCAACACATAGGGAGACATCCGCAATGAGTGACAAAATCCCCCATCTGGAGCCGGAGGCTCTGGAACACATCGAAGAGGAGGTGGATCACATTCTCGGTGAGGAATACGAGCACAAATCCGTTCCGGCAAAGGCCCGGCGCAGCATGTTTTCGGTGACCATGGTCTGGATCGGTTTCCCCATGATCATCACCGGCGCCATGACCGGATCGATCCTCGTCCTTGGCATGGGCTTCACCAGCGCCCTCAAGGCCATGGTCATCGGCAATCTCATCATGTTCGCCTACGTCGGTGCACTGGGCCTGCTGGGCACGAGAAGCGGCATGAACTTCGCCCTGCTGGCAAGCATCGTGTTTGGCCGTAAGGGTTACGTCTTTGCCTCCGGCCTGTTGTCAACGCTTCTGCTCGGTTGGTACGCGGTGCAAACCGGCATCACCGGCGCCCTCATCAGCAGCACCTATGAGATGAATTACACCCTGATGACGATTATTGCCGGCGCCCTGTATATCGGTATTACTTTCGTCGGCGTGCGCGGCCTGCATATTATCGGCATGATTTCAGTGCCCTTGTTCGTCGTTCTCGGCCTTTGGGTCGCGTTCGATGCGGCCAGCACCACCACTTGGGACGCCATTTTCGCATATGCCGGCAACAATGGCGTGGCGACCATGTCCATGGGTGTCGGTCTGACAGTTGTCATTGCACTGTTTATTGACGCCGGCACGGTGACGGCGGACTTCAACCGCTGGGCGGCTGACGAGAGAAGTTCGCTCGTGGCGACCTTCAGCGCCTTTCCGTTCGCCAACCTGGTCGCCATGCTGGTCGGCGGTGTGATGACCGCAGCCCTCGCCGTACCTGACGCCAACCCGTTCGGCGCGGACAACATGTTCGGTTACATGAACGCCAAGCAGCTCACTTGGTTGAGCGTACTGGCCTTCCTGTTCCTGTATGCCAATCTCGGTTCGGTCTGTGCTCACTGCCTGTACAACGCCGCGACCGGCTGGTCGCGCATTCTGCGCAGCCACATGCGGTTGTGGGCAATTTTGCTTGGTGCGATCGGAATCGCAGTCGCCGCCGGCAACGTGTGGGCCTTCTTCATCGAATGGCTGTCATTGCTGGGCATCCTCGTGCCCCCCATCGGCGCGATCATCCTCGTCGACCAATATGTGGTCCGCAAGAATTCGGAGATCGACACGGACTGGCGCGGCAGCGCCTTCCTGTCCTGGATCTGTGGGTCGGTTGCCGCGTTCTTCATTGAGAACAATGCGCCGGAGTGGTCAACGGCGATCTCGGCCGCAATTGTCGGCGGCGTTGTGTACTACATCATTTCCATGGCAACGCAGACCAAATCAAAGACCGCCTGATGGCGAGACCATAAGAAACGGAGGTGGGCGCCCTGCCCGTCAAGGCAGGGCCACCCCCTACCAAAACCAAGGAGGCAATTAACGTGTCTGTCGATTACGAGATTTTCGATTGTGGTGATGTCCAGCTGCAGCGCGGCGCAACCATCAGGGACTGCAAACTTGCCTACAAAACCTTCGGCACCCTGAACGCCAACAAGGATAACGTGATTGTTTATCCGACTTGGTATTCCGGTCAGCACTATGACAACGAATGGCTGGTCGGCGAAGGCATGGCGCTCGACCCCGACAAGTATTTCATCATCATACCGAACATGTTCGGCAATGGTCTGTCGTCGTCGCCCAGCAACACGCCCGAGCCTTACAACGCCTCGCGCTTTCCGCAGGTCACGCCCTATGACAACGTGCGCCAGCAGTATCGTCTGGTGACCGAGAAATTCGGCATTGAAAAGATCAAGCTCGTCACCGGCTGGTCCATGGGCGCGCTGCAGACCTTCCACTGGGCCGTGCTCTATCCCGACATGATGGAAACCATCGCGCCGTTCTGCGGGTCTGCGAAGTGCTCGCGGCATAACTTCGTGTTCCTGGAAGGTGTCAAGGCCGCGCTGACGGCGGATGCCGCGTGGAACAACGGCTGGTACAAGGAAAAACCAGAAAAGGGCTTGCGCGCCGCAGCGCGTGTTTATGCCGGCTGGGGCTTCTCGCAGGACTTCTATCGTGCTGAACTGGACCTAAACACGCTGGGCCACTCGTCATTGGAAGACTTCCTGGTCGGCTTCTGGGAAGGGTTTTTCCTGCCGAAGGACGCCAACAACCTGCTGACAATGCTTTGGACCTGGCAGAACGGCGATATCAGCGACAACGAAATCTTCAATGGCGATTTCAAGAAAGCGCTGGGCGCCATCAAGGCCAAAGCCTACGTCATGCCGGGCCAGACGGACCTGTATTTCCCAGTGGCAGACAGCGAAATCGAGGTCGCCAACATGCCGAACGCCGAGCTCATTCCCGTGCCGTCCATTTGGGGGCACTTCGCCGGCGGGCCGGGAGTCAATCCGGTGGACGTGAAGTTCCTCGACGACAAACTCAAGGAGCTGCTTGCCGGGTAAGAACCTGACCGCCGGCCTGGTTGCTAACGCTCGCTCTGAATACGAGTGATCACCATGGGAGGACAATATGACACTGCGTAGACCGTCTAATATGGACCTGCTCGAAATTGGAGAGCGCTGTCACCTCCACCTCACGGAGGACGAGCTCGAGGTCATGGCTGAGCTGGTGGGTTCTGTCATGAATGGCTACGACGAGCTTGATCAGTACCCGGACCCGCTCCGCGACGTCATCCCCGCCGTGCGAATACCGGGGGCACGTCCTGGGCCCGACGAAGACCCCTGCAACGGCGTTGTGAGAAATTGTAGCGTGAAAGCGGCCGGGCCGGCCAAGGGCCCGCTGGCAGATAAGAACATCGGTATCAAGGACACTGTCTGCATCGCCGGCATTCCGATGTCCTGTGCCTCGCGCCTGCTTTACGGTTTTGTACCGGATATCGACGCCACGGTGATTTCCCGGATTCTCAAGGCAGGCGGGCATATCACAGCGGTTCTCAACACCGACGACTTCGCATTTTCCGGTGGTGGCCATACCTCCACCTATGGGGTTGGTTTGAATCCGACCAATCCGAAGTACGCCGCCGGCGGCTCCTCCTGTGGCTCGGCGATCGCTCCCGCCACGGGTATTGTCGATATCGCGCTTGGTGGTGATCAGGGCGGATCGATCCGCATTCCCGCGTCTTGGTCAGGTGTTGTCGGGCTGAAGCCAACCCATGGCCTGGTCCCCTATACCGGTATTGTTGGCTTCGATCAGACGATCGACCACATCGGACCCATGGCCAAGACAGTCGATGACGTGGCGCTCATGCTGCAGGTGATCGCAGGTAAGGACGATACGGCGAAGGACCCCCGTCAGCCAGACCGGATCAAGGTGCCGCGCTATGCCGACGCGCTCGACGGTTCTGTCAAAGGTCTCAAAATTGCTGTGATCAAGGAAGGTTTCGGCGCGGCAGAATCCATGCCCGCCGTGGACAATGCGGTGAAAGAGGCCGCAGCTTATCTCAAAACACTGGGCGCTTCTGTGAAGGAAATTTCGGTGCCCGAACATAAGGCTGGGGTGCCGATCTGGAACACCATCGCCATCGAAGGCGGCATCGACAGCTTTTATCACGGCCACGCCGCTTATCAGAACAAGGGCTGGTACAATCCCAAACTGATGTCGAGTATGAGCCGCGCGATTAAGACCAATGGCAGCGATTTCTCGCCGACGGCGAAGCTTGGTGCGCTGTTGGCCCACTACATGCGCGAGCAATATCACGGTGTTTTCTATGGTCGCGCCCAGAACATGACGCGGGTCCTGACGACGGCCTATGATAAAGTACTGGAAGAATTCGACCTCGTTCTCATGCCAACAACGCCGCAAACGGCGCATGCGGTTCCGCCAATGCCGGAGGTCGACCGCAAGACCCATATCACTGAGGCGTTGAACATGATCTACAATACCTGCGTCTTCGATCTTACAGGGCATCCCTCGATCTCGGTTCCCTGTCGGGACGTCAAAGGCCTGCCGGTAGGCCTTATGCTGACCGGACGCCAGTTCGATGAATCGACGGTCCTTAGGGCAGCGCACGCCTATGAGACGGGACGCTAGCAACCGCGGGAATCACTGATTTTGCCGGTACCGTTGTAGGTTCGAATCGGGGGTAGGATTTGAACCTGCGACCTTCGGGTTATGAGTCTGAACGGGTGCCTCTGCCCTCGTGCCCTGAAACCGAAGAACTCCAGGATCTCTATCGTTTCTATATCGCTCCATGCCTTCCTAAGTCCACCATAACCCGCCTTCGCGTGGAGCAAGATTGGAGCAGAACTGGGGAGATGCCGGACCTCCTTTCTTTAACCAGTTTGGAATTGAGCAAGGACAGCCCACCCCGACCTGGATTCTCCGGGTGGTAGACTAGTCGCGCCGGATCGACTAAAAGTCGACCAGGAAACCCTTAGGGGAGTCTCATGATCTTGTGGATATCTGGCCCCACGGGCTCCGGTAAAACCTCTTTCGCAAGGATGCTGGCAGACGCTGGCTACGCTGCCGTTAAGGAAGTGGTTGATCAGCACCTCTTTCGTGCTTTTACGAACGACCCGGCACGGCACTGCTTCGGCCTTCAACAGTCCATCATGCTTTCCCGTTTCGAGCAGTGGAAGGACTTGCCGCGTTCCGGCGATGTTGCCGATCACCTTCAATGCCGCCCGGTATGACCGGAGCCGGTCCGTCACAATCGACCACGGCCGGCCGTAGCCTTTCATGGCACGCTTCAGAAACTTGAACGCCGCCCTGCGATCCCGACTTTTGGTGGCAAAGACCTCAAGCACCTCATCTTCATTGTCGACAGCGCGCCAAAAATAGTGAATCTCGCCATTGATCCGCACGGACACCTCGTCCAGGTGTCAGCGCCAGATCGAATATGACCGGTGATCAACGCGTCGTTTTCTGATCACGGCGGCGAACATCGGACCGAACCGGCTCCGCCAGAATCTCACCGTCTCGTGGCAGATATCGGTGCCTCGTTCGAACAGCAGGTCTTCGACCTGCCGTAGCGACAGCGGATTCCGGACGTAAATCATCACCGTGAGGCTGGACGCCTAGCCGACAGGCTCTTCGCTGTCGTTGTCATCGGCCGACCGCATAGCCTTGCATGAAGCGCGGGTTGGCCGCGGCCTTGAGCAGGTCACCATCCCGCGCGGCGGCGGTGACGCGGCCAACCGACCAATCTTCCTCCAGTTCCACGTCGTGACCTCGGCGACGAAGTTCATCGACCGTCGCTTCGGGAAACCGCCCTTCCATGATCACGTGCCCTGGCCGACATTCCCGGGGATGGAAGGAGCTTGGAAAATGCGTGGTGTGAAACTCCGGCGCATCGATGGCGGCCTGCAGGTCGCAGCCCGCGTGAACATGGCGCAGAAACACGTTGATCGACCACTGGTCCTGCTGGTCGCCGCCGGGCGTGCCGAAAGCCATGTAGGGTTTGCCGTCGCGCAGCGCCATCGAGGGACTCAAGGTGGTTCTCGGGCGCTTACCCGGCGCAAGGCTGGCTGGAAGACCTCCTTCAAGCCAGAACATCTGCGCCCGCGTCCCCATAGAGAATCCCAGTTCAGGGATGACCGGCGAACTCTGCAGCCACCCGCCGCTGGGGGTTGCGGAAACCATATTACCCCAGCGGTCGATCACATCCACGTGGCAGGTGTCGCCGCGGGCGACGCCCTGGGCATCGACCACTTCGTCCTGGTAACGCGCGACCGTGGGCTCACCGCCGCCCTGACCGGCAGCACTGTCGTCATCCGTTGCAATCCTCACAAACACTTCGGTCTTGTACCCGGGGATAGATCCAGGCCGCAGCTCCGTCGATGCGGTGTCCGAAACCAGGGCGCGGCGCTTTGCGTTGTAGGTATCGGACAGCAGGGTTTCCATCGGCACATCGGCAAAATCCGGATCGCCGTAGAACGCCTCACGGTCGGCAAAGGCAAGCTTCGCGCATTCGACCACTGTATGGACGAAGTCGGGCTCCGTCGGCGACAGGCCGTTCAGATCGAATCCCTCAAGGAGCGCCAGTTGTTGCAGCGCCGCCGGCCCTTGGCCCCACGGACCCGTCTTGCAAAGCGTGTAGTTGTGGTAGTCGACCGTGAGCGCTGCCTCGACCGTCGCTTCCCAAGCCGCGAAGTCATCGGCGCAGAGCAGCCCGCGATGGCGTTCGCCACTCACATCCATCACCTCCGTCTCTCGGAAGAAGCGATCGACGGCCTCGGCGACGAAGCCTTTGTACCAGCAACGGCGCGCCGCCTCGATCCGGGCCTCGCGGTTTCCGCCCGCCGCTTCGGCCTCGCGGATAACGCGCTTGTAAGTCTTCGCGATCCCGGGATTGCGGAACAGCGATCCCGCGGCCGGAACGCCAGCGACCAGATAGACCGCGGCGGATGTCGGCCATTCCGTTTCAAACATCTCCCGCACGTTGTCGATCGCCAGACTGATGTTGGGCACCAGCGGATAGCCGGTCTCCGCATAGTAGATCGCCGGCGCCAGCAGCTCGGCCAAATCCATGGTGCCATGGTCGCGCAGCATCAACATCCAGGCGTCGAAGGCGCCGGGAACGACAGCGGCAAGCAATCCGGTTCCCGGCACCAGGTCGAGATCCAGCGCCTTGAACGCTTCGATGGTCGCCGCGGCCGGCGCAACCCCCTGGCCGCAGATCACCTCCATTCGGCCGGTTTTCTCGCTGTGCAGAATGATCGGTAGATCACCGCCCGGCCCGTTCAGGTGCGGCTCGACAACTTGCAGCGTGAAGCCCGCCGCCACCGCCGCATCGAAGGCATTTCCGCCACGCTCCAGGATCGACATCCCGACCGAGCTCGCCAGCCAGTGCGTGGAGGTGACGACGCCAAATGTGCCTTTGATCTCGGGTCGGGTGGTGAATGCACTCATTGTGTCTCTCGCTCGAAAAACGGAAGTAAATTTTCAAAACTACAGCAACGGCCTAGAAGCTGGCCATGGTCAAAAATTCCGGCCTGCGGCGAATTGCGGTCGCTTTTTCAAAGGCGTACGCCATTCGGATCAACGCGGGTTCCTGCCAGGCCGACGCCACGAAAGAAATCCCGATCGGCAGGCCGAACAGGTAACCGGCAGGGACCGAGACGCTTGGATATCCGGCAATCGCGGCGAGGTAGGCACTGCCGCCGCTGCGGTTATCGCCCCCCACCCAGTCGATCAGCCAGGGCGCGCAGGTGGTCGGTGCGACGATGGCGTCCAGCCGGTGCTCCTGCAGCGCCTTATCGATGCTCTCTTCCCGCATCAGGCGGAGGCACTCGGCGCGGGCATGGCGATACTCAGGGCTGCTTGTCGCGCCGGTCTTTTGCGATTGTTCCAGTAGTTCCTGTTGGAAATACGGCATCATCCGGTCACGGTGGGTTTGGTTGAAAGCGATGACATCCGCCAGGGACCGGACCTTCCCATCGCTCCCCCGGCCAGCCAGATAGGTGTTGAGGCCCTGCTTGAATTCGGTCGTCATGACGAGTTTCTCGTGGGGCCGCACCTCAGCGGCAGGAACCACCTTCACGTCGTCGATGACGATGGCACCAGCCCGACGCATCGCCGCAAGGCTCTCCTCGAAAATACCGGCCACACCCACATGAAAGTCGGCAAGCGCGTTGACCGCGCCGATGCGAACGCCCCTTAGCCCTTCGTCGTTCAGGAAAGCGGTGTAATCGGCGGCGCGGCGTTCATCGGCTTCCTGCGTCAGAGAATCATCCGAATCCGATCCGGCGATGGCCGTCAACAGGACGGCAGCGTCAGCCACGCAAGGCGCCATGGGCCCCGCCGTATCCTGGCTGTGGGCGATCGGCACAATCCCACTGCGGCCGACCAGGCCAACCGTCGGCTTGATCCCGACGATACCGTTCATGGCCGAGGGGCTCATGATGGAACCGTCAGTCTCGGTACCGATGGCGGCAGCACAGAAACCCGCCGCCACGGCCGCGCCCGAGCCAGAACTCGAGCCGCCGGGCGAGCGGTCCAGCGCGTAGGGATTGCGTGTCTGCCCGCCGCGGCTGCTCCAACCGCTGGACGAGTGGGTAGAGCGAAAATTGGCCCATTCGCTGAGATTGGTCTTGCCGAGAATAACCGCGCCCGCCGCCCGCAGCCGCTCGACCACAATGGCATCGCGCGCCGGTCGGGATCCCTCCAGCGCCACCGACCCGGCGGTGGTCGTCATGGTGTCCGCGGTATCGATGTTGTCCTTGATCAAAATAGGAATGCCATGCAACGGCCCGCGGCAGCGCCCGGCACTGCGTTCTGCATCCATCGCCGCGGCAAGGTCCGGCGCCTCGCGGTTCACTTCGAGAACGGCATTTACCTTTGGGTCCAGTGCGTCGATCCGCTCAAGATAGTGGCGCGTCAGATCGACGGCCGCCACCTCACCCGACGTCATCAGCGCGCCAAGCTCGACAACGCCGAAATCCGAGGGATCAAAGGCGGGCATGACCTAATCGCCCTCTCTGATTTCGCGAACATCGAAGAAATCGCGCAGCGCGTCACCGATGAAGTTGATCGACAAGACGGTCAGCATGATGGCGAGGCCGGGATAGATGCCCAACCACCAGGCGCGCGAAACGAAACTACGCGCATCGGCCAGAATCAAACCCCAGGTCGGTGTTGCCGCCTCGACGCCGAGCCCCAGGAACGAGAGACTGGCTTCCCCCAATATCGCATAGGAGACGCTGACCGTCGCCTGCACGATGATCGGTGCGGTCGCGTTGGGCAGAATATGGCGCCACATGATCCGAAAGTGGGAGACCCCGACAGTTTGGGCGGCGGCGACGTACTGTTCCTCTTTGATCGACAGCACCATGCCCCGCGCGATACGCGCGAAATCGTCAACGAATGCCAGTGAAATAGCGATGATGATGTTCAACAGTCCCGGGCCGAACACCGCCATCAGATAGACTGCAATGATGAAGTTCGGAAAGGCCCACTGCAGGTCGATGTAACGCATGATGATGTTGTCGACCCAGCCGCCGACATAACCGGCGACAACCCCCAGGAACAAACCGACGACTAGAGATAGAGCCACCGTCGATACGCCGACGAACAGCGATACCTGGGTGCCGACGATGATGCGACTCAACAAGTCGCGTCCCAGGTCGTCGGTCCCCAGGGGGTGTGCCCAGCTCGGCGCCAGCATCATGTCGAGCGCCATTTCGTTCGGGTCGTAGGGCGTTATCAGCGGCCCGAACAGTGCCCCCAAAACGAACATGCCCAGGACGATGACCCCGAACAGCGCCTTCTTGTCGCGCCACAGGATGGATCGGAAATCGGCCCAGCCCGAACGGCGACTCGGGCCTTCCGCGTAAGTGTCCTGCGATTGGAATACCTGATCAGTCATTTGTCATATCGGATACGCGGGTCGATGACCGTATAGAGCATGTCGACCAGCAGGTTGGAGAACACGAAGAAAGCCGAAACTACGAGGATCGCGCCTTGTACCACCGGATAGTCGCGGTTCAGAATTCCCTGAATGAGCAATCGGCCGATCCCCTTGATGGCGAAAACGTTCTCGACCACGACAGCGCCGGCCATCAGCAGCGCTAAAGCAATCCCCATCACCGTGACCACGGGGATCAGGGCATTCGGAAAGGCATGCCGCAGGATAATCACGGACTTGGTCAGACCCTTGGCCCGGGCGACCCGCATGTAGTCGGTGTTCAAGACCTCCAGCATGGAAGACCTGATCATGCGGGCGATGATCGCGGAGAAGCCGGTGCCGATGGCTATCGACGGCAAGATCAAGTGACTGAACCAAGGCCAGAACCCCTCTGAAAGAGGGACGTAACCGATCGCCGGCAGCCATTGAAGATTGGCGGCGAACACGATAATCAGCAGGATCGCGACCCAGAAATCCGGCATGCTGATGCCCAGGAAGGCGACGAAGGTGACCGCATGATCGGTCTTGCTGTTGCGCCGGGTGGCGGCGATCAGGCCGGCCGGTATCGCGATGATCATCGCCAGGAAGAACGACAGCCCGGCCAGCGACAAGGTGCGCGGCAAAGTTTCGGCAATCATCTGGGTGACCGGCACCCGGCTGCCGTAAATCGAATTGCCGAGATCGCCCTGAAGCATGTTCCAGAACCACCTCACGTATTGAACGTACATCGGCTGATCCAGGCCGAGCTTGCGCCGCAGAGCCTCCATGGCCTCATCGCTTCCCGCATCGACCAGCATCGCCGCTATGGGGTCGCCGGGAACCATGCGCAGCATGAAGAACACGAGGGTCGCGACGGCCCACATGACAACAATCGCCCCGATACCGCGCCGAATCAGAAAACGTGACATGAGATTCCGGTCCGTTGTCGAAAGGGCGGCCGGCGCCTAAGCCGGCCGCCCGACGAGTTCACGATTGCGAAAGGGTCACCCGATCCAGGTCAACAAGACCGGGAATGCGGCTTTCCGTTGGGAAGTTCACCGACTTGTGGCGAACCTGGACATCAGCGGGATGGAACAGGAACGCGCAAGCCACCTTATCCGAGGTGATCCTATTGGCTTCCTGAACCAACTCCTTCCTCTTTGCCAGATCGGCGGTGGCACTCTGCGCGTCGATCAATTGGTCCAGACCCTTGTCGGAAAAATACCCGAAGGGATACTTCGCCTTGTCGCGCTTGCGGCCGTTGAACTTGGAACTGCTATGCATCCAGTCGACCACCCCGTCATCCGGATCATAGTCGCCGCCGCTGCCGGTGCGGCGCATATCCCAATCCATGGTGTCGAAGTCCTGAACCGAAACCGTCCACTCCTTGGCGACCACCTCGACAGTGATCCCCAGGTTGCGCTTCAGAATGTTCGCAACGACCGTCGATTCCCGCTTGCCGGTTGGCGTGGTGAGCAGGCGAAGGGTCGGGAAGTCCTTACCGCCCGGGTATCCGGCTTCGGCGAGAAGTCTTCGCGCCTCGTCGGGATTAAATCGTTGATTGCTCCTTTCCGGCAGACTTTCGTCGAAGTAGTAGCCCATCGCCGGATTGATGGTGCCGTAGGCCGGAGTACCGCGCCCGAACTGCGCCTGCTTCAGATAGAGATCGCGATCCAGAGCTTTGGCGATGGCGAGACGCACCTTGAAGCCCTTTTCCTTCATCAACTCCTCAAGCGGCTTGCTGAAGTCGGTGACTTTCATATGCTCGTGCCAGGGATTGAGCCATACGGACTGGAAGCCCGGCGCCGGCACTTCGTCCACCACCAGATCCGGGTTGGCCACGAAGCGGTCGATCAGTTCGGCGGCAACCGGATTGCCGCCGATCAGCTGAATGTCGCCCGCTTCCATGGCGGCAGCGAGAGGTTCGGCGTCGCTGACCGGCTTGATGACCACCTTGTCGAGCTTCGGTCGTTCCGGGTCGTAGTAGTCGGCGAACTTCTCCAGAACCACACCCTGGCCGAGCTGGTGGGACGTCACCTTGAATGGGCCGGTGCCGACCGGCATCAATCCGTAATCGGATTCGCCCATGGATTCGAGGGCGCCTTTGCAGATGATGGTCATGGCGCGGCCACTGGACCGCTCCAGTGTCTTCGTCAGGAAGGACGCCTGAGGTTCGGTAAGTTTGAATTTGACCGTGTGGGCATCGATCTTTTCGACACCTACGACGTTTTTCAGCACGCGGGAATGGATCGACTTTTCGGGATTCTTGGAGCGGTCGTAGGTGAAAAGCACGTCGTCGGCGGTAAACTTGTCACCATTGTGAAAGGTGACGCCTTGGCGCAGCTTGAAGACGTACTCCCGCCCATCGTCGGAAACCGTCCAGCTTTCCGCCAGATCGCCCTCCGCGACAAGGTCTTTGTTAATATGCGTCAATCCGCTGAGCACGTTCGACGTAATCTGGAACTGCAGCACCTGATTGATCTGCGCCGGATCCAGTGTGGTGATTTCACCGACGCCCGACCAGCCGCACGACAGGGTGCCACCCATCCCCGCCGCCTCGGCGGGCGAAACACCGCCAATACCCGGCACCAGTTGCGCCGCCGTCAAGGTGCCCGCCGCCGCCATCAATCGCAGCACCGCACGCCGGCTCACACTCGGCCCCGACATTTCTTCGGCGCTAAGGCCGAACATGGGGTCCTTTGGATCAAAATCATAAGCATCGGCCAATTCCCGGCGAATGCGGCTCTCTTGCGACCTGCGCAGGTTTTTATCTGTCATGACTGGTCTCCTTTTTGCCTCCTGTGTCTACTCAACAAGGGTCATTGTCGCATCACCGGCTCAAACCGGTTCCGCTACCCCCTCCTTAACCTTCGGACAGGCCGCGCGAACGCCATCTCTGAAGTCCTCCAGCACTGGCCGCTCTACACGACATCTTTGGTCCGCCAGATGACAGCGCGGGTGAAACACGCAGCCTGAAGGCGGGTTCATCGGACTGGGGATTTCCCCCTCGATTATCTGGTGCTTGCGCCGGCGTTCGATCTCGGGGTCCGGCACCGGCACGGCGGACAACAAGGCCTGCGTATAGGGATGTTTGGGATTCTCGAAGAGAGTATCGGTCTCGCCGATCTCGACAATCTGGCCGAGATACATGACCGCAACGCGGTGACAGATATGGCGCACCACGCTGAGGTCATGCCCAATAAACAGGTAGGTCAGGCCAAACTCTTCGCGCAGGTCTTCCAATAAGCGAATGATCTGGGCCTGGATCGAGACATCCAGGGCCGAGACCGCCTCGTCACAGAGAATGAAGTCCGGCCGCAGCGCCAAGGCCCGCGCAATCCCCACCCGCTGGCGCTGACCACCGCTCATTTCATGAGGATAGCGATTGGCCAGCTGAGCCGGCAGGCCGCAGACATCGAGTAAGGCCCGCACTTTCTGCAAGCGCCCGGCTCTGGTCTTTTCCAGGCCATGGACCAGCAACGGCTCGCCGATGATTTCGTCAACCCGCATGCGAGGATTCAACGAACTGTAAGGGTCTTGAAACACAGCTTGGACCCGGCGGCGGAAACCCGCTGTTTCCTGCTTGGTCATCAGCGCCGTGTCGCGTCCCTCGAACAGGATCTTCCCATCCGACGGCTGATCCAGTTTCAAAACGCAGCGCCCCAGGCTCGATTTTCCACAGCCGGACTCGCCAACCAGGCCCAGGGTCTCGCCCCGGCGGACCTGAAGAGAAACACCGTCGACGGCCTTCACAGCCCCGACAGCGCGCTCAAACACCAGGCCCTTCTTGACGGGAAAGTATTTTTTGACGTTCTGCAAATCGAACAGAACTTCGCTTTGTGCCGCTGTCGTCACGCCACCGCCTCAATATCTAGGTTGTCGAACTCCAGGCAGGCCGTTTGATGTGTTCCCTCGACGGTTCGCAGCTTTGGTTCTTCCTTCGCGCAGCGTTCCGTCGCAAAGGTGCAGCGGGGCCGAAAAGGGCAGCCGGCGGGCAGTACCATCAGGTCAGGCGGGCTGCCCGGTATGGGTTCCAGGGGCGTTCCGCGGGGTTGGTCGAGGCGCGGCACCGAGCGCAACAGCCCGATGGTGTAGGGATGGCTTGGGTTACGATAAACGTCGGCCGCGTCACCTTTTTCAACGACCCGACCCGCATACATCACGTTCACGCGGTCGGCGTAGCGGGCAACCACGCCCAGATTGTGGGTGATGATGACGAGGGCGACATCGAGGCGCCGGCAAAGGTCCTGCATAATCTCGAGTATCTGCGCCTGGATTGTCACATCCAGGGCTGTGGTCGGTTCGTCGGCGATGATCAGGTCCGGCTTACAGCTCAAGGCCATGGCGATCATGATGCGCTGGCGCATCCCGCCGCTCAGATGATGCGGGTATTGCATCATGCGCCGCTCGGGCTCCGAAATGGCCACCATTCCCAGCAACTCGATGGCCCGCGCATGGGCCTCTGACGGGGTCAGGTTCAGATGCAGCCGCATGGATTCGGTCAGCTGCCGGCCAATGGAAAGCACCGGGTTGAGCGAGGTCATGGGTTCTTGGAACACCATGCCGATCCTGCGGCCACGGAACCGCCGAATGGCGTCCTCGTCGAGATCGAGCAGGTTTTGGCCCTCGAACCTGATCTCCCCGCCCACGATACGACCGGGCGGTTCGGGAAGCAGACGCAGAACCGCGAGCGCGGTCACAGACTTGCCGCTGCCGGATTCTCCGACAACAGCCAGAATCTCGCCGCGAGAAACACTGTAGGAAACGCCGTTGACCGCGCGGAGAATCCCGGCCGGCATGCCGAATTCGACCACCAAGTCTTCGATCTCAAGTATCGTCACCGCGCTGACTGCCTCCCAGCCTGTTCGCCAAAAATCGGGCGGCGCCACCGGCGGCGCTCCCGACACTTCCTCAGCAAAAAACGGGACAGCTCTCGCCGATCTCCGCTATTCCCTGTTCCATCGCATGGTGATGACGGCTTTCGGCTTGTCCGACTCACCAATATCGTTATCATTATCAATAACGATATTAGCGACTGGGCAGGCCTGTCAACCAATGACGCAAATCGCTGAGATTTTAGCTGAGAACACCAAGCCACATTTCGGCCAGCGCAAGGGCAGCGCCATCTACCATGCCGTCCGCCGCGCGATCTTGTTGCGTCGCCTAGAGCCGGGGGCGCCCCTGCTGGAACAGCAGATTGCGGCAGGCGCCGGCTGCAGCCAGGGCACGGTCCGGGAAGCCCTGATGCGCCTGCAGCAAGACGGCCTGGTCACGCGGCGCGGATATCATGGGACCGTGGTTTCCGATACGACGCTGGAAGAAGCCGCCCAAATGGCCCGTATCCGCTTGGAACTGGAAACCGCGGGCATCCGCGGCGCGGTGCCGGTGGTGAAGTCCTCCGTGCTTAGCGAGTTGGAAGGCATCATTGCGGCAATGGAGGTGGCCAAGCAGGCCGAAGATTCCTACGAACTAAGCGAGCTGGACCGGGATTTTCACCTAACGGTGTTCCAAACCGCGAAGATGCCGGCCTTGGAACCGGTGCTGACCCGATGCGCGCTTCATGTGCACCGATATACCTTTGGCAACCCACCCGCGGGCCAAGCCGACCGGCGCCCACCGCCGCCGAGCGCCGAACAACACAGCGATGTCCTGGAGACCCTGAAAGGGAACTGCCCCGACCATGCCGAAGCGGTGTTGCGCGACCATATCCTGGAGGTGATTCGCTACTGGGCGCCTTCCCTGTTCCTTCAAATGGAAAAGTAGCGAACAGTGTAAGGACCGTACACCGGGGTGGTAGGTATCGCCCCGACTGGACCGCCCGCCGGATCAGACCGAGGGTGGTGTCAGTCCAATGCGAACCGGTCTCCGAATTTACCAGCGATGTTAGCTTCATACCGCGAGTTGACGCCACTCGGCCAGCGCGGCAGAGCGGTTCTGCTTGAATGTTTGGCGGGGATGGAGGTGGCGTTCGTGATTGAAATGGTTGTGGATCGAGGCGTGGACCGCAGCAAACTTTTGCAGGGTCTTGATGTCTCGGAATTTGGCCATCGCCCCTTCTCGTCGCCGGAACGGCTGGTGTGAGTTTTCGGCCCGGTTATTGAGCCAGCGGCCACATTCTTGATCAGCAGAATTGCCGATTGCCGTCATCGCAGCACGATACGATCGAAGCCGGTCCGTCACGATCCTCTTCGGCCGGCCGCAACGTTTCATCGTTCGGTTCAGAAATTTGAGGGCTGCCTTGCGATCCCGACGCTACGGGGCGAAAACTTCGAGCACCTCGCCTTGGTGATCAACAGCCCGCCATAGGTAATGGGTCTCGCCGTTGTTCCGGACGAACACCTCATCCAGATGCCATCGCCATTGCGAAAACGACCTATGATGGATGCGTCGTTTCCTGATCGTAGCGGCGAACATGGGACCGAAACGGTTCCACCAGAACCTCACCGTTTCGTGGCAGATATCAATGCCACGCTCGAACAGCAGATCTTCGACTTGCCGGAGCGAATGAGGATAACGGATGTACATCATCACTGCGAGGCGAATTACCTCGGGTGAACTGTTGAAATAACGGAAGCGATTTTGCATCGCTGCAAGCTACGGATTGCCCCACCTTGGCTCAAGCCGATTTGGTCTGACACTGCCTTCCTGCCGCCTGCGCGCGAGAGACTCAGGATTCCTTCTTAGCCTGGGCCTGCTTGTTGGCTTCCCGGACCCCGCGGTCCATAGCCTCGATTTCGGAAACGCCTGCCTCCGTCTCTATATCCGTCAGCTTGGTCGCTTCCTTCATATAGTCTACGAGGGCCCTTTGCATGAACTCACTCTGAAGCTG